>Ga0070732_10000772_pt1 | contig 18577 bp, 26 predicted proteins | sample Coa_R1_5_FD_66449 | JGI IMG/M metagenome (GOLD analysis project Ga0070732, IMG submission 66449) | Surface soil microbial communities from Centralia Pennsylvania, which are recovering from an underground coalmine fire - Coalmine... | ecosystem: Environmental > Terrestrial > Soil > Unclassified ... | reverse complement strand
CGGCCAGCACCAGTGTGTACCGCATCAAGTTGAAAGTTCCGGGAGTGAAGAACTGACTCGGCTTTAAGATTGCGTCGGAAATTTCGACTCGTCTGTATGGGCTCCCGGGGATGAAATATTCCCTCCGGATTGTCGTCGGATCACACGCAACTTACCAAGCCGAGTATGATTGCGCCCAGTAAATAGGATGTTTGTGGCTGACAAAACATCCGCGTTCAACAGAGTTCAACGGGCCGTCAAACAATCAGACCACGACAGGTTCAATTTCAGCCAAGCAGAACCCGCAGAATTCTTGTCTTTACATCTGAATGCCGCAAGAGCGCCTGTACCGTTTTCGGGTCGGTCTTTGATCGGACCAGAAACGTTGCAACTCTACGCACACAGCGTCAGCGCGGACAGGATGGCGACCCAGGGAGAAGCACTTCAGGAATCGAGCCATGGCGTTGAGATACTGGGTCAACACAGTAACTGCTTTGAAATGTGGTGGCCAGGGACGGAGTTGAACCGCCGACGCCAGCCTTTTCAGAACGCCGCTTTTGACTACTTTCAACGCTTTACAAGCCGCCGAGGGCTGCCTTAGTACGTCTTAAGTCCTGTAAAACGGAAACATCACAGGTGAGGATCACAGGTGATTTTTTTTTTCGGACCGCACAGGCTTGCGGTAATTGCTGAAGTTTTTTCAGAATTCGAACCGCAGGCCGAGTTGTATCTCACGTTTGGGCAGGGCCGAAGTGAAGCCCAGCGGCTGGCTGGGCGAAAGACTGGCCGAGCCGTGCTTCCCGGACGCCAGTGATGGACTGCATCACACCAGTTCCTGCCGACAAGCACGGCACAACCGGTTTCGCTGCCGGACCGAATCGAGCGAGTCGGTCCTGCTTTGACAGCAGACGAACTCGCCAAGATGTTGACCCTCTCGAGAACCACCATTTTTAAGCAGGCGAAGGCTACTTAACTACAAGCCATCGGACGCCGACTGGTATGGGATTTAGTATTAATTCTAATGGACTGTTGTTCCTACTTCCCAAATCCAGAAAACCGTCAACAACAGAGCGACTCCCAGAAAGATCACTTTTAGGGCTCGAAAGCGTTCCAACCAGGGTACGGATTCGATGTAGTCCTGTACCGGAAGAACAGCAGTGATGGCGGTCAAAGTGAAGGCAGATTTCAGCAAGCGCGATCCCGAATCCGTCCTGTAAACGAAACTAAGCGCCACAAGGAGATAGTAGGCCTTGGTGTTCAGGTCTTTAATGCGCTCTCTGATCGGAAGCAGGGGCACCGTGTCTGTCATTTTTCATTACTCCGATTGCAGCAATTCCCTAATGCCATTTCCAGTTTTTCGGTTAACGGGAACTCTAGCATGCGGCTAACGCCGCCACAAACTTGGTTGCCCGCTACGTACCCTTGTCCAACTCCGGGGTGAGCGTCTTCTCCTTCTCCCAAGGTCGTGGAGCTCGCTATTTTTCGGGGTATAATCCTCGGTATTAGTCGCAAGCGGCGTCAACGATTTGCCACGTCGCCGGGTTCCGATGGACACAAGTCAGAAACAAAGTTCTGTGCCCCCGCATCTCCGCGCCGCACAAAAGGCGTTCCTGGAGGAGGCATAATCGTCGTGTGTCCCGCGAAGTGACTCGTCGGGGCAGGCTGACTGTCAGTGTGGGTTAGCTGGGGGGGCCGAATTCCGCCCGTGAAGGCGTTCGAACGCCACACCACTTTGAACTTCAATGGGGCATATGCATTCCGCCGAACACGTAGAAGAGCACCAGAATGATCAGGACCAGCCCGAAAATCCCGACGCCTCCGCTCGTCCCCCATCTCTGATATCCGTAATATCCACCACCGCCGCCGAACGCGAGAACCAGGATAATAATCAGCACGATCACTAACATGGGTATCTCCCTTCAGCTCCAGACTGGCGGCTGGCCATCGCCATAGCGCGGCGAGGCCAGATGTCCGCGCTCACTTGAACACCATCGTATTTCGATTTCACGCACGATCCAGGGCTACTTCGGGCAGGAGTCACCGACCATGGTCAAATCCGTGACCGTCATGTGACCGCGCTCGGTGGCATGTTTATCCATGCCGTGCTCTTTCATCTCCTCTTTCGTGTCTTCCTTCATGCCGTGCGCCATGGCGTTTGATACTACGCCAGTAATCTTGACCGTATGCCCGACATGCTCGTCGAGTTTGACGCTATCGCTCTTGATCTCCCACGTGCCGCCATCCTTAGCAGTGAAATTGTATTCATTGGCCTCTTCGCCCTTCTGAAGACAGCCCGTGAGCGTCCGCGTCTTTTTATGGGTGGTTTTTGTGGTGTCCTGCGCCGTAGCCAGTCCGACCGCGCCCGCAAACACGAACAACGCAATAAGCCCTGTCACCATCTTGAGTTTCATCATTAACCTCCAAGAGACTTGAGAACTCTCCTCACGGGCGAGGTGTTACGACTTATGCACCATGGGCGACTGGTCAAACTTGCACACTTTTAAAAGGAGGTTAGCGAGCTAGAAGCTGGCTCGCCGTGTGAGCGTTGTTGCTCAGACCGCTTGATCCTGACTCACTAGACTGGGAACTGACGTGGTGCGCTGGAACGTCTGCTCGGATTTGTGTGCCGGTGAACTACCCAGCACGAAACGAGACAGGCGGCGCACAGGCAAACGAAATGAGGCTCCACCGATGAAGATACTGATGTTCTTACTTGCGATACTGAGTCTCGGAACGCCGTCCTGGGCGGGGTCAGAACGCCAAGATGCCGTCACCCGGCTAAATAACGCAGCCACAGTGTTGCACGAGATCATGGACGCGCCGGACCAGCGCATTCCCGACTGGATTATGAAGCGGGCAAAGTGCGTAGCGGTGATACCCCACTTGATCAAAGGTGGATTCGTCTTCGGAGCGGAACACGGCAAGGGTGTAGCCACTTGCCGGACGGCGAAGGGCTGGAGTGCGCCGGCATTCATCCAAATTGGGGGCGGAAGCTGGGGAACGCAGATTGGTGTAGAAGCTGTAGACCTTGTCATGGTCATCAAGAGCCAAAAAGGCATGCAGAAGCTGCTCTCGAGCAAATTCGAAATTGGAAGAGATGCATCGGTAGCAGTGGGACCCGTGGGACGCCATTCTTCAGAAAACACGGATGTGAAGCTGGATACGATGATCCTGACCTACTCTCGTGCCAAGGGAGCTTTCCTCGGGATGACATTCGACGGTGCGTTGGTCCGCGCGGACAACGGTTCTAGGCACGCAATGTACGGGCCCAGGGTCACCACTCGGGCCACGCTCATTTTGCGGAGCGTCTACGTCCTTATCACCCTTGCCCTTGGAGAATAGGGGGCTATCGATCGTTCCGCCGATCCGAAAGGGAAACTGCAACTTACCGTCTTTTAAAGTGGCTCCGGACAGCCGGGCCATGGTGTTGGTGAAGAAGCTCTCTTTGGTTGTAATCTCCGCCAACCCGCGATAATTCAAATCGTCAGAGCCTGACACGCTCACACTGCCCGAGCCATCCACATCCACTCCGTAGCCGTCGAGATCTATCACCCTGCTCGAAATCCGCTGATTGTCCAGTTCCAGGTCGGTGGTGATTAGCTTAAACGAGGAAGGATCGTTCTTGGCTGGGCCAAGATCGTTGAAGTGCGCCAGTTTCATCAAACTCGCGTTCAGCTTTAGACTCGGCACCTGGCCGTCTCGCACAGTTACGTGTCCGGTTCCATGCATTGCCACCAGCGGGCGGAGCGAGTGCGCGATTTCTCCCGCCAATTTTACGTCTCCGTCCATCCACCCGGTCATCTTTCCACCGCCGTTTGGAAAGGCCGCCAGAAGCTGGGCCAGATTAATTCCACTCAGTCGCGCATCGGTCTTAAAGCTTGCGTCTTTCTGGGATAAGTCGAAGGAGAGGCCACCCACGGCACTCCCGCCATAAATTTCCGCTTTGATATCCGTGAAGAAAACATGTCTCGACTCCAACCGCAGTTTGGAAGCCAGGTTTCTTACCTCGACAGCGCCGAAACGTAGGAGTCCTGCCTTCAGACTGCCCTTGCCGTCCACCGAGGAAGAAGAAGGATTCATAATCCCGACCAGGTTCACCTGCTCCAGTTCGCAGGAGATCTCGTGAGCTTCGAAAAAAATGGGACCCGCCTTGTCGGACGGCAAGAGATTCGACGCGATCACGAGCCCCCGCTTAATTTTCACGCTCGAAATGGGGCCGAGCGGAAAGGAATTCGCGCAAGTCTTTGATTGCGGATTCTCGAAGTTCCACGGGCCGTCGGGATCCGAAGTCAGATTCAAGACCTGGTCCTCAAGTACGAGGGACTTGATGACCAACTGCCGGTGCAGGAGCGCTCCGACGCTAAGTTCGGAATCGATCCGCGATACCTGAATAACATAACCAGCCGGAAATATCGGAGGGTTCCTAACGCCGATATGATCAATGTGAATGGTTACAGGAAAGAACGTGAGTGCCAGCCGTCCGATTTCGACCGGCTTTCCAGTTTTCTCTTGGAGATAGGAGATCACCTGGGGCCGGTAGCGATCCACGTCAATGAGAGCGGGTACAACGAAGATGAGCGCGAGTAAGAGTACCGCTGCGATTCCCACAACGATTAGAGTTGTCCTACGACGGATGATCATGGCGACCCTTAGAATACGAGCCGGCGGACAAAGACATCCACCAGCATGTTATAAAACCGGTCGCTAAACAGTTCAATTGTGACCAAGTTTGGCGAAACCTTGGCGATGGTGCACGGATGACGGGCAAACCTTACCTTACCGATTAGGTAAGAGTAGCCGACCATCCGGGAGTCATCGCAGGTCGGGCCGAACGGAAATGCCGGGCTCGGTCTCATGACCTCGCCAGGCGAACCGTTTGGCCACCAACAAGAGAAGATGGTCCTCTACTTCACCCGCTTTACTGCGTCTACAAGGCCTGAATATGGGTTAACGGCCTTGCCCTTCCACCACAACCGTTCGGGCCCCAACTCGAAGATTGCAAAATGCAGGTGCGGCGTGCGTGCGTCCGCGTTTCCCGTCGATCCCACAAACCCGATGACGTCCCCACGCTCGACCCGCATTCCCTGCCGCAACCCTTCCACGTACCCATCCAAGTGTGCGTAATAGTAGCAATACACTCCCATGTCATCGAACTGGTATATCGTGCCGCCGCCCCGGTCGCTGAGGAACAGTTTGCGGATCGTTCCGGAAACCACCGCATGCACGGGTGTCCCTTTGGGCTCCAGAATGTCGATCGCCTCATGCCGATGTCCGTTGTGAACTTGTTCGAAAGTATCCCGCAGATCCGCGAGGGCGAGTCTGCTGATGGGCGGAGTCATATCGAGAATCGAAGAGGTAGTGCCAGCCGCAAGAAACACCGGGAACAGCACGGCAATCCAAACGCAGAGTCTCACGCTATCCCTCCAGGATGACCGGTGTGCCACTTCGAGCCATGCGACGGATCGTCCACATTCCACTTCGCCATCGGGATTCACACGGCCGATTCGTCGCGCCGAATATGCCGCGCATCCGGGGTTTCATGGAGCGCCGGCACTCGCCGATGGATGTCCTCAAGTGTCTGGCGCAGCTGAGTGATCTTGTATGTCGCTGGGGCCCTCCCGTATCGGGAGCTCCGCTTTCTCATTCCTCGAACACGACCGGCGTTCCATCTCGGACCAGGTCGGCGACCCTGGTGGCGTCCCAGTTTGTCATTCGCACGCACCCGTGAGACGCGGAATGACCGATCTCCCCCGCTTCAGGCGTGCCATGTATCCCGTAGTGCGGTACGTTGATTCCCATCCAGACAACACCCACCGGATTGTTTGGACCCGCTGCGATCTTAACCTTGGCATTTGCGGGATCGGCGTCCCAGAACAAGTCGGGGTTGTAGTTGTAGGTCGGATTTCGCACCACATCAGTAATCACCCAATTTCCGAACGGGAGTGGGTCGTGCTCGCTGCCGCTCGTCACCGGGGCGTAAAAGATGATCTGGCCTTCCCGGTCATACACCATCAGGACCGATTTCTTCTTCGAGACACCGATCTTAACCGGCCCCGTCTGGGCCCGCGTCGCTTGTTCGGCGCCCAATACGTTGGGGACGCGGATGTGCTCTCCCGCGATGAACCGGGCGCGGGGGTTCAAGCGCTTGAGCAAGGCCTGTGCCGAGTGGAATTTACCGCCGAGTTCTTCGAGCACGGACGTGTAGTAAAGGCCCGGCAGTTTCGACTGCTCCGTCGCGTCTTCCGGAATCGTTTTGTTGAACGGCCCCGCAGCGTCTGCCGCTGTGATCGTATAGGACACGATCGGTTTAACAGTACCGGCGCCGAGCATCTTGAGCAGCGCCTTGCGGCTCCGCGCACCTGGAGCAAGCCCGCGCGCGGTTTGAAACGCTGCCAGAGCCTCGCGGCTGTTCTTTCCACTTTTGCCGTCGATCTCACCCGACGAGAAGTTGGCTCGATCAAGAAGGATCTGCATATCGAGCTCTGCGAGCCCGACTGACCGAGCTGCTGGAGCCGAGCGGTTGGCAGCGATCGAGGTGGACGTGCCAAGAAGAATCACCGCGCTTGCGACAAAATACGATAAGGTCTTGAGGCTGAATATCATGGTGCCTCCCGAGCAATAATGCGACTGCTTCTGGTCATAACGTTGAGAACCACGCATCACGAAGTTATCAAGTCGCGATCTAGCACGTCTGTTCAACACCGCTCACATCAGGCAGGACGATGGAAGGTCGTCATTCTGCTCGATCGGACCGCCGGTTCTCATTTTCCCCGGGGCAACACCACAAGAAAGAGATGGAGTTCGAACTCCGCTAACTGAGGATGTTCTTCCCGAGCGACGGGCGATCCGGAAGCTGACCAATCCGACTGGACTCCAGTGCGGCCGAGCCAGCGAATCGGGAGGTGCAGCGTGAGTAGTAAAGGCCAGCTTATTCTGGCTAGCATTCTGCTGTTTTCAGCTTTCGCGGGAAATCTCTACTCACAGGGAGGTCGCGCCATGTCATTCGTGCTTAAGACAACGGCGTTTCCAGATAGTGGGACTATTCCCAAAAAGTACACATGTGACGTCACCTTTGCCGTTACACTCCGCCGGAACGCTTTGCGCAGTATCTAGATACCTCCGGCATATTCCGTGACGTCGTGATTGGGCTGATGGCCACTCTCGCGCAACAGGAGCGGATCAGGATCAGTGAGCGCACCAAAGCGGGTCTGGCTCGCGTCCGCAGCCACGGCACGAAACTGGGACGCCCACAGCTGAAAGACTTGTCCAATGCAGCCCGCTCAACGATCTGGCGTCGCAAGAAAGCAGCAGCGTCCTGCGAGCAGGCATGGTAATTTCTGCCTTGCCGAAACCCGGAACCAAAATCCGATGTGCTCAAAGGCGCCGGCGCGAAGGGCAAGCAGTTGGGACAGCCGAAGGTCGTTGTGGATGCGTCTAGAATTGCTATTCTTCGCGCTCAGAAGCTCTCGTGTGCGTCTATTCGGAAAGCAGATGGGAGTTCGGGGAGGCAGCCGCAAAAAGAACAGGTCTGCAATCCAGCAACGAACGCAGAGCTTGATTTCATCGGTGAATTCCGTGATACATTGCAACTATCCTTGCGAGAGGAGCCCCATGCAACCCAATAGTGAACATATCCTGAAAAGCACGACTGATCACTCTAATGGGAAGGGCACCCAAAAAACGAGGGCGCGCACTCTGCACCTCAAGGTCACGACCACTGAACCTAAAGTGCGCAAGCTCAGGCTGAACGTCACGAGCGAGACCATAAAAATTCCTGCACTTTCAACGAACGTCCGCAGCGAGGTCGTGAGGCTTCCCGTCGTTGCTTATCCTGTCGCCGCCGCTGAAGAAAAAGTCAAGAGTCCTCCCCTGTCGACAATTGCGAAGAGTGTCCGCACAGAGGTCTTGAAGCGCACTGTGGTGGCTTATCCGAGAGTCGGAATTTCACGAGCGGTGCGCAGTGGCAGGATCATTGCTGTGACTGGGACAGCGCCGCTTGGCCCTGATGGTAAGACCGTCGCAAAAGGCGAAGCAGCCGCTCAGGGGCTCGGAGGTGTCTCGAAATAATCCAGTCAGCGATTGAAAGATTGGGTGCCAAGCTTTCGGACGTACTGCGCACCAGAATTTTGTTAACTCGTATCCAAGATTGCGACGACCCCGAAATAGTTCGCCCCCAATATCTCGGCGGTATCAATCGTGGCGTCGACAGTGCCGACGTACACGCCAATGTTGCAGCCCGTGGCATTGACTTGTCCGGTGACCGTGGTTGTGGGATCGATAACGGCCGCAGTCATGTTGATACCGTCGCGCACGAATCCGGTGGGTGTGCAGGTTTGGACAATTTCTCTGCAATTCCAGCCCGATTGGAATAGGTTCTGTGCCTAGCTGCGTCTGGAACTCGCTCAGTCTCACAACGTTCGAAATTCGGCCGAAACACTACGCGTCTTAAGGACTATTGCAAACTTCAGAGCACATTCCGGATAAAGATCAGGCACTGGCGTTTCTTCGAGAGCTAGAAAGAATCCTGAACCACAACCTACCCGGCCCCGCCGAGATGGAGTCAGGGATTCGGCAGACCGTAGCGGCAGCAAAAACCAATGACAAACAAAAACACTTGCGCCTTCCGGAAGCAGCGTTTCTGAATGGAAAAGTAATCCCCGTCGTTTTCGAGCTGATCCAAAGCTACAGCGGATTGTCCAAGGATCAGGCTCGGCTTGCCCTCTTGAATGAGTACCACCAATCAATGCCTGATTTTTCGTGCTACTCCCCCATTCGTTGGGAGCGACACCCTTTCAAAAAAATTGTAGGCACCAGTGCTGCTGACATCTACGAGGCTTGGGAGGATCCCGAGAGAGGTCACGGCTTGGCACAGAGCTGCCCTGATTTCTCGCTCCGCGATCCGTTTCCCCATTCCATCCTGTTCGAGGGGAAGTATTTTCCATGGCGCGGAGGCTCGCTGGAGTACGCACAACGGCATCTGGTTGCATTGACATATCAGGCATTTTTCTACCTCGGTCTCCCACCCCTCGCCGCGACAAAAAAGCATCCGGACTGGGCTTACGACTACGCCTGCCTCTTGGCCTACGATGCTTCCGAGAAAGGAACCCTCACGTCGGCGTGGACTACGCTTGATCCCCGCATACAGCGTGGTTTCTGGGAAGGTGCAAACGTATACATCATGATCCTGCGAGGTTCGGTAAAGCCAAACGTTTGATATTCAGGATTGATTGCAAGCGTTCAGCCATTACCGATTGGAGTGCGGTATATTCGTCAGTGAGAATGAGCTTTGGAGGTGTTCACGGCAACCCGTTAAGGGTTTGCCTCGCTCGCCGACGCATTAGCTGATCAATCCTGATTGGTGCTGGCCCCAGCGCGACCAGCCATCGTCCAGCTCATTCCCTTATCTGCGTAGACAAGAGAGGCGATCCAGTAATTCGAAAACTTCATCCCGATGAATACGAATAGGTGTAATGGCAATCATCGTATCTGACAAGTTTGAAATAGAATTTCGGGCTGCCGATTTTCTAGTGGAAGCGATTGACGACTTCTTGGAGTCTGGCACAAATCCGCGCAAAGCTGCGGGCGTGGACGTATGATAGTGGCGATTAGCTATCTGCTTTCTTCTCTGGCACGAACTCCGTTTTACAGTGCGGGCAGCCCACCTTCTCAAAATCGATCCTGACCATCTCCGCTGGTCGAATCTGATAGCACAGGCTGGACACTTCACATCCATCGCTACGTGGCTCGCAGAGATGTCAGCATTGTGGGCATTATACGAACGGCGCTGCTACAATCCTGTGCAGCATTGTGACTCTTCCAGAGATTAAGCTGCCGGAGTTCGGTGACAGTTCTTCTGCTAAACGTGCCTTCGCCGCTGCCTTCAACAAAGAGCTGGCTGAGCAGATAAAGCTCCTGTTGGAGCAGAAGCACCTGTATCAGAAAGTCAGCATCGAGCCGGGCTCAATCAAAGCAAGCACCCTAAAGCGGGCGTATGGCAACCTCCGCGCGCCCATTGAACAGTCAATTGGGCAGTTACTCAACGCCCCACTACGCCCCTCCACAACTGAACGCTTCGCAACCCACCTATCGGACATGCGCCGGGAAGAAGTCGAACTGATGCTGGTTGTGCTGAACGTTCGCCTGTACTGCACCACCTGCCAAGAGCGCAGCGTATTTGAACCCGTTTTCCTAAACGACTTGGGGAATGAACTACTGGGGCTTGCCAGCCGCAGCGGGCGCGAGTTTCCGCTAAACGAGTTCGTCACGAAACAAACATTCTTTGTCGCGCTTCAATGCCAGCATTGCAAGGGTATGCCCGAAGCCGTGCTGATCAGGCGCGACGGCTGGAAGTTTCATCTCGACCATCAGTGCGTCTGCGTTTGCATCGCGCAAGTGCGCGAGATATTTTTCTTTCCGTTCGCGCCATGGCAACTTCTGTGCAGGGTCACTGGCCATGCTGTCGGAACAGGATTCAACTGCATCCGCCACCCGGCTACCGAACAGTCGCCGGATCGTCTCCAGAGTGGCGAGTCCACCTTGGTCTTCCACTGCATCATGGAGAAGCGCGGAAATGGCTTGGTCTTCGTCGCCGCCAGCATCGAGCACCAAAGAGCAGACGGCCATGAGGTGGCCGATGTACGGCACCGGAGTGCCCTTGCGAGTTTGCGAATGATGTAGAGCGAACGCAAACTCGAATGCAACATTAAACCGCGATGTCAGAAAGGAAGACTCTCGCATTTGGGCATTGTAGTTCACAGCCTTTTGATCAAAAGTCAGGCAACATTTTGAACCTTGGGCTAATACAACATTCCCGTACACGAGCCCTTCGCGCTCGATGATATTAGCTGGAAGTATTAACCGTTGATAATGATGTGGATTGGGCCGTGGCGAAATGACCAATGGAGGTTGTTTTTGTTGGAGAGAAAGACGAGGACTGCTTCACGGGCACTCTGCATGATCTGCGGCCATTGATTTTCTGTAATGGAGCTGGGGCCGATCCTGAGGAGCCTAACGGTGGCGCAAGTGCCGGGTCGATGCATCCATTCGAACTCTTCCAAGAATGCAACTAGATTGTATGGGCGCTGGAGTTCATCATGCAAGAACTGGACGCCATGTCCAAGATTATGCAAAGGTTCATCGCATTCGACCCACCGCACCAAACCTTCAGGAACAAAAGGGTCGTCATGCCTAGTTGCCGGGGGCTGTCGAGATGAACGCGATGTCACAGGCTGATTGTAAGGTATGCAGGCAGCCGTGAGGCTCGCGCGAGTCCGCACGAGTAAGGTCGTTGTTGCTTCCTGACTGATCGCACGCCCGTGCACAAGTTGGGCTTACGCCAGCTTCCTGAGGGTGAACTCCTCGCTGAGACCATCGAATAGTTTCCGACAGACTTCGGCACCCAGTGACTTATCCAGATCCGATGGTCTGGCCTCTTGCAGGAATTTTGCGAAACTCTGGTAATTCCAAGAGGCTATCTTCATGGCCCGGAAAATCTCAGAGAACCGCTTTCCGTCTCCCAGCCATTTTCTGTTTTTGAAGACAAAGTTGCTTATGACGCTCTCAGTTACTGCCTGCTTGAGGTCATCTTCTGCGCGAAAACCGTCTTTAAATTGCTGCATAAATGAGCCACGACCGAGGAGCATCAGATAATGTTGCTTATGTTGCTGTTCTTGTTCCTGTTTTTCCAGTACGAAACCCAGCAAGGCATATTTCATGACCTGATCAATGCTGGACTGTGACGTCACTTTCATTTCTATCGAGACCACCGCCTCTTCCGAAGTGAACAAGAAGTCCGGCTGCATGACGTTTTCACGGCCGAAATAGCTTTGCTCACGCCCGTGCAGCCTGAAAGTTCCTTCGAAGGCTGGCCCAAACACCACTTCGAACACTTTGTTACGGAGGCTATCGGGCGCAAGAAAGAAAAACTGGTTGATGTTGTGGTTAAGGGTGACCTCCATTACGCGCAAGCGCTTCTTGACCGTGTCGAAATCGCTGGAAGTCTTCGCGAGTTTTACAGCCTTCTGGAGTTCGGGGTTAACTTTTTTCTTCCGGCGCATGTGCTGAGGTTCGAAGTAGAAAAACTCAAGTGCTTCGTAGTAGCTATCAATCCAATTCAAGTTGCTTTCCTCCTGTGAATAGCTGGTATCGAGGTGTTAAGGCAAGCCTGCGTTGCGGACGCTTAATTCCTGACGGAGCCGGGCCGCATAGGAAAACATTGGGGGCACTTGATCACTTCTTGGGAATCAACTTCGTCCAACCTCGTAGATATTGTGTTTTTGCCTCGGCAAGGCTCATGGATTTTTGAACGCATACTTTGCGCCACAGCATCAGTTCAACCTTGTCTTTTGTATTCGAGCCAAATTTCCCAGCATGAGACTCGAACCAGATGTTTCTTATTCCGTCCGAGCCGCCCATCCAATGCGGTAGCCAGTGGTCGAACTCGCCGGAGGACTTTTTGGTGTTAGAGGGCCAGCCGTATGCTGCCAGAATCTGGTTCTTCTCGGAATCGCTGACCGCGCGTGGACGATTCGCGTTCGACACAAGCAAGAGATGCATCCATTTCGCCGGGCGTCAGGGTTGGGTCAGGAACCGTGCAATAACCACTGCTCTTATCGGTGTCGACCTTGCGGCAATGTTGTGCAGCCGAGAAGCTCGATAGTGAAACCAAGACGAGCAAAAGCACCTTGTACGAAAACATGCGGGCCTCCCCTTTTTTTACAATGACAGAGATGCTCGCATTGCGCGGGAGTGACGTCAACACCTTGTTGGAGGGATATGCAAAACGTTCGCGTGATCGGCGAAACATCCGAGAGTTCAGACGAGAATAACAGCTGAGAATGGGTCACATCCGCTCTGCTCATGTACTTTTGACAGCTCTCTTTTGGGTGCATCGACGACGAGAATCATTGTCAAACGTATGACAAAACCTCACTTCGAATTCTCATGTCCTTTCTCCTCGGTATGGGGCATTGCTAGATTTACGTGAAGACTGTCCTTTCAATCTCATGCTGATCCAAGAACACCCCAGCACCGGACAAGGCGGGCACGACGACGCACTGAAGTGATGCTGGGTATCTTGCTTGGTTTATGGCCCTGATTTGTCGGTCAAAATGTTCCACCGCGATACCGCCGCGTTGAACAAAAAGCTGCCGTGCACGGCTAAGGTCGCCATCAAACCACACGAGTTTCGCTCCTGCTTGCCGCAGTTCCTCGACCCAAGGCAACGCGGACGGGGGAAGCCCCAGTCAAGGATAAGGAGGTCATGATGTTGGCGGAGTTGCACCAGAAATCCTGCGCGGCTGGCGTCCCACGTTGCTTTCAATTCGGGGTGTGGCCACCCACGAGGTAGCACTCAAGGTCGTAGTGCGCGAAACCGTACTCGCGTGCCAAGTACCGGGCAAATTCGGTCTTGCCAGTCGCGGGCACGCCAGACAGCAAGATCGTGGCTCGACTTGGGATTGAGGCTTGTTTTTGGTGTGAAGGTCGCGGCACGACACGTGAAACATTACGGCACCCGCACGCTCGGCGCAATCGGCAGAAGCTATACTGATCGGTGCCCCTCCCGCATTTTCAGCCCATGCCCCTCAGCCGCGCCCGTGCGCCGTTCTCGCATCCAGACTGGATCTTTGAGATCAAATGGGACGGATTCAGAGCGCTGCTTTATTCGGACGAGGACGGCGTGCGTCTGGTCTCCCGGAATGGGAACACTTTCAAAAGTTTCCGCGGACTGTGCGAAGGATTAGCTCGCGACCTGAAGGGACGCCACTGCGTCCTCGATGGGGAGATCGTCTGCCTCGACTCTCATGGCAAGCCGCAGTTCCGTGATCTACTATTCCGTCGTGCTGAACCATTCTTTTACGGATTCGACATTCTCTGGGACGATCACGCACGCTCGGATGACGACGAGGAGATGCGCAGATTCCGCAACGGCGAGGTAACCAAGGCTATCGTCAAGATATGGCACCGTCGAACTGGCGCGGAGGCTGCACTAGGTGCGGTGCAAAAACTGTGGAAATTGTGCAAAAAACCAAAAGTAACCCATGCCTAATCAGTAATTTGCAGTTCACTTCACACAGTAGCCTCAGACAATATCCTCTCAAGCCATTGTGAATAGGTGACTTGCGCGTGTGCAGAAGGTAATTGAACCGCCGCGCTATATTCAAAGCCCCTGTACACTTTTTGTGTCTGAGCACCAGCACCGATTGTGCCTATGCTCGCAACCCGTTGAACACTGCTGCTGCTCGGCGGTCGAAAAGGTAGCTTCCGAGGAAAGGTTTCGGCGTGTAGAGCCCAACTTTGCGCTTTTGCTTCGCTGTGTCGGGTCGGTGAACAACATTTTTCACGCAAAAGCTAAAAGACGGGAAAAGGCAAAGGCTCTGATCGCCAGTCTCGGCAAGCAGATTGATGACCTTAAGAGAAGATTGAAGGCGTTACCATGAGATGGCTTAACACTAGGTCACAATTGTGAGCTTTGGAAAAGAAACAGCCGTCAATCCTTCTAGCGATTCATAAGTTTGCGTTTTCTTTATTGGCCTCAACTCCGAGCATCTGCTTAGCGGCTTTGATCCGCTGTATCCGGTACGCTGGCCCACCTGTGTTTTGTTCAAGGTATTCTTCAAGAATCTCAGTCAACATCGGAGCGAAGCCTTGGAAATGCGACCGATGTGCTTCAAATTTTGTAACGGTGTAAAAGACTCATCGTTGCTAACAGCGTGAATGACTTCAAGAATGTTTCGAGCCATTGCCCTCGCAGAAAAGGCCGCCCCGGTTATGGGAAAATGCGTGGGAGGTTTGTACCGAGGCGGCCAGTTCAGGAACTATGCTCGGCGATTCGAAGGGCCAACGCAAGTAGAAAATCAGAATGAAAAGCGGCAAGGGCCCAAGGACTGGAGCAGCTTTCGCAGTTTCGCCAATTTCTGATGCACTGCTTCTGCCTCCTTGCTTTGGGCGATCGCACCAAACCGCTTAACGGCACTGTCGTACGCCTCTCGGGCATTGCGACGGTTGCGAGCCTTTTTCTTGGCATCATGGCTGCGTGCAGCGATGCGAGCGAAATTGAGGCCTGTATCTGCTTCCGTATTCACGAAGCGGATGGTCGCAGCATGCATATCAGCAGCTTCCTTGGCGAACCGCTGAGCGGCTCGCCCGTAATCCGGCTGTTGGCGGTGCTGTATCTCTAAAACAAGCTCTCGGGCACGGTCAGCAACGCCTTGATGTTGCGCCTGATGTTGCAGGTGACGCTTAGAAGATGTAGCAGCGTCCGATCCTGCCTGCCGTCTCTCGGCTAAGGATTTCCTCTCCTTGGCCACTCATACATGATGGCACAATCACGCCGCCAAAAGCCACGCACAAGCCGCAAACCGAAAAAAAGCGAATCGAGAAGACAGAGCTTTGCGTACGTAGTGCATACGGCGTGCTTTTTTGAAATTCGTGAAGACCTCAGACCTACCTACCTAAGGCGCGGTTAACGAGTGTCCTCAGCTGATCTAGATCGCCCGTCTCGTTCGGCTCTGATTTTGCGTTCTTCCTTAAACAAGCCTCGAATTTTGTCCGAAGACTAGCCGCGTCGGTACGTGCTCCGACCAAGCCTCTGTCTCTCTGCTGCTACTTGCCGTGATTCTGCTGCGATAAAGAAAAGCCCGCTTCACGGGTTGGGAAGCGGGCAGGAGACCGTGGAGCGGGGCAGGCAATGGGCAGAAACAATAAGACGCAGTGAGCTGCTTCAAATCGCTAGTGTCTCGCCACGCCCCGATCCGATTCTCATCAGATACCGCATCCTGAGAGCGATCCATCGGGTTAATACTGTACCGAGCCTCAATAGAAAAGCCGTTGGGGTGTTGCTGAACGTCGGATGCAATTCTGGCAGACAGTTCTTTGCTATTCGATTTTCGAGCAGTGGGTCGAGAGCGCCTTCCAACTGGTGCCTTGTTTTTCAGCGGTCATGCTGCAAATAATGGTTCGGGCGCGATGTTGGCCTTCGATCGTCGCGTCATAGCTTTCTTTGAAACGCGCGAGGCCGATGTTTCCGACAACTTCCGTTTGCAGGTCGCTAACGTCGCTCTTCGTATATTTATTGTTAGCTGGATCGTTGGCGTCCTTGATGAGCTGCGCTTTCGGAACCCACGTGCCGAAGCTTGTGCCTTCGACGTAGCTATCCGCCAAATGCGTTTCCATCCACTTGACATCGTTTGCTGTCTGCGCTTTGTTGCTCTCTTCTACAAATTTTTCGAACGACGCTTTGAACGTATTACTTGCACTGCGTTTTTGAGCGGCACAAACCGCAATGCAGAGGCAAACTACACAACACGCGATTGCGAAATTCTTTTTCATACGTTTGTTTCCCTTCTTGAAGTCTGCGCGTTGACTGGAAGACTGTTGAGCACCAGTACTCGCGCGCAGAGAAATGGTGGCGCTGGGAGGTTTGCACAGACTTCGCGGGAAAGTCAAGCTGGGATAACGATAGAAAGACCTCGGGAGTTGATTCTGATGCCCTTAACTCGGCCCAATACTCCTATGCCTTTGTTCTGCCTGAATCCGGTCTGGCCACGGAGAGAAACGGCTGGCCAGAACACCCGGCCAGCGTTCCTCGAATGCCTGTTACGCTGCCCGGCCCGGTGCGACAGGAACACCGCCGAGTTGCTGCATCAATCCGAGCGCGTCCCAGTTGTTCCAGCTCTCAACGAGTTTTCCACTTTTCGATCGGGCGATAGTGATCCCGGCGACAGAAAAGGTCTTGCCCGTAGCAGGTAATGTTGGCAGGTCTCCGCTGTGTGTGCCGTTGACCCTCCAGCGAGTTACAGCGACATCGGCTTCCTGAATCTCTTGGTCGATTGTGAAGTGAGCATCAGGAAAGGCTTTGAGATAGTGCTTGACCAGTTGTTTGTACCCTTCGATTCCATCGGAGAACTTCGGGCTCTGAGGGTCATGGTGAACGTAATCGGCGGCCATGAGTTCATCGATTGTAGCAACGTTTTTGTCGTTCCAAACTTCTTCGAAAATGCGACGAGATAGTTTTTTGGCATCGGACATATGGTTGGCCTCCTCACCGCCCGAATTCTACGCTTGTGTGTTGTGGATTTTCTGAAAGACATTACTCTGCATACCAGAGCGAGTGCGGCGACCAGCGGCTACATGAGAGGCACTGCGTTTCAGTCCACTGGTGCAGGCATGCCGGGCATACGCCGCCTGTATCGAAGGTGTTCCACTCATTGCCGCACGTGCAGAACCATTTGTCTTCTTTGCGTGGTGACCAACGGCACAGTGGACAACGAATCTTCGCATCGGATGGATGCCTGTTTCGCTCGCTTAATTCGGGATCCAGAACCGGGGGCTCGGCGACGAGACTCATAATATCTTGCAACGCGACATGGTGGTCTGCTGCACCCGATCAATAGACTGTAGCCTGAGATTTTAGCCGAAAGTAACGTTTACCTAGCAGCGACCCTGTCGATTTTGCAATTGCTTGATCCGATACGCCATTCTACCTTCACAATGGGACACAACCCTCAAAGCCTATGGCACGCTCCTGTACGATCTGCATTCACCGCCATCGTGACGGCATGGATAGATTGCTGTTGCGAGACGAGCAACTCAAGTCTGTAGCACGTCGATATTCGGTTTCCGAGGATGCGCTCGGACGTCATAAAAAACACATACAGGTTGTCATCGCTAAGGCTGCGACTGCGGTCGAACAGAAAGACCTAGCGTACGGCTCAGCCCTGTTGGCCGAGATCGGCCGGATAAGGGCGGACGCAGAGCGTCTGCAACTGGAGTCGGAACGACGTCAGGATGTCAGAGGTGCGCTCCGGGCGATTCACGAACGGCTGGCGGTCGTCGAGCTTGAGGCGAAACTGTCTGGACAAATCGAAACTGGACAGAAGAACGTCACGATCAACGTCCAGACCGTCAGTCCAGACGAAGCAATGGAGTACGCCCGTGATGTTTTGGAGTTCTTCTCGGAGCGTCCGAAATTAGAAGCTCCGAAGATCATCGACGCCGAGCCTGTCATGCCTGACATCGCTCAGATCTCGCATTGTGTCGAGGAGGAAGCCCCCGTGAATGCTATTCCACAGGGTTCACCCGTCGCGCCGCGAGCAGCCGCGCTGCGGACATATTTAGCGGAACGACTCGCTACAGATTTGGCTGCGTTCACGAAGAAGGCCTTCCAGATCCTTTATCCCGAGCGCAAACTCGTATGGTCTTTTCACTATGATTTGCTCTGCGAGTATCTGCAGCTTGTAAAAGAACGGAAGATACTCAGGCTAATTCTCAACATCCCACCTCGAACGCTGAAATCGACTTTGGTCACCATTGCGTTCCCAATTTGGGTTTGGCTCACTGAACCGAGACGCAAAAACGTCGGAGTGATAGGTGTTCCTGTTGCGACTTTCGTTGAGGCAAATCAAGGCATGCCGCCGCAGATTTTTGGAACATTTTGGAACATCGTTCAGGGTTAAGCGGGACGTAAGTGATTGGAGATATGGTGGCCAGGGACGGAGTTGAACCGCCGACGCCAGCCTTTTCAGTGCTACATTATGTTGTATTTTAAATAACTTAAGTGACTTCAGGTGGCCGCCTAAGTACTTGAGAAGTCGTGAGA
>Ga0070732_10000771_pt1 | contig 18615 bp, 16 predicted proteins | sample Coa_R1_5_FD_66449 | JGI IMG/M metagenome (GOLD analysis project Ga0070732, IMG submission 66449) | Surface soil microbial communities from Centralia Pennsylvania, which are recovering from an underground coalmine fire - Coalmine... | ecosystem: Environmental > Terrestrial > Soil > Unclassified ... | reverse complement strand
AAGCCGGCCACGATCATCGGCGTGATGCCGAAGGGCTTCGCCTTCCCGACCAACGAGGAAGTGTGGATTCCCCTCTATAGCGAGTACCCGCCCAAGGAACGTACCGACCCGACCACCGTTCCGCCGTCCTTGCTGGGCGTTCTCAAGCCAGGCGTCTCGATCGACCAGGCGACGGCGGAGATGACGACCATCGCTCGCCGGTTCGCCAAGGCCTATCCCGCCACCAACAAGGCGTTCAACACGGGTCAGGTGCAGCCATTGATCGTCGCCTTCACCAACGCCGCCCTCCGCGGCACCCTGTGGACCATGCTTGGTTTCTGCGCCGGTGTGCTCCTCATCGCGTGCGTCAACGTGATGAACATGCAGTTTGCTCGAGCGACGCTTCGTGCCAAGGAATTGGCGGTGCGGTCGTCGCTCGGTGCGACGCGGCCCAGGCTCATCCGTCAGATGCTGACCGAGAGCCTGCTGCTCGCCACGATCGGGGCCTTGGCGGGCATCGCGCTGGCGTACGGCGCGATCGATTGGCTGTCTGCGACGATTCGAAACCTCGATAACCCGCCACCGTCATGGATGGTCTTCGAAGTCGATCCGAAGGCCCTCGCCGCGATGGTCCTGGCGACCGGGCTGGCAGCGGTTGTTTCCGGTCTCCTGCCCGCGTGGATCTCATCCCGAGCCAACATGGCCGGCGTCCTGCGGGACGGCGGCCGGGGCAACACGAGTCGCAGCATCTCGTTCATCTCACGCGCGCTCGTCGTCTTCCAGATTGTCGTGACCTGCGTGCTCCTGATCGGCGCGCTGCTCCAGGTCCGTTCGATCGTCAAACAGGGCCGGATCGACTTCGGCTACGACACCTCGAGCGTCCTGTCGGCGCGCATGGGCCTGATGGACGGCGACTATCCCACGCAGCAGGCTCGCAAAGTCTTCTACGATCAACTTCTCACGCGGCTCGAGGCCGTGCCGGAGTTTGCCTCCGTCGCCTTCACGACCCGGTTCCGGATGGTGTTCTCCGGCAGCGGGCCGATTGAAATCGACGGCCACAAGTACGTCGGCGACCGGAGCCGCCCGCTGACGAACTTCGAGCAGGTCACGGGCGGGTTCTTTGCCACGCTCGGGCAGCGCCTCCTCGAGGGTCGCACGTTTACCGACCAGGATCTCGACGCCCGCCAGCCCGTCGCCGTGGTGAACGCGGCGTTCGTCGAGAAGCATTTTGGACACGCGAGTGCCCTGGGGCGACGCTTCCGGACGACTTCGGCCGACGGATCGCAACCGGGTCCCTGGCGGACCATTGTTGGCGTCGTGTCCACGGTGCGGATGCTCGGCCCCTTCAACAACCCGGGCGTCGACGACAGCGGGTTCTACGTGCCGTACTACGCCAGTCCGTTCGGGCCCCTGCAGACCGATCCGGCCGTGAGCCAGTTTGCGACCGTGGTCGTGCGGCCTCGGCCGGGACAGCGGGTCGACGCACTCGCGGCCGTGTTGCGTCGAGAGGTCGCGAAAGCCGATCCCAACCTGCCGCTCTACTTTGTCGGCACGCCGGCAAGCCAGATCGACACCTTCGTCGCCCAGAACCGCATCATCGTGACGATGTTCTCAGTTTTCGGCCTCGTTGCCGTCGTATTGGCGTCGGTAGGGATTTACGGCGTGATGTCGTTCTCTGTAAACCAGCGGCGGGCGGAGTTCGGTCTGCGGATGGCACTCGGAGCGGACGGCGCCAGAATTCTCACCGGCGTCCTCAGGGCCGGCGCCTGGCAGGTGGTGCTCGGTCTCATCGGCGGTCTGGGACTCGCCTATGTCATGGCGACGCTCATGGCGGACGGCATTCAGAGCACCCTGTTTGGCGTTTCCGGACACGATCCCTCCACCTTCCTCATCGTGGGAGCGGTCGTGGCCGGCGTGTCCCTTCTGGCGGTCCTCGTTCCGGCCAGGCGCGCGATGCTGGTCAACCCGATAGTCGCGTTGCGGGCAGAGTAATAGGGTCTGGCCCCGAGGCGTAAGCCGGGCCCGACCCCCTAGACATGCCCCGAAGGCCTAAGCCGGGCCTGACCCCCGAGACGTGCGTGAGCGCCTTAGTCGACCGGAAGCGACTCGAAAGCGGCGTCGAGCCAGAACCGCTCGTCGACTGAGGCGTAGATTCTGCCCGAGCGGCGTTCCCGTCCGATAGAGCCAATCCAGGTTTCGGTGGAGCCAACCCGGTAGGCGATGCCCGGTTGATAGTGGAGGAGTTCCCAAACGCCGTCGTGGTGAGGATGGCGTCGGCCGAAGAGTTCCACGTCCAGACATCGGCCGATGGCGATCTGTTCGGCCATGCTCGGGTCGCGCTCGAAGCGTGTTGGCCCTGCTGACATGCGTCCTCCCAGTGGCAACGTGCGTTTCGCCCACTGGACCGGGCAGGGACCCACCAAGAAGGCGGATAACCGCTGCGCGGGCCGGGGAGCGGCGCCAGCGCCGGTGTGCAATCAACATGCCGCCGGAACTTGTGTTTTTACTATGAGTTCCGGGTGGCGCTCGGCTCCCAATGCCCCATAACGCCAATGTAAAAATGCCACGCGATTCGGCCGGAGTCAAGCTCCAGCTACCCCTCCAGCCGGCTCAGCCGGTTGGGCGCGCCAGCGCCCGGCCGAGTCGGGCCAATCCGTCGCGGAGGACATCGGTCTGACCGGCGAGACTGATCCTGAAATGAGCCGGCGCGTCGAAGAACCGGCCCGGCGCGACCGCCACGCCCTCCTCGCGGAGCAGCCGCTCCACGAATGGCCCGGCATCGGCCGTGGCCGTGAGGCGCGGAAACGTGACGGACGTGCGCGGTGGGAGCGCCACCTCCAGTTGAGAGTGAACCGCCAGGAAGTCGCGCATGATCGCCGTGTTCTGCCCGAGCAACGCCTTCGCCCGCTCCCCGAGCCGATCCCGTAAGCCGAAAGCAAGAGCGCTCAGCCGGTCCGACGGCGCACTGCTCACGACGTCGACAAGGTCCCGTGTTCGTCTCAGCCGCTCGCTGATCTCCTTGGGAGCCACGGCCCACCCGCACCGGAGGCCGGCAAGGCCGTAGGACTTGGTCAGGCTGCTCGTCGAGATGAACGGCCCGTCAAGTCCGGCCGCCGGCGTGTGGCCTGTTCGACCCTCTGCCGTCAGATTTGCGGCGTCGAGATAGACCTCGTCGACCAGCACCCAGGCGCCCACCGCGGCCGCCAGGCGCCCGATGTCAACGAGCGTCGCATCCGGCACGATGGCGCCCGTCGGGTTGTGAGGTCGGGAGATGATGACGAGCCGGGTTCGAGGAGTGATGAGCGTGCGGACCTCGTCCGCGTCGATAGCGTAGCCGGCGTCGAATCGCCGCGAGAATCGCCGGATTGACGCACCCATGAGCCGGCACACACCGAGCAAAGGGTCGTATGTCGGCTGCTCGACCAGTACGTCGTCGCCGGCGCCGACGAGAGCGGCGATTGCGACGAAGTTCGCCCCCGAGCAGCCAGGCGCGGTTGTAACCCGATCTGACGTCGTGCCGTAGCGATCGGCAATCGCCTGTACGAGGGGCTGATATCCATCGCCCGACGGCGTCGAGAGATCGAGGGCCTCACGCGCGCCTGGAAGCTCGTCCATCGTGCAGTGCAGCAGATTGCTGCCGGCCAGATCGAGGAGCGGCGTCTCGCGGGTTTTGGCCCAGTGGAGGTACGGAGCGAGTGGGGTTGTCAGCATGGCAGGCCGGCGGATGGCGCCGCTCGAACTCAGGCGCGGGACCGCGTGCCGCGCGTCGTGAAGTAGTAGTACACAGGCACGCCGGCGATGAGCAACCCGAACCCAGCCGCCGATCGCCACGGCGCCTCATGAATGGCGCTCGCCACGACCGCCATCGCGACGATGACGAAGAGGGCGGGCAGCCACGGATAGCCGGGCATCTCGAAGCCGGTCGTTGGACCTTGACGGCGCCGGAAGACGAAGAGCGACGCGACGCTGAGGCCAAAGAAGATCCAGTCTCCGAACACGACGGTACCCAGTAGGTCGTTGTACTTGCCGGTCAAGGTCAGGAGGATCGCCCAGGCCGACTGCAGGATGATGGCCGCACCTGGTGTGTGGAACCGCGGATGGATGCGGGCGAGCGCCGGAATGAATGCGCCGTCGGCCGCCATCGCGTAGTACACACGGGTCGGCGCCAGGATCGAGAGATCGAGAAAGCCGAACGTGGAGATCGCAATCGCGCAGGCGACGAACTTCTCTGCGGCGGGACCCAGCCATCGTGCGGCCGCCGTCGCCGCCGGCGTCGTGGTGGAGGCAAGCCCGGCGTGCCCGAGCGAGCGGAGATATGCGACGTTCACCAGCAGATAGACGGCGACCACGACGAGGGTGCCGGCGAGCAGACTCCGGGGGAGATCGCGCTCGGGCGCCCTCATTTCCTCGGCGAGGTAGTTGGCGCACTGCCACCCGCCGTACGTGAACAGGATCGGTATCAAGGCGGCGCCGAAGGCCGTCACGGTCGTGACGCGCATCGGCTGGCGACTCGCCGAGAGCCACTCTGGCGCGGGCGGACCCCAGAACGCGATGCCGATGAGCACGGCGAGCGCCGCGACTTTCAGGAGCACGAAGACATTGAGTAGCCGGCTGCCGGGCCGGACGCCGACGTAGTTCACGATCGACAGCACGGCCAGCGTCGTGACGGCGAGCGCACGCGGATTGGCGCCGGCATGGCCCGCGAGCCTCAGCGTGTACTCGGCGAAGGCGATCGCAACGGCCGCCATCGCGCCCGTTTCGATCATCAGCAGCAGGGCCCAGCCGTAGAGGAAGCCAACCACCGGATGCCAGGCTTCGCGGAGATAGGCGTACTGACCGCCCGCCTTCGGCATCCGCTGGCCAAGTTCCCCGTAGGCGAGCGCGCCGACGAGGGCGACGGCGCCGCCGAGCGCCCAGGCCGAGAGCACCGCCACGGGAGATGCCACGGTTTGGGCCACCAGATACGGGTTGATGAAGATCCCGGATCCGATGATGCCGCCAATGACGACCATCGTCGCGTCAAACGGACCCAGAGCGCGGCGGAAGGTCACGGGCCGCCATCATACGCGGGTTAGTGGTGACCGATCGGCCGGCGCCGGGCACGTCGCGAGGCCGGGCCGAGGTCGGTACAATGAAACGATGGCGCGCGGATGGGAGAGCAAGTCGGTCGAGGACCAGCAGGCTGATCGCGAAAGAGAGGGGCCGGCGCCGGCACCCGTGTCCCCAGCCGAGGCCGCCCGCATCGCGAGACGCCGAACGCTCGAGATGGCGCGCGTGCGCGCTGTCGAGGACTTGAGCGTGGCCCGCATGCCCGCGCATCGCGCGATGTTGGAAGCGGCCATCGCCGCGATCGACGCCCAGCTCGCGCTCGTCGACAGGGCCGTAAAATGAGGAGTATGGACAGCCGGACGGGCCAGAGCCACCGGACGAGTGGTGCGGGACGGCCGGGATGCGGCGCCGGTCGAATGCAGCGGGGCTTTCACCACGGGCTGCTCATGGTCGTCGCCGGCGTCGCGTCCGCCGCGATCGCCATGTCTTGCGGGTCCTCAGGTTCGTCCACGCCCCCGGCCAACGGCGGCGGCCCTGGAGTCCCGGCGGCGGCGGCCGCGGGCGCGGCGGAAAGCGGCGCAAACGGATCCCTCAAGATCGTGTTTCTCGGCGACAGCGTGACGGCCGGCCTCGGGCTGCTGGCCGATCAGGCGTACCCGGCTCTCATCGGCAATCAGTTCGCCACCGACGGCTACTCGCAGGTGGAAGTCGTGAATGCCGGCGTGAGCGGCGACACGACAGCCGGTGGGCTCCGTCGGCTCGGTGATGCGCTCGAGTCCGGCGTCCGCATCCTGGTCGTGGCGCTTGGCGGGAACGACGCGCTGCGCGGGTTGAGTCCGACGCAAACGCACGACAACCTGGCCGCGATTATTAGCGGGGCCGAAGCGCAGGGTGTGCAGGTCGTCCTCGTGGGCATGCTTGCGCCGCCGAACCTGGGGCCGGACTACCGCGACGCGTTCGCGCGCGCCTTCATCGACCTGTCGCGTGAACACAAGAAGACCGTGGCCTACGTGCCGTTTCTTCTCGAGGGCGTGGCCGGCAACCCGGCGCTCAATCAACCGGACGGCGTGCATCCCACCGCGGAAGGCGCGAAGATCATCGCCGACCATCTCTATCCCACGCTTCGCAATCTCGTGGACGCGATGCAATAGGGCCGTTCGCGAGCGGGCTCCCGTGACCTCATGATCGAGTTGATACAGGTGTCGCGCACCGTGACGAGCGGTGCCGGCCCATTGACGATTCTGCACCCCACGTCGATGCGCGTGGATCGCGGTCGCTCGGTCGCGATCACCGGGCCGTCGGGGAGCGGGAAGTCGACCCTGCTCGGGCTCATCGCGGGGCTGGACGCACCCACCTCGGGCCGCGTCGTCCTTGACGGCGTCGACATCACGACGGTGGGCGAGGAGCGCCTGGCGGCGATCCGGGGCGAAAAGGTCGGCATCGTCTTTCAGTTCTTCCATCTCATTCCGGCGCTCACGGCCTTCGAGAACATCCTGGTGCCGATGGAGCTCGTCCGGCGGGCTGGCGCACGAGCCCGGGCGAAGGCTTTGCTCGACGAGGTCGGTCTGGCGGCGCGCGGACATCACTACCCGTCGCAATTGTCCGGGGGTGAGCAGCAGCGGGTCGCGATCGCACGCGCCCTAGCAAACGATCCGCCGATTCTCCTCGCCGACGAGCCGACGGGCAATCTCGATACCGTGACCGGCGCCCAGGTGATCGACCTCCTCATGCGGGTCAATCGCGAGCACGCGAGGACGCTTGTGCTGGTCACCCACGATCAAGCGCTCGCCAGCCTCGCCGACGACACGATCGCCCTGCGCGATGGCCGTATCGTGCCCAACGGGCGTCAACCGCCCACCACATGAACTCCGGCCTCTTCTTTCTCCGTATGGCGTGGCGCGAGACCAGAGCCGCCTGGGTGCGGCTGGTCTTCTTCTTCCTGTGCGTCGCACTCGGCGTAGCGGCCATCGTCGTGCTCCGCAGCGTCGTCCAGGACGTGCGCCTCGCCCTGACTCGAGAGGCGCGGGTCCTCGTAGGAGCCGATGTCGTCGTCCAATCGACGCGGCCCTGGACGGAGGGTCAGCGCGCGGCGGTGGAGGCGACACTCGGACCCGACGTGAAGGTCGCCAGATCCGACGTGGTCGAGACGCAGACGATGGCGGGGGCCGGCGGCGAGACCGGCGCCATGCGCCTCGTCGAGGTCCGAGCGGTCGAGGGTGGATTCCCGTTCTATGGGGGCCTCGAGCTCGCGGACGGCCGGCCGTATTCGCACGATCTCCTCGTCGGCCACGGCGTCCTGGTCCAACCGGAGCTGGTCGCCGCGCTTGGGGTGCGCGTCGGCGGCGTGGTACGCCTGGCCGGACAGGCCTTCACGATCCGGGGCATCGTCAGTCGCGATCGCATTCAGCGCGCGGGCGGGTTCGCTCTTGGGCCACGCGTCTACATGGACCTGGCGGACTTGGCGGCGACCGGCCTGCTCGGTCTCGGCAGTCGAGCCACCTATCAGATGTTCCTTCGCGTGGATGAAGCCGCGCTTGGCCGGACGGTCAGCCAGTTACGGGCGGCCTTCCGGCCCGATGCGGTCACCGTCCGCTCGTGGCGGGGCGTCGAAGACCAGCTCGGTCGTAATCTGACGCTCGCCGAAAACGACCTCAGCCTCGTGGGCTTTGCGATCGTCGTGCTTGGCGGCATCGGTGTCTGGAGCGTGACGCGCGTGTTCGTGCAGCAGAAGACCAAGAGCGTCGCCATTCTGAAGTGCGTCGGCGCCAGCTCGGGGACAGTGCTGGCGACGTACGTCACGCAGATTGTCTGGCTTGCGGCATGCGGCAGCGCGCTCGGCGTGGCCATGGCCGCCGCCACGCTGGCGGCCTTGCCGTCACGGCTGCTGGCCTTCGTGGGTCTCACGTCGGCGACCGTCACATGGTCCGCCGCGGTGCAGGGCGTGTCGGTCGGCCTCCTCATCTCGCTGCTCTTTGCGGTCGTGCCGCTCCTCGAGATGCGGAAGGTCAAGCCGCTCCTCCTCCTTCGCGCCGACACCGCGCCGACGGCGCGGCGTCGCGATTGGCGCAGCGGCGTCACGGGGGCGGGCATCGCGGTCGCCGTGGCGCTCGTGGCCATCTGGCAGGCGAATTCCATTCGCGCCGGTGTCATTGTCTCGCTGGGCCTCGGCGTGCTCGGCGTCGTGCTCCTCGGCGCGGGCCGCCTGCTCATTCGCGCCGTACGCCCGCTCACGCAGTCGCCGCGGTTCGCGCTCAGGCACGCGATGGTGAGTCTGGGCCGCCCGGGTAACCAGACGTCCGTCATTCTGATGGCGGTCGGGCTTGGCGCGTTCTTCGTCCTCGGCGTCCGCGCGGTGCAACAGAACCTCCTCGACGAGTTCACGGTCGAGATCGGCCGCAACGCGCCCGATCTCGTGCTGATCGACATCCAGCCGGACCAGCTCGCGGGCGTCCGCGCGGTGGCCGCCGCCCGTCTGTCGCAGCCCGCGAGCCTGCTGCCCCTGATGCGCGCGCGGGTGGTCGGCGTCGACGGCGACCGCGCGCACCTTGCCACGGCCGAAGACGTCCGGCGGCAAGGCGAGCTCACGCGCGAATACGGCATCACCTATCGGCCGGATCTTCAGGAGAACGAGCGCCTCGTCGGCGGCCGGTTCTGGACGGAGGCGCTCGATCGCCCCGCGACGCCCGATGGCCTGGACACCGAGGTCTCGATTGAGTCGCTTGTGCACGACCGGGCCCAGGTCGACGTCGGCGACATCATGCGGTTCGACATCGGCGGGCATTTCATCCGCGCGCGCGTGACGAGCATCCGGAAAGTCGCCTGGGATGAAGCCCAGAACGGCGGCTTCGTGTTCGTGTTTCGGCCGGGTCCCGCCATCGAGCGCGCGCCGCACACATTCGTCGGGTTCCTTCACGTCGGGGCGGACAATGCGGCCGTCGGCGCGCTCGAACGCGACCTGGCGGCCGCCTATCCCAATGTCTCGGCGATCGACATCCGCGAGGTGCTGGCGTCGGTTCGCGAGGTCGTCGATGACGCGACGTTCGGCGTCACGGTCGTCGGCGCTGTCACGGTCGCTGGCGGCGTGCTGATCCTGGTGGGCGCCGTCGCTATGACGAAGTTCCAGCGGCTCTACGACGCGGCCATCTATCGGGCCCTCGGGGCGAGCACCCGCCGGTTGATCGCGATGGTGGCCATCGAGTACACCACGCTCGGCCTGCTCGCGGGCGTGCTCGCGGCGGCGGGCGCGCTGGGGTTGTCGTGGGCCGTCGCGCGACAGCTGTTCGACATCGAATGGCACGCGACGCCCGGCCTGCTCCTCTCCGGCGTCGCCCTCACGGGCGTGATGGTGGGCGTCGTCGGCATGGCCGCGAGCGTGGACGTCCTCATCCGCAAACCCCTGGCGACGCTTCGGCGCGAGTAGGCGCTGCCGGCGGCCGTTTTGATAAGATCACTGGATGAGGACGGCAGGGTTGACGCCGTCGAGCGTCGCATGACTGAGCCAGCTCCAGTTCCCGACCAGGGCCTTCTCAACAGCCTGAAAGACGCATTGCTCCGGAAACGCGGCGAGATTCTGGCCACGTCGACCGGGACCCGTCCCCTGCCCGCCTCGGCCGACGTGAACAGCCGCCAGGGCGACATGGCCGACCAGGCGAGCGGCAATAACGAGGTCCACATCCAGCTCAAGCTCAAGCAGACCGACGCGAAGATCCTTCAGGCCATCGAGGAGGCCCTGTACCGGATGGGCAAGGGCTCCTACGGGATCTGCCGGGATTGCGGCGACAGCATCGCGCCGGCGCGGCTCGAAGCGATTCCCTGGACGCGCGTGTGCATCACCTGCAAGCAGAAGCAGAACGCGTGAACGCCACTGACGTCGCCGCCGTCCTCGGGGAGTTTCATCGCGAGAAACTGGCGATTCGCGAACGGCATGTGGCGGTGGCCCAGACGGTGAGCCACTACGATTTCAACAACACCTATCAATACATCATCGCCCGCGATGACATGCATTTGGCCTGGCTCGAAGCGGGCATCGCCGACCTCGGCGGTGCGCCTGGCACGGTTGCCCCGGTGACCCTGCCGGCCCGGGGCAAGAAAGACAGCTTCCTTCCGCTCGTCGCCGAGGACGCCCGCGAGGCCCAGGCGTTCGTCGACCGCTGGCGTCCCCGCGTCGCCGAGGTCACCCACGCGCGGCACCGGAACATGATGCAGGTCATCCTCGGCGAGACCCTCGAGCAAAAGCGGTTCTTCGATCAGATGGGCGCCGGCCGCGAGGACCTCCTTGGCCGCCGGACCGGCGGCGAGACGACCGGCAACGGCGTGCTGCCCGTGAGGTGGATCCAGTAGCGGTCCCTCCGGCGGTGCCGGTCGCGATCGCGCTCGGCAGCAACCTCGGCGACCGCCGCGCCCATCTGGACTGGGCGATTGGCCAGCTCGCCACGTACCTCTCCCAGCTTCGTGTCTCGTCCTTTCACGAAACCGCGCCGGTCGACGTCGAGGGCCCTCAGCCGCCCTATCTGAACGCGGCGGTGGTGGGGCGCACGGCGCTCGCGCCGAGGGCTCTGTTGGATTTGCTCCTGAATCTCGAGCGGACGCGCGGCCGTACGCGCCCGGCGCGGCGCGCGCCACGCACGCTCGATCTCGATCTCATCCTCTATGGCGATCGGGTGATCGACGAACCCGGCCTCACCGTCCCGCACCCGGAATTCCATCGTCGTGCGTTCGTGCTGGATCCGCTCGCTGAAGTCGCCGCGGACTGGAGGGACCCTCGGACGGGGAAGACGGTCGGCGAGCTGGCCTCTTCTAAAACACCACGGGCCGGAGGAGCATCCGCTCGTCCGGCCCGGTAGTGCCCTCCCGGTAGTGCCTATCGACGACTACATGCCCTTCTTGTAGTACACCTTCGACCCCGTATTGCTCTCGACGAGAAGGTCCGTGCCCTCCATCGAGTACGTGGTCACCAAATCCGCATTCCCTGCTTGCGTCGCCTTCGTGGTGATGACGAGCTTGCTGCCATCCCACTTCGCGGTGGACGTGCGGTCGCCGCCGCGGCCCATCGCACATTTGCTCTCCGTCCCGTCGAGGTTGTAGGTGCAGGTCGACGTGCCGTAGCCAGGCGATGACCTTTCCACCTTCATCGTCTTCGCGTCCATCGTGATCGTCATGGGGCCCGTCGGGCCCCGCATGCCGGCAGGGTTGGTACCCGTGGGGTTGCCGGTCGCGCCGGTCATCGGTGCGGGGTTCTTGTCCGTATCTGGTGTCCACTTGCCGCTGAAATCCGCCGCCCGTGCCGAGAGCCCAGTGGCGAAGGCGACAGCCGCGAGCACGCTCAACGTGATTGCCAAACGTCGCATATGGAAAACACTCCTGCTTGGTTCCAGGCGGTCCTGCCGGAAACCCGCGTTCATTATCGATCAGATGGCCCGGAAGGGAAGGGGGCTCACAACCCCGTAAAGCGCCGACCAGGGGCGGGGCCAGGCCGAGCCCAGCCTCGTCAAAGGGCCTGGCGGGCGGACGGAACAGCCGGGAGGTCGGGGGGCTGGGGGCACCCGTCAAACAAAAAAAGGGCCGGCCGGGAGTGCTCCCAGCCAGCCCGCGTGTACCCTAGCCGAAGGGCTACATGCCCTTCTTGTAGTAGACCTTGCGAGTCGTCGGGTCGCCGCCGCCGCGTGGGGGCGCTGTCGTGGCGATGACCAGGTCGCCGCCTTCCATCGAGTAGACCGCGGTCGAGGTCGTGGGGGTGCCGTTGTTGTCGCGGGTCGTCGCAATGACGATGGTATTACCGTCCCACTTCGCCGTGACCTTGGCCGAGCCCTGGCCCATGGTGACCGTCTGCTCCGACCCGTCGAGCTTGTAGGTCGTCGAGGTCGGACCGTTCTGACCCTGATTAATGCGGGTCAGAGACGTGGCGTCCTGCTTCAGTTCGAAGCCTGACGGACCGCGTCCGCCTCCGCCGCCCCCGGCCGCCGTGTTCTTGTCCGCATCCGGCGCCCACTTGCCTGTGAAGTCCGGTTTGCCTTGCGCCATCACACTCACGGCCCAGACAACCATCGCCGCAGTGCTGAGTACTGCTATTGCACGTCGCATAAAGATCACTCCTTCAACACGGAGACGGCTGTCGGCCGTCTCCGAACCGTCGCCTGCCCCGTAACAAATGCCGCGTCTCCAATCCTCGGGGAGCCGCTACTCGAAGCGGAGTGCTTCGATAGGATCGAGACCCGCGGCCTTTCGGGCGGGGTAGAACCCGAAAAACACGCCGACTGCCGCCGAGAAACCGACCGCCATGATGATGGCGTTCGCCGGAATGAGCGTCGGCCAATTCTGGTAGTACTTCACGAACTCCGAGACGCCGTAGCCCGTGGCAATCCCGATCGCGCCCCCGACCGAGCTGATCACGACGGCCTCGATCAGGAACTGCAGCAGCACGTCGTAGCCGCGCGCGCCGATGGCCATGCGCAGGCCGATCTCCCGCGTGCGCTCGGTGACCGACACCAGCATGATGTTCATGATGCCGATGCCGCCGACGATGAGCGAGACGCCGGCGATGCCGGCGAGGAGCGACGTCATGGTGCTGGTCGACTGCGTCCGGAGCGCGATGACATCCTCGAGTGACTGCACCGTGAAGTCGTCCGGGTCGCCGGGGGCGATCGCATGGCGCGTGCGCAGGAGATCGGTGATCGCATCGGACGCCGGTTTGACGTCGTCGGCCGATCCGGTCGCCGCGAGGATGTTGTTCAGGAAGATCTGCCCGGACAGCTTCTTCATGACCGTGGTGTAGGGCGCGAGGCACTGGTCGTCTTGGTTCTGGCCGCCCGCCGAGTTGCCCTTGCTCCCGAGCACGCCGAGCACCCGGAAGAGCTGATTCTTCACGCGGATGGTCTGGTCGGTGGGGTCAACGCCGTCGCCGAAGAGATTCGTCGACACGTTCGCGCCGAGAATGATGACCTTGGCGGCCGACTTGACGTCCTCTTCGCTAAAGAACGAGCCATACGTCATCGGCCACGCGCGGATCGTGGGCCAGTCGACGTTCGTGCCCTGGATCTGCGTGTTCCAGTTCTGGTTGCCGTAGATGACCTGCGCGCGCGTGTTGACGCCTTCCGCGACGTACTCGATCAGCGGCAGGTCCCGGATCGCGACCGCATCCTCGGGAATCATCTTCGAGTTGCCGCCGAAGCCCGTGCGCACGCCCGCCGCGTTGACGCTGCCCGGAGAGATGGTCAGCATGTTCGTGCCCTGGGCCTTGATCTGCTCTTCGATCGTGGCGGTCGCGCCGGATCCGAGCGCCACCATCGCGATGACCGCCGCGACGCCGATGATCATGCCCAGCATGGTGAGCGCCGTCCGCAGCTTGTTGCGGCCGAGGGCTTTGAAGGCGATGCGAAGCGTCATTAAGAGAGACATGAAGGGACCGTCCTCGTCTGAGACCGCTTAGTGCGCGACGCCGGCTGGCTCGGGTTGCGGCGCCGCCGGTGCGGGCACCTGGTCCGGCTCGGGTGGCGGCAGAGCTGCCAGCTCTTCAGTGGCGACGCGCCGCCGGCCCGTCTTGCTGTCCGACACGACCCGGCCGTCACGGAAGCGGATGATACGCGTGCCGTATTCGGCGATGTCCATTTCGTGCGTGATGAGGAGCACCGTGATGCCCTGTTCCACGTTCAGCCGCTGAAAGATGCCCATCACTTCGATGCTCGTCCGCGTGTCCAGGTTCCCCGTCGGCTCGTCGGCCAGAATCATCGACGGCTCGTTGATGAGCGCCCGGGCAATGGCCACGCGCTGCTGCTGGCCGCCCGAGAGCTGATTGGGCATGTGGTGATGACGATCCTGCAGATTCACGGCCGACAGCGCTTCCATGGCGCGGCGATGACGCTCGCTTTTCTTGAAGGCGTTGACCGACCGATAGAGCAGCGGCAGCTCGACGTTGTCGAGCGCCGTGGTGCGCGTGAGGAGGTTGAACCCCTGGAAGACGAAGCCAATCTTCTGGTTCCGCACGCGCGCCAGCTCGTCCCTCGAGAGCTTCGAGACGTCACGGCCGTCGAGCAGGTAGTTGCCGCTCGTCGGCCGATCGAGGCAGCCCGCGATGTGCATGAACGTCGACTTGCCGGAGCCTGACGGACCCGTCACCGCGACGAACTCACCTTCCTCAATCGTGAGCGACACTCCGCGCAAGGCACGGACCTCGTGCTCGCCCATCTTGTAGACCTTGGTGAGGTCCTTGACTTGAATGACGGTCTTCCCGGCCAATCAAACCTCCTGAAAGGGGACACTCGGGGCGCGTGATCGGCGCGCCCCGAGCCTCGTCCAGAATCTCCTAGCTGCCGCCGCCCCGGCCGCCGCCACCGCCGCCGCCACCAGGACCTCCGCCACCAGGACCGCCACCCGGCTGCATGCCGCCCGGGCCGCCGCCGCGAGGCTGATTGCCCATGAGGGGATTGCCGGCCGTCGACGGCCGCAAGGACAGCGGAATGATGATGCTCGTGACGATCTGCTCGCCGGGCTGGAGGTCCCCGCTCGTGACCTCGCTCACTTGGCCATCAGTGATGCCGACCATGATGCCCACGCGCTTGAGCGCCTTGCCGGCCTCATCCCAGACGTAGACGGTGCCGGGCGCCGAGGTTCTCGTCAAGGGCGCGAAGAGGTCATCGATTCGGTCCGCGTTGCGCTGGGTGATCGGCACGATCGGCGTGGTGGTGTCGTTGGCCGCGGGTCGCCCATTGCGCCCGCCGCGCCCGCCACCGCGCCCGCCGCCATACTGGTTCATGAGCTGCTGACGCTGCTCGGGCGTCATCGACGCCATGCCGCCCTGGCCGAACCCGCCGCCGCGCCCGCCGCCGTTCCGGCGGTTCTGATTCTGTCCGTTCTGAGCGGTCTGGTCCCCAGCCGCGCTCGAACCGGTCGCTTTTGACGCCTGGTCCGTCGAGGCGGCTGGGCTGCCGTTCGCCCCACCCCCGTTGCCGCTGCCACCGCCGCCGTTCATGCCGCGGCCCTGGCCCGGCGCGGGCGGTTGGATGCCGAGCGCCGCATACATGTCCGCGGTCGGCTTGAAGCGCAACGCCGTGTTCGGCACGCGCAACACGTTGTCCGAGGTCTGGATGATGATCTTCAGCGTCGCCGTCATGCTCGGCCGCAGCTTGAGGTCCGAGTTCGCGACGTTCGCGACGACCTGATACGTCACGACGTTGTTCGTGGTCGTCGCATTCAGGCGCACGCGATCGACCTTGCCGTGAAACACCTGCTGTTGATAGGCGTCGACCGTGAACGACACGTCCTGGCCCGGGCGAATGTAGCCGATGTCGGCCTCGTCGACGCCCCCGGTGAGCTGCAGGGTCGTCAAATCCGACGCGAGCTGGAAGAACGTCGGTGTCGTCATGCTCGCCTGGACGGTCTGGCCGGTGTCCACCTGCCGCTGGACGACGACGCCGTCAATCGGCGACGTAATCGTGCAGTATTTCACGTTCAGTTGGGCCTGCTCGAGAGCCGCCTGCGACGTGACGAGCAGCTTCTTGGCCGAGTCGATCGTGGCCATCCGCGTCTTCACGGCGAGATCCGCCGTGTCGAGGTCCTGCTGGCTGAGCAGATGCGCATCGAATTGCGCCTGGGCCCGCGCCAGCGTCTTCTTGTCGTTCTCGAGCTGGACTTCGTTCGACGCGATGTCGGTCTGCTGTTTGTCGATGTTCGCCTGCTGGACTTTGACCTGGGTCTCAAGCAGCGTCGGGTCGAGCCTGGCGAGAACCTGATCCTTCTTGACGATCGAGTTGTAGTCCGCGCCCAGCATGATCACCGTTCCGGACACCTGCGAGCCGACATTGACCGTGCGCAGTGCTTCGAGGGTCCCGGTGGCCTGGACGGATTGCGTGATCGGTCCACGCGAGACCAGCGTCTGGATGACCTGCGGCTTCTCTTCGGTCCGTCCGTACTTGTAGTACGCGTAGACACCGCCGCCCGCGATCAGGATGAACACCAGCGCCGTAATCAGCTTCTTCATTTGAATCCTCGAATCCTCGTCTCGCCCAACGTGCCTGTCTTCTGTCCCTGTGCCGCGGTGGTTACGACGCTCCCCCGCAGCATGATTACTCGGGAGCCGTTACGAGCCGCTCCCCGCGCCCGCGGCGGCGCTGCCCGTCGACCCGGTCGATCCGCCGGTTGCCGAGCCACCCGCAGAGCCGCCGGTCGGCGAGCCGCCGGTCGAGCCGCCACCCGTCGAGCTCCCGATCGAAGCGGTCGATCCCGTGGTGCCGCCGATCCGCTGCTTCCGGTCGTAGTCGGCCACCGCGTCGATGTAATTGATGAGCGCGGTCAACTCGTTCAGGCGCGTGCTCGTCAGGTTGTTCTGCTGCGTCACGACGTTGAAGTTGTTCGAAAGGCCGACGGTGAACTTGGTCTGCTCCGCGTTGGTCGCCGCTTCCTGCGCCGCGCGCGCCTTTTGAGCCGCCAGGTACTGCTTATAGGTGTTCGACACATTGAGGCCCGCGCCGGTCACGTCCGCCACCACGCCGAGCTGCGTGACTTTCAAGTTGGCCTTCTGCTGGTCGTAAGAGAGCTGCGCCCGCGCGAGCGCCGCCTTGTTCGCCTGCATGCCGAGCTGATAGCTGAAGGTCGTGCCGATCACCCAGGTGGGCTGGCTGAACCCAAAGACGCTCGAAAACGCATCACCGAATCCGCTGGTCTGATTCGCCGAGGTCGGTCCGCCCAGACCCGCGTTCGTGAAGCCGCCCTGGAGGTTGAGCTGCGGCCGGGTCTGATTCTGCGAGAGCTTGAAGCTCAGGTCCGTCTGCTCGAGGCTCTTCACCGCCTGCTGGATGTCGGTGCGGTCGATGAGGGCCTGCTGCACGGCGCCAGGGATGTTGAGGTTCGGCTCGGGACCGACGGTCGGGATGTCCACCGGGTTGATGGTCTTCTTCAAGAGCGCGTCATCCGGACCGGCCACGAGGAGCTGCTTGAACGCCAGATCGGCCTGCTGCCACGCGATTTCGGCGGCGAGCGTCGCCCCCTGCGCCTGCGCGAGCGCCGCTTCCGGCTGCGCCGTGTCGATCTCCGCCATCGTGCCAATCGTCACTTGCGTCTTGTCGTTGTCGAACAGCTGCTGCGCGAGGTCCTCGGCGCGCTTGCTGATTTCGATCTTCTCGATCGCCGCTTTGAGCGCCCAGTAGGAGGAGCGAACCGTCGCCTTGGTGTTCTCAATCGTCGTCAGGAGCTGAATGTCCGTGATCTCCCGCTGGATCTGGTTGGTTTGGATGTTGGTCCGGTTGCTGTCGGTCGTGAAGCCCTGCAGGAGGGGTTGCGTGTAGGTGAACTGCAGAGACGAGTTGTACGACGGGTTGCGCGTCAGGGTCTTGTTGTTGCTGTTCACCGAGCTGTTGTTGAAGTTGACGGCGTAGCTCCCGCCGTACCACGGCACGCTTTGACTGATGCCCGAGTTGAATTGATTGGTCGCCGTGATGTTGGTCAGCACGCCTTCGGTCGTGTTCGTCGAGGGCCGTGACGAGTTGTTGTAATTGTAGGAAGCCGTGATCTGGGGCACGAAGACCGCCCGGGCGCCTTCGAGCGTGTAATCCTGGATCTGCGGGTTGAGCTTCGCGACTTCCAGGCTCAAGTTGTGGTCGAGCGCGATTTGAATCGCCTGCTCGAGCGTCATGTCGACCATCTCGGATCCCGGCACTTGAGGCGGCTTCGCCGTTCCGGGGACGTACTTGTCGACGGGCGGCAATTGACCGCCGCCGAGCGATTGGGGTGTCTGCGGCGTAGCCTGTCCCGGCCGCGACGGGGCGTTTGCCGTCTGCTGCGCCCCCACCGTTCCGACCATCAAGGCCGCGGCCATCACGACCGTCGGCACCTGCACCGTAATGCGACGCTTCATCATGAGAGAGTCCTTCACCGATTCTTCAGGATTACTCGATCGGCCAGGCCTGATCGGCCCGGCACAAACGCTTAGTTTACTCGCGAAGCCCATCAGCGCGGAAGACCGAGCGGGCGGGGCGGGGCGGCCTCGCGGCCACGCCGGCCGGTGGCCTCACGTCGATCGATGATGGCCTGAAGCTTGGAGAACTGGTCCGCGTCCAGCACCTTCGAGATGCGATAGAGCATCAGGTTGCGGCTCGCCTCGAGCTTCAGTCGCATCGCATCGTACTTGGTGAATTCGACGTCGAGTTGGGTGTCGTCGACGGCGCGATCGGCGATCATTTTCACGAGCACAGGCTTTTCCTGGATCAACCACTGGACGACTGGTTCCATGTCCTTGACCCGGCGTTGGTAGATGCGATCGATCTCCGCCGCCTGATTGGGCCGCAGGGCGATCTCCTTCTTGACCGCGTCGTCCATCCACCAGTCCCAAGGGCCGCGGCCGCTCGGCGGCGTTGGAGCCGTGGTCGTGCCCGGGCGAGTGCTGGGCTGGGCGACCTGGCTAGCCGTGGCGCTCTGCGGGGAGGTCTGGGCCTGGGTGCCGGGGGTCGTCACGGCTGCCGCCGCGGACACCGGGGTGGCCCCCTCCCGGGCGAAGAAGCCGGCGCAGGCCAGAAGCCCCAAGAGGGCCAGGCCCCACACGAGCGGCGCTCTCCCGAGACTTCGCTGGGTCACACCCAAACTTACGCCCCCTCCCAGTAC
>Ga0070732_10000770_pt1 | contig 18646 bp, 19 predicted proteins | sample Coa_R1_5_FD_66449 | JGI IMG/M metagenome (GOLD analysis project Ga0070732, IMG submission 66449) | Surface soil microbial communities from Centralia Pennsylvania, which are recovering from an underground coalmine fire - Coalmine... | ecosystem: Environmental > Terrestrial > Soil > Unclassified ... | reverse complement strand
CAGCAGAATTGAAACGCCTCGTGAAATGGGAAAGGACCACAAGCGTCGAAGCCGCTATGTAGGTCATTCGACCAGCAGTATATGCCGAGATCGTGGCAAACTTCGCGGCACGTGCCGCTGCCAGTAAGAGGGTCGCAGACGGTTGCCGGGGCGAAAAACTTGAGCAGATCACGAATCAGGCTGCCGGAACAATTGCCGGGATAACTCCGGTCACCCCAGGGGCCGGCCTCATCGTTGTGATAGAGGCTCGTTAGTCCCGGGACAGGGCTGGCGTTGATCGGTGCGCGCGGGAGCCTGGCGTAAACCGGCCGCTGCTCAACTGCCCTGGTGGTTGTGGCCGGAAGACGCGACATTCTGGCCGCATAAGCTGGATTGACGGATGCGCTGTGAGTCATGGTGCTTTCCTTTCCTGGGTTTGCTCCTCGTCGAGTTCGGCGAGGTAATGCTGGTAGGCCATTTGGTCGAGATCGGCGAAGGACTCGTCGTTGCGGTCGCACCAATGCCTGGCGTCGGCCAGTAAATCGACCAAGGTGGTGCGGATATCGTCCTCGTATTCGTCACTGAGCGACATGATGGCGACCTCGAAGCGCATGCTACGTTGTGCGTTGTGCATGGCCGTCACTCCTCTTGCTCAGTGGATGCTGACTCATCGTCTTCATCGTGTGATATCGGTAGATGAACCTCGATGGCGACGCCCTTTGCGACGGGATTCGTGCTGACGAGGTAGCCAATACGGTTGACGAAGTGAAGGCCGCTGATGAGGTACTGATCGTCATTCTCGCACCCATCCACAAGAGTCCAGACCGTGCGCGGGTCTTGTTGCTTCACGAAGGCGAATTCCTCGCCGAAGGTCTCGAAGAGGCAACCTGGGCCGTCGCCATACGTCCAACTGGCATTGGCGTTGAGATGGTTGGTCCGCAGCGGATAGCGGTCGTCAAATTCATCTTCGGTGAGTTTGATGAGAATCTCGGTCATCCCGCCTTCACGGTTGTTCGGAATGTTGTCTTTGTCTTTCATGGTTGAAATCCTTTCAAAAGAATGGGCGGCCCTTGCGAGCCGCCCGGTTAGAGTTGCGGTTACTTCGGCTCGTTGACACGAAGCACGATCTTGCCGTCGAACGGGATCGCGTTGAGCTGGACCGTGAAGCCTTTGCCATCCTTGGTTGCCCAGGCGACGCCAATTCTGGTCCAGTAACTCTGGTCGTCGTTGCCATCGCGGACCTGGTACGCGATATGGCTTGGCTGCTTCTTGCTGTGGTCAATTCGAGATGCTTCAGACATAACTTTCTCCTTTTGTTTGGAGACCGCGCCCATCGCGGCCTTTCCGAGAGCGCCCGTGACAGAGGCATGACGGGCTTTATGCCCACGGCCGGCTTAATGCCGGCTGTGCCGGCTGCAACGTGAGAAACGGAAGCTTCACGCTTTGGAAAAGACATGGTTTGTGAAAGCCGTTTGTCTCGTTGCGGCGGGCGTCGGCTTCTGTACACAGCGGAAGGAAAAGGCCGCACCGGGCCGGGTTCTAAATTAGCGGAAGGGGAAAGCGGTGAAGATGCGAATCGTGGAGCAATGACCGCAGGTAGCGGCTATTGCTTAGTCGCCGCTTGGTCGAGATAATCCGCCCACCATTGCATCATTTGGCGGCGCTCGGGCAGGTATTGGGCGTGATTGTAAGCAGCCCGGACACTATTCTGTTCGCCGTGAGCAAGTTGACGTTCAATCACGTCAGCACGAAAGCCGTGCTCGTTGAGGATCGTGCTGGCGGTACTGCGAAATCCGTGACCAGTGGCGCGTGAACGGTAGCCCATGCGGTACAAAGCAAACAACATAGTGTTTTCGCTCATGAACGTGATCGGATTGTGCTCGTTTGGAAATATATACTCCCGATTGGATGAATATCCTTCCAGTTGTCGCAGAACCGTAAGCGCTTGCCGGGACAACGGTACGATGTGCTGCTCTTTCATCTTCATCCGTTCCGCAGGAATCCGCCACTCCGCTTTATCCCGGTCGATCTCTTTCCACCGGGCTGCACGCAATTCGGTGGTCCGGACGAAAGTCAGCAGGAGGAAGCGTAACGCGAGCCGGGTTTGTACGTCGCCGTCGTAAGCGTTCAGCTTTTTCAGGTATTCCGGCAGTTCATGCTCTCTTAGAAAGGCCCGATGCTTCGCCACAGCGGGCTTTAGGGCTCCGCGTAGATCAGGGACCGGATTTCGTTCGGCTCGGCCCGTGGCGATGGCGTACATGAAGATTTGCCCGACAACTTGCATCAAGCGGTGCGCAAGCTCCAGGGTGCCACGGTCTTCGATTGCGCGGACTGCATCAAGCACTTCCGGGGCACTAATGTCGGCGATTGGCCGGGGACCGAGCTTAGGAAGGAGATACTTTTCGAGCCGGTGGCGCTTCACCTTGCCGGTAGTTGACGACCACACGTGTTTGCGCTTTTCAAGCCAGTCGCGGGCAACTACTTCGAATGAGTTCGCGCTTTTCAGATTCGTCTGCCGTTTGGCTTCCTTTTTTGCTTCACCCGGATCGCGACCGGCAGCAATCGTCTTGCGGGCTTGCGCACGCCGTTCCCGTGCGTCGGCCAGGTTGACTTCGGGATAAACGCCCAATGCCAGGAGCTTTTCCTTCCCGCCAAAGAAGTATTTCAGCCGCCAGTATTTGCCTCCGGAGGGCTTGATTAGCAGGAATAAGCCTTCACCATCCGTAATCTTGTAAGGCTTTGGTTTGGGCTTGGCGTTGCGAGCTTTGGCGTCCGAGAGGCAGGTGGGCATATGGGGTACTTTTTTCCATCCGTGGGGTACTTCCTCCTAAAGGTACCCCAGTTTCACGCCGAATGTCAACGATTAGTTGATGGACAAAGACGGCCGGAAGTCGTCGGGAGATTGGCTCTCACTCTACGTTTGAGCGGACGTTGACGGACGAGGATGTCCAACTGGATGGTGCCCGCGGCCGGACTCACATTGATCGAGTAAGCTCTTGATACGATCGATGAAGTAATAAGAGGCTTGGAAGACGTACCCCGTTAAGTACCCCATATATGGGAGGAGTAGGTCGTGGGGACCCTCGGAAGACCGATTTAAGTGCTAATGGCGTGTTGCTTCTTGGGAGAGAGATTTGATCAACTCCCGGATGTCCTCGGCTCGCCAAGCCGTGCATCGAGGCGAAAGCTTTACAGGCTTGGGGTAGCGGCCCGATTTGACGCCCTTCCACCAGCACGTTTTGCCAATGGGAATGACAATGAGCACTTGGGATAAGCGTAAGAAGCCGGTCTGCGGAATGTCGTACATAGGTCAGAATGTGTACCTCACTCAATTAAAATTCTACCACGGATCGGAGGCCTTGTCGCGCGGAAAATGGCTTTCAGAGCCAGTTTGCTGGCGTTGGCCTGAGGCCTGCTGGCGCCCTTGGACTGGGCTAGACCAAGTGTCTTCCCATCGTCAACAGAATCCCGGAAATGGCATGTGATCGGCCGGAATGTGCCGTCGCCGGGCGGTGACATTGGAGTGACAATTCGATCATGTTTTGAACGACGAATAGCCCGGAAACCCAGGCTGGCTGCGAGAGAGCACATAAACATTAAGATTTCTTTAAGAATATTGTGGTAGCCTAAAATAAGGCATGATCCGTGTCTCGCAACAGGATAATGCCGCAGCCGCCAAGAGCTATTATTCGACGGCTGATTACTACACCGAAGGCCAGGAACTGATCGGCCTTTGGGGTGGCAAAGGCACCGCATTACTTGGCCTGGAAGGAACCGTAGATAAGGTCTCCTTCGACAGGCTGTGCGACAATCTCGATCCGCATACAGGCAAGAAGCTGACGGTGCGGACACGTGGGCAACGCACGGTCGGCTATGACTTCACGTTTTCAGTTCCCAAGAGCGTATCGCTACTCTACGCCTTGCATGGTGACGAGGGCGTTCTGGATGCCTTCCGCGCGGCAGTTGGCGAGACCATGCGCGAAATGGAAGCGGAGATGAAGACCCGCGTCCGCAGGAAGCGAGCGGACTTCGACCGCGTCACTGGCAACATGGTGTGGGCGGAATTCATCCATACCACGTCGCGGCCGGTTGAAGGTGTGCCCGATCCCCAACTTCATAGCCACGTCTTCTGCTTCAACGCGACGTACTCCGACGAGGAAAATCGCTGGCAGGCTGGCCAGTTCCGCGAACTCAAACGCGACGCACCTTATTTCCAGGCGGCATTCCGCGTGCGGCTGGCCAACCGGCTTCAGGATTTAGGCTATGGCATCGTGCGCAAGCGCGATGATTTTGAGATTGCCGGCATTCCGAAAGATGTGCTGGGGCGTTTCTCGCGGCGCACGGCACTCATCGAGAAAGTTGCGGCGGAAAAAGGCATCACGAATCCTGACCGCAAAGCGGAACTCGGCGCCGAGACACGGGAAAAGAAGGCCTCCAATTTGAGTTGGGAAGCGCTTCGCAAAGAGTGGAGATCACGGCTCACCCCGGAGGAGGAAGACGCATTGGCTGATGTGCGTGGCCGCAAGCATAAATCGGCAAGGCCGCAGCACGGCGAACATCTGGCGGTCGATCATGCCATTCAGCATTGTTACGTCCGTGAAGCCGTGGTGCCGGAACGCAAGCTGATCACGGAAGCTCTGAAACGCGGGCTGGGCAGTGTCGTGGTGGAAGATGTGTCGGGCGAAGTAAGCAGCCGCCCGCTGATCCGCAGCGAAGTCGATGGCCGGAAGATGGCGACGACGGAAGAGATGGTCGCTTTGGAATCCCGGCTGGTGGAGTTCGCCCGGAATGGACGTGGTCGGTGCCGGCCGTTGGGCGATCCTAATCGCCCTTGCTCACGCGATTGGTTTAATGACGGGCAAAAGGCTGCGGTGCAGTTTGTGCTCGGCTCGCGAGACCGCGTAATGATCATTCGCGGTATTTCGGGGTCGGGAAAGACAACTTTGGAACAAGAGATCGGCGAAGCACTGGCCGACGCCGGCAAGCCGGTGGTGGCTCTGGCACAGTCGGTAAAGGCGAGCCGGGAAGTTCTCCGTCAGGAAGCGGGATTCGCCGACGCCGATACTGTGGCCGCGTTCTTCAAGGACGAACAGATGCAACAGGCGGCCAGGGACGGCATGATCCTGGTCGATGAAGCCAGCCAGCTGGGCACGCGCGACATGCTTCAGCTATTCGACAGGGCGAAGGATTTGAACGCCCGCGTGCTTTTGGTCGGGGATAAGCGCCAGCATCGCAGTGTGACGGCGGGTGAACCGCTCAAGCTGCTGGAGGAGACGGCGGGCTTGCCGGTGGCCGAGGTCACGGAAATCCTCCGCCAGCAGGGCGACTACAAAAAAGCCGCACAGCACCTGGCTGAAGGCCGCACGGAAACGGCGTTCAAGGAATTGGATAAACTCGGCTGGATCAAACAACTCAGCAACAAGGAGCGTAACAACCAACTGGCCGATGCCTATCTATCCGCAGTCTGCGAGAAGAAACGCGGCGGGCAGACGAAGACGGCGCTGGTTGTCTCGCCCACGCACAGTGAGGGCGACCGCATTACGGCAGCGATAAGGGCCGGCCTGAAGGCGAAGGAAAAGCTGGGCGAAGAACGAATCGTTACGTCCTGGGTGCCGGTGCATCTCACTGAAGCGCAGAAATCCGACTCCACCGAATACGAAGACGGCGAATTATTGCAATTTCATCAGAATGCATCCGGCTATAAGAAGGGAACGCGTCTAATAGTAGGTCCTGGGATTGAACCGCCGACCAAGCTGGCCAAGCGATTCGAAGTGTATCGGCCGGCGGAGCTTGCCTTGGCCGTGGGCGACCGCATCCGAATTACAGCCGGGGGCAAAACGAAGGATGGAAAGCATCGCTTAAGCAACGGCGCGCTGCTTAACGTCGAGGGATTCACCAAGCGAGGCGACATCATCGTCAATCATGGCTGGGTCATCGACCGCGATTTCGGTCATTTGACGCACGGCCACGTGCTTACCAGTCATGCCAGCCAGGGCGTGACCGTGGACAAGGTATTTGTCGCCATCTCCAGCGAATCGTTGCCGGCGACGTGCCAGCGGACGGCCTATGTGGCAGTCACGCGCGGCAAGGAACAGGCACAGATATTTACCGACGACCGGAAGGAATTGCTGAAAGCCATTTGCCGGAGCGACGATCCGTTGTCAGCGACACAATTGGCGGAATCCGCCAAGCACGCGCCTGCTTCTGGTGGCCCGCGCGGTAAGAAGCTGTCTCGCCAGCTTGCGACGGCAGCACAGATCCAGGCGATCAACACGGGTGTGACACAGGACCACAGGCCAGAGCGAGGGCTTAACCATGACCGATAAAAAATCATCGTATCAGGACCGCCTTCGGTCCATTGCAAATGCGCAAGGTGCCACGGAGTCGTCATCGCCCACTGATGTGGGCGGCGAGGAGCACGAGGCTTCGTGCAGTGCCTTCGGTTACCTAAGAGGCATCCGCGACCACGCTACGTCCGTGGAGTTTCGTTTTCGCAATGGCAACAGCACCTGGTTTCCTTACTCGTGGATGGGAACCTGGTATTTCAATCCGAGCGAAGGATTGCTGCTGAAGTTCTCCGGGGACCTGGTGTATTTGGTGCTGATTCGCGGCAGCAATCTGGACAAGCCGTTGAAGGAAGGCGCCATCAATCTGACCCACGCCGGGCTACAGCGGCATCGGGTGCTGTGGTTACGCGAGATGAGCGAAGAGGAAATCCGGCAAGTAGGCGAAGCCGGCCCGACGATCGACAGCATTGAAGTTGCCGAATTCGAGTCGCAGGAAGCGGTCAAGGAATGGCTCGACAAAAAAGCCCCAGCCTTTTTGCAATCTTAATTTCTTAACACTTTCTTGACGTTTTATCGACCGATTATTGACACGTTCTCCGCTAGGCTGTAGGCTCTTCGCGGAGGATTCCGAACATGTTCCAGCCCCGGTATTCGTTGACGGCAAAGGCAGCCAAAGCTCTGATGGCGATTGAGGCGGACCGCCAAGTCGTTGCCGGGCTTCCGCTCACGGCGCCCATGCTCGACTCGCTGCGGCGCACGGCCCGCTTGCTCTCGACGCATTTTTCTACTCAGATCGAAGGCAATCAACTGACCCGAGCGCAAGTTCAGGCGGTGGTGGAAGGCGAGGGCAATTTCCCCGGCCGGGAGCGTGACGAGGCCGAGGTCCGGCACTACTTCGCGGCCCTGGAACACGCCGAGCGGCTGGGGCGGGATCAAGGAAAGCTGACTGAACGTGACATTCGCACGATTCACGGATTGGTGATGACGGGCAAGGCGAAAGCCACGCCGTACCGCGAAGGCCAGAACGTGATCCGCGATTCCCGCACGGGCGGAATCGTCTACATGCCGCCCGAGGCCAGCGACGTGCCGGGACTGATGCGCGATCTGGTGATCTGGGTGAACGCCGCGCTCGCCGAGGGCGAAATACCCGTACCCGTCGTGGCTGCGCTGGCCCATTATCAGTTTGCGACGGTCCACCCGTACTTCGACGGGAACGGGCGCACCGCGCGCCTGCTCACGACATTGATCCTGCACCGCTCTGGGTACGGCCTGAAAGGAATTTACTCGCTGGAGGAGTATTACGCCCAGAACCTCGCCGGCTACTACGCGGGCCTGTCGGTTGGGGAGAGCCACAATTACTACATGGGCCGGGCCGAGGGTGACGTGACTCCGTTCGTCGAGTATTTCTGCGTTGGTATGGCCGACGCCTTCGGAAAGGTCCGGTCGCGTGCCCAAGAAGCGAACCGTCAGATTGAGCTCGACCAGACGCCCACTCTGCGAGCGCTATCGCCCCAGCAACGACAAGCGCTGGGGCTGTTCCTGCGGCTGAAGACGGTGACCGCCAAAGACGTGGGCAGCTATTTCCACTGCTCTTCCCGCTCGGCGTCCGCCCTCTGCGTGAAGTGGGTAAAGGCGGGATTTCTTGTGATCGCGAATCCATCGACAAAAGGCCGCAGCTACCGGCTGTCCGATCCTTACGAATCGCTCGTTGCGGAGCAGGCGCGACAATCGCCGCCGCCCAAATCATCGTCGCGAAAGCGCCGCAAGAAGAAGTAGGTTGGCGTTCCGCGAACATTCCGGCTTCATGATCGGTGTCAGAAAAATGCCACGCGGGAGATTGTGGAGCGGATTTCCGTCTAAAGGATTCCCGCATAGACACTGCCGCTACTCGCGCCGTCAGCTAACTGGACCTATGCAGGAAAAGAATCTGCACTGACGCTCACCGCGCCGGGCCGTCGTCAAACGACGGACTCGGTGGCAAATGATGGCGCTTGGTTTGTTCCGCAAGGATTCTCTCGCTTGCGGGAATCGACTTCCAACGAAACCGTTCGCGTTCAGCTACTTCAACTACACGGTCGATCTCGTCGTCACCCAAGATCGTGCCATTGTTGTTGCGGATGACCTTGTTATAGGCACGAAGCAGTGCGCGTACTTGTGGGCCGGTGGGGTAACGCGCCATGGTCTCGGACTCCCATACCGAGATCATGCGGCCCGTCAACCTTTCACCCTTCGCAAATACGGGAATATCGTCGAGAGTTACTGAGACATCGATTGAATTCCTGAGCGCGGCCAACAAGGGCTTTATGCTCGTATCGGCGGAGATGTCCGCAACTACCTCGTGGGAAGTCCGCATCAATTGCTCAGAAGTAAAATCGGAAGCGTCGATGAGGGAATGAATGTCAGCGTCGCTGATCAATCTACCTCCCCCCTCCCTCTCACAACGGCGTAACCCGGTAACAAGTGCTCGCAAATTAGCCAATGACGGGCGAGCATGCCCAGAACGCCACGTCGATATGACGCTTTGATCGATGCCAAGTCCGTGTGCGGGGCAGCGTGTTTGCAGAGCCAATTGGGTCGTTGTGATACCGTTGGCGCGCAAGACAATCAGAATCTTGTTTAGGCGTTTCGAGAAGGGTGACGTCTCTGCATGTTTGTGAACAGAGATTTGGCCGGATTCGATACCATGCTCGATAAACGCCGCTTGCTCGTCGTCCAGATGCAGGGCGGCGGCGAGCGCAAGACGTTCCTGCCGGGTAGGTATGTGCTTGCTGCAAAGGAGCGACCTAAGCCTGGCATCTGGCAGCAGCGTGGAATCGCCGGCCATGTTGCGCGCATTGGATGCAATGTCATCCCATGTAAGGCGGCCGCCTTGAGTATGGAAAGCAAGGAGCTTTCGCATTAAATCCTTCCACGTCGGGCGCTCATTCATTGGCCGATCTTGCGTCGCATGGGCGAACGACGCCAGTACATCGCGATTCCAGTCTCGAATCGATTGAGGGGTCACTTCGATAAACCCGGCAGAGGAGAACATGGCGATCCGGTGTGGACCAGCGGCAGCATGGCCAGAGTCAGAATGGAGTTTCTGGGGATCAAGGTTTAGGAGATTGTGTCGAACGAGGTTCTCGACAACGGAGTACGTCGGAGCCCATCGCCCGCCGCGCACCTCTTGGAGCGTTTTCATAAGCGTCGAAGGCTTTGGAACCGGTCCGATAGCTTCCAAATAGCGTTCGGCCAGTTCGGTCGTAAACATGTTGTGGTTAGCTTTAAGAAGCGCGTCCATCAGCGACGCAAAGGTTGGGTAGGACTGCCAATTGTCCATCACTCGGTTGACCCGCTCCTGAATCTGCTGATCCGACGAGCTTTGTGTGTCCCTGGGCTTCCGAACCATTCTCTCCCCGCGCCAGCAAATGGTAATGCAAATCGCGGGACGTGTCAGCTAGAGATTTGACGCTTGGTTGACATCTAGCCTCGGCGCCACGGAACGATGTCGTCAAATCGGGCGAGTGATGTGTCAAAAAGCTGGTTTGAAATTTTATGTGCGCGAACACGGGAGAAATTGCCAGCAGGAAATCGAGGTCGCTAGAGTGACGGTACGATTTCACTCTGTTCATGGGAGGTAAATGATGGCTGCGGAAGCTAAATTCGTGAAGCTGACGAAACGTTCGGTAGAGCGGATAGCAAGTCTCGATCTCTCTAAGGGGCGGTGGAAATTTGGCAAGTGGATGCGAAGGGAGCGCCAGCCTGCGGCTCACATGAGTATCGAGAAATGGTTGGCCAAGGGGTTGAAGGGCAACCCAATGCCGGAGAAACTGGGGAATTTGCTGCTGGAATATCTTGTGGCCAAAAAGGATTGGGTGCCGGGGCCTGAGAAGTTTGCAGTTCCGACGGAAGCTCCGGCTGAAGACGTGGCTCGGCTGCCGAAGTGGTCGTTCGCGGCATTGCTGGAAAGACTTACCGGCCCTTGGCTGCCGAACGAAGAGAACCTCTGCCACAACTATGAGGAAGTGGAATTGGCAACGAGGATGATGGTGGAATGGATTGGGCGTTACACGGCGGAATCGAAAGGGAAGTCTGTCACCAATGAGGAGGCGCGGCTGATCGGCGAGCATGAGATGGAACGGACAGTGAAGGATTATGCGAAATGGCTGTTCCGGGTGTGGCAGCGCTGGCCGTCAACGGTCATGTTTTGCACGGTGAATGGCGTTCGCATGGGGACGAACATTTCACTGCCCCTAACAGAGAATGGCCGGTTGAAGTTCCGGTCGGGATCATGTTGGGATATGGATTTGACCCTCAAGGACATGGGGGTGCCGACAAGAAACGTGCTTGTTCTGATGGCCGGAGAGGCCAAGGTCAAAGGTGTGCGAAATATCGCGCAATCTGCTTTCGCGCAGTTGCTTGGCACGTCATATCAATTTGCCTCCTTGTGCCGGCGCATGAACTCGAAGCGCGATAGGCCGCGGTTGCTGTGCATCGGTGGAACGGAAGAGTCGGTGAAGAGGCTTAAGTCACTCGGGTTCGCTGATGTCGGAGAAATGCCGAAAACACCGCGACGGATTTTTGAACTCAGCCCGGAGACGGCTCCTGGGCTAGGACGCTATCTGATTGTTTGCCAATTGATGAAGGTATTTCAGGGTGCGATTGATGGCGAGGAAATTGGGTTTGAGGCTGACGAAGATGCTGACGAATAGGAAAATGCGGTCGAGCACAAGGTGCGGGAAATGTTGGGCGGCAAGAGGCCGAAGGCGACGAACGTCAACTTGGGGGTGAAGGGCGGGAACGGCACGGTGACGAACGCGGAGGCTGCGAAGGCGTTGATGCTGGCCCTTGGCAAGTGGTTGAAGGCTTTGGCGGACACGCCGTAATCAGAAAATAAATCGTTCTAACGACCGTGATAACAAGGCTCTTTTTCAAGGGTCGCGAAGAAGCTCTGCGCGCATGATCGGGATGTAAGGCCCGCAATTAAGGGACGTTTGGGTGTTTGTGTTGTTTTTTACTTCTTTCCATGTGTGAGGAGACTGTCATGTATGCAACGGGAACCAAAACCCGTCTTTGGCCGTGGCTGGCGGCATTGGCCGTGCTGACTGCGGCGCTCAGCATCGTCCTGCTTTGTAAAGGGAAGGAACCGGCCGTCGACCCGGCCCGCGTGCGGACCTGGGAGGCCGTTACGCCGCGCATCGAAAAGGCAGAACTGGCGGACCTGGAAGTCTGCAACAAGCGCATCGAAATGATCAACGCGTTCTTCGCTGAACGCAAGCGGCGTTCCACGCAATTCGCGGAATCGGTTGTTTCCCTGGAAGGAAAAGCACGGCTGCTTTGGAGCAAGATGCCGTGGGCCGACGAAAAGGAATTCGAGAACTTCGTTCGCGCTGAATTCACGCGCCTTGTCTTGAATTCCAATGATCTGAAGACGCTGCTCGAAGCTTGCTTCGCCGGCTATGAGAAGGCCGCGCAAGCGTTGGAGAACGAGTTGCTGTGTGATTTGCGAGCCGACCTCGGTGACAGCGAGTTGTTCCGTGCTGCGGGCGGACCGAAGCTCGGCGATGAGGAGGCATTCCGGAAAGAATACCAGCGCCTGCTCGCCGAGATTCTGCCGACGTTAAACAAGGAACTGGCCGTTGAAGTGGGCCGCCAGGCCGTGAACTGGATCGGCATGGACCTGATCCTGGAGACCGCTCTGGCCAAAGCCATGACCGCCGCGTTGACTCGCCTTGGCGTGTCGTCGGGCATCCTGGGGGCGGGTGCCGCTTCCACGGTAGCTTCCCTTGGACTTGGCCTGCTTGCCGGTTACCTGATCGACATGGTCGTCGAATGGTTGCTCAAGGAGGTATTCAAATACGATCCTGTGCGTGAGATTGCCAGGAAGGTCAATGAGTCCCTGGAGCAGATGCGTAAGAGTTTGATTGATGGCGACACGGCGGCTGGCGGGACTTACGAGAAACTTCGCCAACTGCAGCGGAGCGATCCATTTCCCGCCGTTCGGGAAGAGTGCGGGAAAGCAGCCAACCAAATCGGCAATAGCGGCCGTCTGGGCCTGCGCCTCCAACTGACGTATTTCCATGACTTGCGCTGCGAAGCTCGCCAACTGGCGCTCAAGCGCCTGGTGATCGGAAATACGCCCGAACCAATCAACTGCTGGCCAGGTGGCGCCGCCGGCAGACGGTTCAACGCATTTATCGCGAAAGGATCTGAACCATGAAAACAGCATGCGGCTGCCTGTTCAGTGCCGTCTTCACACTGCTGCTGCTCGCGGGCATTGTGATCGGCTGTTATTTCCTGCGACGAGCCATCTTCTCGAACAATCCGCAGCTGGATTCGATTGACCCCGCCGAGCGTATCGACGCGGCCCGAAAAGCTGCCAACCAATACGGAGAAAAGAAATGAAGACGAGCAATTATCAAATCCGCCGGCTGCTGAGTCGCATCTGTCGGCTGTTCGGCTCGGTCAGGGCCTGGCCCAAGTTTGCAGTGGCTTTGGCCCTATTGTTGTCTGCCTGCTCGGCGGAAGCACTTGCCGATGCCAAGAGCAAGGCCGCACAAGAAGCGGCGGAATACGTCGTGCAGCGGTTCGGCCGGAAGGCCGTCACCGAGGGCACGGAAGTCCTAGCTCGGCGGATAGAAACCTATGCCGCTGCACATGGCGACGAGTTCTTGATGGCCGTGCGGCGGGTTGGCCCGCGTGCTTTCGAACTCACAGAGGCGGCTGGGGCAAACTCACGGATGGCGGTGCGTGTGATGGCGCAGCATGGCGAGGAAGGTGTTGCGGCCGTGCTCTCCCGTCCCAAAGGAATGGCGCTGCTAGTGCAGCATGGTGACCCTGCGGCCGCCGCGCTGGTGCGGCACCCCGGCATTGGAGAGCCGGTCATCGAGAAGCTGGGTTCGCCTGGCATCAAAGCCTTGCAGGCGACGGCGCCGCAATCAGGACGGCGGTTGGCGATGATGCTGGAAAGCGGCGAATTGAGCAAGATCGGGCGCACCGAAGAACTGCTTCCCGTGATCGCGAAGTTCGGCGACCAGGGAATGGCATTTGTATGGAAAAACAAGGAAAGTTTAGCGATTTCTGCCGCGCTGATCGCTTTCCTGGCCGATCCGGAACCGTTCATAAACGGCACCAAGGACATCACGAAGATTGTTGCCGAGAACGTGGCCCAGCCGCTGGCTGCCGCGCCCGCTCATGTGGCGGAGGAAGCCGCCAGGCGCACCAATTGGACGCCGATAGTGCTGGTGGTGGTGCTGGCGATCATCGCATTCATCGGCATAAAGTTCGGCCTGATGCGTAAGGCGGTCTCTGAAGTAGCGGCTGCCTGTAGCCAGGCGAAAGCGACGCAAACTAACAATCCTGGAAGTTGATTCCAGCGGAGCTGGGTGGGGCGCCTCAGGTGCGATGAGGCGCCATTATTTGCAGATTGGTCGAATCATCGGCACATAGGGCATCTTTTCGGCGGGCCACGGCCATGGCGAACCAGCGGATAATCAACTGCACCTCGTACTGCACGGCGACGGAGATCATGGCATTGATCGAGAATTTACTGCGAGAGGAGAAAAAGCAGGAAGCCTTTGTGGCGATTTACGAACTCGTGAAGTATCGGATCGAGCGATACGAGATCGAGGCTGAGCGAACGCGAAGGCGGCTCAGCCCATTGGATCATCCAAGCGAAAACTAGCCATGACAGACAACGAATCCAGTTACAATCTGGTCCTCGCTCGGCTTGAGCGAATTGAATCCATGCTCCATTGCATCATCGACAAGCAGGCAATCCGCGACTGGTATTCGACGGAGGAGTTCGCGAATATCGTCGGCAAGGCGGAGTTCACGGTGCGGGAGTGGTGCAGGCAGGGCCGCATCAATGCGAAGAAGCGTTTGAGCGGCCGGGGCGCCTATCCGGCCTGGGCGATCTCGCACGCGGAGCTGCTCCGGTATGAGCAGGAGGGTTTGTTGCCGCCCCGCCGCGCTGCCTAACCGCCTCTCCTGGCGCCATTGGAAGCCGTGGTGTTGCGTCAGGAAGAGATCATCCTGAATTCCGCCGGCCGGATTATCTCAAGGACGAAATGTTTGCCGGGGAATTGGATGCCAATCAATGCATCGCGTTGCAAGGGCAGGACTGCCACGCACTGACTTAATGAACGTAGTTTCGAACAAGAACCCTTTTGGCGCTAAAGCGCCGGGAAGTGAATATGGCAGAAATCGTCAAGAAACCCCTGGGCTGGTTCAAGGCAAAGCCGCAGGCGCGGAAACGCTTCGATGAGAAGGAACTGCGGCAGTTGGGCGAGAGCCTGAAAGTCCGGCAGCTTCAGCCGGTCGTGTGCCTGCCGGACGGAACCATCATTGCCGGCGAGCGTCGCGTTCGGGCTGCAAAGCTGGCCGGCATGTCGGAATTGGATGTCAGGATCATCTATGATCCGCTTACGGAAGCGGATTTCAAGTGGTCGCAATTCACGGAGAACTTGCAACGGCAGGATCTGACGGGCTACGAGCAATGGCGAGGGTGCGTGGAGTTGCTGCAATATCATCGCGGATGGAACCAAAAAGATCTGGCCGAACACTTGCACGTCGACCCGTCGATGATACTCCGCATGCTGTCGCCTTCCAAATGCATCGAAGCCGTGCAAACTGCTCTAGCCGAAGACAAAATCGGCATCTCCGATTGCTATGCCATCAGCCGCATGAGCGAAGCCGAACAGGCGACGGCCCTGGCCATGAAACTGGGCGGCGCCAGCCGCGACCTTTTGGCCAGTTACGCCCGGCGACAAGCCAATGGGGATGCGCCGGTCGTTCGTACCAGCCGCGTTAAGTGCGAGCTGGGAGATGGCCTGTCAGTGATCTTGGCCGGCAAGGAACTGGGCCTGGATGAAGTCATCGAAGCCTTGAGCATGGCCCAAAAGGAAGCGCGCAAAGCGCGCGACCAGAATCTCGATGTGAAAACCTGGTCGGCGGTGATGCGTGACCGCGCGCGAAAGGGGGGCCAGTGATGCTCTTCCGCAAGAAGAAAAAACCACCCGACCCTCTCGACAAGCTGCTCATGAAATGGAGTTCAAACGACTACTTTACGAAGCGCGAATTGCTGCGGTCGATGTGCGTGCAAGGCGCCAGCGGCTCCGGCAAGACGAATTTTGTGGGCTATCAGATCGCCAAAGCACTGGCCCCGGACGAGGATGTTAGCCTCCTTATCCTGGCCAGCAAACCGGTTGAGGATTTGCAATTCTGGAATGGGATGGCAAAGGAAGCTCAGCAGCAAAGGGATTTGCTGGTCTTTGGACCGGAGCATGGGCTGCGCTTCAACGTGCTGGATTATGAACTCAAGTGCGGTGCCGACAGCCGGGAATTGGCGAGCTTCCTGATGACGGCCGGGGAGACGTTGCATCGCGGGGAGGGCGGCGCGCGGCCGAGCGACCGGTTCTTCGAGCAACAAAGCGCTCGGATGCTGGAAATGACCATCGAAGCCGTGCGCCTCGCAACCGGCAGGCTATCGCCGATGGACTTGCAGCAATTCATCACTCACGCAGCTCAGACGCCGGAGCAGCTTGCCTCTCCGGCCTGGCAGGCCGGGTTTCACAACCGCATCTTGGAGGGGGCTTACAACGCCAAAAAATCCCGCATTGAGGCCGCCGACTTCGAGCAAGTTATGGCGTATTGGCTGGGGGAAATTGTTTCGCTTAATGATCGTACCCGGTCGAGTATTACGACGCAAGTGCAGGGGATTTTGCATGTGCTGTCCAGCGGCATCGTCCGGGAATTGATGGCGACCGAAACCAATATTTCGCCCGAGGTGCTGGACCGGGGTGCGTGGCTGCTGATCGATATGGCAATCTCGCGTTATGGCGCCTCCGGGGCGATGGTCAATGGGCTTTGGCACCTGGCAGTACAGCGGCATATTCTTCGAAATTTTGCGGCAGACAGACGTAAGGTCATCGTGATCTGGATCGACGAATTTCAAAACCATTTGAATTCGTTTGACGCGCAATTCCTTGCCGAATGTCGCAGCCACGGCGGCTGCATGGTGGTCCTGACGCAGTCGCTGCATTCCTATTACGCTGCTCTGAAGGGAAGTCAGGCTGCCGAACACGAGGCGAACGCCCTGTTATCGAACTTCGCGCACCGCATTTTTTGCAGTCTTGGGGACGCTGCCAGTGCCACTTGGGCCAGCGGTTTGCTCGGCGCGCGGTTGGAGACGATGATCGGCGGCTCGATGGCGCCCGATGAGTCGATGTTCGATGCGCTCATGGGCCGCAGCAAATTCACCGGCTCGTTCAGCCAGCAGTACACGCCGATCTTGCAACCGAATGTATTCATGCACAACCTGCGCACCGGCAGCGAGGGCGTTGCCGACGCGATCGTCATTCGGCCGGAGCGGTTCAGCAACGGCGAGAATTTCCTGCAAGTGGCATTTGGCCGAAACCGATCGGCGGAAATGCGAAGAAACCATCCGGAAGCAACAGCTTTTGTAGTAGGGGGAAAACGTCATGCAAAATCCGCAGGGCAACCAGGAAGGCAACAATCTGAGCCTGAAGGACAGCTTCAACATCCTGTACGTGGTGGCGATGGGCCACGCGACGTGTTTTATTCCATTTTTCCGGAAGAATTTCGGCAGCGAGGCGCTCGGCTGGTCGGGGCTTGCGGCCTTCGTCCTTATGATCTTGGTCGGTGCCTTGGGCCAGATACCGGAGATGTGGCCGTTTCTGGGCGTATGGGTGGTCGTGATGCTTTGCCGACGGGCTGGCACCATGCTTGCCACGCGCCGGGGCATCATCCTCCACAGCCGGTACGAGGGTGATGTAAATACCTGGCTGATCAAAAACCGGGCGGCGGTCAAGCTGCTGCTCGAACCACTGGTTTGCGTGATTCTAGCGGTGTGTTTCAAACTCATCGGCCTGTCGCACGGCTTCGCGCTGTTTTTCGGCTGGGGAGCGGCCTCACTGATGTTTGTCGCGATCATCGAGCGGCAATTCGAGCGGAACCGTGTCCGGGCGATGCGCGATGCGGCTATTGAACAGAAGTATTTTGCGGCGAGATTTCACGGTGAGATGAACGACCCTTAACAAGTGAGGCAAACTATGCGAAGCGATCAAGTGCTTACCAATGAGCAACTTCAACAGCAGGGTCAGGAAGTGAGGAAATCTTGGGCCGAACGGCTGAAGGAATGGATACAGAGCAACCATGCGGGGCAACCTGCTTTGGGAGCTGAGCTGGCTGCTATGGGCCGGGAGGCCATTAAAGATTGTCGAGCAACCCTGATGGAGGTCTATGCCGGGAAGGCGGAGCACCCGTCCGAGCCCGGCACCCCACTCTCGCCCACCATGCAGGAACTCAGTGCTGACAGAGGTTTGGTCGGTCAATATCAGGCCATTCTTGATTCCTACGCCGCGAGGGGAAGCGTGCATGGGCGGGCCCAGGAGCAGGATCGGGGGATCGAACGCTAGAGATGGCAGGTTCGAGATCATGGTTCCAAGGGAACCTGCGACGAGGAGATGACATATGGCGATGAACAAGAAACAGCGGGCGGAAGCCTTTGAGCGATTGGCCGCTGATCCCGGTAAGGAATGGCGCGAGGGCGGGTGGTCTGCCATGATTTCTTGGGAGAAACTGGCAGCCACGAGCAAGGTGGCGTGGATCGCGGCCCATGCTGCCGTGTATGAGGTTTCGTTCGAGGAGTTTGAGAAGGCGGTGCGGGGCGCATTCGGAGGGAAGGAAGTGCCTTTGGAACAAGGATCTACGCTGCGCGGTTGCTTCGATGGAGCCTGTGCCTTTCTGGGGCCGGCCGCAGAGCCGCAGAAAAGGGACTACCATGAAACGCTGAATCGCTACGCGCAGGGCGGGAGTAACAAGAAAGAAAAGAATCGAGGAATCGAGCATTGAGACGCAGTCATGATCCTGGACGAGCGACTGGAGCGAATCGTGGCGATGCTGGCTGTGCTGGTCGAGCGGCAGCAAGTGCGCGACTGGCGCTCGGTCGAGGAGTTTGCGCGGATCGTGGGCCGTGCGGAATTCACGTGCCGCGAATGGTGCCGGCTTGGGCCGCATAAAGGCGGAGAAGAAAAGCAGCGGCCGGGGTGCCTACGCCGCCTGGGCCATATCACACGCGGAATTGCAGCGGTTTCAGCGGGAGGGGCTGCTTGCGATCCGCAAGTAGCCCGCGGGAGGTATTACTGGATCGCTTCCTCGTGGCCGTCAGCCGCTTGGCGGACTTCTTGGCTTGGTGGGACACGCTCACGCCACGGGAGCAAGCGATGCTACTGGAGATGTGCCCCAGCTATGGCCGTACAAACTCATCGATCAGGTCGAACCCGTAGTCGGGCGTGTAGTGAGCCAAAACAACACGGCAAACACCCTGGTCATGCGTCTTTGATTCTGCTGCTGCGGCTGCATTGGCGCGGATGTCCCAC
>Ga0070732_10000768_pt1 | contig 18694 bp, 12 predicted proteins | sample Coa_R1_5_FD_66449 | JGI IMG/M metagenome (GOLD analysis project Ga0070732, IMG submission 66449) | Surface soil microbial communities from Centralia Pennsylvania, which are recovering from an underground coalmine fire - Coalmine... | ecosystem: Environmental > Terrestrial > Soil > Unclassified ... | reverse complement strand
GTGTGGATGGGCGAATTTGGCCGCACGCCGCGCATCAACAAGAACAACGGCATCCCCGGCCGGCAACACTGGCCGCATTGCTATCCGGCTATCCTGGCAGGGGCCGGCATCCGCGGCGGCATAGTCTACGGTGAAAGCGACAAGAACGGGGCCTACGTGAAGGATCGCCCCGTCCGCCCGCAGGATCTGAGCGCGACAATTTACAAAGCCCTCGGCGTGCCATTCGAAGCTCAAGTGACAAGAGATGGCCGCACGCAGCCGCTGAGCACAGGCGAACCGCTGCGTGAGGTGTCGGGGTAGCGAGCGGTTCGGCGCCTGCAAACATTACCCATCCTGCCCATATTCCACAACGGGTAGGGGTGTAGGTTCAAGTGCAATGCGGACCGAAAGTCATTGCTACACAACAAGATACCGTATTGCACCAGTGTGCAAAACGGAGCTTCATTTCTTCGTCTGAAACACCAACAGGTACGGCACGGCTTTGTTGCCGTCGGCGTCTTTGAAATTGTCGAACTTCTCGCTATTGACCCAAATGGAATAGGTCTTGCCCGGCTCCAATTTCACTGGCAGCACGCAGGTGCGCTTGTCGAGGTACTTCGGCTTGCCATCGATCTTTGGGGAGCTTTCCTGCGAGAGCGTGGACCACGACCAACTTTGGTCGGTCATGTCCTTGCTGAAAGTGACTTTGATCTCGGTGAGTTTCGAGTCCACGTCATCGGCCCCGGCTTGCGGCTCTGTCTTTACGACCACCGGCGGCACCGATTTCAGGGTGACTTCATCGGCCCAGGCACAGCAGGCAAGCGCTGCAGCGGCGGTGAGGGCAAAAGCGACGTACTTCATCATCGGTCCTCCAGTATTCAAGAATTGAACAGAAGGAAACGATGCAAACGAAGAACAAAGGGAAGCAGGGTGACACGCTTTGCCAACAAACTTCGTTTCCTTCGTTTGCTTCTGTTCGACCTTATCGTCATAGCGGCCCCGGCGGAATCCGCCCCGCGCTCACCATCTCCATCTGCTGCTGGGAATAGGGCAACGAAACCACATCCGGGTGCAGGTGCAGCGCGCGGAACAGGTTCACAATGTATTTCATCCGTTGAGGCAAGCGCGTCCAGTCGTTCGTTTTGGTTCCTTCCAGTTTGTTGCCGCCGCGATCCAAACCATTGGGCCCAAACAGGAACTCCTTTAATTCCGGATCGGTCAGCGTTTGCAGGCATTCCGCATAATCGAGGCCGTCGAGGCATGGCACATCATCGCCCACTGCTAGCCGCAGCGGGCCGACATCGAAGCGCATGAGCCGGTAGGTCACGCAGCGGCGAACGATCCACGGCAGCGAGCCGGTGATGTACGGCTGCAACCGAATGTGCTCGTGCAGAATGGCCAGGCAATTCGCGAAATACCCGGCTTGTCGTTTCTCGTCGAGATTCTCAGTTAGAGCTGCGCGATAATATTGCTGAAACGCCCGCCGCAGCAAATCCTGTCCGCCGTTTTCGGTCGGCCCCGGCCGGAAGCCTTTGAGAAACTCGGCGAATGATTCATCAGTGTGCTCTTCAACTTCGTAGAACCAGGTGACGAAACGAGCGGTCTGTCCGCCAATGTCTTCGAGCACAATGTGGTTGCCGACGAGCATCAGCTCCGCCGCCCGCCGCCGGCCAATCTTCAGCCAGTGCCGGCCGGTAGCTGCCCCGCAGATGCCGCCGAAAGCCGACAGCGTGATGACGATCCACCACGGCAACCAGAGCGATAGTATTGTGCCAACCAAAAAACCCGTGAGCAGTCCGGTGCAGAAGGAGATGATCGACACCTCGCGCATGGCGCGATCAAGCCCTTCCTCGCGGATGGTTAGGCCGGCTTTGCGCGAGCCCCACACCGCCCAGGTGTGAAAGTTGGCTCCGGCCTCCAACCCTGTGACTTCACGCAACGCTTCAGAGAGTAGGTAGTGCGCGCGAGTGACTTTGAGATTCGAAAGAGTGCGATTTGGTTCGTGGACCGCATTCCCAATCAGCTCGTTCCAGTATGCGAGATCAGGTGCAGTTGCAACAAGAGCCATGTTAACTCTCAGGGCGGATGTACGATGTAGCGGAACTCGTAAGAATTCCGCCTTTGCGCAGTCGGAACTTTACGAGTTCCGCTACGTCAAACCGCAGTCGAATAGCGGCCATAACTCCGATACTGTCATCGGTAATTCGTGTGACACTCGAAACGGTTTTTCTGCCGAACAGCTACCACTTCTTGTACGGCAGGAATTTGCCGTTCATCGTAATCACCACCCGATCGCCCTTGGGGTCGGGTTGCTTGTCAATCGTCATGCTGAAATCAATGGCGCTCATAATCCCGGGGCCGAATTTCTCATCGATCAGTTCCTTGATGGTGCGGCCATACACGTAAATAATTTCCTGAAGCCGGTACTGTGTCGGCTCCTTGGGCGTGGTCTTGGCGGCCTCGCCTTTCGTGGCGATTTGTGTGAGCGCATTGGTCACGTCCGACTTCAGGCCAAGCAACCCCGTAACCTTGCTGGCCTCTTCCGTGCTGAGCAAGTTCTCGCCCAGGCAGGCCGACGTCGTGTAAACCTCCGATAACCCGACTGCCTTGGCGATTTGCGCCCAGGTAACACCCTTGGCGATTTTCGCAGCCACAATCGTCTCAACCATCTCGCACTTCGTCATTGCGGGACTCGCTTTCTGTTGGGAACAAGCCGAGGGAGAGGCGGCACGGGGAAAATTGTATAGAGTGTGGCGCGTCATCGCTGCCATACTGATTTCAGATCCGCTATTTCCAGAGACAATAGCTTGGTCTTGGAGTTTATGCCGCCGCCGATGACGACCGGGTTCAGTCTGTCATCTGCGGTTTTCATGTTGCCAATGGATATCGCTACCTCACCATCATTAACGAACACTTCGATCGACCCGCGATCAACGAGCATACGCAAGCGCAGCCGTCCTTGCGCCGGTGACAATCTCAATTTTTGATCCCGCCCAAAGAGCAATTCTTGCTTCTTGGCATCGTAGACAATTCGGACTCCACGGACGTTGAAGCCGAATGTTTCCGCGTCGCTTACCTCCCATTCACTTTGAATGTCCAACGAATCGGCTTTGACCTCGCCAATCGTCTGTTCACGGCCGACCATCCAGTCTTTCCATTCGTGTCTGCGCCCATGCAGTGATTCGACTTCCTTCACCGGCTCGGCGAACATGCGCACGCCATCCTTCGTCCTTCGCAGGGTCAATTCGGACGGAACCGCCATCTGCTGGTTGAATGGCATGCCGGGGAAAGTGATGCCCTGGCCCCAGCCGATCTGAATGCGCCGGCCATCGGGCACGTTGCTGAAGGTTTGAGCGGCGTAGAAGTTTCCGTGCCAGAGTTGATTTTTGCCCGATTCTGGCGTGAACTTCTTGCCGTCGAATTGGCCGAGCATGTATTTCCCGTCGGCTGCATAGAGCACCCATTTGTTTTGCTTCGGCTCGTCCTTCACGGGCAGCTCGAACATGTCGGGGCATTCGAAAAAGCCTTCGACTCGGCTCTCGAATGTCCATTGCTTTAGGTTCGGTGAGGAATAAAACGCGATCCACTGCTTGCCCTGGAACTCGTCGTACACTGCCATGATCCATTTCTTGCTCGGTTCGTGCCAAAGCAAGCGTGGGTCGCGGCCAGCGTGCTTCACGACTGGGTTCTTCTCGTATTCTGTCCAGGTGTTGCCATTATCGTTGCTGTAAACAATGCACTCGCCGCGGCCGGTGCTGGTGAACGCCGCGACAATAAGGTCATTTTTTCCCGCTTTGAAACCGGACGAATTCTTTGCATCGACGACCGCGCTGCCAGAGAAGCACCAATCACCGAACTGTTTGGGATACAGCGCGTCCGCCATTTCTCGCCAGTGGATAAGATCTTTGCTGACGGCGTGGCCCCAGTGCATGTTGCCCCAGTTCCAACCATAGGGATTGTGCTGATAGAAGAGGTGATATTCGCCGTTCGCGAAGACGAGCCCATTCGGATCGTTGAGCCAGCCGCGGCGCGAAGTGAAGTGAAATTGCGGTCGTAGCTTTTCCTTGTAAAGATGCTCTGCGTCCGGCACTGCATCGGACTGGATGATTGCGGCGAGCACTTGCGAGTTTTCCGGCAGCTTGTTTACTTCGATTTTCAACTTTTTGCCTTTAAATTCGGAGACATCAGCGAATACTTCAAATGCCGGCTCATCGGAGAGTTCGATTTCGAATTCGTGGACGACTCGATCGTCTACAGTGAATTTCATTCGCCGCATAGTGGCACCCGTCTTCACCGGCAGATGCAGATACGGCTTCTCGACGGTCAACTCGCGCGACGCCGGGCCGGCCTGTTTCTTCTTTTCACTCTGAATGATGTGATCGACGCAAATGTGGCCCCAACCGCCCTTGCGATTGTCCACGATTTCGATGACAACCGACTTACCAATCAAGTCGCGCACGTCCCAGGTGTGCCAATCGAGCTGTTCACTGCCGCCGGGCTTGTCGTTCGGCCCGGTGGCGGTGTGCACGACGTTGCCATCGATGAGGAGATTGATGCAGGTTTCGCCCGGATATTTACCGCCGCCGATGAGGAAGTTGATAAACGGCCGTTGAACCTTGAATTCCGGTGAGGTAAGCGTGCCGGTGCTGTCGTCACCGCCGTGGTACGAGTTCGCCAGACCCTTGCCGAGAAAGCCACTGACCGGCATCTGGTTGGGCAGCGTGCCGCGCGCGGGACCGGGGCCAAACGCGGTGCCGGTAACTTTCCAGTCGCCGAAGGTCTCGCCTTCAAAGTCGGCGATGAGGATGTCATCGGCTGCGAGACCACGACTGGTTAGCAGTCCGAATGCGATAATCAGAACGGCCAGAATTCGAATACAGCCCATGAGGAGCTTCCTAGACAAATGACAGCAAGGACTAAAAGTAAACGCAAAGGACTCAATGAAATGTTTAGTCCGTCATTGTCTTTGCGCGTCCTTTCGGTCGCTTATGTCCCATCTTTCTGATCTTCCAGCTTTCAGTTACATTCTCCATATGCAAACTGATCCGTACAGCCCCCTGCATGGAATTCGCGTGCTCGACGCCTCGCGCGTCTTGGCCGGCCCGTTCTGTGGCCAGTTGCTCGGCGACCTGGGGGCCGATGTCATCAAGCTCGAACGACCTGGCGCCGGCGACGAAAGCCGCGGCTGGGGCCCGCCATTTGCCGGGGCGTTTTCGGCTTATTATCTCTCCTGCAATCGCAACAAACGCGCCATCACGCTCGACCTGGCGAAGCCGGAAGGCGCGGATATTTTTCATTCGCTGCTCGACAAATGTGACGTGCTGCTGGAAAACTTCCGCTCCGACAGTGCCCAGAAACTCGGGCTATTGCCGGATCAGCTTCTGGCCAAGCATCCGCGACTGATTGTCTGCTCGATTTCCGGTTTCGGCCGCACGGGGCCGCTGCGCGAGGCGCCCGGCTACGATTTCGCCATTCAGGCGATGAGCGGGCTAATGGGCATCACCGGCCCAGTCGAAGGGCCGCCATGTAAGGTAGGAGTCGCAGTAGCGGACGTACTAACCGGCCTGTACGCGGCCGTGGCGGTGCTGGCTTGCCTGCAAGCCCGGCACGGCTCCGGCCACGGTTATGCCATAGACTTAGCGCTCCTCGACTGCGCGCTGGCCGCCCAGGTGAATCTGGCTCAAGCGTATCTTACCAGCGGCCAAGTCCCGCCGCGCCAGGGCAACGCTCATTTGCAAATTGTACCGTATCAGTTATTCGCCACGGCGGATGGCTGGATCGTGCTGGCTGTGGGCAACGATCATCAATGGCAGCAATTCTGCCAAGCCGCCGGGGAAACTGAACTGGCGGCGAATCCAAAGTTCCTAGCTAACTCACAGCGCGTGGAACATCGCGCGGAACTCGTGCCGTTGGTGGAAGCAATCATGCGCAAGAAACCGATCGCGGAATGGGGTAAGATTCTGACGCAAGCGAATGTGCCGCATGCCGAGGTCTGGGATTATGCGCGGCTGTTTCAACAAGAACAGATTTCGGCTCGGGGGATGAAGATCACAGTAACCGATCCAGATGGGAAGCCGATTGATTTGCTGGGTTCGCCATTTCACATCGCCGGCAGTGCGCCGCCGACGCTGACGATGCCGCCGGCGCAGGGGCAGTATACGGAACAAGTGCTGGGACAGCTTCTGGGGTTCGACACCGGGATGATGGACAGATTGCGGCAGCAAAAGGTGATCTGATTTTCTGGCGAACGGGTGGCCATAACAGGAGATCGCCGATTATGTCAGGCTCGTATTGCCCGAAATGTTCACGGCTGTTGGCACCAGGAGCCGAGTCGAGTTGTCCCTATTGCACGAGCCAACAATCAAATAGAGTTACTGCTAACCCGCATCAGCCACCGCCGAATACTCCTTTACTTTCGCATGAACCGGACCTTGTCCATCGCCGTCCGCCACCATTCCGCCTTCCTCCGCAACCACATCGCGGCCGACTGGTTTTGCTTCTGGGAGTATCGTGCATCTGCTTCTCGTTCGCGGCGCCAACAGCGACCTATATGACCGATCGAATTCTGCAGAGCCAGGGAAGTTCGCTATTCGGTTCCGACGTGCTGAACGATATCATCGTGGTGCAATTACTGGCCGGTATCGGCACAGGGATTTTGGCCTGGGTTTGGGGTCACAATTGTGCCAGGCTCATGGCTACCGGGAAGATGGAAACAGGCGACAGCGGCATGACGAGGGTCGGAAAGGTAATGGGCCAGGTCGTCGTACTCATATGGGCTGCTTTTCTTTTGACGTGTGCAACTTTGGCCATAATTTCGAAATTGGCATTTTGGAACTCGCTTCAAAAAGGAAACTAAGAGAGCACAGCATTAAACAATCGTCAGAGCCGCGCATGGAGCGCAGCGGAGTAAGCGGCACGCCGACCTGCTTACTACGCTGCGCTCCGAGCGCGGCTCTGGCGCGTATAATTGATTGCACGCCGCAAAGCCGCCTGCTGCCTCGCTTGCTACCATATCCCCCATGCCCAATGACTCCACTGGTTACGACACGAAGATGATGCAGCAGTACCTGACCGCGCGGCAGGCGCATCCGGGCATGATTCTGCTGTTCCATATGGGCGACTTTTACGAGACTTTTGGCGACGATGCCGAACTGGTTTCCCGTCTGCTAGGTCTGACGCTCACAAGCCGCGACGGCAAGGTGCCCATGGCCGGCTTTCCGGTGCATGCGCTGGAACCCCAACTGCGGAAGCTGCTGCACCTGGGCCACCGCGTGGCGATTTGCGATCAGGTGGAAGACCCGGCCGTGGCCAAGGGGTTGGTCAAGCGCGAAGTAACTCGCGTGGTTACGCCCGGCACCATTACCGAAGAAGAATTACTCGACCCGCGCGAACCGAATCATCTGGTAGGGCTGCATATCTCCGGCACGCAAGTCGGCCTGGCATGGGTGGAACTGTCCACGGGTTCATTCCACGCAGCCGATTTACCGGATGACAAACTCGGCGATGAATTGGCCCGGCTCAATCCTGCCGAGGCATTGGCTTCGGAAATGGAAGTTGAACGGGTCAATCATCATTACTCTTCGCGGCTTAGCCGGCCGGTTTTGGCGCGGCCGAACTGGACGTTTGATCCGGTTACAGCGAAGTCGGCCTTGTTTCATCACTTCGGCGTGCTTACGCTCAACGGCTTTGGCTTCGTGGACGAGCAGCCGTGCATTACCGCGGCCGGCGCGCTTCTGATTTACTTGCAGGAAACGCTGAAGTCCAAGCTCGCACATCTGCGAGCGCTGCGCCCCTATCAACCGGAGAAGATCCTGCAATTAGATGAAGTCACGCGACGATCGCTCGAATTGACGCGCACTCTGCGCGACAGCAATCGTGAAGGATCGCTTCTCTCGGTCTTAGATCGCACGGTTACACCAATGGGTGCCCGGTTGCTGCACGATTGGCTCGTGTATCCGCTCACGGAACGTACGGCCATTGAATCGCGCCTGGATGCCGTCGCCGAGTTCCTGGCCGAACATTCGACGCGTTTGGATTTGCGAGCGTCGCTCCAAGACGGCTGTGATTTGCAGCGCCTCACGGCGCGCGTGTGTACCGGCCGGGCGACGCCGCGCGATCTAGCTGCCGTCGGCCGGACGTTGCGCACGTTGCCAGGGCTCAAGGCGAAGATTACCGGCCGGAAGTCGGGCTTGTTGCGGCAACTCGAAGGCAAGCTCGAACTCTGCCCCGACATTCGCGAAGCTATTGATACGGCCCTGGTCCAAGATCCGCCGCAAGGAATTACCGAGGGCGGCATCATCCGCGAGGGCTACCACGCTGAACTCGACCAATTGCGGAAGCTCGCCAGCGACGGCAAAGGCTGGATCGCCCGTTACCAGGCGCAAGAGATCACCCGCACGGGCATCAACAGCCTGAAAGTCGGCTTCAATCAGGTGCACGGCTACTACATCGAAGTCACGCATACGCATGCGGCCAAGATTCCGCCCGATTATCAGCGCAAACAAACACTCAAGAATGCCGAGCGCTATTACACGCCGGAGTTGAAGGAGTATGAAGAAAAGGTCCTTTCTGCCGAAGAGAAGAGCAAGCAACTCGAACAGCAGCTTTTCATTGCTTTGCGCGAAAAAGTCGCAGCACAGACACCGCGACTTTTGGCCACCGCCGATGTCTTGGCTGCACTCGACGTGCTTTCGGCATTGGCCGAATTGGCCGGCTCGCGGCAGTACTGCCGGCCGGTACTGAGTGATCAGCCGATTCTCGAAATCGAGCAAGGCCGGCATCCCATGCTCGATCAGACGCTGCCGCCGGGCACCTTCGTGCCGAATGATGTTCGTTTCGGGCCCGATGATGGCCGCTTCTGGCTCATCACGGGTCCCAATATGTCGGGCAAGAGTACGTTTATTCGCCAGGTGGCGCTGATTACGCTGCTGGCCCACATCGGCAGTTTTGTGCCGGCCCGTAATGCAAAGGTTGGAATCACCGACCGCATTTTCACCCGCGTAGGCGCTAGCGATGAATTGAGCAGGGGACAAAGCACCTTTATGGTCGAAATGACCGAAGCGGCCAACATTCTCAACAACGCCACTACGAAGAGCCTCGTAATCCTCGACGAAATTGGCCGAGGGACCAGCACGTACGACGGTGTGAGCTTGGCCTGGGCGATGACCGAATACTTGCACGATATCATCGGTTGCCGGGCGCTCTTCGCCACACACTATCATGAATTGGCGCAGCTTTCGGAGACGCTGCCTCACTTACGTAACTACAACGTGTTGGTCCAGGAGGACGAGGATAAAGTGATATTCCTGCACCGCATTGCGGCCGGCAGCGCGGAGCGCAGCTACGGCATCCATGTGGCCCAACTGGCCGGCGTACCATCCGCCGTGTTGCGACGCGCGCAAACTGTGCTGACCGAATTAGAGACACGCCATCATTTGCCCGCCGCGGCCGGGAAAGAGCCGCCGGTGCCGACGTCGATTCTGGAATGGCGTCGCCGCAGAACCAAGGAGATTGGGCCCACATTGTTTGGTGAAGCCGACGGCGCGCGGTGAGGAGGAACCTGCCCTCGGCTTTATTCGGGACGCGGAGGGTTTAGCGGCGGCAGAGGCGGGTTCTTGCTCACCCGGCGCTTCCACACCCACGACGAAATGCCGAGCGCATCGCGGGCCATGCGGGCCACGCATTTTTGCCAGGAGTGATAAATGGCAGGGTCTGGGTCGAGGTCCGAATTGTCGCGCGCCGCTTTCTCCAGCGCGGCACTAGCTTCGGCGAACGCGCTTCGCCCATACTCCTGTATCCGTACCATCGACTGAACCATGGCGTGAACCAGGCGAAAATAGGCATCCAGCTTTTCGCGATCTTTTTCATGTTGGGCGGTGCGATGGGCCGCTTCCTGCGTCTTGCCCGCCACGGCATCGTCAAACGCCAGCCAGATCGAATGGAACAAGGTCGTGTAGTCGGACTCGGAACTCTTCAACGCAAAATGGCTCACCTTGGCGGCCTCGGCCTCGCGCCGCACGGCGCGCAGCGAAATCGCCAAATTAATAAGCATCCACGAACCGGCTCCTTCACGATCTTCCCAGTTCGACATCCATTCAATGGCCCGGTCGTAAGCATCAATGCGCGTCAAGGCCCAGCCCACCTTGCCCCATTTGGCGGTATCGGCACGAAGGGCTAGGCGAAAACGCTCGATGAACGGCAGCAAGCGCTCGGCATCGCGTTTTTTGGCCAACATTTCCAGGTACGCCAGAAGCGCTTCTTCGCCGATCGGCCCGTGCTGCAGCAGGCCTTCCAGTCGATCAACGCAAGAATACTCTTTTTGTTCCACTTGCCGCTCGACCCAGAGCTTGCCGACGAGCGGCGCAGCCGTTTCATTGTCTAGCGCTTCGTCCAACACTTCGTTCACCGACTCCGAAAAATCATTCTCATCCATCAGCTCGATGGCTTTTTGGAAGAGATGGAGCGGCACCTCATCATCGGTGGCAAACTCTTCAAGGAGACGCACGGCTTCTGGAATGTCGTTTCGGCGGACGGCGAGCCGCAATGCCCGCAAGCGGATGTAAGCATCATTGCCCCGGGCCTGCAGCATGGCTAACGTTTCACCGGCTTCGTCGAGTTCATCGTCTTCGATTTGTGCATCGAGCAGATGTAAGCCGGCAAAACCATATTCCGGGTCCATTTCAAAGGCGTGGCGGAAGTCCTCCTTAGCACCTTCGCGATCGCCGTTGCGCAGCTTTGCTTCCGCCCGATAGCCAAACGCGGTTGCATCACGGGGCGCCAGGCGAACCATCTCCTCGGCAGCTTCCAGATACTTATCGAAGTGCTCTTGCGTGTCGTACCAATTCGCCAACTGCTGCCAGCCCCAGAAGTAATCGTGCGATTCCTTGAGAATGGCTTCCATCTGGGCGGTGGCTTGGTCCCTGCGACCACGCTGGAATTCAACCCAGGCCGCTCGACCGCGCAAAATCAGTGGCAGCTCCGCGCCAAAGATCGCGGGCTGGCAGGCGGCCACGGCATCGTCGAAGCGCTCAGCGCGAGCCAGCTGTTCCGCCTTGCGATCATAGGCCGGCACATAGCGCGGGTGCTGATGGATGAGCCGGTCTAGAACTTGGAGCCGCTCCTCCGCAGCCACCGCCTCAGCCGCCGGACTATCGAGCCAAAGCAAGGCAGCATGCGGGTGGAAGAGCCTCGACTGGATCGTTTCCTTCAAGATATCATCGGCTTCGGTTGACCAACCGGCAGCGCGAATGGCGCCGAGGGCTGAAGTGATTGGCCAAGTTGCTTCGATCGGTGATTCGCAGAGGTTGCGAAAGGCGTCCAGGGCGGTCGTTTTGTCCTCGGTACGGGCCGCCAACTGCGCCTGGCGGGAAATGACAAAATCGTCGCCAATGTGCTCTTGCAAGATTGCCAGAGTCTTTTCAGCCGGGCCGAATTCTTCGTCGGCCATGTACTCGTCGAAAAGAAGCATGCCGGCGAACGGATAATCGGGAGCGATCTGCTGTGCAACCCGAAGATCCGCTTTGCCGGCTTCGCGTTCTTCGCTTTGCAAGAGCGCTTCGCCGCGCCGTGCCAGGGCAACGGGGCTGTCCGGCCGCAAGCGAACTAACTGATTGGCGGCCTCGAGATATTTTCCGGTATTGCCGGCTTCGTTGTACCAGTCGGCCAGTTGTTGCCAGCCCCAGTAATAGTCCGGCTCTTCCGCGACAATTCTTTCCATTATCTCAGTGGCCACTTCGAGCTGGCCGCGCCGCGATTCCACCCACGCCGCCCGGCCTTGCAAGATCAGCGGGACCGTATCCTCACCCGGTACCAGCCGGCAGGCGGCCAGCGCTTCGTCATAGCGGCCAAGGTCGGTGAGCCGCTCTGCCTTCAGATCGCGGGCTTCACTGTTGCGGGGATTGAGCGCCAGCACGCGGTTGAGCGCGCCGAGCACTTCCTCCACGTCGGCCGGATTGCTGAGATTGCGAACTAGGGCGAGCCAGGTGCGGGGATCGCCCGGGCGGCGCGTCGTCAGTTCCCGTGAAAACTCCACTACCTTCTCCGGTTCGTCCATGCGGTCGCACCAGTCATTCAGCGTGCGCCAGGCCCAATCATGGCCCGGGTCCAGACGCAGCGCTTCGCGCAGCTGTTCGAGAGCGGCCTGGCTTTCGCCAAGCTTCCAAAGCTTGTCCGCATATTGGCCACGATTGGCAGCATCAAGCGGTGTGCGCGCGACGGCCTGTTGCAATAGCGCGCAGGCCTCTTCGAGGTGGTTGCCGCGCTCCAGCGCTTCGGCCAATTCTCGCGTGGCCGGGCCCCAGCCGGGGCTAATCTTAAGCGCTTGCCGCAACATCTCGATTTGGCCATCAATGTCACCGCGAGCATTGCAGGTATCGGCGCGGTCGAGCCACAGACGCGGCAGCATGGGAAAGCGCTCGGTGGCTTGCTCCGCCAGAGTGCGTGCCTCGTCAAAACGCTCCATTGCGAGGAGCTGTTGAATCATGGCCGACCAGGTTTGCCAAAGGTCCGGCCGCTGATCCAGCATTTCTTGCAGCGCGGCATGGATCTGCTCCGGCTCGAGCGTGTGTACGGCGTGGCCGTGAAAGGCGAGTATGCCGTCGCCATAGTGCGGCTGCTTGGCCAATTGCTCTTCCACGAAGCGCAATTCATCTTGCCGCTCGGGTCGGCCGGGACAAAGTAATAACAGTTCCGAGATCGCAAGTTCGTTATCCACATTCAGCCGAATGGCAGCGCGGTACGATTCTCGCGCTTTCTCGTTCTCGCCGGCGAGGCTCTCGACTCGCCCGCGTACGCAGTAATACGAAGGTGACGGGGGCTCGAGCCGGGCAGCAACTTCCAGTTCTGCCTTCGCATCGGGAAAACGCTTGAGATCGGCCAAATGCAAGGCCATCTCGCGGTGCGCCCATGCATCGGCCGGGTGCGCTTCCATGAGTTGTCGGACAACGGGTTCGACGGCTCCGGGCCCTTCACCGCGCAGCCATTCGATGCGCAACTGCAGCATCCCATAATGTCGCGGATTGCGCTCCGTGAGTCTTTGCAGGTAATCCAGCGCCGCGGCGCGACTCTCGATTTCTGCCAGCCGCATCGCGATATTGCGATGTGCATCCATGGCTAACGGTTCGGCTTCGGCCACCTGCCGCCAGTAGTTGAGCGCGTCTTGTAAGTTCCCCTGCAAACCCTCGAGGTTCGCGGCGGCGCGTAGCCAGGCCGTGGGCCGAGTCTTGTCGCGCGCGGCTTTCAATAAACTTGCTGCTGTCTTGGTTTCCCCAAACGACGCCCGCATTTCGGCCACGAAGAGCAGCAAATCGCCATCGGTTTTTCGCCGAGCCAAGGCACGATCCAAGACGGCAAAAGCTTCATCCGTCTGATCCAGATCGCTCAGCGCGTTGAATAAAATGCGGGCCGGCTGGCTGGATTTGTCGCCAAAGCGGCGGACGCGATCTTCCAGGAATTGAAGCGCTTCTTCCGTGTGGTTGATAGCGCGCGCGGAGCGGAAGTAGGTTCGCGCTAATGGTTCCGATTGATCATCCAAGCAGGCGGCAAAACGGTACAGCGGCAAGGCTTCTTCCTGTCGTTGCTCGTCCCACAACAAATTCGCCAGAAAATAATAGGGATAGGCCGTGAGCGGCCGTTGCTGCATCACACGGTGCAACAATCGCTCCACCGTGTGACGTTCGCGGGCGTCGGGCAACAATTCCTGGGCATATTGCTGAGCGAAGATCGGGTCGGCATTCGGCTGCCGGCTCAAGCGTTGCAGCAGAGCAAGCCGTTCTTCGCGGCGATCGAGATCGCGCAGGCAACCGATGCGCCAAAGCTCGAAAGTCGCATCATCGTGGAATCGCTCGAGCAATTGATCCAAGGCAGCCAGTTGCTCGCCATTATGACCATCGTACCGCGCCAGCGTGTAGCGCGCGTACAGAGTCAGCCGATTGCCGGGCGCTTGAGTTTGCAGTTCGGCCAATGCTCGAAGTGCCCGGTTTCGATCCTGCTTCTCCATCGCCTGGTGCAGTTCGTAAAGGAGGTCGTACAGCCCGGCATCGGGCAGGTCAATTCCTCGCAAGCGGACTGCCTCTTCGGGCGGCAGCATGATGAGACCGCGCGGGCCCAAGGAGCGAAATCGCTCTAATAGCGGTTCGAGCATCATCTCGCCCAAATGGCGCTCGGTGGGATCGCGGAAGAGCAAAATGCCCTTATGCTGGTCATAGCCGGCAATCGCCTGAAGCTGTGTGTAGGTGGCTTCCACCATGCTCAGGGCCACCGGAATACCTGCGTCCACCAAAGCATATAAACTGGCCGGCGTGGCCGTGAATTCGCGCACCAACCAACTATCCTGATCCGACCAGCGCCGCTCCAAGTATTCGCCCGGGGCATCCTGCCGAAAGATTTCGTCATTGGGTAAGGGTTCGTTCGGCCGCCAGGCGCGTCGCAAGATTGCGAGCGCCGCCGGAATGTAGGTGGGCAAGGGCCGGGGCAGTCGGTCCACATTGGGAAGGATTACACGCTTGGCCCCTGGGTTGGCCTGTGCAAGTTTCTCGGCGACGGTCTGATGAAAGCCTTCACCGGCGTTCTGGGCGTAGCTCCGCGCGCTCTCCATCTCGCCCAGGTCGTAAGCGATGTCGGAGCGGCGGGCGGACAACCATTGCTGCACTTCGGTTTCCATGAGCGGCGAAAGCTCGGCAAAGCGCTCATAGCTCTTGCGTGCGTCGGCATGCATGCCGAGGTCATCCTCGAGCGCAGCTAATTGCGAAAGCACGGCGGCGCATTCGATGCGCGCCGCCGCGGCTTGCAACAGATTCATCGCTTCTACATCGCGATCCATAAGCAGCAACAAGTGAGCGGCTGCTTGTACCGCCGGTCGGAAGAAGGGACGCAATTCCATCGCCTCGCGGGAGATCGCGAGCGCCTCGTCGAGGCGATCTTCGAATTCGAGGCAGGCGGCTTGCTCTACGCGAATCCAAGGCCGGCTCGGCGCTAACTCGAGCGCCTGTTGTATCCAGCGCTCGCCTTGCTCGAAGTCACGCAGCCGAGATGCAATAAAACCATGCAAGCTGAATAGATCGGCCCGCAATTCGGGGGCAGCATCGACGGTGGCACTGTGCTCCCGGCGCAGGAAATTCCAAGATTCGAGGAGGCTGTATTTTTCGAGGTAATAGCGGGCATGGTAATAAATCGCCTCCGGGTGCGTGGGTTGGCCGCGATAGGCCTTGAGCATGAGCCAGCGCGATAGCCGCGGCGCTCCAAGTTGCCGTGTGAGCCGGCCCGCCAGCAAGCGCGCCGCCGTGCCGTCCCATTCCTTCAGCGGTGCCAGCGCACTCGCCTGGTGGTAGGCCTGCAAGTACAACCCCTGGCTGTACAGTTCCAAAATGCGGGCAAGATCAGCGGCGGCAATTTCCATGTATGTCGATTAGGGCTTACTGCGGTAGATAAGCGATTGACGCAAGATCTGGCTGCGCGCTATTTCGTTTCTCCACTGGTTTCGGCAATGTCGGCGAGCGGGCCCACCAGGGTCAAAATGGAACCGAGCTGGTTCAGGCGCATGCCGAAACGATCCAGAAACTCCCCGAGCGCGAATTCATTACCGATGGCATCATCGCCTTCGTCTTGAATTCGGTCAGTGAGGTCCGCAATGAGCGTGATGTAAGCGCGCTCCAGTTGCGGCAATACTCGTTTGCAAGCCGAGGGCAAGTTCGCGAAATCATTCTGCCAGCGCGACAAAACCGCACGCCAGCGCTGGCCGGAATCATGCGCGGCTGCGTTGTTTCGCAGCAAGGCAACTTGTTCGCGCTGAGCATCCAGGAGCTGCCGGAGCAGGTCGGTGATTTCGTGGCCTGGCAATATGGTTGAATCCAGTCCCGCCGGCGCCGCCGAGACCGCCGACACATCAAACTGAAAATGCATGATCGCCTCGCGACGTTTTTTTTTTCCAAACGCCTTGTTCTGCATGGATGTCATTATACGATACGTCTTGGCGCGGCAGTAGCCAGTGGCCAGCCGGGAGTCAGGAGTCAGGAATCAGGGATCAACTGGCTTGAAACGTTGCCTGGTCATTGACCACGGACTCCCGATTGCTGAATCCTGACTCGTGATTCCTGACCTCTGAAAAAGGAAGCCGCCCGCTTGGGGGAAGCGGGCGGCGATGGGGATCTTGATTTGCTAGGGAGGTGTGCAAGGGAAGAGGAGTCTAACTTCTGTCGGCCCCATGTGGGGGAACACAGTATTCCAACAAGCTGATCCGCGAATTGGGGGAACTCGGCGGATCAAAGAAGGAATCGCAATCTTGCCAGCACATTGGGGGAAACGTGACTGGCGGGCTTTTCCTCCGGGATATTGTTGGCTGCCGTCAGAACGGGAAAAAAGAAAAGCAAGGGCGATGCCAAAGCAACCTACGAAACCTGACTAGCGGCACTAAGCCTCGAATTCGACAAGACTTGCGTCTACGGTTTTTTGAAAAACTGTGTTCCCCCGGACCAGCGGCGATTGTAATTCTTTCCGCTCGTACAAGAAAAAATGTCCGCACCGACTTTGTAATAGAAGTTTTTGCCGATCATTTCTCCAAGTCCGGCGGTCGAATGCCTAACTCGGAGAGAGTGCGCAGATCGCGGAATTCAACACCAACCACATGATCCATGTTGACCACGAGCATCGTGAACTCTACGCGATCTTCTCCCGTGCTTTGCCGGACGACGTGTTTCCGCACCGCAACCAGCGCGGCTTGTTCGGGCAGCAATCGCACGGCATCAACCACAACCCGCCCGGTAATCAAGCGTGGCGCATACGACTTTTGTCCGCCCTGAATGATGCTGTCGTTGCCGACCGCTTCCACCGAAGCATCCGCATTCACGATAAGCGTGCATGGTCCGCTCCAACGACCGCCGCTCCCAAACATCGTAGCCAGCAATCCCGCATTCATTGGCAGTCTCCGATTACGATGGAACTTGACTCGTTAAGCAACACTGAAGCATAGCACGCTTCCGACTCGCGAGACGGGTAAGCCAATTACAGAATTGTATAATAACCGCTCAAGGAATTAGGTGACCAGCGTTGGCGTCATCAATCGGCCGACGACCAGCTTGGTACATTATCGATGGGCTTATTTCATGGACTGGGCCAACTTCAGAGCCGAGTTTCCCGTTACTCGGCAGTGGGCATTTCTGGACCATGCTGCCGTCGCGCCGTTGCCGGCTCCTGCAGCGAAGGCGATTTGCGAGTATGCCGAGAGCTTGGCGAATCATGGCATCGCCGCAATTTCGCACTGGACGCACCGAGTTCGCGATGTCCGCGCGCTGGCGGCCCGACTGGTGAACGCCGCGCCGGAAGAGATCGCGTTTATCAAGAATACCAGCGAGGGCGTGGGCTTCGTGGCTGACGGCTTTCACTGGCATCCGGGCGACAACATTGTGCTGGCGGCGGAGGAATACCCGGCCAACCAGTATCCCTGGCTGAACCAGGCCTATCGCGGCGTGGGAGTGCGCTCAGTGGCCAGCCGCGGCAGCCGCATTCATATCGACGATCTTCGCGCGGCGATGGACGCGCGCACCCGCATTGTGAGTCTGAGCTTCGTGGAATTCGCGAGCGGTTTTCGCAATGATTTGAACGCGATTGGGAGTATGTGCCGGGAGCGCGGCATCTTATTCTTGGTGGATGCCATACAAGGGCTTGGCGTTTATCCGCTCGATGTTCGGCAGACACCGGTCGATTTTCTCGCTGCCGATAGCCACAAATGGTTGCTGGGTCCGGAAGGCCAAGGTATTTTTTGGATTCGCCGTGAACTAATAGACCGGCTGCACTGTATCGGCGTGGGTTGGAACAGTGTGCAGGATCCAATGAATTTCGGTAAGATTGATTTTCGCCTCAAGCCGGGGGCCGACCGCTGGGAAGGCGGCGCCCTCAATGTGGCCGGGATTGCGGGCATGGGCGCCAGTCTCGAATTGCTGTTGAACACCCGCATCGTACAGATCGAGAAGCGCGTGGAAGAACTGACCGATTACTTGTGTGAGCAAGCGCCGCGGGTCGGGCTGGAAGTCTTCAGTAGCCGGTTACCCGGCGAAAAATCAGGCATCGTTTCGCTTCGAACCGGAGAACGCGATCCGCTGGCTCTGGTGAAGCATTGCCGGCAAGCTGGGGTGATTGTCAACCAGCGGCTTGGCAGGCTGCGGGTGAGCCCGCATGCGTACAACAACCAGCAAGATATCGATCGGTTACTCGACGCTCTGCGCAGCTGAACTCATTGCCCATGCCGTCTTATCGACTTCTAAAATGGAATGAGCCGCCGCCGGAAAGCTGTCGGGGCGGAGCGATCACCGTCGGTAATTTCGACGGCGTTCACCTCGGCCACGCGAAACTGACCGGTGTGCTGCGCGAGCAGGCGCGCCTGATCGGCGGCCCCGCGCTGGTGCTGTCATTTGATCCGCACCCGCTGCAGCTTCTGGCGCCAGAGCGGTTTCAGCCAGTGCTGACCGCGCCCGACGAGCGAGCCGCGTTGCTTAAAGAAAAAGGCGCGGATGAAGTGGTTCTGCTCCGCACCACGCCGGAATTGCTGCAACTTTCGCCGGATGACTTCGTCCGTAGGATTCTGCACTCTAGTTTCCGTGCGAAGTGCGTGGTGGAGGGGTTCAATTTTCGCTATGGCCGTGACCGCGCGGGCGACATTGAGCAATTGCGCGGCCAGTGCAACTTGCTCGGAATGACGTTTGTTCCCGTTCCGGCTTTCAAGATG
>Ga0070732_10000767_pt1 | contig 18699 bp, 16 predicted proteins | sample Coa_R1_5_FD_66449 | JGI IMG/M metagenome (GOLD analysis project Ga0070732, IMG submission 66449) | Surface soil microbial communities from Centralia Pennsylvania, which are recovering from an underground coalmine fire - Coalmine... | ecosystem: Environmental > Terrestrial > Soil > Unclassified ... | reverse complement strand
CTTTTGCTGCCAGGCTTGGGTAGGAGCTTTGTAATCGCCGCCGTCAGCTCGTTGATATCCAATCGAAGCCAGCGCGTTCAGCCGGCTTTGTCCGTCAATAATGGCGTTGGCATTTTTTTCCGCCGTCGCGAAATCTCCTTCTTTAGCAAGAGCGGTGGCCAGGGCGATCTGCTTGGAAACCCTGTCGCTTCCATCCGGTAACTGCGCGATCGCCTTGGACGCGGAATCGAAATCTACCTTCTTGATCGCATCGTCGCATTGCTTTGCGTATTTGCGCACCTGATTTTCATTGAGCCCTTTCGCCCGCTCTGCCGTATCGGGGATCAGGTTTAGAATTTTCTCGGCGATGGCGGCGTCTTCGAAACTCGCCGCAATACCTTTGATTTCGGAAACGCTGAGGTCTTTTGCATGCTCTTGAATAAATTTAATGAGAGCGGCGACATCGGTTTCTTTATGCGTCTGGAACGCCAGGGCCCCCACCGCGATCCGCCATGCTGAAACCAAGTAGCTACGCGCGGAGCTGTCGGGTTTGGCTAGAGCGCCACGGGCCGCGTCCACTACCTTTCGTAGTGAAGATTCTTCTTTGGCCGTGGCAGCACCGCTTGCCTGGCGGGCGAGCTCGCCTGCGAGTCTGAAGCGATACAATTCGCTCTCCTGCCGACTTTCCGGCTCTGCCAAGGCGGCTGCCGAAATAGCGATCGCCTGTTGCCGCCAGCGCGCCGCGGCAGCCAGATCCTTCCGAACGAAAGCGAAGTCCGACAGGTCGGCCTCGATGACGAATTTTTCCTTAGCCCGCTTGGCGGAGGCGAGAAGCGCCTCCGTTTTTTTGATTAGAGATGAAAGCCGCTCCGGATTGTCTTTAACTTCGGCTTGGTAGGTTAAGGAGAAATAAGCATTCGCGCGTCCCGCGAAACCTGGTATTGCATCCGCCATCGCTTCCGCGCCGATTAAATCACCAGCCTGCGCTTTTTGAGCGCGCAGTTCGTTAAGTTTCCCGGTTACGTACCCGATTAACGAATCCTGATAAGCGTAGCCTTTTTCATTGAACAACAGCGGCACGATGGCTTTCGCACCCCGCCAGTCATTCACTTCCAAGTGGACCTGCGCCAAAGTGTGAAGCGCATTATTCCGCGACGATTTCGCGTTTTGATCTTTCACGGGCATTGCCTTGGTGATTTCGTCTGCGCGTGCGAGATGTTGCAAAACGTGTTCCGAGTCGCCTGCCTTAAATTCCGCCTTAACGAGTTCGCACAGGGCCAAGCGCGGAAATGTGTCTCCTGATATTTGCGCAAGGGTGGTCCGAGCATCTTCGATGAGCCCTTGCTTGGCCTGTTCGTTCAGCACACTAAAGAATGCGCTCGAACGGTTGTTCGTCTCAGTGATTTGTCCAGCCAGTCGCTTTGCTTCTTCAAAATGACCTTCTTCGGCCAGGGCACCGGCAATGTTACTAATAAAACTCACGTAACTGCTATCGCTGGCAAGTTGTTGGGCGCCTGCCATCGCGGCGCTTACATCACCGGCGTGCGCCTGCAACACGGCGATCGATTGCTGTGCGCTGCGCTGTTCATAACTTCCCGCCGCATATTTGTTCGCGAGCGACTTGAGCATGTCGATGATCAGGCCGGTGTTGGCCTCAGCCTTTAACTCGAGGTTTGGAATTTGGCTGCGAACTGCTGTCGTCTTATCGGTCGGCGGCGAAGTCAGAAGATACGCCTCGAAGCATGCCACCGCGCGCAATTCGCGCCCCGGAACTTGCATCTCGGCCAATGCCAGATTGTAAAGGGCGACCGGCGAATGGGGCGCCGCTTTGCGCGCCTCTTCAAAATACCTGATCGCCAACTTCCATTCTTTCTGACCGGCAGCGCTCAGGCCTTTGCCAAGGGCTTCCTTCGCTGCCGGAGGAAGATCATCCGACTGCTGTTGCGCGTCCGCGGTGATCAACAATCCAAGTCCAATCAAAAGATAAAAGAAGGCGCAGAGTACGCGCCGTACCGTTCGCATAATGCAATGGTTCAGTTGTGCGGTCCGGCGGAGTTTTGCGAAGATAAACCCGTAGCGGGTGACGCCGCCGCAGCCGGTTGAGGCTTGGATGCAGCGGAATTCGGCTGATTCGCATAAGCAATCGCATCTTCCTGAATTTTTTTGAGCATCAAATCGTCGAACGCTGGACTTTCAAAGATGGCCTTCGCCAACTCCTGAGTTTCCTTCTCCTGATCCAACGGATTGACCAGCTTCGGTTGGTTGGCCGGACGTTGCTCGCCGGGCCACGCGGTTTTCGGCTTTGTCGGCGGCGGTATCAACAACTCTATGTCCTGATCTTGCGGCAGCTGCACATTCGGACCGGGTGGGGGCGGCGCGTTCTTGCGAAAACCAGCGGGCTGGGCGGACGCGGTATTTTTCATCGCCGACGGATCGACACTTGTTTTGGTTGTGCCACGTAGATCGACGACGTTCGGATCCTGCCAGGCGGCAGATTGAGATTGGGCAACGCCGCTGTTCGTTTGATCGCCGATCCCCTTTGATTGCGGTGTCGTGGTTTCGGCCGGCATAAAATCAAGTGTCGCAGCACCGGCGCTCGCCACGGGAGTGGAACCAGCGTTGTGACCGTCGAAGTCTGGCATGGCAGCGGTCAACTGCTGAAGCGTCGCGCTCATTTGCGATGCCATGTTGCTGTCTTCCTGCTTGCGCGTTTCCTGCCAACGCTCTTGCTGGAGTTGTTCCGTCGCCTTAGCGAGGTTGCTTTGAATTACTTTGTCGCCGGGAGATTTGGCGAGAGCCTGGCGAAATTGTTCGACCGCCGATCCCCATTCGTGCCGCTTCCAAAAAGAAAGGCCGGCGTCGTTCGCTGCGTGCGCCTGACGAAGGGTGGCCTGGCGTTGTGCCTCACGCGCCGCTGCTTCCTGAGCCGCCTGTTGGGCTGCTTGTTGCGCTGCAATCTGTTCGGCCGTCGGACCGGAATAAACGGGAGCGCTGGGTTGAGCGGCGCCTTGATTGCCCAAAACCATATCGCGCTGCCAACCCGCTCGTGCCGGAACTGTCCAGGCCAGCAACAGACATACGAACGGCAGGCCAAACAAAATTGCCTGCGACGCTTTGAGCGCAAACAGTGAGAACGAGCGGCTCATCAAACTGCAATGTAGCAGATGGAAAGCCGTTCACGAATTTAACTCCTATTATTGGATGCCCACCGCCAGCCGGGAATCGACTGCGGTAATTATCTAGTGGCAGCGGCCGAAATTTTGCGGATGTTCATTGCCTTCGCCTTATGAAACTAACTCGTCTCAAGCTGGTTAACTTGTCTCTCACACTTTTTGCCGTTGCCTGGACTGCTCGCGCGCAGAACGATCTCAATCTTCCCGACGCCAGCCAGGCTGCCGAAATCAAACAACGGATCGCGCTGACCGATGTGACCATTAATTATCACCGCCCACTCGTGAAAGGCCGCCAAATCTGGGGCGGACTTGTGCCCTACGGAAAGGTTTGGAGAGTCGGCGCGAACGAGAACACAACTTTTGAGGTCAGCGATCCGGTGACAGTTGAAGGTCAGCCGTTGCCGAAAGGCGTTTACGGTTTGCACGCAATCCCAACTGCCGACAGTTGGACGATTATTTTTTCGAAAACTACCACGGGGTGGGGCAGCTACAGCTACAATCAGTCTGAAGATGCGTTGCGAGTCACGGTGAAGCCGCGTCAACTCCAACAAAGCGAAGAAGCTCTCGAGTACGAATTTGAGGACCTGCAGCCGACTTCGGCCACAGTCACGCTGAAATGGGAAAAGCTGGCCGTTCCATTCAAAATCGCAGTCACCGCTCAAACCACTTTGGACAATATTCGCGCGCAGATGAAAGGGCGCGGTCAGTTCACCTGGCAAGCTCCCGATGAAGCAGCGCAGTTTTGTCTAAGCCACAACCTTGACTTGGAACAGGGATTAAAGTGGGCCGACATGTCCATCGCCAATGAGGAGCGTTTCGATAATCTCAGCACCAAAACAGACCTGCTGCGAGCGCTCCATAGAGATGATGAGGCCAACAAGACCTGGACCAAGGCGATGGAGAAAGCGACCGCCGTGCAGCTCTACTCTTATGGTCGCCGTCAGCAGAATGCCAAGAAAGCCGATCAGGGCCTCGAGATCATGAAGGAAGTCGCGAAACGTTATCCGCAAGATGTCTACGGTCATCTGGCCCAGGCGCGCGTTAAATCGGCAGCGGGAGATTTCCCGGGCGCGGTCGATGAAATGAAAAAGGCGCAAGCGGCGGCAACTTCGGATGCGCAGAAGAGCAGCTTGCAGCCATTAATCGACCGATTACAAGCGAAACAGGACATTAACAAATAGCCGGCTTCGATCGTTGCGCGCGAAGAGTGAAGGGATGCGATCAGAAGCGAGCCGTTCGAATCCAGGAGTCCAAAGTCGCGCCACCGTGTTAGCGCAGCATTGGTATGTCTTCGCTGGACGATTCCGGTCGCGCGCCAATTTTTCAACGGTGAAACGGTGAAACAATTTCGACCGCGCATTGCGCACTGCTTCATGGCTGCGGGTGCGATTTTTTCCTGCGCAGCTGACGCCGGCGCGGTCCCGCCGCCGCTTTTTCCAGATTCAATGAACGCGAGCGAGATTCAACTTCGGCTCCAAAAACTGAATGTGCTTGGCCGCGTTCTTTATCTCGCAGCGCATCCGGATGACGAAAACACCACCTTGATTTCGCTTTGGGCTAACGGATCGCTTTATGATGCCGGTTATCTTTCAGTCACCCGCGGTGATGGCGGGCAAAATCTTCTCGGCTCCGAGCTGCGCGAAAAACTGGGCGTAATCAGAACGCAGGAACTGCTCGCGGCGCGGCGGATCGATCATGGACAACAATTTTTTACCCGTGCAGTCGACTTTGGATTTTCGAAAAACCCTGAGGAAACACTCCGATTTTGGGATCACGACAAAATACTCTCGGACGTTGTCTGGGTGATTCGGCGTTTTCGGCCGGACATTGTCGTAACTCGTTTTAGTCCGGAAGACAGACTCACCCATGGCCATCACACGGCCTCGGCGATCTTGGCAACCGAAGCGTTCCCGGCAGCCGGCGATTCAAAGAAGTTTTTCAATCAACTTACTCTGGTTAAACCATGGCAGCCCAACCGGCTGGTTTGGAATACGTCTCCATTTTTCTTCACTAATCGCAAGCTTCCATTCGATCCGACTGGCCTAACGACTATGGAGGCAGGCGGCTATAACGCGCTTCTCGGCAAGGCCTACACCGAGTTGGCCGCCGCCAGTGTGAGCATGAATAAGAGCCAGGGTGTGGGCAGCCCGGCCAGGAGAGGCCAGCGCACGGAGTATTTTAAGTGGCTCGCCGGCGAGCCAATGAACGGCGGACTGTTCGATGGGGTCGACACAACCTGGAAGCGGGTGGCGAATTCGGAGACGATCGCGACTAAGATTTCAAAAGTGATCGCGGATTTTCGCCCAAGTGATCCGTCCGCGTCCGTTCCAGGACTTCTCGATGTTCGCGACGAATTGGATCGAATCAAAGAAGATGACTGGGTGCCGCAGAAGAAAGCGGAAGTCGATCAAATCATTGCCGCTTGCCTTGGACTGCATCTTGAAGCTTCTACCGAAACGCCGGTTGTAAGTCCCGGCCAGGAGTTGCCCGTGAAGATCGAAGCAATTAACCGCTCAAATGTTGCGGTGAACTGGATTTCTTATCGGATGGCATCGGCTCAGGCTACGTCGGTCGGTGAACCGCTCGCGACCGACAAGCTGGTGACAAAAGAATTTAAAACCCCGGTTTCCGGAGAGACAAAATATTCGCAGCCGTACTGGCTTCGTCAGCCTGCAACCGTGGGAACGTTCACCGTCGAAGATCAGGATTTGATCGGAAGGCCGATCAATCCGCCGCATTTCCCGACAGAAATCACAGTCAAGATTGCCGATCGCGAAATCACTTACACTCTGGATACGAAATACAAGACGGTCGACCCCATCGCAGGCGAAGTCCGCGATGACATCGTGATCGCGCCTCCGGTCTTCGCCAATTTTGTCGATCCGATTTTGATCTTTCCAAACCCGGGAGCAAAAAAAGTCAGAGTCCGCGTGTTGGCATCGGACGGTCCGGTAAAAGGCGATGTTCATCTGTCTGCGCCCGATGGCTGGTCTGTTTCCCCAAACTCTGTGGCGGTGGACCTGAAAAATGCGAATGCGGAAAAGGATCTCGAGTTCTCGGTTCGGCCGCCAACCAGTATGGGCGAGGGAACTTTGAAGGCCATCGTCACAAGCGATGGCCAAAGTTTTTCGTTCGCCCGGGAACGAATCGCTTATCCGCACATTGGGGTTCATATCTTGATGCCGCCAGCGGAGGCCAAACTCGTTAGGGCAGACGTCCGGACAAACGGTCATGTGATCGGCTATATTCCCGGAGCGGGAGATGATATCCCGGCGGCGCTCCAACAAATTGGTTACACCGTGAAACAGCTGGGCGAAGGAGATCTGGCGCCCGAAAACCTTCGCCAATTTAGCGCGATCGTTCTCGGCGTCCGCATTTTCAATTCCCAGGACCGGATCCCGACCTGGTTGCCCGAGCTGGTGAATTACGCGAAAGGCGGCGGCGTGGTTGTCGTGCAGTACAACACGACAGCGGATCTTAAATCGAAGGATTTCGGACCTTATCCGCTCGAGCTTTCGCGCGATCGCGTGACCGACGAAACGGCCGAGGTCAAAATGCTCGCGCCGGATCATCCGGTCCTGAATACGCCAAACAAAATTACCGCGCGCGATTTCGAAGGATGGGTCCAGGAGCGCGGTCTTTATTTTCCGGACAAATGGGATCCGGCCTGGGTTCCGATTTTGTCGAGCCACGATCCGAGCGAGAAACCACTCGATGGCGGTTTGTTGGTCGCAAAAGTTGATAAGGGATATTTTATCTACACGGGGTACTCCTGGTTTCGGCAGCTTCCGGCGGGCGTTCCCGGAGCTTACCGGATCTTCGCCAACATGGTTTCGTTAGGCGGAAAATGAGCGAGAGCCTGGACGAAGAGCTGCGGGAAGAGGAGTCACGCTGGTCCCGCGTTTATGGCTTTGTCCTGGGGTTTTTCGCCGTCGAGATCCTGCTCCTCTATCTTTTTACAGCCAGGTTTTCGTGAGCGGGATCGACTATCTCGTTCTGTTCGCCACGGTCCTGGCGATACCGCTTTACGGACTTTGGCGAACACGCGGACGCGAGTCGTTAGGCCACTATATCAAAGGCGACCGAAGTATCCGTTGGGGCACTATTGGGCTCTCGGTCCTCGCGACCCAGGCTGGACCGATAACGTTTCTTTCCATGCCGGGGCAGGCCTACGAAAGCGGCATTGGTTTTATCCAAAATTATTTTGGCCAACCGCTCGCGCTCCTGGTGGTTTGCGCCGTTTTCGTGCCGATTTATCAAAAGCTAAAGGTTTTCACCGCTTATCAATATCTCGGCAAGAGATTCGATCGAAAAACGCAAATGCTGGGCGCTTTTCTTTTTCTAATACAGCGAGGCCTCGCCGCCGGGATTACGATTTACGCTCCGGCGATCATTCTGTCCGCGATCCTTGGATGGCAACTCAATCTGACCATCTGGCTGGCCGGCGGTTTCGTGATCATCTACACGGTTGCAGGCGGCACAACCATCGTCAGTCTGACGCAGCGTTATCAGATGATGATCATTCTCGCCGGCATGGCCGTCGCCTTCGGGGTGGTGATTTATCGATTGAGTCCCAGCATTTCGTTCGGTCATGCCCTGGAAGTCGCCGGCAAGCTCGACAAATTGCAGGCGGTTGATTTCTCGGTCGACCCGCACAAGCGCTACACCTTTTGGTCGGGAGCGATCGGCGGATTCTTCCTCGCTCTTTCTTATTTCGGCGCCGACCAGTCGCAAGTGCAGCGCTATTTGGCGGGTGGTTCTCTGCGTTCGAGCCGGATTGGACTGCTGTTTAATGCCGTCGTCAAAATCCCGATGCAGTTTTTCATTCTTCTCCTCGGTGCGATGGTTTTCATGTTTTACCAGTTCGAAAAGCCTCCGCTGTTTTTCAACCGTCCAGCTTACGAACGCGCGATCGAACACGGCGCCGGCCCGCAGCTGAAAGATTTGGCGACAAAGGAAGATCAACTCTTCGAACAAAAGCGAGAGGCGTTGCGAGCCTACGCGGCACAGCCGTCGCCTGAGAAAATGGAATCGATTAGACAGCTCGACACGCGGACGCAGGCATTGCGAGTCGAGACCAAACAAGTCCTGAATCAGAACGGCGCTGATCCGAGAAGCAAGGAATCGGACTACGTCTTTATAACTTTCATCCTGCGGGAATTGCCGCGCGGCGTTGTCGGCTTGCTCGTGGCGGTGATTCTTTGCGCGACCATGTCCGCCACGGCCGCTGCCCTGAATGCACTCGGCTCAACCACTGTCGTCGATCTTTACCGGCCGCTGCACCCTTCAGTCGCGAGCGATCAACATTACGTTGTTGCGGCCAGAGTTTTCACGGCTGCGTGGGGACTGGTAGCGATCGGCGTCGCATCATTTGCCAACCTGGTCGAGAACTTGATTGAAGCGGGCAACATCCTCGGGTCCGTATTTTACGGGAGCATTCTGGGGTTATTCCTGGTTGCGTTTTTTGTGAGGCGCGTGCGCGGCTCGGCAGTTTTCTTTGCCGCGTTGATCGCTCAGGCGCTCGTGTTCCTTCTCTTCTTCACCACCGGCATTGGCTATTTGTGGTACAACGCGATTGGTTGCGGCGCCGTGGTCGTACTGGCGCCTGTCTTGCAGCGGCTAATATTTCGCGCCGAGCCAATGGAGGCTGCCTGAAATGTCCGACCCGATAATCTGTTTTGGTCAGCAACCTTGCGGGATATTTCCCAAACGATTCCTCTTCGCCAAGATTCAGACGGCTCGCCGTCTCCAGCGTGAGATTGGGGGGACGATCGTCTTTTTTTATCATGACAGCGACCACGACCCGCGCGAGACAGCGACTGTTCTGCAAGATCGACACAGCGGCCAGAAACTGTCGCTGAATTTCGTATTCGAAAATAAGATCCAAAAACTCTACTCGCCGCTTTATTTGAAGCGCGTTGTCGCGGATTGGAAGACGAAGATCGAGCGAGGGCTGCCGGCTTACGTTGATCGAAAGCTGGTCGAAGTTTTCAAAACCAACACGAAAACTACGGTCGCGGATTTTTGCCTGTCGATGTACACCGGAATGGGTTTGATGGAAGGAATTACGATCGCGCGTTCGAGCGAATCTTCCTTTCGGTCGGCGGCGTGTTCGATTGAAGATTATTTCGTCGATCTTCCGTATGAAGGTGAGATTGTTCGCGCGCGAGCGCGCGATGGAAAGTTCTGGTTACACAAGGGCGGCGACAAGTTCATCGAAGTTCCGGCCCAAGGCTTTGGACCCGAACAGGTGAGCCCAGCGCGGGATACCCGATTTCGCTGGATGCAAAGCGTCATTCACTGCACCCATTATGTATGCGGCGCGAGCGAGCAGGATTACATCAACAAGGCCGACGGGCCCGGCGTGACTTTTGTTGAGCGCGAAGCGATCGATAATTCCGCCGAAGCGTATGTTGGAGGGGATGAATAAGGAGCCTCTTCGAATTGGCATTGCTTGTTTCCCGCTGATCGGAGGAAGCGGCATTTTGGCGACGGCGTTGGGTTCCGAACTGGCGCGGCGCGGACATGAAGTACATTTCTTCAGTTACGCGCGCCCGGTTCGGCTGGATACGGCGGAAGAACGACTGCATTTTCATCTTGTCGAACTCGCACATCATCCGCTTTTTCCGTGTCCTGATTACACTTTGCCGCTGGCAGTTAAGATGGCGGAGGTCGCATCAACGGTTTCACTAGATATCATTCACGCGCATTACGCGGTACCGAATGCGATGGCTGCGGTCCTGGCTGCGCAAATGTCAGGGGCTTCGCCGGGCATCGTCACCACGTTGCACGGAACAGACACGAACCTGTTAGGCCAGGATCCGGCGTATCGGATGGCGATCGAATATGCGCTTGATCGCTCTGATGCGGTGACGACCGTTTCCAAAAGTTTACAGGAACAAACCCGCGAGACCCTCAAGGTTTCGCGCGATATCGAGGTCATTCCCAATTTCTTTACCCCACGGCCAGTCAGCCGCAGTCGAGAGACATTACGCGCCGAGCTCGGTGTGCGGGACGACGAATTCCTGATCCTGCATATGTCGAACATGCGATCCGGGAAAAGAATAGATCTTCTTTTGCAAACCTTCGCGGCGATGCGGACTCGAGACCGGACCCGATTGCTCATCCTGGCCGGCGAACCCATTCAGCCTTACGCGGAAATGATTGATCGCCTCGGTCTGAAGAAGCAGATCATCGTTCGAGAGAACGAAGCGGCTGTTGAAGATTTTATATCGGCCGCGGACGCGGGATTGTACACGTCCGATTACGAAAGCTTCGGGCTAAGCATCCTGGAAACCCTCTACTTCGGAAAACCGATTGTTGCCTTTGATGTCGGAGGAATCCCGGAAGTAGTGGGCAACAACTACCCGCTTTATCCGTTTCCCGATGTCACCGCGCTTGCTGCCGCGTTGGACAAGTTGGTTGAGTCTCCCGACCTCGCCCGGAGCCTTGGCGGGCAGGGAAGGAAGCACGTCACCGAAAAATTCTCAGCCGATATCGTTGTCGACCGCTACGAAACTCTCTACCGCGAGGTGATTAGCAAAAATCGCAGCGGAAAAGCGCTCCAGAGCTAGAATTCGGCGTTTCCGGATGCGAACTGACAGCAAAGAGCAGTGAGGAAACAATCAACGAATCAAGCTGGCAAAACGAATGTTTCGCCGATTTCGCGCAGAGCGATGCGCTCCGATTGACCAGGAAGAGCAGCTTCAAAGCGCTCAATCGGCTCTCGGTACGGTTCGAAACTGAGGCGGAATGTTTGGTGGTGAATCGGCATGATGAATCGCGCGCCGGCGTCGTTCGCCATCTGGACGGCTTGTTCGGGATTCGCATGCGATCGAATCCAAGGGTCATAGGCGGCGATGGAAACGATTGCCAAATCGATCGGGCCGTGCGCGCGGAGTTCGGTAAACGTTTCGGTGAACGCAGTATCGCCACCGAAAAGGATCCGACAGTTATTCCGTTCAATCAGGTAAGCATTGTAACCGCGATGATCGTCATGCTGCATTCGCGCCCCCCAATGTTTCACGGGCACGGCAGTGATTTTGATCGTGCCCGCGCTGGTGTGGATGGATTCGCTTTCGTTCCAGGACAGCTCGGTTATGTCACGCAAACGAGTCCAGTTCAGCAAATCGCGAGTGCGCGGCGCGGTTATTACCTTCGCCGCACGATCGAGGTGGCTCAACGTTCGCCAATCGAAGTGATCGAAATGTGCGTGTGACAGAAGCACGATGTCGATCCTCGGAAGTTCGTGGACCGTCAGCGCGGGCGCAGTCAAACGTTTCGGGCCGATCGTGAACAAAAATGGAATCCGAATTCCGACGCGTGGAAAGAGAACGGGGTCGGTCAGAACATTGATTCCGAAAAAGTTTATCAAAACGGTCGCGTGTCCGAGCCACGCCGCCGTCACTCGCTGGTCGCTCCATTGACTTGGATTCGGTTTGGCGAAGGCGGGAGCGATCGGGTGCCAACTCTTTACGATCGCTTCCCGCCACAAATGCGAAGCCCATCGCCGGACACGCGGGTTGCGGTAACTTGGTTTTACAAGCGTATCGCTCATTCCAATTGTAACTAAATCAATGCGTCCAAGAGAGTGTGTCCGCCACACATTTGCGAAGCTTGTTTCACTTTCATAAGGCGAAGCCGGACATTTCCACAAGATTGGTCATTTCTACGGCTCATTGTTGAACAGAGTTCGTGACCACCTGTCCAAGGCACATCAATCGACGGCTTCGGATCTGTTAATGGGCGCGCGCGCAGGAAAAAATATCGGGATCATCGGAGGGGGAATTGGGGGAATTGCGGCAGCGGTTGCTCTTCATCGCATCGGCGTCGATGTGTCCGTTTACGAACGAGCGGAGCGACTGCGCGAAGTCGGCGCGGGAATGATGCTTTGGCCAAACGCCACTCGAGTTCTACGCGAGCTGGGCCTGCTCGAACAGGTGTTGGCGCGCAGTGGCGAGAACACGCATTTTCTGGTTCGAAAAAGCACCGGCAGAATTCTAATGAGCATTGCGCTGGGACAATTTGAAGTCCCCGCCGTTTGCATGCGCCGCGCCGATCTCTTGTCGATTTTGTTAGGCGCCTTGCCAAATGAGTGTCTGCATCTCGGCTCCGAGTTCGACCGGTTGAAACAATTGGACGGCAAGGTTCGGCTTTATTTTAAAGACGGCGCGGAGGTCGAGCATGACGCAGTTATCGGTGCCGACGGGATTCGTTCCCGGATCCGGGCGCAACTTTTCGGAGAGTCGGACCCGCTCTACCGAGGCTACACGGTCTGGCGCGGTTTGGCCCGATACGAGGGAACTGCAATCACCCCGGGGTTCAACAGTGAATCCTGGGGAAAAGGAATGCGATTCGGAATTCTGAACACCGGTCACCGGAGATATACGTGGTACGCGACTGCCAATGTTTCTCCGCATCACCTCGATGGACCGAACGGACGGAAACAAGAACTGCAACGGTTGTTTGCCGGGTGGCACGAACCGATCGGTGATTTTCTAGAGGCAACCAGCGAAAATGAAATTCTAAAGCACGGTGCGCGTGATTGTGCGCCGCTTAAACAATGGGGCAAGGGATTAGTGACGCTGCTCGGAGACGCGGCACATCCGTGCACGCCGAACCTCGGGCAAGGCGGCTGCATGGCGCTCGAGGATGCACTTGTTCTGGCCAAAAGCATAAAGGACGAGATGTCCCTGGACCACGCGCTGCGTCGCTACGAATTGCGGCGCATCCATCGAACCAGGCACATTCAGCAGCGATCACTTTTGATGGGTTACATCGGACAGTGGCAGAACCCGATCTTCGTAACCGGTCGCCACATCGTGACGCGCATGCTTCCGGCAAAGATATTCGAACATAACCTGCGCAAGGTTTACTCCTATCAAACGTGATTTTCATGCCCGCGAGACTGAGCGCAATTCTCGTTCTCCTGACTTCGATCGGAACGGCGTTCGCCAATGATACCAACCTCAAATCGGACGAAGTTTATTCCGCCTGGTTGCAGATGTACGATCTAAAATTCGACGAAGCGCATCTTCAGTTGGCACGCTGGCAGGAAACGCACCCGGACGATTCGCTCGGCCCGGCCTCGGATGCGGCAGCCTATCTTTTTTCGGAATTAACGCGTCTGGGTTCTCTTGAATCGGCACTTTTTGTCGATGACAACCGGTTTACAAATCGGAAGATCCTCGACCCCGATCCGAAAGTGAAAATTTCGTTTAACGAACGAATCGAACAAGCCGACCGGCTGGCAGATGCCGCGCTTGAGATATCGAATGTCGACGCTCGCGCCCTCTTCGCGAAGACCCTGACCCATGGACTACGCGCCGACTATGTCGCGTTGATCGATGGACGTGGTGTAAAAGCATTATCCTACACGAAAGCCGGCCGCGTTTACGCGGAACGATTGCTCGCGGCCGATCCCCAGGCATTTGATGCCTATCTTGGGCCAGGAGTTGAAAATTATTTGCTCAGTTTGAAGCCGATCGCGCTTCGGGTTTTGCTAAGACTCACCGGTTCTCAAGTCGACCGAGAGGCAGGTCTGGAGAAGTTGGAAAAGACTGCATCGCAAGGGTACTATTTAGAGCCTTTTGCCAAACTACTCCTGGCCGTTGCCGCGCTGCGTGACAGCCAGCCTGAAAAAGCTCGCGGGATCCTGGAGGGGCTCCACCAGCGGTTTCCCGATAACGAACTTTATGCGCTCGAGTTGAGCCGGCTTCCGTCGACGACCCAGTAGATATTATGCAATCACCGCAATTCGAGGTTGATACTCGCGAGGTCCAAAAGCACTACGATCGCTTGTCGCGCTTTTATCGAATGTTGTGGGGCGAGCACATTCATCACGGCTACTGGGAAAACGGCGAATCGATCGAGCGCGCCCAGATAAAACTGATGGAACGGCTCGCCGAAAAAGCGCAGATCGCTCGCGGCGCGCGGGTTCTGGATATCGGTTGCGGTCTTGGCGGGTCAGCACTCTGGTTGGCCGATCGATACGAGTGTTACGTCACCGGACTTACGATCAGTCCCGTCCAGGCAAGAATGGCGACAAAAAAAGCGAAATCAAAGGGACTGGCCAACCGGGTGAAGTTCCTGGTCACTGATGCGAACACCTGGCAACCGCAACCTGAAAGCGTGGACGTCGTCTGGATCATGGAAAGCAGCGAGCATTTCAAAAATAAAAAAGACTTTTTCGCGCGCTGCGCCCGCGCATTAAAACCGGGCGGAGTTCTTGCGGTCTGCGCCTGGCTTCGAGGAGAACAATCGGAGAACGAACAACAATTGGTCGCGACAATCGCAGAGGCGATGTTTAGCGCGAGCCTGGATACCCTGAGTCAATATGCAGAGTGGATGCGGCAGGCGAACCTCGAAGTAGAGACGGCGAAAGATGTCACTCGGAACGTGGTTCCAACCTGGGAGTATTGTGCGCGGATGGCAGAACGGTTGCCATTAAGATGGTTGCTGCATTTCGCCGACGCTCCTACACAACGATTCGTGAAGTCGTTTCCGCTAATGACTGAGGCTTACGCCAATGGCGCGATGGCATTTGGTCTCTTCATTGCGAAAAAGAACTGAACACTGATGACCTGTAGATCGTGTCCTCTTGGTCCTAAGAATTACGCCATTATAGGGATAGGCTCGATCCTCTTTGTGGTAGCGTTGGCATGCGGCTGCGCATGCCCCGTTCAAACTCATGGATCAAGATCGAGATGGTTCGAAGGCGTTTCTGAATCAGACCGGGCCAAGCTACATCAGTTGCGAGAAATGGTGAAGAACGATCCCGCGGTCCGCGTAGCCAACGAGAAGCGCAACCGAGCAAATGAAGAGTATCACGAAGCCCTCCGAGTCGCGATCATCAAGCGAGACCCATCACTTGCGCCTGTTTTTGATCGAATGCGAAAACGGCGCGCACAGCGCGAAAAAGCGAAGACGGATCAATAGAGCTTTTCCCAAAGCGCAACTATGAAACCGTTTCTGTTCCGATTTGTCGCCATCCTAATCAGTTTCGCGATCGTGGCGTTGATCGCTGAAGTCACGTTGAGATTATTCGCACCCACTCTTGGAATTGCAGTCAACGAAAAGACCCGGTTCTGCCGCTTCGATCACGAGCTGGGGTGGGCACCTGTTCAAAATATCACTTACCCCAAAAATCATTACCCATATATTTACCATCAGAATCAATTCGGTCTGCGGGCTTCCGATGATATCCAACTCAAAAGGACATCCGATAGAAAACGAGTTCTTGTGTTGGGTGATTCGTATGTCTGGGGCGTGGGCGCAAATCAAGCCGAACTCTTCAGCGCTCCGGAGGTTTGCGGGACGAATGAGGAAGTCATTAATTGCGGTGTCTCGGGTTATGGCACGGATCAGGAGTATTTGTTTTATCTTCGCGAGGGGCAAAAGTTCGATGTTGATGAAGTCGTTTTGGCGTTCACTCTCTACAACGATGTCGAAAACAATCTCAATTCGAAGCAGTACTCCTACCTCAAGCCTTATTTCACACTGAGTGACGGCCAATTGGTCCTGCATAACGAGCATGTTCGTAACAGTACCGTCGATAATTTCTTCCGGGATTTGAAGGTGGAATCTCGGGTGTGGAATCTCGCCCATGCTGGCGCTGAAGAACTAATCAAAACGGTTTCGCGGAAACAGCAGAAGCAATTGGGGGCCGAAGTCGTCGTAACTGATGCGGACCGCAAGGGGATTCAATTGACTCTTGCCATTTTGAAAAAGTTGAAGGAGGCGGTCGAAGCGCGACATGCCGAGCTGGTTGTAGTGTTCATCCCCTACAAGCCGCGAATCGAACAGCACCTTGCCGGAGATCATCCCTTTGCTGCGCTAATTGCAGCCGGCCTGACCGAAATGAGGGTACACTATCGAGAGCCGTATCCAGAATTCTTAAAATCTGCGGTCGCTGGGGTGGATCCTTTTAATGTCGGGGATAATCACTTCAACGCCGCTGGCCACTCCTTATTTGCCAAGTTTGTAACCGATACGGACCTGGCGCGGGCAGCGACTGATTACTACGCTCATCAATGAGAACAGTGCGCGATGAAAGATTATCCGGCAATAGCTCTTGCTCGTGAATATTCTCGGTCTGTCCGCTTTTTATCATGACAGCGCGGCGTGCCTTGTTCGAGACGGAGAAATCATCGCGGCGGCTCAGGAGGAACGGTTTACGCGCAAAAAACACGATGCGAACTTTCCGGAACAGGCGGTGAGATATTGCCTCCAGGAAGGGGGCATCGACGCGAAGCAGCTTGATTATGTGGCGTTTTACGAAAAGCCGTTCCTGAAATTCGACCGGATTTTGCACACTTATCTCGCGTACGCGCCGGCCGGATTGAGAAGTTTTCTGATGGCGATACCGCTCTGGATTCGAGAACGGATTTGGATGAAGGAGCTGATTCAGCGCGAGCTTGGTTGCGATTGCGAAATTTTTTTCCCGGAACATCACGAATCGCACGCCGCATCGGCTTTTTTTCCGTCGCCGTTCTCGCAGGCGGCGATTCTCACCCTGGACGGAGTGGGGGAATGGACAACGACCAATTACGGTCTGGGCCAGGGGAACCGAATCGAAGGGCTAGCGGAGTTACGCTTCCCGCATTCGCTTGGACTGCTTTACTCGGCATTCACCTACTTCACCGGCTTCAAAGTCAATTCCGGCGAGTACAAGTTGATGGGACTGGCGCCTTACGGCCAACCGAAATATCGCGATTTGATTCTCGGCGAGTTAATCGATCTCAAACACGATGGGTCGTTTCGGGTGAACATGAAATATTTCAACTACGGCGTCGGCCTTACCATGACCAATGCTGCCTTCAGCCGCTTGTTTAACCGTTTGCCTCGTAAACCAGAATCGAAATTGACCCAGAGCGACATGGACCTCGCGCGTTCGATTCAAGACATTACCGACGAGATCGTGTTGCGAATGGCGCGGCATGTTCGCAGGGAGACAGGACAATCAAATCTTTGTCTGGCCGGCGGCGTCGCGCTCAACTGCGTTGCCAATGGACAGATTCTCCGCGAGCGCATTTTCGATCACGTCTGGATTCAACCTGCCGCAGGCGACGCAGGCGGCGCACTTGGTGCGGCCTTGTTCGCGTGGCATCAAATTCTTGGCAACGCACGCAAAGCCGATGGTATCAACGATTCACAACGCGGCTCCTATCTGGGCCCCGCATATCGCAACGATGAAATTCGCGCGTATTTGGAGACGCAAAAAATTCCGTTTACCGAACTAAGCGACGAAGAACTTCCTGAAAGGATTGCGGATCTTATCAACGATCAAAAAGTGATCGGCTGGTTTTACGGCCGGATGGAATTCGGCCCGCGCGCGCTGGGAGCTCGATCGATTGTCGGAGACGCACGATCGCCGAAGATGCAGGAAGTGATGAATCTAAAGATTAAGTTCCGGGAAAGTTTTCGACCATTCGCGCCTTCCGTTCTCCGCGAAAAGGCACCGGAGTGGTTCGAATTGGATGAGCAGAGTCCCTACATGCTGCTGGTCGCGCCGGTTTCACAGAGTCGCCGGCACGAAATTGCAGACCATCAACAAGGTCTAGTCGGACTAAAAAAGCTTTTACTTACGCGTTCGGAAATTCCGGCCGTAACCCATGTCGACTATTCGGCACGAGTTCAAACTGTGACTGATCGACATCAGCCAATGTTCTATCGAATGATCAAAAAGATGGATGAGAAATACGGCTGCCCCGTGATAATCAACACGTCGTTCAATGTTCGCGGCGAGCCTATCGTGGCTACGCCAGATCATGCTTTTACCTGTTTTATGCGGACCAACATGGATTATTTGCTGCTCGGCAATTTCCTGCTGGAAAAGAAAGAACAAAAGCCCCTCGACAGAGATATGGACTGGCTGAGGGAGTTTGAACTCGATTGAACGATGTCAATCCACGAAGACCTTAAGAAACTAAAGACCGGCGCTTACCATTTGCGAAAGTTCGGGCTCACGGTCGGCGGCGTCTTTGTTTTGCTTGGCTTTTTGCTTTTGGTTCGGCACAGAGCGGCCTACCCATTCTTTCTTGGCGCCGGCGGCGTCTTGGCGGCATTTGGCGTAATCTGGCCGCGCGCGTTGAAATACGTTTATATCGCGTGGATGGCTTTGGCCTTCACGCTCGGGTTTGTAATGTCTAACGTGATCCTGGTGCTGTTCTTTTTTCTGGTTGTGACGCCGATCGGATTGTTGGCTCGTCTATTTCGAAAGGATTTCCTCGCCCGAACCTGGGACACGCAGGCGGCGAGTTATTGGGTTCCGTGCGGCAGAGAAACAAAGATGGCCAAGAGTTATAAACGTCAGTTCTAGAAAGGACCTTGCCAGGAAATCGGTTTTTCGAATTTCAAAACGGTTTTATGAACAGAATGGCAATCATTCGGGAATTTCTTGAGTTCCTGCGCGAGCGCAAGAAATGGTGGATCGCGCCGATCTTGTTCTTTTTGGTGCTGCTTGGCGTTTTGGTGATTTTTGCCAGCAGCTCAACGCTGGCTCCGTTTATCTATAGTCTGTTCTGAAATATAGGGGCCTGCCGCGCTT
>Ga0070732_10000766_pt1 | contig 18743 bp, 8 predicted proteins | sample Coa_R1_5_FD_66449 | JGI IMG/M metagenome (GOLD analysis project Ga0070732, IMG submission 66449) | Surface soil microbial communities from Centralia Pennsylvania, which are recovering from an underground coalmine fire - Coalmine... | ecosystem: Environmental > Terrestrial > Soil > Unclassified ... | reverse complement strand
GTTGTCACTCGTGCTGCTCGCCGGCGCCGGACTGCTGATGCGGACGCTGGTGGCCCTGCTTTCCACCGACACCGGCATGTCGACGGCGCATGTCCTCACCATGCGCCTGCCCGTGCCGCTCGGCTCGCCCCGGTATCCCACACCGACCGACGTCGTCACTCGGTTCTACGAACCGATGCTCGTCGGGGTGCGCGCGATTGCAGGCGTCGAGCGGGCGGGCCTCATCAACTTGCTGCCGCTCCAGGAGTCCGGCAGCAACGGCAACTTCGATGTCGTCGGCCGGACGTACGCGTCGGTCTCCGAGCAGCCGTTTGCAGAATTCCGCGTCGTGAGTCCGGGGTATTTCGCCGCGCTGAAGATTCCCGTCGTCGCCGGCCGAGACGTCGCCGAGAGCGATGTGGCCACGAGCCAGCCGGTGGTCCTCATCAACGATGTCGCCGCGCGCCAGCTGTTTCCCCACGAAGCGGCGGTCGGCCGGGAGTTGGCGTTCGGCCCGGTGGGCCCGACCAATCCGGCCGTCATGATTGTCGGCGTCGTCGGAAGTGTGCGACAGGCGCGCATCGAATCGGCACCGGCCGCGGAGCTGTACTTTCCGACGGGCCAGGCGGGACGCGTACTCGCGAACATGAGTCTGGTCGTCAGGGTGACCGGCGATCCGATCGCGATGACCCGGGCGATCGAGGCGGCTGTCAGGACCGTCGATCGCTTCCAGCCGGTGTTCGGAGTCTTCACGATGGCGGACGTCGTCGACCAATCGATCGCGGATCGCGAGCTGTACCTGGGCCTCCTCGGCAGCTTCGCCGCCATCGCACTTCTCCTGGCCATGGCCGGCATCTACGGCGTCATTGCCTACAGCGTCACCCAGCGGACGAAGGAGTTCGGCATTCGGCTGGCGCTCGGGTCAGACCTCGGTCGGGTGCAGCGGATGGTTGTGTGGCAGGGTGGACGGCTGGCGCTCGTCGGGCTGGCGATGGGCGTGCCGGCCGCCTATCTGCTGTCCGGGGTCCTGTCGGCCGTCCTCTACGGAGTGACGGCCGCCGATCCGGCGACGTTCGCGACCGTGGCTGGGATGCTGGCGCTCGTGAGCCTCGTCGCGAGCTACCTGCCGGCCCGTCGCGTCATGCGCGTTGACCCGATTATCGCGATGCGCGCCGAATAGGCGCGGCGCGATCGGCGCGCGCGCGATCCCGCGGCGTCAGTGCGCCGATTCCTTGAGCAGTTGCTCGAGATACGGCTTCCACACGGCCGCCAGCGTGTGGGTGCCATGGCCCGCGGTCTTCTCGCTCAGAGGAATGACCACCGCCTGGCCGTGCGGCACGCGCTTGACCTCGCGCTCGAGGATGCCGAGTTCCGGCGGGTTGATCAGATCGTCAGCGGAGTTGACGGCAAAGAGCGGCGCCGTGATGTGTTCCAAGTTGGGCGCCGGGTTGTAGTCGCGCGAGGAATCGAAGGCGTACAGCACATCGTTCGCGTCGTTCGTCTTGACGTAGGTCGTGACGTACGCGTCGAGATCGGCATCTGACTTCGCGCCCGTGGGCGCCTGTCGCTGACGGACGATCGGGTTGCTGCTCATGATGAACAGCATCTCGGCCGCGGTGCGCAGACTTGGCGGCTCGGTGGTGTAATTGCCATCGTTCCACTCCGGGTCGTCCCGAATCGCATCCATAATCACACGCCGCCACGCGCGGTTGCGGCCGGACATCTCCGTGGGCAGGCTCGCGAGCGGCATCAGCGCATCCATCATCGTGGGATGCTCCTCGCCCCAGAGCCAGGTGTGCATGCCGCCCATCGACGTGCCCATCACGAGCCGCAGATGGTTCACGCCGAGGCCTTCCGTGAGCAGCCGGTACTCGGCCTGGACCATGTCGAGGTAGTCGTATTTCGGAAACTTCATCCGAAGGCCGTCGCTCGGCTTCGCGGACATGCCGTGCCCGATGTCATCGGGCATCACGATGAAATACTGCGCCGCGTCGAGGAGCTGACCGGGGTTGAAAAGTTCGCCCGCGAAGGTGTTCGTCGAGAACTGTTTCCCGGTGCCGCCAGTGCCGTGCATGATGAGCACGGCGTTCGTCACCTGGCCGGCCGCGTTCTTCTTGATCGTGCCGAGCACGCGGTAGTGCATGCGCACCTCGGGCAGCGACTGTCCGTCGCGGAACGAGAAGTTCTTGATGAGGTAGTCGCCCTGCGTCGGCTGCGGGAACCGCTCGGGCGCAGGGACCTGCTGCGCAGCGCGGCCCGCCCCGCCGAGGACCCCGAAGACAACGACGACCAGGACGGCGATTGAACAGGAGCGATGCATCGGCAATGTCGAGGACCTCAAGCGGTACGCGTCCGCGTCCGGCGGCCGCGGGCCCGAATCTCCGCCACCAGGGAAGCCGGTATCGGCCGGCAGCCGCACAATCGTGCGTGAGCGGTGTGCCAGCGGATCCGGTCAGCGCGCGTCGGGCGCGGCGGCACGGGATGCGCCGCGTGCCACGCGGCATTCAGGTGGCCCTTCACGCCGCCATTGTAACGACACACGCCGCCGGACAGCAGCTCGCGGTGGAAGTCCCGGGAGCACCCGAGACCGGCGATGCGCCCGGCCGGCAAGGCGCGATGACCGAGTGTACGGGCGGGATGCAGCGCCGGTCGAATGCAGCGGGACTTGCGCGACGGGCTGCTACCCCAGGTTCGGCCCCAGCCACCGTTCGGCCTCTTCGATCGACCAGCCCTTGCGCGCGGCATAGTCGGCCAGTTGATCGCGCCCGATGCGCCCCACGTTGAAATACTTCGCCTGCGGGTGATGCAGATAGAGGCCGCTGACCGACGCCGGCGGCGTCATCGCGAACGACTCGGTGAGGGCCATGCCGATCGCCTCGGCATCGAGCAGGCTGAAGATCGTGGCCTTCTCCGTATGGTCCGGGCAGGCCGGATAGCCGAACGCCGGGCGGATGCCGCGATACGCCTCGTGGAGGAGCTCGTCGCTCGACAGCTGCTCGTCCTTCGCGTAGCCCCAATCGCGCCGCGCCTGCGCGTGAAGGAACTCGGCAAACGCCTCCGCCAGCCGGTCGGCGAGCGCCTTCACGATGATCGCGCTGTAGTCGTCATGCGCCCGCTCGTACTCCGCGGCGAGTTCATCCGCACCGAGACCTGCCGTGACCGCGAACACGCCGAGGTAGTCGGGCGCTTGGGTCGCCCGCGGCGCGACGAAGTCCGCGAGCGATCGGTTCGGCCGGGCGTCGGCGATCACGTCCTGCTGGCGCAGCATGTGGAACCGAGCAAGCTCGACGCGCCGCGAGTCGTCCTTGTAGACGACGATGTCGTCCCCGTCGGAATTCGACGGCCAGAAGCCGTACGCCCCGCGCGCGACCGGCCGCCGCTCCTTGAGCATCCGGCCGAGCACTCGACGCCCATGGTCGTAGAGTTCGCGCGCCGCCGCGCCATACTCGGGATGCTCCAGGATGTCGGGAAAGCGGCCCTTCAGCTCCCAGGCGGAGAAGAAGAACGTCCAGTCGATGAACGGCACGAGATCCGCGATCGCCGGCTCGACGACCCGCCGGCCGACGAACCACGGGGCCGGCAGCTCCTGGTCGTCCCAATTGGTCGTCAGGTGATTCGCGCGGGCGGCGGCCAGGGTGAGGTGGGGCCGCTCGCGCCTGGCGCCGTGCTGCTCACGCAGGACTTCGTATTCCTGGCGCACCGAGGCCACGAAAGCGTCGCGCTGCCGGTCGCTCAAAAGACTCGATACGACGTCGACCGCACGCGACGCATCGAGGACGTGCACGGTGTTCCCGCTGTAGACGGGCGCAATCTTGACCGCCGTGTGCTGGCGGCTGGTCGTCGCACCCCCAATGAGAAGGGGCGTCGAGAGGGCCCGGCGCTCCATTTCCTTCGCCACGTACACCATCTCGTCGAGCGACGGCGTGATGAGGCCGGACAGCCCGATGATGTCGGCCTTCTGCGCCGCCGCCTCCGACAGGATGCGATCGCACGACACCATCACGCCCAGGTCGACGACCGTGTAGTTGTTGCAGCCGAGGACGACGCCGACGATGTTCTTGCCGATGTCGTGGACGTCGCCCTTCACGGTCGCCAGCAGGACGCGGCCATTGGAACGCCGGCCACCGGGCTCGCCGGCCGCGGCCGGCTGGTCTTTCATGAAGGGCTCGAGATACGCCACCGCACGCTTCATCGCGCGCGCGCTCTTGACGACCTGCGGCAGGAACATCTTGCCGGCGCCGAACAAATCGCCGACCGTCTTCATGCCGTCCATGAGCGGTCCCTCGATGACGTCGATCGGCTGGCCCAGCTTCTGCCGCGCTTCTTCGGCATCGGCCTCGATGAAGTCGACGACGCCGTGGACAAGCGCGTGCGACAGGCGCGCCTCGACCGGCGCCTCGCGCCAGGCGACGTCGGCCTCGCGCTTCGTGCCGGCACCTTTCACACGTTCGGCGAACGTCACCAGCCGCTCGGTCGCGTCCGGCCGGCGGTTGAAGATGACGTCCTCGACGTGCTCGAGCAGATCCGGCGCGATGTCCTGGTACACGGCCAGCTGGCCGGCATTGACAATGCCCATGTCGAGGCCGGCTTTGATCGCGTGGTACAGGAACGCGGCGTGGATGGCTTCCCGCACGCGGTCGTTACCCCGAAAGGCGAAGGACAGGTTGCTGATCCCGCCGCTGATTCTCACCCCAGGACACGAGGCCTTGATGAGACGCGTGGCTTCGATGAAGTTGATGGCATACGCGTTGTGCTCCTCGAGGCCGGTGGCGATGGCGAGGACGTTCGGATCGAAGATGATGTCCGACGGATCGAAGCCGGCCTGGTCGGTGAGCAGGCGGTAGGCGCGCCGGCAAATCTCGACCTTGCGCTCGATCGTGTCGGCCTGACCCTGCTCGTCAAAGGCCATCACGACCGCGGCCGCGCCGTACCGCCGCACGAGCCTGGCCTTGTGCAGGAAGTCGGCTTCGCCCTCCTTGAGCGAAATCGAGTTGACGACCGGCTTGCCCTGGACACACTTGAGTCCGGCCTCGATGACGGACCACTTCGAACTGTCGATCATGACCGGCACGCGCGCGATCTCCGGCTCGGTCGCGATGTAGTTCAGGAAGGTCGTCATCGCGTGCTCGGAGTCGAGCATCGCTTCGTCCACGTTGACGTCGATGATGTTCGCACCGCCGCGCACCTGCTCGAGCGCGATCTCGGCCGCCTTGCCGAAGTGGTCGTCCTTGATCAGCCGCGCGAACCGCTTCGATCCCGTGACGTTCGTGCGCTCGCCGATCATCTGGAAGTTGGCATCCGCGCGGACCGACAGCGGCTCGAGGCCCGACAGACGCAACGGCGACGGGGTTCGATCGGTGGACACTTCCCGAGACATCTCCGCGTCCAGGTCCCGGGAGTGTTCCACCGATCGAAACCCGTCCCCGTGACGCCCGTTCCGGCGCGGTCGAATGTCTCTGACCGCTGCGCCGATCGCCGCGATGTGCGCGGGCGTCGTGCCGCAGCATCCGCCGACGATGTTGGCGAAACCGCTCTCGGCAAAGTCCTTGATGAGCGCCGCGGTCTCGGGTGGCAACTCGTCGTATTCGCCGAACGCATTCGGCAGACCGGCATTCGGGTAGACGCTCACCCAACCGGTGGCGAGCCGGGCCAGCTCCGCGACATACGGCCGCATCTCGCGAGCCCCGAGCGCGCAATTGAGGCCGATGCACCACGGCCGGGCGTGCGCCATCGAGATGCAAAAGGCGTCCAGGGTCTGGCCGGCGAGCGTCCGGCCGCTACGGTCGGTAATCGTGACCGAAATCATCAGCGGCAGGTGAATGCCGGTCGCCTCTTCGACCTCTTGAATCGCCACGATCGCGGCCTTCGCCGTGAGCGCATCGATGATCGTTTCGACGAGGAGCACGTCGACGCCGCCCTCGACGAGACCGCGGATCTGGCCGAGGTACGCCGCCTTCATCTGATCGAACGTCACCGACCGCAGCGACGGGTTGTTGACGTCGGGCGAAATCGACAGCGTTCGCGTCGTCGGACCGATCGACCCGGCCACGAATCGGGGCTTGTGGGGGGTCCGCTCGGTGTACGCATCGGCCGCCGCGCGCGCCAGCTTCGCGCCCTCGAGGTTGATCTCGTACACAAGGCCCTCGAGCCCGTAGTCCGCCTGGGAGACCCCGTTGCCGTTGAACGTGTTCGTCTCGATGATGTCCGCCCCGGCTTCGAGGTACTCGCGATGAATCCCGGCGATGACATCGGGTCGCGTCAAGACGAGCACGTCGTTGTCGCCCTTGAGATCGTGCGCGTGAGACCTGAACCGGACGCCCCGAAAATCCGCCTCCGTCAGCCGGTGGCGCTGCACCATGGTGCCCATCGCGCCGTCGAGCACGAGCAGACGGCGGGCGAGGAGGTCGTCGAGTTGCTGGCGTGTAGTCATGACCTACCGCGCCCGTCCAGACGCGAGCAATACCGTGAACGGATCGCCCAGACGTCGCGCGCCCACTCGCACGACGACGTCCTCGAATCCCGCACCGGCGATGAGCGTCTTCAGTTCGTCGTCGTCGAATCCAAGCCAGCGGTCGCCGAGCGTCGCGCGCACCCAGGTTTCATCGTGACGCCGCAGATCGAGGACGACCAGACGACCGCCGGGTCGCAGGATCCGACGGGCCTCGGACAGCGCCGCGCTCGGATTCTCGGCGTGGTGCAGGGCCTGCGAGAGCAGCGCCACGTCAACCGACGCGGTCGGCACCGGCACGTGGGCCAGGTCGCCCAGCTTCCAGGTGATGTTGCGGATCCGCCGGCGGGCGGCGAGCGCCTTCGCTCGCGCAAGGACGTCTTTCGAACGGTCGACCGCGATCACGCGTTTCGCCCAGCGGGCGGCTTCGATCGTGAGGTAGCCCTCACCGCAGCCGAGGTCGGCCACGTCAACGGCCGGCAGCAGAAGGCCGAGCGCTCGCGACCACGCCGGCCAGCTTCGGCCCGGCACGAGCTGGCGCCGCTCGTCGCCGGTGCGGTGTTGCGCGAAACTGTCCTTGCGAAGCCGCCGCACTTCGGCCAGTCGGGCATCGTCGGCCTTGGTCTCGGCAGTCCGGCGGCCCAGCTCGGCCTGGAGCCATGTCCAGAGGCCGGCGTGCGGACCGCCCGGCACCTGAAGGTCGGGGTGCAGCCGATGAACGGTGAACGTGCCGGCCCGCTGTTCCTCGACGAGCCCCGCGTCCTTGAGCAGGCCCAGGTGGCGCGAGACACCCGACTGCGCGACGCCCAGCACGGCCGTCAGTTCCGAGACGTTCAGCGGCTCGAGGCCGAGCACGCGAATCAGGCGCAGCCGGGTCTCGTCGCCGAGAAGCCGCAGCAGCGCGGGCGCATCGATCATATCTATAAATCTACATATGTGGATATAAGAAAGCAAGCCCGGCTCGGCCCCGAGTGGCCTGGTGTGCGGTGGCTTCCGGAGCGCGGCGTCCGGCCGGCAAGGCGCGACGACCGAGAATACGGCGCAGTACACCCGACGTGTCCAGGCCACTAGAATGGCCCTCCCGTGCGGACACACGCCGCGGAGACGCCCCTCGCGACCCTCGTGCTGGGACATGGCGCCGGCGCCGGACACGATCATCCCTGGATGACCCGCGTCGCCGACGGCCTCGCCGCCCGCGGCATCACGGTCGTGACGTTCGATTTCCCATACATGGCGCAGGGCCGCAAGGTGCCGGACCGCGGCCCGGTCCTCGAGAATGCGTTTCAGGCGACCTGGCTCGCGGTGGCCGCTCGAACGTCCGGGCCGCTCTTTGCCGGCGGCAAGTCCATGGGCGGGCGGATCGCCACGCAGGTCGCCGCCCGCGGCGCCCTCCATCCGGAGCCAATCGGTCTGGTCTCGTTCGGCTATCCGCTGCACCCGCCGGGCAAACCGGCCGAGCGGCGCGATCGCCATCTGCCGCTCGTGAAAGCGCCCCTGCTGTTTTTGTCGGGCACGCGCGACCCGTTCGGGTCACCCGAGGATCTACGCGACGTGGTGCGCGGCCTGCCGAACGCGACACTGACGCTGTTCGACGACGGCGACCATTCGATCCAGGGGCGGAAGCGAAAGGCCGGCGTCGAGGATCCGCTCGAATGCGCGATTGACGCCGCAGCGAACTGGATGCGACAGGCGCTGCTGCCTACCGACGTACTCGATCGAGCCAGCGAGCGATCGCGACCCTGAACTCGTCGGTCCACTCATGCCCACCTGCGAACGTCACGACCTCATGTGATACGCCGGCGGCGTCGAGGCGCGCGGTGTCCGCCCTCACCCGCTCCATCGTGTACCAGGGGTCGCGTGCCCCGGCGCCAATGAGCACCGGCGGGGCGTGCGCCAGATCGATGTCCGGCGGCACGTCGCCGCCGAGCGCGATCACGGCCGCGCTCTTCCGGTGGCCGAGCACGGCCGCGCGGTAGGCCATCGCCGCACCTTGCGAGAATCCGACGTAGACGACGAGCGGCGGAAGACCGGTGACCGGCGACTGTGCCTGGAGTGCCGCGTCGATGGCGCGGTCGACATAGGCGACGTTGTCGGCGATCGCCTGGTCGCGGTCCTGACGCGTCATCCAGCTGGCAATCACGGCCTGGTCGTCGCGCGTGTAGAAACGATGCAGCGCCTGGACCGACACGACGGTCCAGTCGCCGATGCCGGACACGCGGTCGAGATCCGCAAGGATCGTGTTTGCCGACTGTCCGTAGCCGTGGAAAGCGACGATGAGGCCGCGGGCGGGCACGCCAACGGCGTCGCGCACGAGGACGCGCCCGTGCGTCCGGGTCTCGACGCTGAGGATACGAGGCACAGGAAAATGAAGATGTTGAAGGCTGGGAGGAGGTTTGAAGCCGTGAAGACCGGAAGGCCGAGAGGCGGCAAGGACGCCTTCAAACGTTCGTCGTGCCTCCCCGCCTCCCAGCCTTCAGGCTAATTCACGCCTCTACTTGATCGGCGCCGGCACGGTGAGCGTGATGTCGTACTTCTTCAGCGTCTGGCTCATCGTCATCGCGCGCAGCAGGAACGCGTTCGCCTCGGCGACGGCCTTCGGCAGCGCGACCTTCACGTCGTCGTACTGCTTCACGAGCGTCGCGCTCGGCATCTCGGTAAACGCCATCATGCCGCTCTTCACCGCGCCGACGCGGCTCACGATGTCAGTGGCTGGAGCGCCGCCGCCAAACCCGCCCGGACCGGGGCCGCCAGCGGCCTGAGCCGCGTCGGGCGGACCGGCGGGTGTCGCGGGCGCCGCCGGCGCCGCCGCTCCGGCTCCGGCGCCGCCACCGCCGGCCCGGCCGCCACCGCCGCCTCCCGCGCGCCCGCCGCGACCCGCGCCGCCGCCCACATTCACGCCGAACGTCTCGCGCAGCGCCACGAAGTCCTTGTTGAGATCCCCTAACTGCGTCTTGACGGCCGCCGGCACGGACTTCGAATCGTTGACCTTCGTCACCGCTTCGCTCATCTGCGCGTCGAAGGGTGTGAGGGCGTCACGCGCCGCTGTACCTCGACGCTGGAGGTCGTGGAGATCCATCAGCATGTCGAAGTAGCGCTTCTGCTGCACCTCGGTCATCTGCACGACCGGATCCATCACGACTTTGAGGGGCTTGGACTCGATGGTCTTGCCATCGACGACGAGCGTGACCGTGTACGTGCCGGCCGGCACGAGCGGACCCTGAGGCGACCCGCCGCCACCCCGACCGCCGCCGCCGCCAAATCCTCCGCCGCCGGCGCCGCAGATGTTGGCCGCGCTAAGGCCTGGCTCGGGCTGGGGCAAAGGGGCGTTCGGACCGCTGCCGCCCGCGCCGCGTCGACCGCCGCCTCCGCCAGCCGCGCCGCCGCCGGTGCCGCCGCCCGGTCCCCGCCCGCCGCCCGCGGCCGCCGGACCCTCGATCAGCGGTTCCACGCGCATGTCCCAGCAGGTCGTCTGAATACCCGACTCGAGATGGTTGCCGGTCTGCGGCAACTCGCGAAGCGTCTTGCCGGCCGCGTCGGCGATCGTCAGCTTGGCGTCCTTGGCTGCGCTCTTCAGGAAGTACTGAATGACGGCGTCCGACGGCGGGTTCTCGCCGACGAAGTACTGCTGGCCCCAGAACTCGTTGTTCTTGTCATGGAAGGACTTCCACTCGAGCGCGGGGTCGATCGAGAACAGCTTCGCGCCTGATGGGCTCGCCTGGGCCGCGGTGTATTCCTGAATCGGCGACAGGTGATCGAGGATCCAGATGGCGCGGCCGTGGGTGGCTAACAGCATGGCGTTGTCGCGCGGATGGAGCGTGATCTCGTCGGTGCGCACATTCGGGTAGTTCGAGTTGATCCGACGCCAGTTCTTTCCGCGGTCGAGCGAGACGAAGAGCCCGGTCTCGGCCCCGGCGTACAGCACATCGGGGTTTCGCTGGTCTTCGGTCAGCGTCTTGATCGCTTCACCCGTCAGGTTGCCGTCGAGCGATCGGAACGTCGCTCCGAAGTCATTGCTCACCCAGAGGTGGGTGTCGTAGTTGCCGATGCGATGCGCGTCCGACGCGATGTAGACGGTGCCGGCGTCGTACCGGGACGGCAGGACCTTCGACGTCCACGCGCCCTTCACGAAGCCGGGCATACGGTCCGCGAGCGCCTTGTCCCACGTCTTGCCGGCGTCCTTCGACATGCTGACCGTCCCGTCGTCGCTGCCGGCGTAGTACACACCCGGCATTTTCGGTGACTCCGCAAACGAGACGAGGGTCGGCCAGGCCGAGATGCCGTCGTTCTTGGCGATCTTGATGTCGCTGCCCTTCACGCCCATCGTCATGATCGCGTTGCGGTCGGCGTTCGTCGTCAGATCGGGGCTGATCGCGGTCCAGGAGTCGCCGCGATCCGTCGAGCGGAACACGTGGTTGCCGGCGATGTAGAGCACGCCGGAATCGCTCGGCGAGAACACCATCGGCGTGTCCCAATTGAAGCGGTACGCGGCGCACGCCGCGGCGCTGCCGGCGGGCGCCGGATCGCAGCCAACGCCCCGCGAGGCCGCGTTCACGACGTTCTGGGCGCTCGGCCGGATGCTCTTCGATTCGCCCGTGATCTTGTTGTGGCGCATCGTGTTGCCGTCCTGCGTCTCGCTGTAGACGATGTGCGAGTCGCGCGCATCGATGATCGCGACAAAGCCGTCGCCACCCTGAATCGACTGCCACCGATCGGCCGGAATGCCGACCTGCGTGCGCACGGCACTCGGGCCGCACCAGTCGTAGTTGTCCTGCATGCCGCCACAGACGTTGTACGGGTATTCGTAGTCGAAGCCCACGTGGTAGAACAGGCCGGCGACGATGTTCGGGTAGAAGATCCACGACCGCGTCATGTCGTAGCTGACGTACGCGCCGCCGTCGGTGCCGATCAGGATGTGATTGGAGTTGCTCGGGTCCCACCACAGGGCGTGCTTGTCGTCGTGCTCCGACGGGTCGCAGGGATTGAACGTCTTGCCGCCGTCAAGCGACAGATACATCCGCACGCCGCCGGTGATGACGCGATCGGGATTGTTCGGGTCGACGCGAATCTGGCTGAAGTAGATCGGTCGAACGTTGTTCGCGTTCACTTTGCGCCACGACGCCCCGCCATCGTCGGTGCGGTACGTGCCGCTCTCGCCGGGTGCGTTCCCCCCCGACCCGCCGCTGTTCTGCCCGGCCCCGGCCTCGGCCTCGACCTGCGCGTACAGGATGTTCGGGCTCCTCCGGTAGATGTCGAGCCCGATGCGGCCGAGCGATCCGGCGGGCAGACCGTTGGTCTGCCGCGTCCAGGTCTCGCCGCCGTCCAGGGACTTCCAGATCCCGCTGCCGGGGCCGCCGCCGTTCAGGCAGCATTGCGATCGCCGCCTTTGGTAGGACGAGGCGTACAGAATCTGGCTGTTCGTCGGATCCATCACGACTTCGTTCGCCCCGGTATCCTCGTCGACCTTCAGCAGCTGCTTCCAGGTGGCGCCGCCGTCGGTCGTGCGATACAGACCCCGGTCGCCGCCGGGCCCGAAGAGGTTGCCCTGCACGGCCGCAAACACGATGTTGTTGTCGTTCGGATCGATCACGATCCGGTTGATGTGGTACGAGTGGGCGAGGCCCATGTTCTTCCAAGTTTTCCCGCCGTCGGTCGACTTGAAGATGCCGTCGCCCCACGAAATGCTCTGACGGTTGTTGCCCTCCCCCGTGCCCACCCACACGAGGTTCGGGTCCTTTTGCGACACGGTGACGTCGCCGATCGACATCAAGCCGTCCTTCTCGAAGATCGGCGTGAAGGTCGCGCCGTTGTTCTCGGTCTTCCACACGCCGCCATGCGCGGTGCCGACGTAGAAGATGGCGGTGTTCGCCTCGTAGACGGCGAAATCCGAGATGCGGCCCGACATGATCGATGGGCCAATCGAGCGGAAATGGAGCCGGTCGAACGGATCCCCGGTCGGCCCGCCGTCGCTCATCTGGCCAAGCAGGGATTGCCCGGTGAACGCCACCACGAGCGCGACGCCAACCAGGACCGGTCGAAAGAACTTCATGATGCCTCCAGGCAGGAAAATGCCCGACGATTATAGCGACTACGGCCGATCGCAGGGTGCCGCTCGGCCGGGAGGGCCCGGTCGGCCTTGCCCCACGGGCTGCTTGGGTATGATGCAGGTGGTATGACTACCGCGACACCCGTAAGGCCCCGCGATCGGGCGCTCGTCGACGAGGCCTACAAATGGAACCTGGACGATATTTACCCGGACTGGACCGCCTGGGAGGCCGCGCGGGCCGAACTCGACCGCCGGATCGACGAATACGCGGGGCTGAAGGGCACCCTGGCCGCGGGCCCGGGCCAGTTGCGGGCCGCGTTCACGCTGAACGATGACCTCGGGCAGCAGGCCTACAAAGTCCACTTCTACGCGTCGCTGAAGTACGACGAGGACCAGCGCGATAACGCGGTGAACGGCCGCCGGCAGCAGGTGCAGGCGCTCATCGCCCGCTGGCAGCAGGCGACCTCGTGGTTCAACCCGGAGCTGCTCGCGATTCCCATCGAAACGATCCGCGGCTGGATGGCCGATGACCGGCAGCTCGCCACGTACCGCTTCGCCATCGAGGAGATCTTTCGCCAGCAGGAGCATGTCCTCGACGAACAGGGCGAGCGCCTGTTGTCGCTGTCGGCGCGGTTGTCGGGCGCGCCGACCGACGCGTACTCGGCGCTCTCGACGGCCGACGCGAAGTTTGCCGACGTGACGCTCAGCACGGGCGAAACCGTGTCGATGTCCTACGGCCGCTACCGAGCGGTCCTCGCGACGGCTCGCAATCAGGCCGATCGCCGCGCGGCGTTTCTGGCCCACCACGGCCCGTACGCCGCGAATCAGAACACGTACGCCTCGATCTATCACGGCGTGTGCCAACGCGACTGGTTCCACGCGCGGTCGCGCGGCTATGAGACGACCCTCGACGCGGCGCTCCATACGAACGCGATCCCCCGCGCCGTGGTGCGGAACCTGATCGAGACGACGCGCGCGGGGGTCGAGCCCCTGCGTCGGTACCATCGGCTGCGGCGGCGCGCCCTCGGCCTCGATCGCTATTGTCAATACGATTTCTCGATCCCGCTCGTCGAGTGGGACCGGCGCTACGGCTACGACGACGTCCTCGAGTCCATCGTGGAGGCGGTCGCGCCGATGGGCGCCGAATACCAGCGCCGGATGTGGCGCGGCTTCCGTGAGCGGTGGATCGATGTCTACGAGAACGACGGCAAGCGGAGCGGCGCCTATTCCGCACCCGTGTACGGGGTTCATCCGTACATGTTGATGAACTGGACCGACACCCTGGACGACGTGTTCACCCTGGCCCATGAGATGGGCCACTCGATGCACACGATGCTGTCGCACGAGCGGCAGCCCTTCGTGTACTCGGACTACACGATTTTCGTCGCCGAAGTGCCGTCGACGCTGTCGGAGGCCCTGCTCCTCGAGCGCTGGCTGGAGAATGCCACCGATCGCGACGAGCGCATCGTGCTGCTGCAGCATGCGATCGACAACATCACGAGTACGTTCTACACGCAGGTGATGTTCGCCGACTTCGAACTGGCCGCGCACGAGCGCGTCGAGCGCGACGAGCCGCTGACGTCGGACGTTCTCAACGCGCTTTATCGCCAGCGGTTCGCCGCCTACTACGGCGACGCGGTCGAGCCGGAGCCGCTGACGCCCCTGACGTGGGCCCGCATCCCCCACTTCTTCCACACGCCGTACTACGTCTACCAGTACGCCACGTGCTTCGCGTCGGCGGCGAAGCTCGCCCGGGAGATCCGGCTCGGATCCCCGTCATCGCGCGACGCCGCCCGGGACCGGTACCTGGACCTCCTGGCCTCCGGCGGCAGCGACCATCCGATGACCTTGCTTCGACAGGCGGGGGTGGATCTGTCGGAGCCTTCGACGATTCAGGCGGTGGTCGATCAGCTCGATAGCCTGGTGAGTCGGCTCGAAGAAATCATCTGATTGATCTTTATCCTTGGATCTCGCCTTCGGGCGAGTGGATTCGGAGGGCGAGGCGCTCGCCCCTTCGTTGGACGGATTCCTCTAACCACCTGATTCGTAAGGGCAACGATCAAGAGAGTCCCTGGGTGCCGGTACGGCACGACTCTTCCTTACACATCCTGTGGTCCTCCCCAAACCCCATGGGATTGCTCGACAAGCTGAAGCCGCAACCGCGCTGGAAGCACGCTGACCCTGCCGTTCGCCTCGAGGCCCTTCGCGAGTTGGCGGACCCTGTCGAGCTGGGGATCCTCGCCGAATCCGACCCGGACGCCCGCGTCCGGCGGGCCGCGGTCCCGCGGGTCGAAGACCCGGCCATCCTCGGTCGAATCGCGTCCGGCGACCCCGATGCTGACGCTCGAGAGGCCGCGACGGACCGGCTGCTGGCGCTGGCCACGGGCGCAGCCGACGAGCCCACCGCGGTGGCCGCCGTGGGCCAGTTGAGCGATCCGCGAAGGCTGTCGACCATCGCCAAGAGTGAGGCGGCCCCGGCTGTCGCGACGGCTGCCCTCGCGCGGACCACCGACGAACGTGCCCTTGGCGCCATCGCGCGGACCGCGGCGCACGAGGCGGTCGCGCTGGCCGCGATGGGCCGGCTGACCGACCGCGGCGAGCTCGTGGAAACGGCGACGTCGAGTGTGCATCGTGACGTCGCCCTCGCGGCGTTCGATCACGCGGTCGCGCCGGCCCGCGACGTCGCGGAGCTGAAGACCATCGAGAGCCACGCGACGCAGAAAGCGGTCGCCAAGCGCGCCCGGGGCATCGTCCAGGAGATCGAAGACGCCGCGGCGGCGGCGCGGGCGGCCGAGGAGGCCCGTCAGCACGAACAGGCCCTCGTCTGCGCCGACGTCGAGCACCTGGTGCACGGGACCGACGTCGCGGCAGCACGCGTCGAGCTGGCCAGGCTCGGTGACGCCTGGCGGGCGCTTGGCGACGCCGATCCGGCGGCGACCGCGCGGTTCGAACGCGCCACGGCCGACGTGCGCGCGGTGCTCTTGCGGCGCGAGCGCGAAGCCGAGGAAGCGGCCGAACGCGAACGGACGAGGGCCGAAGCACTGGCGTCGCAGGACGCGCTCTGCGCGCGCGTCGAGACGCTCGACGGGGATCACATTCTCGAACAACTGTCGTCCATCGAAGAAGAATGGCGATCGCTCACGCCGCTCGTCGGCAACAGCCCGGAGGCTGACCGATTGGCGGAGCGATTTGCCGTGGCGGTGGCCGCGTGTCGAACGCGACACGAGCTGAGCGCCGCGCTGGCCGGTACACGAGCCTCCCTCGGGAGGCTCGTGACGGAAGCCGAAGGGTTGCTGTCGCACGCGGACGGCCCTGACCCCGCGGCCCGCTGGCAGGCGCTCAGCCGCGAGGCACGCGCGCTCACCGCCATCCTTTCCGAGGCCGCCCGGCCCGAACCGGACCTCGAGGCTCGCCTCGCGGCCGTCGACGAGGCCCTTGCCGCGCGCGAAGCCGCCAGAAAGGAAGCCGCGGCCAAGGCGCAACAGGACCTGGTCGGACGGCTGCACCGACTGATCGATCGCACGGCGCGGGCCGCGGAGGCCGAGACCGTCACCCTGCGCGAGGGCGACCGCCTGATGCGCGATATCGGCCTGGCGCTGGCCGAGGGCACGAAGGCGTTGTCGGGCCCAGACGAGGCCACGAAGTCGTCGTCAAGACGAGACGAGGCCACGAAGTCGTCGTCAAGACGAGACAAGTCAACGAAGTCGTTGTCAAGACGAGACGAGTCAACGAAGTCATTGTCAATAAACGACGAGGCCACGAAGTCGGCCGCCGGCAAACGCGAGCCGAACCCGGACCTCGAGGCGGCCGTGACCCGCTTGCGCGAGCAGCAGGCCGCCATCGCGCCGCGTGTCCGCGAGGTGCGGGAGATGGACGAGTGGCGGCGCTTCGCCAACGCCCAGCAGCAGGAGCGCCTCATCGCCATGGCGGCGGCCATTGTCGCGTCCCTCAAGAGCGACGAAGAGGCCGCAAAAGCGTCCGATCTGGCGGCGACGGCACGGGCGCTGAAGGAGCTGCACGCGAAGTGGCAGGAAGTCGCTGAGGCGCCGCGGCAATCCGCGCAGCGGCTCTGGGATCGGTTCCGCACGGAGACCGACTTCATCCGCAGCCGGTGCGAGACGTACTTCGTCAAGCAGCGCGAGGAGTTGGCCACGAACCTGACGAGAAAGACCGCGATCGTCAGCGAGGCGGAGGCCCTGGCGCAGTCGGCGGACTGGGCGAAGGCGACAGCGCGGTTTCAGGAACTGCAGACGGAGTGGCGCGCCCTCGGCGCCGTGCCGCGCAGTGACGCCCGCGATCTGGCGCAGCGATTCCGTACCGCGTGCAACGCGTTCTTCTCCCGGCGGCGCGAGGACCTGACCGCGCGCAAGAAGGTGTGGACCGACAACCTGTCGAAAAAGGACGCGCTCTGCCTCCGCGCCGAGGCACTGGCCGAGTCCATGGACTGGGAGGCCGCTTCGGCCGAGATGAAACGGTTGCAGGCCGAGTGGAAGACGGTCGGGCCGGTCCGCCGTGCGAAATCTGAGGCCGTGTGGGCGCGGTTCCGAACCGCCGCAGACCACTTCTTCCAGCGGTACCACAACCGTCATCAGATCACGATGACGAGCAAGCTCGCCGAACGCGAGACGCTCGTCTCCACGCTCGAAGGCCTGCTGAATGCCGACGAGCCGCCAGCCGATCTGGCAGCGCAGGTCGAAACCCTGCGGTCAACCTGGAACCGCAGCGTGCCAATCCCCGCGGCGGAGATGACGCCAATCGCGGAGCGGTGGCGGACAGCCTTTACGGCGCTGCTCGACCGCCGGGGCAGCGCGTTTGCGGGCACCGACCTGGATCCTTCGGCAATACACCGGCGGATGGAGAAGCTGGTCGCCAAAGTCGAAGAGCTCGTGCGCGACACGCACGAGACAGCCTCGGCGTCGCACACGTCCCAGACCGAGCTCCTCGCCGCACGACTCCGCTCTGCGTTCGCGACGAACGCCATGGGGGGACGCGCGAGCGACGAATCGAAGTGGCGGGCGGCCGCCGACCTCGTCAAGGACGCGCAGGGCGCATGGGCGCGACTCGTGCCCCTCGGCGACCCGGCCGCCCGATCGCTCGACGCTCGCTTCCGCGAGGCGTGCCGCCGCGTGCTCGACCAGGCGCGCCGCCACAGCGGCCCGGGCTCGAACGCCGCCCGGCGGGGGCCGAACTCGAGCCGCGTCTCGGCCGCCGTCGGCTAGACGGACCTCTCTCGCCTCAAAGCCAGCCGCCCTCCACGCCTCGTCGCAGGCTCGTTGCTTCTGGCAGGCCGCGCGCCAGGCGGCCGCGCGCGCGGGCGACGATGCCCGCCACAACGGCCCGCGTTCGTGAGATCCTCGTCCGCGCGGTTTCCGAAATTCGAGGCCGTCACCGGCGCCCGAGCGGCGTCTCCCCACGTATGACCAACATCATCGATGTCGACACCCTCACCAGGAAGTTTGGCGATCTGACCGCCCTCGACGGCGTCAGCCTGTCCGTCGGCGCACGCGAGATCTTTGGCTTTCTCGGCCCGAACGGCGCAGGCAAGTCGACGACGATCAAGATTCTGGCGACGCTGCTCAAGCCGACCGCCGGCCGCGCGACCCTGGCCGGCTACGACGTGGCGACCCAGCCGAATGAGGTCCGCCAGTCCATCGGCCTCGTGTTCCAGGATCCGTCGCTCGACGTCCGCCTCACCGCCGACGAGAACCTGAAGTTCCACGCGATGCTCTACGACGTCCCCGCGGACGTGTATCGCACGCGCGCCGACAGCCTGCTCAGAATGGTCGACCTCGTCGACCGCCGCACGTCCCAGGTGATGACCTACTCGGGCGGCATGAAGCGTCGTCTCGAGATCGCACGCGGACTGCTCCACCACCCGAAGGTGCTCTTTCTCGACGAGCCCACGCTCGGCCTCGACGTGCAGACCCGCAACGCGATTTGGAGCCATGTCAAACGCCTGCGCGACGACGTCGGCACGACGGTCTTCATGACCACCCACTACATGGATGAAGCGGAGAACTGCGATCGCATCGCGATCATCGACCACGGCAGGATTCAGGCGATCGACACGCCAGCGGCCCTGAAGCAGCAGATCGGCGGCGACACGATTATCGTCTCCGGCGACGCGGCGCTGGCCGAGGATCTCGGCGCGAAGTACGACTTGACGCCGCACGCCGCGGCGGGCCAACTGCACTTCCAGGTCGCGGGTGGCGCGGCCTTCGTGCCGCGTTTGATGGCCGACTTCGGCGGCCGCATCACGTCGGTGCAGATCAA
>Ga0070732_10000765_pt1 | contig 18748 bp, 9 predicted proteins | sample Coa_R1_5_FD_66449 | JGI IMG/M metagenome (GOLD analysis project Ga0070732, IMG submission 66449) | Surface soil microbial communities from Centralia Pennsylvania, which are recovering from an underground coalmine fire - Coalmine... | ecosystem: Environmental > Terrestrial > Soil > Unclassified ... | reverse complement strand
CGGCGGCGTCATCGTTGCGGCCTAGACCAGCAAGAGATAAGCCCAGGTTGTCCTCCGCCTGCACATTTTGAGGATTGAGCTTGAGACATTGCTGGAAGGCGCTGATCGCTTCGGCGAAGCGATTCTCGTTGTACTTGGTGCGGCCGAGGTGGTACCAGCCTTCCCAATCGTTGGGGGCCCATTCCAGCATTTTCGTCAACCATTTGTCGGCGTCGGCGAGGTCGGCAAGCAAAATGTAGTTGAAAGCCACGGTCTTCAAGTCGTCGGCGGAGGGAGTGCGGAATTTTGCGCCGGCAGTGAATTCCGCAAGCGAGGCCTTCGCCATCTCTTGGGTGCCTTTTGAGCCGGTCGCATCTGAAGGACCTGGACCCATGGCTCTCTTGGCTCCCATTGGGTTAGGAGCCTGGGACTGTGTCTCGATAACCCCTCGTGCCTGAATCTCGCGGAACAGAATATGACCCAGCAGAAAATGGGCGTCTGAGGAATCCGGGTGACTCTCCAGGTAGCGGCGAACAGCGCGGTCGGCATCAGCCAGGTTGCCCTTCAAGAAAAACGATTTGGCGTCAGCCAGAAGATTTTCGGTTTGACCGTCAGACTGAGCGGGGGTCTCTGCGCACGAACAGGTCGGGGAGATTGAAATCGAGAGCAATAGGGCAATACAAAGAATGGATTTTCTATCGTAGCCAACTGCCGGCAAGCCGAGTTGGACGTGGGCAAACACAGAATAAAGATAGGAGGACATTGTAGGTGGCGGGCGCTCACGTTTTCAATTTCAATCATCCCGCGATGGATTCCGATTTCGAGGCCAAATGGAGCGATCCCTCCGATCAGTTCTTCTCTTTCGTTTCCGTCGGCGGCTTCGTGAACTGCGCAAACCCCTCCAGCGCCGACTTTACCTGTCCCGCGTATGGTCCATTCGGGTCCAATTGCAAGTATCTCTGGTAAGCCTCGAGGGTTCCCGGAGGGATGACGTAAACGATCTTTCCATCCTGCGACTTGGAAGTGATGGAGTTGCTCAGGGAATCGCCCAAAAGTTTCCAGGACAATGCATCTTGCGGATTGAGCAGCGTGACCTTCTGAAGCGGCGCAATGGCGTCAAGCAACTTTCCTTTGTTCGTGAGCACAATGGCGACATTTTTGTAGCAGACGGCCTGCATATTTTTCGCTGTGGGATCCACGGTTAGAATCTTGTCGCAGGCCGCAGTCGCTTCTGGGGTCTTGCTCACCTGCGCCAAGTCTGTTCCGAGTTCCATGTACGTCCCCACCGCCGGCTTCAGCATTGCTGCTTCCTCCAGCGTGTTTATAGCTACCTGATATTGCCCTACGCCGCTATAGGCCAGCCCGAGATTGCTCAAAATCACCGGGAGGTCCTTGTCTTCGACTAGCATATCCACTGCTTGCTGCCGGCTCACCAAACCATTGCGTATCACTCCAATTAGTCCGATCACCTGGAGGCCATTTTCATCTCTCACTTCCGCCTCTTCGATCGCCTGCTCATATTCCGTAATCGCCGTCTGATACTCTTTCTTCATCCTGGCAAGCAGCGCGGGCTTTTGATCGCTCGGTGCCGCCTGAAGCAGCTGCCGGATCGCCTTGGCGTCCTGCATCGCCTGATTGCCGTTCGCGAAATGTGGCTTCATCAACTCGGATCTCTTGACCGCATCATCCTTCGTTTTGGTCGCCGTTTTGATGTCGGTCTGCTCCGCGAAATCCAAGCCTTCGCCAGAAAGCGGAGACGACAGGAGTATAAGCAGTATGAGCAGCGCGAGTTCGCTAACTGTCAAAAGCAACCGACCCATGATCAATTCTCCTTCACTGTGCTAAGGCCATTTATCAGATGGGTTCTTTAGTGCTGAGCAAGGCCTCCCCGAAATTTGGCCAGCGAACGCAAACTGTCTTTCCCTTCGATGATCTCGATCCGGTGCCCTGCAGGGATATTCTGAAATGATTGGCGAAGGCCGCTGGGCCATTCAATCTGTAACTCTTTCACCTGCTTCTCGTGAGCCAGACCCAGGTGAACAACGCGCGAATTGTTGCAGCCGAAACCGTTGCCTCCATTCACCCACTTGAAAATTCTGCGCTTGCCAGTCAAGGCTGAAACTCTTGCGCCGATCGCGTCGCGGTTGGAGCGCGTGCCAATCATCCGAATCTCGAGAGAGTTGTATCCAGAACCTAAATTGCAGTAAAGGCGGCTGGTTTCGCGGGAGCCCCAATAAAATCCGCCAAAGGAGCCGAACAGGCTCAAGTTTCCGCTGTCATCGTAATCGGCAAGAGTCGTGCCATGCAGCATGCCAAAATGCACCAGCCCTGCCGATTGAGCGACGTCTGTGAAATGGCCTTCGCCGTCGTTGTGGAACAGCGGTTTCGGCTCGGCCCAGTCGAGCTCAGGGTTACCGGTACCGATAGTAATTTCGTCGAATCCGTCGTTATCGAAGTCGCCAACTTGCGTAGACATGCCGCCGTACCAGCCAGTGATTCCCACCTCCTCGGTGACATTGCGGAAGGTACCGTCGCCGTTATTGCGGAACAGTAATTGCCGATCCGCCGGAGAGGCAGCAGTGCTTTTGAGTTTGGCCTCGATCATGGTTTTAACCGTCAAATCTCCTCCTGGGTAAGTGCAGACGAAGAGATCCAGGTTGCCATCATTGTCGAAATCGAAGAAAGTCGGGGTATACGCAGTCGTTTGCGTGCGAATACCTGCTTCGACGGTGACATCTGAAAACTTGCCATTGCCGAGATTCCTAAACAGAAAAGGTCCGGCATCATAACTCGTGGCAAGCAAATCCTGACGGCCATCTCCGTCATAATCTCCCCAGGTCAGGGAGATCCAGCGGGCTTTGCGGGTAAGACCCGCGTGTTCGCCGACTTCGCGAAATCTCCCGTTGCCCTCGTTGTGATAAAGGCGGATGCGGTCGCCTCCTTCGGGGTCAAGGATGCCGGTGGCGACCGCGAGATCCGCGCGGCCGTCATTGTTGTAATCTGCCCAGGAAGAGCCGAAAGCGTTGACCGGGCCGGCCAAGCCGGAGCTTTCCGTCACGTCCACAAAACGTTTGCCACCTTCATTGTGGAACAGGAAAAGCCTCCCGCCGCCACCCCACCCGTTGCCACTTAGAAAAATGTCCTCAAAGCCGTCGTTGTCATAGTCGACGAACTGAGAAGCGTAACAGCCCAAGCCCACGGGATCGATGAGGCCCATCTTGTCTGAAACGTCTTCAAAAATTCCTCCGCCCAGGTTACGAAACAGACAAAAGGGAGCGCGCTCGGCGCCCACGAGGATGTCTTCGCGACCATCGTTGTCGAAGTCACCCCACGCAGCGCCGCGTCCAAGGGCCAGCCTCCCCGCTCCTGAAGCATGCGTGACATCGCGAAACTGAAACTTGGCGGGAGAAGCCGGCAGGGTTTTAAGCCGGAACTCCTTAGGAATGGCGGTCTCCGGCTGCCCGCTTTGAAGAGTAAGGGTGCGAAGCATCCATCGGTAGCGAATGTCGTCAGGAGTATCAACGCACGCCTGAAGCGCGTAGGGAATGCCTTCGGCGTGTCGCTCCATGCGGAGATAGATCGTGGCAATGACATAGGGAACGACCCCGGGACGCTCCTTAATGGCGGGAATCAGCGTTCTTAGAGCTTCATCGAAACGGCCGGCAAAAAGAGGGTGCTTGGCTTCTTCATACTGAGCCAGATCAGGGAAATGAGGCTGCGCAGGATGAGGGGAGTCGTGTTGGATGTTGAGGAGAACTTGCAGCGGATCGCGCTCGAGGAAAAACGGAGGTTGCCGGAGTGCTCCTGCGGCAAGCAAAATGTCTTTGAGGAAATCTCGGCGATTCAAGGAATCCTCACGCGAATATCCGTTATGCTGCCTTACTCAAGGCGAATGATTCTAGCACTGAGCAGAATGGGAGCTGAAGCTCTCAATGGCGGTAGTGGATCAGATTCGCCAGTTATCGCTTTGCCGCTCCGTGCAACACCTCCCCGCGCAACGGTTCATCCACTTGGAGAATCTGATCGGCGGGCACGGCCTCTAGGGTTTGCACGATTCCACTCGGCCAGCGGATCTCCACTTTCTCAGCCACTCCCTCCGCTCCCAGGCCGAAGTGCACGCGCTTATCGCTCGATGAAAGATAACTGCCCGCGGTCGTCACGGTTTGGAACTGAATTCCCTTTGAAGTCGTCAATTTCACTTCCGCGCCGATCGCGTCTCGGTTGCTGCGGTGGCCCACCAGCTTCAAAATCAGCCAATGATTTCGGGTAATCGTCTCATTGCGCAGAATGTGCACCGCACCGTCATTGGTGGTAATCACCGCGTCCAGGCGACCATCGTTGTCGATATCGCCGAGAGCCATGCCGCGCCCCACCCAAGGCTCGTTGAAAACGCTACCCCCGGATCGAGAAATATCCGCGAATTTTCCTTCTGTATTGCGAATCAAAATGGGTGGCTCACGATAGCGCAAATTGGGAGCGGTCAGTTCAACATTGTCCATGTCGTGTCCCTGGGCGATCAGCAAGTCCTTCCAGCCATCGTTGTCGACGTCCATGAATCGAAATCCCCACCCTGAGTGGGGCCGCGTGATGTCCGCCAGCCCGCTCGCATAGGTCGTGTAAGTGAAGGTTCCATCCCCGTTATTCTTATATAGCGCATAGGCTTGGTTGCCGAGGTCAGTGATGAGTAAATCGGGCAGGCCGTCATTGTCGTAGTCAGCGAAGTCCACGCCCATGCCGGCGTATGTCCCGCCCTCGCCATCCACAGACACGCCCGACATCAGGCCCACTTCTTCAAATGTGCCATCCCCCTTGTTGTGGTACAAGAATTGGAACATCGAGTCATTTGCGACACAGATATCCAGGCGTCCGTCCCGGTCGTAGTCCGCAAAGGCGATTCCCAAGCCTTTCCCTGGTTTAGAGAGACCAATTCTCTTCGAGATCTCAGTAAAGTGTCCGTCGCCGTCGTTGTGATACACCAGCGGGGTTGCTGGAGGGAAAAGCTTGGGATCGCAATACGACCGAAAGCCAGGTTGGTGCGGACCGCACCAGATATCGCCAAAATCCCATTCCATGTAACGCAAGACAATCAAATCCAGCAGTCCGTCATTGTCCAAGTCCACCCACGCGGCGCTGGTGGACCATCCGCCACCAGCGACACCAGCTCTCTCCGTGACATCCGTGAACGTGCCGTCGCCATTGTTGTGATAAAGCCGGTTGCCGCCATATGCAGTCACAAACAAATCGGCATTGCCGTCGTTGTCGTAATCGCCTACGGCCACACCCATGCCGTAGCCCGATCCTTCGAGCCCCGCTTTTTCCGTGACGTCCTCGAAGGTTCCGTCACGCTTCTGGTGGTACAGGCGATTCCAGTATTGCTGGCCGGTTTTCTGCGGAATCGTTCCTTTGGGAGTGGGGTCGGTAAGCGGCGCGCCATTGACGAGAAAAAGATCCAGCAGGCCGTCATTATCGTAGTCGAAGAGCGCGGAACCACCACCCATGGTTTCAATCAAATACTTTTTCGAAGTGTGAGAGGCAAGGTTGCGAAAATTCACGCCGAGTGCCGCCGTGACATCCGTAAACTTTGCTTCTGTCACACCCGCGGTTTTTGCCCCGGTGGTTCCGCTGATCGCGGCGGGCGAGCTTGTCTGCGTCGAGAGAGGTATGAGCGGAACGAGCAGAGAGAAAACAAGGAAGAGCTCCGAGCGCCGATCCATCAAACGTAGCGCCAGGCCCAGGACAAGTTCCGGGCAATGCGCGCGCACCGCCAGAAACCGGGTAAGAGGAGGTCGGAGTGTTCGCATTTGTTTCATTCCCGATGAGCTCTCCCTCCGTCTATTCCTCTGCTGACGAGTTCCGGGATGACGTACGCTCGAGCGCCTCACAGCGCTCAAATTCGGCCTTAGCCTCGGGCGTCATGCTTTCTTGCCGATAGATTTTGCCCAGGAGGCAGTGCAGGGAAGCCGTTGCCGGTTCGAGCGCAACCGCCCTTTCGAGCTCCGCCTGCGCCTCGGGCAGGCGATGTAGCAGGGAGTAAGCCCTTCCTAGTTCCTTGTGTGCTTTCGATACCTTGGGGGAAATGTCGATAGACTGCGTGAGATAGAGCACGGCCTTTTCCGGCTGATTTTGGTTAAGGTAAAGATGTGCGAGCTCAATGAACGGCTCAGGGTCCTTAGCCGTGTTTTCTGCTTCCCAGGCGATAGCATTCTCAAAGGCTTGGACGGCTTGATCGTGCTGGCCGAGTGCCTCGTACGATAATCCCACATTGTTTTCCGCTTGGGGGTTATGCGGCTCGAGTTTTAAGCATTCGGCAAACGCTTCAATCGCCTGTGGAAACTGGCTCTCGCTATATTTCGTCCGCCCTAAGTAGTACCAGGCCTGCGGGTCGCGGGGATCCCACTGTACCGAGCGCCTCAGCCAACGATCTGCGTCTAAGTAATCCTTGAGCAGGAGGTAATCAAGCGCCACGATTTTCAGATCAAAGGCGCTCGGAGCGTGATACTTCGCTCCCGCGGTGAATTCTGCGAGTGATTCCTTAACCTTCCGATCGCGATACGCAACCAGGGAGCCGCTCAGATTCCCGCTGTTGTAGCGAAGGTCTTCGCCATCCTCTTTCGCTCCTTCGAGCCATTTCCCCTGGACTTCCCGAAACAAGATGAAACCCAGCAAAAAGTGTGCGTCAGCGGAGTCTTGATGTGCGTGCAAATGCGCCCTTGTGGCGCCTTCGGCTTCGCTCAGTTTGCCTTGTTTCAAGAACAACCTGGCTTGAGTGAGTGCGGGATCAGGCGTCAGAGGCTCGGCCTTGACAGCGTTATTGATAACTGATGAATTTGAATCCACGCCCTTCGGCGCCGCAGGATTAATAGAAGGCGCGCTTTGCTGCGCTGGGCCCGGAGAGCTCTGTGCTCTTGCAGCTAGACTCTCGAGGAGCGAGAGGAAGCATAAGAGGTAGAGATGCGCCAAAATCCAGGAGGCGGTCCTCCGCCGGGCGCTGGGGGCGACTGCAGCAGGGCGCGCGGCATGGGTCCGTGGTTTCACCGCAAAGACCGCCGAGAGCACCGAGAATTCCCTCGTCGAGGATTATAGGGCCGAGGCTGCTCGGCCCTCAAAAGGAAACAGCCAGCACCTTGTGGCCGGCAGGATCGAATCCGAGAGCAAACGATCACAGCGCAGGGCCAGACTGATCCACCATGTCCCGAAGCTTAAATCCCACGCGCACCGTCGTGTCCGCGATTTTGCAGGAAAATTGCACATCGGTCTCGTCGGCGGAGACTGTGGGAGCGCCCGAAGAGTTGGTTTTCGCAAAGAAAAAGATGGCGTCCGCGACCAATCCCTTCGAGTTTTTTTCGTACACGACATGAGTGGGCGAAATCTTGTCTTTGCTCTTTTTCATCTGAAGAAACGCATTGTCCTGGAAAAACTTTTCGTCATGCTGTTGGAAGGGGGTCATGTCCTCCATTCGCAAAACAATTTGATACTCGCTCTGAGGCTCACTCGCATATTTGTCAACATCCACTTTTTCGCCGTGCAGCATGGCCTGGCGAGCCGTGGCAGCGCGCATCACGCGAGACGATTGCCAATAAATCTGGACGTTCATCTCTTGCGTGTCCTCGCCGGCACCAACCGGAGCAGTAGTCCCTGGGCTCGGAGCCGGCGTTTGTCCTTTGAGGCCGCCGCTACTCCGCTCCTGAGACCCAATGTCCCGTTGAGAACCTGGGCGCCACGAGCGTTGTATCGGGGTTACCCGCACCCACGGTGAATCGGTGAGAATAGCTTGCAGTTCCTTCTCGTTCCATTGCTGGTACGGCTTGGCCTTCCACGGTTTATCACCAGCCCAAAGCAGAGTGGCCCCCAGAAGTATGCCTAGAAGTAATCCAAGCAGTTTTGAGAGAGTCTTCGAATGGAAAAGAAAGTCGGTCTTCGCGTTCATCGCGGGCCCTCCCAAAGCAGAGCCGGGACCCGAAGGCCCCGGTGTTGGAATAAACGCTGCGGTCAAGATAAGAAACCCGAAATCCAGTCCCTTGGGACAAGGAACTAGAAGTATATTCTAAACTGAGCCTGCCCCCTCCTGGGTGTGTTCCCCTGACAATTTTGTCCATTGAAACCCGCTAAGCCAAAAGTGGAGGACGACGCACCGTACTGGGTCTGGTTCAAAACATTTCCATCGAAACACTGAATTCCCGCTCCATTGGCCGGGGTGTTATTCAACGAGAAGCGATTGAACACGTTGAAGAATTGGATCGTCAAGTCGCCGCTGAACCGCTCGCCAAAGAAGAACTTCTTGCCGAACGAGATATCCTCATCGAAGTATGCTGGCGCACGCAAGGCAGAGACGCGGGGACTCATGGTTCCAATCGTCCAGTCCCCCGGCGGGGCGAATGCCGAGGTATCGATCACGGGCAGCCCTTTGTAGTAGTTGTTCCAGTTGACGTGGAAGTTGCTTGACACAATGTTCGGCCGGTTGCCCACAAAGATGTTGCCAATTAAGGGATCGCAGTTGAACTGGTTGCCGCCGCAGGCGGCGAAACCCAATGGCGTTCCACTCTCGTAATAGTTGGTCATTGTAATCTTCCAGCCCCCGAGCAAGTTCCTGCCCACTAAGCCAGGACGGTTCAAAAACCTCTTTCCGGGACCGATCGGCAGTTCGTAGACACCGGCCATGGTGAGCACATGGGTCTGATCATTATTACCAACGGACCATTCGTGGTTAGGGTTGTTCGGATCGATGCCTCTAAAATTGAAGGTCGAGAAACCGCTGTCTGTATTTGTTAAATACTTCGAAAGAGTGTAAGACACCAGGTAGGTTAAACCGGCTCCCGTGCGCTTCTGCAGGCTGACCTGGAGCGCGTTATATTTATCCGCGCCTGAAGTGTCAAAGTTGTTCGTGACAAAAGGCATGTGCGGATAAGGGAGTTCTGCCGTGAAAAGCGGAGACGAGGCGCCCTGTTCATGGCAGAAGTTAGTATAAGGGGCATAGAGGAGCCCGGTCCCGCAGGTGCCCGCCGGAACCTGACCGAATATACCCTGCTGTTGCATAAATGCCTGGGCTTCCGGTGAGGTCCACGCATGGGCCAGGACGCAGTCGAGCGTGTTGGTCACGCTGGGGCCTTGCGGGCAAACGGATTTTACGAAGCTGTAGGGAAGCGATTGCTTCGCAGACTGGAGTGTAGCCGGCAAGTGGAGGTCATGCGTGTGTACGTAGTGAACCGAAAGGAACGTGTTCCAAGGCAGTTCGCGCTGAACACCAATAACAAATTGCTCATCGTAAGCTTGGTTGACCGTCCTCGGCAGCTCGTGAACCTGGGCAAAGCCGAGAATCGACGTGCCATTGAAAAATGTCGGACTAAACCCAACCGATGGCAACCCTGGCAGGGGGTTCACGTCCCATTGACCCAAGCCTGGAATTTGGGGTGCCGGCTGGCCAATCGAGACCACGCCATTCAGGTTGTTCCCGTAGTTTACCGCGACCTTATTAACGCCGTATTCAAAGGAACCAGTGTCCAGCCAGTACCATGAGGCGCCACCGAGCACCACAGTCTTGCGGTTTAACTGATAGGTAAACCCTGCGCGGGGGCTGAAATGGTGCCAGTTCATGGTTTGCTGACTCCAGCCGGAACACCCTGTGCACGTCCCCAGCTGCGCCATGGCACCGAGGAGCGGCTGGTTGGTTTTTGGGTTGATCTCAGTAGGGTTAACAGCATTGGGATCGAAGAACGTGAGCTGGTTGGTGTGAAAATCGTTCTTGAAAGGAAAGGCCAAGTCCCAGCGAATGCCCCAGTTCACCTTAAGATTCGGTCTTAGTTGAATGTCATCCTGGAAATATGGAGCAACGTAGGTGTTGCTCAGGTTGGTGTTGCCTGCGCCGCCTCTTGCGCCCACCGTGGCATCGCCGAGCAGGAAGCTCGCAAAGCCATTTCCGGTAGCGGCGCCGGGCGTAGTTTCGGTGGGGTTTGCCGTTACGTCGGACGTGAAGGTGATGATTCCCCCGCAGCCCGGCTGGCCCCCCGACCCGCCACATTCGAAATCATCCTGGTGCGTCTTCCGAATGTCCAGACCGGCATTCACTGTGTGCCGTCCCCTTATATAGAGCAGGTTAGCCAGGTACGAGTATCCTTTTTTGTGATTGATGGTAGACGACAGGCCGTTCCCGTTTCCCCAGCCAGTCGCTGGCGACGCCCAAGGCTCCCAAGGTCCGCCGGCAAAAACAATGTTTGGAAAAACATTGGGCTGCCCCGAAAGACCCGACGGCAAAGCCCCAGGGAACTGTCCCGAGAGCAGATGCGTGGGAAGGAAATCATTGCTCTGGTAAACGTACATAAACCCGCCGGTTATCACCAATTTGGAATTGATGGCGTTCGAGTAGGTGAAATTAGCCCCTCGCCCCAGTATGGTGTTAATGAATTGGTTGCTTAAAGCGTTCGAGACCCAGTCGGGGTTTGACGGTTGCGGGTATTTCTGCCGCCAATAAGTGCCATGGATCGCTTGTTTGGTGGTCAAGTTATGGTCAATATTGATGCTGAAATCTGTCTGCAGGTCTAGCGGGACGCTCTTGGGGATGAAGTTATTCACTACGTTAGAGTTGTCCGGTGCGGGAATCGGGAACTGTTTCAGTATCCCTGCCGACACCTGACTGAAACAGCTCGTCGGAATTTTGTTCCCGGGCCACTGGCTTCCAGGGGAGGCTGGTAAGGAGCAACCCGCAGGTATGAGCGATGGATTCGACTTCCAAGCGATGGGGACGTAAATAGGTATAAGAGCGCCACTCTGCGGGTTGACCATGCCGCTGAAATCACCGGAAAGTTCCGCTGGCGTTGCGAGCGTGATCGGACTTTGCGCAATAGACTTTCTGTACCTGTCATAGCTGAAGTACCAGAACGTCTTGTTTCGCCCGTTGTACACCTTCGGTATGTATACCGGCCCGCCGAGAGAAAAGCCCCAGTTGTTTTCGATGTCCTGGTTCGGCTTGTCAATCTTTCCGGCGTTGTTTGCATTTGTGTCAAAAAAAACGCCGGGCGCGCCAAAATAGTTGTCATCCCTATAAAGGAAAAAGGCATTCCCGTGAATTACGTTGGTTCCGGATCTTGAGTGGTACTGCTCTACGCCTTGCCCTAGACCGTACTGCGCGGAAAACGTGCCCGTCAATATGTCCACGTCCTTGATCGAGTCGTACGGCGGCTGATTCCAAAATGTGTAGCCTGCGGTTTCCGAAAAGGCTTCCGGAACGCCGTTGAACATCACCTCCGTCTGCTGGTCTACACCACCGTTAATCCGATGGCTAAATCCGTTGCCAGTAACACCAGGTACTAGAAAGATGAAATTGTCGATCTGGCGATTACTCCCGTTAACCAACTGCGGCAGGTCTTGCGCGAGCTGCTCGGGCAGCGTTGTGCCAATCTCCGGCTGCTCCGTCTGCAATTCAACAGAAGGAGCGCTGACCTCAATTGTTTCCGATACGGTGCCCGGCTGCAAGATGGCGTTGGCAGTCGATGTGGCACCTCCCACCACGAGGACGTTGTTGGTAACGGAGCTCCTAAAGCCCATTTTCTCCACTTTGACGACATACGTGCCGGGTACAAGATCAATAATCAGGTAGGTCCCTGCGGAGGTGGTAGTAGTCGTCTGAGACACGTTGGTGTCAACGTTCGTGACGGTCACTTTCGCGTCCGCAACAACCGCCCCCCCTTGGTCTGTCACCTCGCCGTTAATTCTGCTGACCGCCTGGCCATACAAATTGAGCGGCATTAATAGCAACAAAAAAGCTGCCGCCATAAAGCCTGACACCCACCCCTTCAGCGCCTTGCGGGCAATAGTGTGGACAAGACCTCTCAAATTGTTCATTCGTGATCCCCCGGGCTTATTTAGTTGCAAGTGGTCTGGACAGACACGCTTTGCGCTAGTCCCCATCAAGGTGTCCGGGAGTTTTTGCCAACAAGGCCAAAGAAGTCAATGCACCCGCGTGTGATCTTCCCATTCCCGCGTAGTCGATTGAGAGAATGTGGGATAGCTAATATCATTCCCTGGGTTCGCTGCCCGCTACCGGGGCGAACCGTGAGAAACCTCGGGTGCGCTAGCCTTTCGCGCGGAGGTTACGTTGGAAGGCGTATTCTGACGGGTCGGTGATTCTCGAAAGAGCGCCTCGTTAATTAGACGTTGGAGGTTTGCCTTCGGTCAACAGGACGATGCAGTCAATGCAGGGGAGCGTGACTTCTTCGCGGCGGCCGCTGGGCCAGAAGATTTCGAGTTTGTCGACCCTCGCGGCAGAGCCAAGGCCGAAGTGGAGACGAGGGTCAGATGTGGAGGCGTAGCTGCCGCCGCTGAAAACGTCGGCGCGCTGGCGGACGCTGCCAACCGTGAGGAAAGCTTTCGCGCCGATGGCATCACGCGGGCTCTTCGAGCCACCCACTAACTTCAGGGTAATCCAATGGTTGCCGTTGTTGACGACGTTGCGAAGAAGTGTGGGAGGAGAATTCAGGTTGTTCAAAACGATGTCAATGTGACCGTCGTTGAACAGATCGCCGAAGGCCGCGCCGCGCGCGCTGTAGACTGCAGCGAGCCCACTGCCGGTGGAGGGTGCCACTTCCTGAAATTTGGCGCCATCCAGGTTGTGAAAGAGCTGCGGGCGCTCGGCCCAGGTCATGCCCCAGTCGCGTTGGTCGGCAATCGGATAGACGTGACCATTGGCGATGAATAAATCGAGCAAATCGTCATTGTCAAAATCGAGAAAGCCCGTACCCCAGCCAAGAAACGGAATGGTGGGAGTGCCAAGGCCTGCTTTAAAAGAAATGTCGGTAAAGGCGGTATCTCCGTCGTTGCGATAGAGAGTTTTGTAGTCGTCGGAAAAGGTGGTGACGAAAAGTCCGAGGCGGCCGCTGTGATTGAAGTCTCCTAGGGCGATTCCCATGGAGGCTTGCGCGCGGCCTTCTTCGTTAAGGGCGAAGCCGCTCTGGTAACCGGCGTCCTCGAACGTGCCGTCATGCCGATTGCGGTAAAGATAGTTGGGAGTGGAGTCGTTGGCAACCACCAGGTCGATCCAACCGTCGTCGTCCATGTCTGCGAAAACGGATGCAAAGCCATAGCGGGCTTCGCGATCGGCGACGCCGGCTTTCAGACTAACATCGGTAAACGTGCCGTCGCCATTATTGTGGAAGAGATGGTCAGTTTCGCCCAGCAGTCCCACGGGTCCGCAGAAAACGTTGGCGCCACGGTACTGGCAGGCGCCTTCGGGAACACCGTTCTTGCCCGCGAAGATCGGGCGATCGAGATCAAAGCGCACGTATCCGGGAACGAACAAATCAAGCAGACCGTCGTGGTCGTAGTCACCCCACGTCGAACCTGTGGACCATCCTCCGACCGCTACACCGGCTTTTTCGGCAACATCGGTGAAGGTGCCATCATGATTGTTGTGATAGAGGCGGTTCTTGCCGTAATTGGAGATGTAAATGTCGGGCCAGCCGTCATTGTCGTAATCAGCGACCGCCGCGCCAAAACCCCAGCGCTCATTAGCGACGCCGGCCTTGTCTGTAACGTCCGTGAAGGTGCCATCGTGATTGTTGTGAAAGAGGGCGGCGCGAGGAGGAGGTTCGGAACCTTTACTGGCGGCGACGGTAGAGCCGTTGACAAGGTAAATATCGAGCCACCCGTCGTTGTCGTAATCGAGGAGCGCGACGCCGGAGCCAGGAGCGTCGATAATGGTAGACGTCTCGGGAGAACCGGAGCGGTGGTGAAACCCGCCGAGCCCCGCTTTATGGGTGATGTCCACATAAACGACTGGCGCGCCATCGACAAAACCTCCTGCGGTGATCGGCCGGAGGTGGGAATCCTTAACGGGTGCGTGAATTCCGCCTGTAGACATGCCCGACGGACGCGACTGTGGAATATCTTTGGATTTGCCGGAAACCGAGGTTGAAGGTTGCTGACCTAAACCGAGCCACGATAATGCCAGACCCGACAACAGCAGTAACGATAGGGTGAGAAGCCGCGAGAACAAACGAGACACAACAAGAAGCCTCATCTTGGCGCAACTCCCCGAGCGGGTTCGTCGAACTGGAGGACTGGATAACAGGAGATGTTTTCCGGAGTTTGAAACGTGCCGCTCGGCCGGTGGATTTCGATGGACTTGGCAAGGGATTCAGAGCCGAGGCCGAAGTGCATGTGCTTGTGCGACCGCGGCGGGGGAGAAAAGTCGGACCAACGTACTCGAACTACTTCGAACGCAGGATTCGAATGCTCGGGAACAGCTGATCCGGCCAATGGCAAGCCTAGAAGGCTAGAAAACGCGAGAGCGCGCATGCGGGCTTGATAGTACAGCAACTGAGCGCGGCGTTCAGACCACACAGCTTTCACAATCGCCGGTGCGGAGGGAATGGAAGGAGGTATGCTTCCGGCTGTGAATAGCTTAGCCGGGAAGGTTCTGATGACATGCAAGTGCATTGACAACTCTTGGTCATTCAGGGAAGAGTCCCGTGGGAAGGCATCATTAAGGATAAGGAGGAGGTGCGTCTCTAGGGTCGACCCAGTTCATTATCGAGCAATCGGCGCTGAACGATTCTGGGCTAGAGACGTCTTAATAGGTTTGGCTCCATAACCGACGAGGAGGGATGGAGTAGGCCCGGGCGTCCCACTCAGGGGGCGTCCGGAAGTTGGAGGAAACTCACATGGGCGGGCTCGAGATCAAGATCGCCACACAGACACCAAGGCTTTGGTGATCACTACCCTGCTACGCGCAATTCGAATAATAGGATTTTTTCGAACCTGACATCCCGCGGAAGCGCCGGCGCTAAGGAAGGCATCAATGAAACACACTGTAATCGAATTTAGTCTCCGAGAAGGTTTCTTGCTATTCCCAACGCCATCTATCTTCACAGCTCTCTCCGTCCTCGCTATATTTATCGTATTTCTAACATTACCTGCAATCGCACCAGCGCAATCCAGTTCGAAGCCAGACCTCAGCAAGCAGCCCACGCTCTTCGTGGTTGGTTACGCCCATCTCGACACGGAGTGGCGCTGGGAGTATCCCAAGGTCATCAATGAGTACCTGCGCAATACCCTCCGGGACAATTTCAAGCTGATCGACAAATACCCGCACTATATCTTCAACTTCAGCGGGGCCAACCGATATCGTCTGATGAAGGAGTATTACCCCGCCGACTTTGAAAAGCTCAGGCAGTTAGTCAAAGAGGGGCGATGGTTCCCCGCAGGATCCTCGATGGAAGAAGGCGATGTCAATACTCCGAGCGCTGAAACGATCATTCGCCAGATCCTCTATGGGAACGATTGGTTCCGAAAAGAATTTGGCAGGGCAAGCGTCGAATATATGCTGCCGGATTGCTTCGGATTCCCTTCTTCCCTTCCCACCATCCTTGCCCATTCCGGGGTGAAGGGGTTCTCGACACAGAAACTCGTCTGGGGCTCCTCGGCTCCCGGAGGCGGCCCGGAGTCTCGGGAAAAAACTCCCGAGGGCACGCCGTTCAACGTTGGTGTCTGGGTTGGCCCGGATGGCGAAAGCGTTCTGGCTGGCCTGAATCCGGGAAGCTATGGCGGCGGGATCGATACCGACCTTACCAAGCCTTTGCCTCCAGAGAAGCCCGATGCCGAGCTGGCCGACCTCCAGAAAAAAGCTCACGAATTACGCGCCAAGCTAAGACAGGATGACGAGGCAAGAAAGCCGATTGATCAGAGCGAAGTTCGCGAGTACATCCGGCTGCACAAGCAAGCACAAGACCGTGGCCACGGCGATCAAGATCGTACGCTCGAACGGTATCAGGACGATTGGGCGGCTCGGGTCGAGCAGAACGGTAAGGTCAGTGGCGTTTTCACCGACTACCACTACTACGGCACCGGCGATATCGGCGGCTCTCCACGCGAGGACTCTGTCAAGCGCCTCGAGGCAATCGTAACCGGGGGTACAGCCGGCTTCTCGCCCGAAAACGAATACTATTCAGACGATCGACCCGGACCAAACTTTCCTGCGGTAAAAGTGGGCGACGGTCCGGTGCGAGTCGTTTCGAGCAATGCGGAACAGATGTTCCTTGCCATCACTCCAGCAGAAGCCGCCGGACTGCCGCACTACACGGGGGAGATGGAACTGACCAATCACTCTGCCGGCTCTCTCACCTCACAGGCGTATCAAAAACGCTGGTTGCGCAAGGAGGAACTGCTGGCCGAAGCCGCTGAAGAAGCTTCTTTGGCCGCGGAATGGCTGGGCGCGCGCCACTATCCACTCCGGCGCTTGAACGACGCCTGGACCCTTCAAATGGGCGGCCACTTTCACGATCTTGCCGCCGGAACTGCCACTCCCCGCGGCTACGAATTCGCCTGGAACGACGACGTTATTGCTCTCAACCAGTTCGCCGCTGTCTTAACCAATGCCTCCGAGGGTGTCGCAGCTGGCTTGAACACCGAGACCAAATGGATTCCGCTCATCGTTTTTAACTCACTAGGGATTCCTCGCGAAGATGTCGTCGAAGCGAACTTAGAATTTCCTCAAGGAATGCCGAGCGCCGTTCACGTCGTCGGACCCGATGGCACGGTTGCTCCAGCACAAATCTCCAATGGAAAGGTTCTCTTTTTGGCCCGAGTCCCATCCGTTGGATTCGCGGTCTATGATGTCCAGCCGGGAGAGGTTGGAACAGAATCCCAGCTGAAAATTTCCGACAATTCCCTCGAGAACCAGTACTATCGGATAAGAATCAACCGCGACGGCGATGTCGAGAGCATCTTCGACAAAAGCCTTTCGAAAGAATTGTTAGTCGCCCCCGCGCGTCTCGCCATCTCCTACGACAATCCTAAACAGTGGCCCGCCTGGAATATGGACTGGGACCAGGAACAGGCGGCACCAACGGCTTACGTCAGTGGGCCGGCGAAGATAAGAGTGGTTGAAAGCGGGCCGGTTCGGGTCGCGATCGAGATCTCGCGTGAGACGGCCGGCTCCCATTTCACCCAACTCGTCCGCCTTTCCACCGGAGACGCTGGCAAGCGCGTCGAATTCGCCAACGTCATCGATTGGAACACCAAGGAATCGAATCTGAAGGCGACCTTTCCGCTTTCGGCCTCTAACGAGTTCGCTACCTACAATTGGGATATTGGAACTATCCGGCGATCTACCGCCAATCCCAAGAAGTTCGAGGTCGCTTCGCACCAGTGGATTGATCTGACGGATATGAGCGACGAGTTTGGTGCCACCGTCCTCACCGATTGCAAGAATGGATCCGACAAGCCCACCGACAACACCATTCGCCTCACACTAATCCGAACTCCTGGGACTGCTGGAGGCTACCCAGATCAAGCCACGCAGGACATCGGCCATCACGAATTCGTTTATGGCATTGCGGGGCACGGCGGCGATTGGCGCCACGGGCAAACCGACTGGCAAGGACAGCGCCTCAACCAACCCCTGATCGGCTTCACCACGGCGCGTCACTCGGGCGTTCTGAGCAAGGAATTTTCACTTGTAAAGATCGACAATTCTCGCATCCGCCTCCTCGCACTCAAAAAGGCCGAGCAGGGCGACGAGTGGATTCTCCGCCTCGTCGAACTCGACGGCCGTCCCCAAACCAATGTTCACGTCTCATTCACGGCTCCGATCGCGACTGCCCGTGAGGTAAACGGACAGGAACAACCGGTCGGTTCCGCGACACTAGAAGACGGCGCTCTGGTCACCTCCTTCTCCGCTTATCAGCCCCGCACTTTCGCACTGAGACTCGGTTCGGCTCCGGTCAAGCTTCCCGAAATACACTCTGTGCCAGTCGATCTTCTCTATACCGCCGCCGTCGTCAGCCACAACGGTGAGAAGTCAGGCCCCGGATTCGATGGCAAAGGCAATACCCTTCCCGCCGAAATGCTGCCTTCAGAGATCAATTTTGACGATGTGAATTTCCGCTTACCAACTGCCAAGATGGGCTCGCCCGACGCTATAGTCGCCAAAGGCCAGACGATCAAACTACCCGCAGGCAACTTCGACCGAGTCTACATTCTTGCCGCTTCGAACGACGGCGACCAAAAAGCGACTTTCGACGTCGGAGGAAAACCCGTTGAACTCAACATCCAAGATTGGGGAGGTTTCATCGGACAGTGGGACGATCGTCAATGGACTTCCATCGACTCTGAGCACGACCTCTACGGTGAAATGACGGGCCTGAAGCCTGGCTACATCAAACGCGGCGATCTGGCATGGTATTGCTCTCATCACCACAACCAAACCGGAGAAGATGTCCCCTACGCGTACTCGTATCTTTTTGCTTACGAATTACAGCTGACACAATCAGCTCAAAGCATCAAGCTCCCAAACAACCAGAAGGTCTTAATCCTCGCAATGTCCGCAGCCGAGTTGAATCCGAAACTCCAGCCAATCCAACCGTTATACGACACCCTTCAATTGCCAGCGCTGGAAGCCCACTGAGTTCTCGGTTCGTCTCGCCATTACGTTTCGTCCGGAAAAGACATCGGACACGGGTCCCGATCCTATATTGAGAAACAATGTTAAGAGGGGCGGATAGGGCGGATGTTGGCTACAAGTGCTGGTATCGGGAGCCTGTAAAGATCACCTCTGAATCCCCTACCGGCGGCAAGAAAGAAGCCCTTGCTTGCAGACGCCGCCCAGCGCTTGCTCACTCTTCCTGGCTCGGCCCCGAATATCTTCTCCTATTCGCCGTGGGCCTCAGGGGTCACCCAAAACCGGCCAATGAGGGTCACTTGAAAACCGGCCAACGAGAATGAGGCCCGGGACGTTGATTTCGGCGTGAGGCATGTAGCCTTCGTCGATATGAGCAACGTC
>Ga0070732_10000763_pt1 | contig 18755 bp, 13 predicted proteins | sample Coa_R1_5_FD_66449 | JGI IMG/M metagenome (GOLD analysis project Ga0070732, IMG submission 66449) | Surface soil microbial communities from Centralia Pennsylvania, which are recovering from an underground coalmine fire - Coalmine... | ecosystem: Environmental > Terrestrial > Soil > Unclassified ... | reverse complement strand
CGCCCCGCCCGGCGCGGAGCCCACACCCGTGACAGGCGGCTTGGTGGCGAGCACCGGGTGGGGCTGTTCGGCGGCAGGACCCGACTGGACGAGGGCTGAAACGCCCTCTACTCCCCGCTTCGTATGGAGCTCAGAATCGCGCGGACTAGCTCTTCCGGGACCGGCGCGTCGTCGTCGTGCCCGAGGGCCGACCGGCCCGAGGCGACCGTCTGTTCGTACTGCTGCAGGAACCGGCGGCAGTTCGCGCAGAGGGCGAGATGACGCTCGAAGGCGGTCTGCACGTCGGATGACAGATCGCGGTCCACATAGGCCGCCAGGAAGTCCGTCAGGTCGCGGCAGGTCATTGGGGGCCTCGTGCGAACCGCGGCGCCAGCAGCGTGCGCAGGGCCATGCGCGCGCGGTGCAGACGAATCTTGACGGCGTTCGGCGTAATCTCCAGCATCTTGGCCGCTTCCTCCGTCGATAGTCCGTCGATATCGCGTAAGAGCAGGACGACGCGATACGACTCCGGCAGCCGGTCGATGGCCTCGCGCACGAAGGCCGCCGTCTCCCGCCGACCGAGCGCCACGTCGACGGGCTCCTCCCAGGACGCGAACTGCTCGGCGTGATGCCCGTCGGCCCGGAACGCCGGGAGCAGCCCGTCGATCGACTCTTCCGCCCGCCGCTTCCTCGATCGGAGCCTCATCAGCGCGGCGTTGACCGCGATCCGATGGAGCCACGTCGAGATACGCGCGTCGGCGTGAAACTGCTGCCTCGCCCGGTAAGCCGCGACGAACGCTTCGTGCACCGCCTCTCGGGCCTCGTCGTCGTTCCCGAGAATGCGGCGCGCCACTGACAGCAGTCGGCCGCCGTGCTGCCGGATCAGGGTATCGAACGTCTGGCCGTCGCCGGCGCGCAAGCCGGCCACGAGCGCAGGATCGTCACCGAGCGTCTCGTTGCCCGTCGCGGCCATGGCGCCGAAATCGTACCACGCACGCCGACACCGGAGTTGAGATGCCGCGCGTGGCCGGGACGTGTCGGACCGCCCGCAGTCGCCTCTCCAGGCCAAGCCGGCCTGTTATGATCGACGTGATGGCGGCGCGGCTGAGGTTGACAGTCCTTTGCAGTGCCGCGCTCTTGATCGTGCTTGCCGGTCGGGATCTCGGCCAAACTGCCCAGGCGCCACCCGAGCCGAAGAGTCCAGCGAAAGCGAAACCACAGCCGATCCCCGCCGCCGCAGCCAATCCGCAAACCGGCTGGGACGAGAAGGTGATTCGCGTGCCCGTGGTCGGTCAGGCGTACATCTATGCGCCGCACCATCCCACGACGCCGAACGTCGTGCTGTTCATGAGCGGCGACGGCGGGTGGAACCTCGGAGTCGTGGACATGGCGCGCCGGATGATGCCGAAGGCGACGGTGATCGGCATCTCCTATGTGGCGCTACGGCGGCCGCCGGGCGAGACGACGAAGTGTTGGATGCCGTCGGGCGATCTGGAGGTCATTGCCCACAGCGCGGAAAAGCAGCTTGCGCTGCCGGCCTATCAGCCCCCGGTGCTCGTCGGTTATTCATCGGGCGCGACCGAAGTCTATGAGGCGCTTGCGGCGTCGCCGTATTCGTTCGCCGGCGGTCTGGCGATGGGGTTCTGTCCGGACTTGCCGGCGAGTCACTCGCTGTGCTCGTCGGACAACTTCAAGCCGCCGCCCCGCGACGTGAAGAGAAACGTCGTCATGTTGCCGAAGGTCGCAGAGCTGCCGCGCGAGTTCTACGTCGTGAACGGCGTCCAGGACCAGGTTTGCACGCCGCCCCAGATGCACGCGTTTCTCGACGACATGAAGAACGCCCACTTCTACGAGGCGCCGGGGACGGGGCACGGCTTCAGCCGGCCCTTCCGGTGGGGCCCGTCGTTCGACGAGGCGTACGACAAGGTGCTCGAGTCGGCCACGAACGCCAATCACCCGCAGCACGCGGTGACGGAGGCCCCACCGGGCACCGCGGCTGCGCTCGAGCCCCGCCTCGAGGCCTTGAAGCTGCCACTCGAGTACGAGTGGGCTGGTCGCACCCGGGCGCTTCTGATCTTCTCGTCCGGCGACGGCGGCTGGATGCCCCTCGATCGAGGCGTGGCGGGCTATCTCACGGCCCATGACGTGAGCGTCGTGGGCCTCAATACCCAAAGCTACCTGTGGAACGAGCGCACGCCAGATGAATGCGCGGCGGATCTGTCGCGCATTCTGGACGTCGCCGAGGGGCTGCATGTGCCGGTCTTCGTCGGTGGGTATTCGATCGGCGCGGAAATCACGCCTTTCATGCTCAATGGGTTGAAGGAGGCGGATCGCGCGAAGGTGAGCGGCGAGGTCCTGATCGCTCCCAGTGAGACGGCGACGTTCGAGTTCAAGGTCATGAACATGCTGTTCCGCGCCAAGCAGACACCGTACGTGGTCGCGGACGCCGTCAAGAAGGGGCACGTGCCCGCGGTGTGCATCTCCGGTAAGGACGAGCAGGCGCGCGACACCGCCTGCACCAGCATGGGTACGGCGGCCGACGAGGTGCAGCTCCCAGGCACCCACCACTTCAACGGGAAGTACGACGACCTTGGGAAGGTCGTCATGGAATTCATCGACCAGCACGTACGATAGCCCCGCTGGCCGCCGGACGCACCGCGCGCTCCTTCACCACCTTGCGATAGCCGCTCGCGATGAGCGCGGTGACGCTGTAGAGGACCCCGGGCAGCGAAAGCCCGCCGGGGTAGGCGAAGTACTTCGGTTCCCACACGGGATCGAACTTGTCCTTGTAGGCGCGGAGCCCTTGGAAGTTGTAGAACGTCCGGCCATAGCGATAGACATAACTCAGGATTCGGTGCCACAGGGACGTGAGCTCCGAGGACTCGAGGCCCGAGAAGGGCGCCATGCCGAGGTTGAACGCGTCGTAGCCCTCGGCTTTGCCCCAGAGCATGAGGAAGACGAACAGCCCCTCCATGCTGTTCTTCGGCGCGGTGCCGCGGTGCCGCATCAGGTCTATGGACAACTCGGCCTTCTTCGGTCCGGGCCAGACGTTGGCAAACGCCTCGATGCGGCCGCCGATGTCCAGCACCGCGACCGGGAAACGCTTGAGGTAGCTCTCGTTGAAGAAGCCCAGCGAGAATCCCTTCTCGGCGGCGCCTTTCATGGCCAGCCACTCGTCGGACACCTCGCGGAGCTCCGGCAGGATCGCCGGGACGTCGGCGACCGGCACGAAGCGGAACGTCGCGCCGTCCTTCGCAAGCTTGTGCCAGACGAGGCGGATCTTCTTGCGGCTGCCGCCGTCGAGCGAAAAGGTCGCGAGCGGCACGATCGCTTCCTCGCCGGCTTTGGCAAAGGCCAATCCGAAATCCGCGTAGCGGTGCAAAGAGTCCTTTTGGACCTGGTAGAAGACGGGAATGCCGTCGGCGTCCTCCACGACCTCGAGAAATCGCCGCACGAGGCCGCCGGCCTCGCGGGGCGGCCCGACCGGGTCGCCGAGCGCCACCCAGGTCCGGCCGTGAATCGCATACATGAGAAACGCCGTGCGCGCGTCGTTCCATAACAGCGCCTTGTCGCCGAGATACACGAGATACGGCGTCGACGACCGCTGCTGTTGGATCACGCGATCGGCATCGGCCAGGTCCGCCGCGGATGGCGACTGGAGGGGCGGCGCGGCCGCGCGGAGGAACCGCGCGAAGAAGATGATGAGCACAATCGCGACGCCGGCCGTGGACTGATAGAACCACCAGACTTCCCGCGCCTGTGGCTGGCGAAACGCTGAGAGGCCGAGGATCACCGACGACAGCACGACGAACGTGACGGACGTGAACCAGCCGAGCGAGAAGGTGTGCTCAAAGAGGTTCGATCGCCGGTCGAATTCCCGCCGCGCGCGAATCAGCAGAATGAGCAGCAACGTGAGGACCGTGGCCTCCTCGTAGTCGAGGCCCTTCAGAATCTCGGCGACGATGCCGACGAGGATGCCCCCGACCGCGAGCGTCCAGGCGGCGGCGAGCCGGCGGATGAGCGCCTGCGCCAGGAGCAGCAGGCCGAGGCCGATGAGGCTGCCGATGAAATGCGACAACGCGACGACGGGGAGCGGGATCGTGTGGAGCAGGAAGTCCAACCGGGCAGCCGCTGCGGGCGTCGCGCCCGAGAAGAGCAGAATCGCGCCGGCGATGAAGGTAAACCCGCCGATGAGGGGCGGCGCGAGCGAGATGGTCAGCGCGCCGAATGATCGGCCCCACCGCCGGACGAGGTGGCGCCGGTCCGCCCACTCGTCGGCGACCAGAATGGTCAGGCCGGCGACGAGCGGCAGCAGGTAGTAGATCGCGCGATACGCGACGAGCGCCACGATGAGCTGGGGCTGTGCCACCCGGTGCGCCTCGACGCTCGATCCGAGCAGCAGGAGCATGCCCGCCTCGAGGACGCCGAGCGCGCCCGGTACCTGGAAGAGGAGTCCCACGAACTGTGCCGCGAGAAACGCGCTCATCGTCTCGAGGAAGGGCGGCCGCGGCGCCGGAATCAGAATCCAGAGGACCACGGCCGCGAGAGCCCAGTCGACCGTCGAGAGGGCAAACTGCGCGCCGACGAGCGCCGGTGAGGGCAGCGTGAACTCGGTCTTGAAGATCCGAATGGGCTTCCGGCGAAGGGCTGACGCCGTCAGATAGCCAGCGGGCAGCGCCAGGAAGAGCGCGCCAAGGGGCGCGGCCCATTCGTGCCCCTTGAGCGTCGCCAGGGCCTCGGGCGGCGCGACAAGCAGGCTCCAACCGCCCAAGAGGAGCAGGCCCAGGCCGAACGTGACGTTGTAAAAGGCGACGATGCGTCCGATCTCGTCGTTCGAGAGTCCCCATCGCGAGTAGAAGCGATAGCGGGCGGTCGCCCCCGTCAGGCCGGCAAAGCCCAAGCTGTTCGAGACGGCGTAGCCCACGAACGACGCGATCGTGATGCGCCACCATGCGAGACGTCGCCGCAGGTAAACGAACGCCAGCAAGTCGTAGCCGCTCAGGATGGCGTAGTTGACGGCAGTAAGGGCGACCGCCAGGCCAAATGCCGGCGGCGGCACGGCGCGCACCGCACGCCAGAGCCCCGCCGCTGTGTACTGTTGGAGCTGATCCGCGACCGCGTAGACAGCCGCGACGAGAAGAGCGACGCCCAAAAGGGGGGTGAGCCGTCGCCACCAGGACGTCATGCCGGACCTAGATCATATACACCCGAGGGGTGTCCCTCCGAGCCCGGAGCCCCGCCATCTCACCCGTGAGCTGGCGCGACCCGCCGGATCATCCAGCCGTACAACAGGGCGACGAGCACGACGAACGCGACCGCGCCGAGCGCATTGGCCGGCGCAAACGCGGCCGAGACGAGGGCAAGGGGTGCATCGGACGAAGACGCCACGATGAGGCCCGCATTGAGCACGCCAAACAGGCTTTCGCCCACGATGAGTCCCGACGCCACGAGGACGCCAATCCGCTCGGCGCGGGCCGGTTCGACCGAACGGGCGGCACGCCGGTTGTACCAGTGCCCCACGACGGCGCCCACGACGACGGCGAACGTCGCGGACATCGGCAGGTAGATGCCGATGCCGACAGCGAGGGGCGGTAGCCGCAGCCACTTCGCGACGCCCAGCAGCGCGTCGAAGACGATGAGGCCAATGCCGACGAGGACGCCGATGCCGATCATGCGCCAGTCGAGATGGCTGCCGATCACGCCCTGCGCGAGCGCAGCGATCAGCGTCGCCTGTGGCGCCGGCAGCGGATGTTGCGCGACGACGCCGACGTTGGCGGCCCCGGCGAACCCGTACGCGTGCGCGAGGAGGTTCAAGATCGGAGGAATGACCGCCGCACCCGCGACGACGCCCACCATGAGCGCCACCTGCTGGCGCCAGGGCGAGGCGCCGACCAGTTGCCCGGTCTTCAGGTCCTGCAGGTTGTCATTCGAGATCGTCGCGCAGGCAAAAACGATGGCCGTGACGAACAGGGCGAAGGCCACGAGGGCCTGCTCGGTCGCCACGGTCGGCCGCTCGACGACGATCAGAATCGACGCCGAGAGCACGATGGCGAGAATCCCCACGCCCGAGATCGGGCTGTTCGACGCGCCGATGAGTCCGGCCATGTACCCGCAGATCGCCGCGATGAGGAAGCCGCCGATGAGCACGAACGGAACGGCGATCGTCGTGAGCGCCCACGCGTCTTCGGCCACCGCGGTTGGCCCCACGAACCTGACGCTGAGCCAGGCGACGAGGACGAGGCACGCGACCGTGAGCGCGATGATCCACCGGGCCGACAGGTCACGGTCGCGATCGTCTGTACCGGTCGTGCCTCGAGAGGTCGCGATCGTGCGGATGAGGCCGCTGACGACCGGCTTCGCGAGCGTCGCGAGCGTCCAGATGGCCGAGATGGCGATCGTGCCCGCGCCGATGAAGCGGACCTGCTGCCGCCAGATGTCGTCGGTATGCGCGGCAAGCGCCACGCCGACCGCCGCCGGCTCGAGGTGCGTGAGGATCGGCACGGCGCCAGCCCACGCGATGAGAAGGCCGGCCAACATGGCCACGCCAACCGAGAGGCCCACGAGATGACCGGCGCCGAGGAGCGCGAGTGAGAACGCGATGTCGTAGCCGCTGGCGCTCGTGGAGCCAACCCGGACATAGCCCTGGATTTCCGCCGCGATGAGCTGTGTCGCCGAGACCACCGCGAGGCCGGCCGACGCGACCGTGCCGAGCACCACGGCCACCAGTCCCTCGCGCGAGTCGCTGGCGCTCGAACCGGCATCGCCGCGGGTACCGGAGCCGACCTTGAGCACTTCGGCGGCGGCGACGCCCTCGGGATACGGCAAATCGGACGTCGTGACGAGCGCGTGACGCAAAGGAATCGTGAAGAGCACGCCGAGGATGCCGCCGCTCACGCAGACGAGAAACGACGTCCAGAACGGAAAGCCGGTCCACCAGCCGACAATGACGAGGCCCGGGAGCACGAAGATGATCGCTGACAGCGTGCCCGCCGCCGACGCGACTGTCTGCACGATGTTGTTCTCGAGGATCGACGAGTCGCGCACCAGGCTCAGGAGCGCCATGGAGATCACAGCCGCCGGAATCGACGAGGCGAACGTCAGACCGACTTTGAGGCCAAGGTAGACATTCGCCGCCGTGAAGACCGTTGTGATGAGCGCTCCGAGGACGAGGCCTCGGAGCGTCAGCTCGGCAACGCGTGGGGGCGGCGCCATGAGCGCATAGCCTAGCAACGTGCCTGGCGGTTCATCGCAAGAGGATCCGGGCGTCGACGGTTGTCTCCGCCCTCAGACGGATGTCGCGCGACGACGACCCGACATACACCGATCGGCGGCCGGGAACGGCCGCCCAGTGCGACTCGGACCAGTACGACCAGGCCCGCGAGTTGATATGCAGCGTGATCGTTCGGGCTTCACCGGGCGCGAGCGTGACCCGCCCGAAGGCCGCGAGGGCTTGTGGCGCCATTGGCACCGGCGGCGATGCCGGTGGTCCGACGTACACCTGCACGACCTCTGTGCCCGCGCGAGTGCCCGTGTTCCGAACGGTCACGCGGACGTCGTGGCCATCGGCACCAGTGGACGGCTTCACCGAGAGCGCCGAGTAGGCAAACGTCGTGTACGAAAGCCCGTGGCCGAACGGGAAGAGCGGCCGAATGGCCTTCGCGTCATACCAGCGATAGCCAACGAAAATGCCTTCCGAGTACGCGCCGTGCCCGTCCACACCGGGGTACCGCGCGGGATCCGCCGTCGGCGCATCCTCGGCTCGACGAGGAAATGTGACCGGCAGCTTGCCGCTCGGCGTCGCAGCGCCGGACAGTAGGTTCGCCGTCGCCTTCGCGCCTTCCTGACCGGGGTACCACATCTGGAGAATCGCGCCGACGTGGTCGGCCCACGGCATGAGGACCGGCGCCCCGTTGTTCAGCACGACGACGGTACGCGGATTGGCCGACGCGACCGCCTCGATGAGCGCGTCTTGCACGCCAGGCAGCGAGAGCGAGGAGCGGTCGCGACCCTCGGATCCTTCATCGTACGCGAAGACCACGGCCGTGCGGACGTGGCGCGCGCGGTCGACCGCCTCGGCGATCTTCTGATCCCGCGAGCCAGGTGGAATCCACGCCAGGCGGATCTCCATTGGCGTCTGCGCGCCGGCGGCGGCGGTGACCGTGACGGACCTCGACTGGCCCGCATCGAAGTGCACGGTCGTGACCGGATTCGTCAGGCCGGTCGCCGTGGGGAGCAGGCCCGCGCCGCCACCCCCGCCGCCACCCCCGCCGCGGCGCCCGCCGCGGCCGCCTGCCGGAGGCGATCCCGCAGGCGCGTCGAATTGAATCGAGCCTCGGCCGCCGGACGTCTGGAGGCGGATTTCGTAGTCGCCTGGATCCGTCGCCGTCAGCGTACCCGACCAGGTCGTCGCGGACCCGGCCGGCAGCGTCCGCGAACCCGTGAAGTCGAGTTGGCCGTTCGCCGTCGCCCCGCCGGAGAGCGCCAAGTGCGAGGCCGGAATGGGCTCCCCATCGAGGTCGTACCCGACGTCATAGCTGATCGAAGAGTCGCTGCTCGCGGCGGCCCTCAACTCGTCGAGCACGCTGCCGGTGTGCATCGGCGGCACGCGCGCGCTGCCCCCGCCGCCAACGAGCAACGTGCGCCCTGTCGGACCGATCACCGCAAGCGAGCGAAAGTCATCGGGCCGGAGCGGCAGCAGCGACCGGTCGTTCTTCAAGAGCACCGCGCCAGCCGTGGCGATCTCCAGGGCCGTCGGCGAGGTCGCGGGGATCGCGCCCATCGTCGGCGCGACGCGGCCCGGCGCGAGCAGGCCGAAGCGCGCCATCTGCGCGAGGATCCGCCCGACGGCCCGGTCGACAAGCGCCTCGTTTACGTCGCCGACGCGCACGCCGTCGGCTAGCTTCGTGTAGTTGGCGCCGCCCGGCATCTCGAGGTCGAGGCCCGCCGCGAGCGCGGGCCCGGCGCTGTGCGTCGCGCCCCAGTCGGACATCACGAAGCCCTCGAACCCCCACTGGTCCCGAAGGATGGTGCTCTCGAGCACGACGTTTTCAGAGGCGTAGGTGCCGTTCACCTTGTTGTAGGACGCCATCACGGCCGCGACGTGGGCTTTCACGGCCGCTTCGAAACCAGGCAGTTCAATCTCGTGCATCGTCCGCGCATCGACGTCGGCGCTCACGGACTGACGGGCGCTTTCTTGATTGTTCTCGGCAAAGTGTTTGACGGTCGCCATCAGCCCTTCGCTCTGGATGCCCTCGACTTCCGCGGCGACCAGTTCGCTCGCGACGAGCGGGTCCTCGCCGAGCGTTTCGAAGTTCCGTCCCGCTTGCGGCACCCGGACGATGTTTACCATCGGCGCGAGCATGACGTCCTGACGAAGGGCGCGCCCGTCCTGGCCGATCGCCTGTCCGTAACGGCGGGCGAGATCTGAAGAGAACGTCGCCGCAAGGGCGACCGGGGCAGGGAGCGCCGTCGCGGGCCGGCCCGTGCGAACGCCCGCCGGCCCGTCCGACAAGCGAAGCGGCGGAATCCCGAGCCGCGGCACGCCGGGCAAATAGCCCGCCTGGCCGAGGTTCTCCGGATCGCGCTCGCCGTGAAGCATGGCGATTTTCTCAGCAAGGGTCATTTTGGTGACCAGGCCGTCGGCGATCGCGTTGGCTTCCCGTGTGGACATCGCCGAACTCGGCGCCGCGCCTGGCGCTTGTGGGCCGGAGACCCTGGCCGCCTCGCCGGAGGCGCCGATGCGTGCGACGGCCCCGACAACCATGACAACCCCGGCAGAAACGACGGCCGCGGCTCGAATGATCACCATCATGCGCCGAGCGTAATGACGGTCGACGCGCCGGTCAAGGCGCGTCCACAGCGCCGGTGCCTGCGCGCAGCCAGAGCGTCTTCGCGGTAAGCGCGTCGCGCCGGAACCCCGCCGCCTCGTCGAGGTCCGCGAGTACCGGCGGGAGCGGGATGGCGAACCGCCACTCGTCCGATCGGCCACCCGCCACCGCGAACCTAGCCGCCCAGTCCGCCCACCACGGTGTCGCCCGCCGCCCGATTGGCTCGACGATGAGGACGGATGCGCCATGGGAAGCGGCCTCAATCAGGCGCCCAAGGAGGTCGGTGCGCGCGTGGTGGTCAAGTTCGTTGACGCTCCAGCCCGCGACGAGAGCACTGATGCCGTCGAGGCGCGCACGCAGCACGTCCGTCCGGCGGGTTCGTCCGTCCAATCGGAGCGTCCGCCACGTCCACGCGGCTTCGTCGAGGGCCCACGTATGCACATCGAGGCCGACGATCCGCGGCGGCGTCGGGAAGGCGAGCGCCCATGCCGCCGACGACGCGCCCGTGCCGCAGCCCAGATCCCCGATGACGTCGATGGCTCCCCTCGCGGCGCCAAGCGCGTCGACGATGTGGGCGACCGTCAGGAAATGCAACGGCCCATAGAACGCCGCAAAGGCCGCGCGCTTCGCGGCCGAGTCGAGGGGCGACCGATCGGGAAGGGAGCCCCGCCGTTCGACGTAACGCGCCGACAAAGCGCGTACGGCCTTGAGGAATTCAGGGTTCGTAAGCGCGCCACGATGACGCGTCTGCAGCGCCGCAATCCACGCCTCGACGTCAGCGGCCATCGCGCGTCGCGGCCGTCGCCATCGCCGCCTGCAGATACCGTGAAGGTAGGGAATGGCCAATGTGCCGTGCGAGCCCACGCGAAGCCGACACGACTTGATCGAGATCGACGCCGGTCTCGAGGCCCAGCCCGTTCAGCATGTAGATCAGATCCTCCGTGGCCAGATTGCCTGAGGCGCCGGGCGCAAACGGGCAGCCCCCGAGGCCACCGGCCGACGCATCAAACGTCCGGACACCAAAATCCAGGGCCGCAAGGACGTTCGCGAGCGCGGCGCCTCGGGTGTCATGGAAATGCAGCGCCAGCCGATCGGCGCCGACCACAGGGACGAGGACCTCGAGCGCGCGCCGAACCTGGCCAGGATGCGCGATGCCGATCGTGTCGCTCACCGCGACTGCGGACACCCCGAGATCCAGCAGGCGGCTGGTGAGATCGACGACGCGCGCGATCGGCACTCCGCCCTCGAACGGGCAGCCGAAGGCGGTCGAGAGGTAGCCGCGAAGGTGGAGACCGGCCGCCCGCGCGTCGCGGGCCACCAGACTGTACGTGGCGAACGACTCGTCGATGGACTGGTTGATGTTCCTCCGGCTGAAGGTCTCCGAGGCGGCCGCGAACACCGCGGCGTCCGTCACTCCGGCCGCGACGGCGCGCTCGAGTCCGCGCTGATTGGGAACGAGGGCCATATAGCGCGTGCCCGGCCGCCGCGTAATCCCTGCGAACACTCGATCCGCGTCGGCCATCTGCGGCACCCGCTTCGGGCTGACGAATGCCGAGACCTCGATGACGGGCGCGCCGGCAGCGGATAGCGCGTCGACAAAGGCGATCTTTGCCGCGGTGGGCACCTCGGCGGATTCGTTCTGCAGCCCGTCTCGAGGGCCGACTTCGACAATGGTCATGCGCCGTCCTCTCAGCCTCCCAGCCTGCCAACCTCCCAGGCTCCCAGCTGTCCAGGCTCGTAACCTCCCCGCCTCCCAGCCTTCACGTCTTGTCGACGCTCATTCCATGTCCACCAAGACAGCTCCCGCCTGCACGAGATCCCCCTCGCCGCAATGGACGGCGCGGACGACGCCGTCGCGCGGCGCGCGGATGGGGAGTTCCATCTTCATCGCCTCGAGGACGACGAGCGCGTCGCCCATCGCAACCCGCATGCCGGGCCGAGCGACGACGCGCACGACCGTGGCTGGCATCGGAGCCCCGAGACTCTCGTGTCCGCGAGCCTGCGCCCGGTCGCTCTCACCGGCGCGGTCCACGTGAACCTCGAAGAGTTCGCCGCCGAGGGCGACCCAGACGACATCGCCTTCGGCGGCGGCGCAGCCTTCAAGGGACTCGTCGGGCGAGGACATCTCATGAGCGACGCGCCAAAGCCCTGGAGCGGCCTCACGCACCTCGAAGGCCGCCGCGATTCCATCGAGGGTGACGGCGGTACCGGACACGGTGGCCATCCAGTCGCGCTCGCCTTGACGCACGCGAATGCGGGTCGCCATGACGCGCCTACCAGACCCTCAGGCCCGGTTTGCTCCACGGATCGAACGCCGGCCTGTCGTCTGTTCCGGTCGGCGCGAGCGAGGGTCCGCGCGTCGCCAGCGCAGCCGCGATTGCCGCCGATGCGTCTCGAAGGGCGGCCGCCGGGGCCCGCGTGATGTCCGCGAGATGGTCTTCGATGAGCGTCGTGTGGGTACGACAGGCGCGGACCTCGGGCATGGCGAGCAGCCGCAGGAGAAAGGGCAGGTTATGGCGGAGCCCGAGGATTTCGAACCGGCGGATCGCCTCCGTCAACCGCTTGAGGGCGGCGTCCCGGGTGTCGGCGTGGGCAATGACCTTCGCCAGGAGGGGGTCGTAGTACACGCCGATCGTTTGACCCTCGCGAACACCGCCATCGATTCGAACACCGCGGGCGTCCTCGCCCCGTGGTTCGCGGTACCGCAGCAGCCGGCCTGACTGGGGCAGCAGAGTTGTCGAGTCTTCGGCGTACACGCGGCACTCGATCGCGTGGCCCGACGCCCGCACGTCGTCCTGCCGAAAGGGCAGGGGCTCGCCCGAGGCCACCCGCAGTTGAAGATGGACCAGGTCCAGCCCGGTGATCGCCTCGGTGACCGGATGCTCGACCTGGAGCCGCGTGTTCATCTCGAGGAAGTAGAAGGGCGCGTCATGGCCCTCGCCGTCGACCAGGAACTCGCACGTGCCAGCGTTCACGTAGCCCACGGCTCGGGCGGCGGCAAGAGCGGCCTGCGTGATCCGCTCGCGGAGCCCCGGCGTGATCGTGGGACCGGGTGCTTCCTCGACGACCTTCTGATGCCGGCGCTGCAGCGAGCAGTCGCGTTCGAAGAGGTGCGCAATCGTGCCGTGTGTATCGGCGATGATCTGCACCTCGATATGCCGCGGCCGCTCGAGCAGGCGCTCGACGTAGAGCGCCCCGGCCGCGAACGCGCGCTCGGCTTCGCGCCTGGCGGTCGCGATCGCCTCCATGGCGTCGTGCTCGCGGGAAACCACGCGCATGCCCTTGCCTCCGCCGCCGGACGTCGCCTTGAGCAGCACCGGGTATCCGACCCGCCGCATCGCCGCCACGATGTCGTCGTCCCGCTGCGACGCGGGCGTATCGCCGGGCACGACCGGCACGCCGGCCGCCCGCACCGTTTCACGCGCCGCGGTCTTGGATCCCATCCGCGCGATGACGGACCCGGGCGGGCCGATGAATGTGAATCCAGCCGCCGCGCACCGATCCGCGAACTCCGCGTTCTCAGACAGAAACCCATAGCCGGGATGGACGGCGTCCGCGTGCGTGCGCCGCGCGGCGTCGATGAGCGCCTTCATGTCGAGATAGCTCTCGATCGCCGGCGGCGGACCGATGCGTATCGCCTCGTCGGCCTCGCCGACATGCGGCGCGTCGGCGTCGGCGTCGGAATAGACAGCGATCGCCCGAAGGCCCAGCTCGTGACAGGCCCGCGTCACGCGACGTGCGATTTCGCCTCGATTGGCGATGAGGACGCGGCGGATCATCGACCCGCGCTCGTCCACCGCGCGGCGCGCTTCTCCAGGAAGGCCTTGAGTCCCTCCTGGCCTTCGGCCGATACGCGCTGAGACGAGAGGGCGTCCACGGTCGTGGCCATCACATCCGCCGGCCGGTGACCCGACACGTCGCGGAGGAGGCGTTTCGTCGCGGCGACCGCCGATGGCGCCGCCTTCCAGAATTGCTGGACGTGCCGTTCGACTGCGAGATCGAGCCGGTCCGGTGCCGTGACGTCGTTGACCAATCCAATCTCTTTGGCGCGGGCGGCCGTGAAACGGGCGCCGCTCAGGCACAATTCACGCGCAGCCGACATCCCGATCTTGCGCAGCACGTAGGGCGAGATCATCGCCGGTAGAATCCCGAGCGTCGTCTCCGTGAACCCAAACACGGCGTCGTCGGCCGCGATGACGACGTCGCACACGGCGGCAAGGCCGGAGCCACCGCCAAGCGCTGCGCCGTGGATGCGGCCGATGAGCGGCACCGGCACCGAGTCGAGCGCGAGGAACATCGACGCGGCGACCCGGGCGTCGGCCAGGTTCTGCTCCCGCGAGTAGTCGACCATCTTCGCCATCCATTGCACGTCGGCCCCAGCGGAAAAGACGGAGCCGGCGCCCTGAAGCACGGCGACGCGAACGGAGCCGTCGGAGGGCACGCTGGCCGCCCAGTCCGTCAGCTCGGCGATGAGCGCCTCGTTGAACGCGTTGCGGACGTCAGGCCGGTTGAGGGTGACGGTGGTCACGGGGCCGCGAGCGATGGTCAGCGTGGACATGCGGTCGCTACATCCGGAAGACGCCGAACTTCGCGTCCGGAATCGGCGCGTTGTACGCGGCCGAGAGGCCCAGCGCCAGCGCGTCGTGCGTCTTGGCCGGATCGATGACGCCGTCGTCCCACAGGCGGGCGGTGGAGTAGTAGGGCGAGCCCTCGCGGTCGTACTTGTCGAGGATCGGCGTCCGAATCCCGGCCTCTTCTTCCGGCGAGAGCGTCTTGCCCTCGCGCGCGAGCTGATCGCGCTTGACGGTGACGAGCACCGAGGCCGCCTGCTCGCCCCCCATGACGGAGATCCTGGCGTTGGGCCACATCCAGAGGAGCCGCGGCTCGTACGCGCGCCCGCACATGCCGTAATTGCCCGCCCCGAACGACCCGCCGATGATGACCGAGAACTTGGGCACGACGGAGTTGGCGACGGCGTGCACCATCTTCGCGCCGTCCTTCGCGATGCCGCCATGCTCGTATTGGCGGCCCACCATGAAGCCTGAAATGTTCTGCAGGAAGATCAGCGGAATACCTCGCAGGTTGCACAGCTCCATGAAGTGGGTGGCTTTGAGCGCCGACTCGCTGAAGAGCACGCCGTTGTTCGCGATGATGCCGACCAGGAAGCCATGGAGCCGGGCGAAGCCCGTGACGAGCGTCGTGCCGTAGCGCGCCTTGAATTCATCGAAGCGCGAGCCGTCGACCAACCGCGCGAGGACGTCATGAACGTCGTACGGCTTTCGCGGATCGGTGCTCACGATGCCGTAGAGCTCTTCGGGGTCGTACCGAGGCGGCTCGGGCGTCGTCATGTCGACTGGAAGGCGCTTCGTCGAGTGCAGGGTCGAGACGATAGTTCGTGCGATCTGCAGCGCATGCTCGTCGTCTTCCGCCAGATAGTCGGCGACGCCGGAAATCCGCGTGTGCACGTCGGCGCCGCCGAGGTCCTCGGCCGTGACGTCCTCGCCGGTCGCGGCCTTCACGAGCGGCGGTCCGCCGAGAAAAATCGTACCGGTGCCCCTGACGATGACGGTCTCATCCGACATTGCGGGCACGTAGGCGCCGCCGGCCGTGCACGAGCCCATAACGACGGCGACCTGGGCGATGCGCTCAGCCGAGAGACGGGCCTGGTTGAAGAAGATGCGCCCGAAGTCGTCGCGATCCGGAAATACGTCGGCCTGCAGAGGCAGGAAGGCGCCGCCCGAGTCGACCAGGTAGACGCAGGGCAGCCGGTTGTTGAGCGCGATCTCCTGCGCTCGAACGTGCTTCTTCACGGTCATCGGGTAGTAGGTGCCGCCCTTGACCGTCGCGTCGTTGGCGACGATGACGACTTCGCGGCCGGAGACCCGGCCGATGCCGGTGACGATACCGGCCGAGGGCGCGTCGCCGTCATAGAGATCCCAGGCGGCCAGGGGTGACAGCTCGAGAAACGGCGTGCCGGCGTCGACGAGCTGCGCGATGCGGTCGCGCGCCGGGAGCTTGCCCAGCTGCTTGTGTCGTTCGAGATACTTCGGCCCGCCGCCCGCACGCACACGGTCGTGACGCGCGCGCAACTCCGCGACGAGCGCGCGCATGCGCTCAGCGTTGGCGACGAACTCGGGCGTGTCAGTCTTGACGGTGCTCGACAGAACGTCCATCACGGGGGCTCACCAGCCGCAGCAGTCCGTCTTGTAGCCGCAGGCCGGACAACGCCAGACCGCGTGCATGCGAAACATCTCGGCGCCGCAACGTTCGCAGAGGACCTTGCCGTCATCGGGAGTCGCCCGGCCGGGCGCCGGCGGCGCTGGCGGCGCCGGCCGGGCGGCGTCGGGCGGCACGTCGCGCGCGTCGCGATCCGGCATCTGGGGATTATATGAGTAGAATGGCGCCGGTCCGAGGAACGCCCACCGTGCCAATAGGGATCGGCTCGGCGAGCCGAACGCTCCGCCTTGCGGGACGCGCCATCGTGCGCGGTGCACTGGAGTTCTACGGCAGCCAGAACCTGACGTTCGCGTCGTCGATCGCGTACTACTCGCTGCTGTCGTTCTTTCCCTTCGTGCTGATCGCGCTCGACGTCCTGGGGCGCATGGTAGTCGTGCACGGCGATGCGGCGTTCCTGCGGCTGGTCGCCCTTGTCGTGCCCAGCCAGCTCGACTTCGTGGTCGCGCAGACCGGCGAGCTGGCGCGCGCGCCGCTGAAGCTGAGCGTGTTCAGTACGATTCTGATCGTCTGGGCGTCCATGGGCGTGTTCAGCGCGATGACCTCGGCCGTCAACTATGCCTGGGGCGTCGAGCGGCCCCTGAGCTACTTGAAGACCAAACTGGTGTCGTTCGTGATGTTGATGGCCGCCGCCGTGCTGCTCCTCGTCACGCTCGCGCTCATGAGCGTCCTGCAGGCCAGGCACGCCGACTGGTTCGTGCGGCTCGTCGGTGCTGTGCCCGTCATCGGCGCCGTCGAGGGGGTGCTCGTGCTCGGCGCGCCGACGGGGATGCTCATTGCCGTCATCGCGATGATTTATTACTTCGTGCCCAACACCAGAGTCCGCCTGCGTGACGTCTGGCTCGGCGCGATTCTCGCCGGCGGGCTCTGGCGGCTCGCCTTCATGGGATTCTCCCTCTACGTCCGCGGCCTCTCGCGGTGGAGCGTGCACGGATCGATCACGGCGGTCGTGATCTTCCTGGTGTGGGTGTACGTCTCCGCGGTGATTCTGCTCTACGGCGTCGAGGTCTCCGCGGCGTTCGCGCGGCTCGATGCCGAGGATCGGGCCGCGCGCGCGACGGTTGTTCGCGCGTAGCGGGCGGTTATAACGTGTAGAGCGTGCCGAATCGCCTCGCGTCCGAGAAGAGCCCGTACCTGCTCCAGCACGCCGACAACCCCGTCGACTGGTATCCGTGGGGCGAGGCCGCTTTCGATCGCGCGCGCCGTGAGGACCGGCTCGTCTTCGTGTCCATCGGCTACTCGACTTGTCATTGGTGCCACGTGATGGCGCACGAGTCGTTCGAAGACGCGTCGATCGCGAGCCAGCTCAATCGTGATTTCGTGTCGATCAAGCTCGATCGCGAGGAGCGACCGGACATCGATCGCGTGTACATGACGTTCGTGCAGGCGACGACCGGCGCCGGCGGATGGCCGATGAGCGTCTGGCTCACCCCGGATCGGAAGCCGATTTTCGGCGGCACCTACTTTCCGCCGTCGTCCCGCTGGGGGCGGCCCGGGTTCAGCGAGGTGCTGACCGAGATCGCGCGTGCTTGGCGCGACGAGCGGCCGCGCCTGCTCGAGTCGGCCGAGACGATCGCCGATCGGCTGCGCGAGGCGACCGGCGCCGGCGAGGCGGCGCCCGACCGCGGCGTCGTGGCCGGTCGTGACGCGATCGATGCCGGGGTCCGGGCCTTCACCGAAGCGTTCGATCCCCGGCACGGCGGCTTCGGTGGCGCGCCGAAGTTCCCACGGCCGGCGGAGCTCCTGTTCCTCCTGCAGGCATCCGCCCTCACGGACGACCGCCGCGCCCGCGCCATGGCGGTCGAGACGCTCAGCGCGATGGCCAGGGGCGGCATCCGCGACCACGTCGGCGGCGGCTTTCACCGGTATTCCGTCGACGGCGAGTGGCGGGTGCCGCACTTCGAGAAGATGCTCTACGACCAGGCTCAGCTCGTCCTGGCGTACCTCGAAGCCGGACAGGCGACGGGCGATCCGTTCTATGCGACGGTCGCGGAAGACACCCTGGACTACGTGCTGAGCGACCTCACCGATCCCGACGGCGCGTTCTATTCGGCAGAGGACGCGGACTCGGCCGTCTCAGAAACCATCGCACCCTCCCCGCCGCCCAGCCTCCCAGCCTCTCAGCCTTCCAGCCACCATCAGTCTCGCGAAGGCGCCTTCTACGTCTGGACCGCCGCCGAGATCGGTCGACTTTTCGGCGACGAGCAATCCCTCGTCCGACGGCGCTTTGGGATTGAGGACCGCGGCAACGCGCTGGCGGACCCGCAGGGCGAGTTCGCAGACCAGAACATCCTCTTTCTCGCGCAGACGATTGAGGATGTCGCCGCGCGTGAAGGCCGACCGGTGGACGACGTCATGCGCGTCCTGGCGCACGCGCGACAGCGGCTCTATGACGCGCGCGCGGAACGGCCGCGGCCGCACCTCGACGACAAGGTCATCACGGCCTGGAACGGCCTCATGATCGCCGCCTATGCGAGAGCGGCGCGCGTGCTCGTCGACAGTCCGCGGCGGGCCGAGTGGCGCCAGGCTGCCGAACGTGCCGCGACGACCGTGCGCGCGCGGTTGTGGCGCAGCGCCGATCGCCGCCTGTGGCGCCGGTACCGAGACGGCGAGGCCGGCATCGACGCCTTTTGCGAAGACTACGCCTGTCTGGCGTGGGGTGTCCTCGAACTCTTCCAGACGACGGGCGACCCGACGTGGCTCACGTGGGCGCAG
>Ga0070732_10000762_pt1 | contig 18758 bp, 13 predicted proteins | sample Coa_R1_5_FD_66449 | JGI IMG/M metagenome (GOLD analysis project Ga0070732, IMG submission 66449) | Surface soil microbial communities from Centralia Pennsylvania, which are recovering from an underground coalmine fire - Coalmine... | ecosystem: Environmental > Terrestrial > Soil > Unclassified ... | reverse complement strand
ATCTCTTCTATTTCGTCAAGAACATGCCGCGGACTGTGCCGCTCGTCACCACCGGGCCCGCCCCGGGCGTGGCGGGCATAGGCGGCACGCTTGGTGCGCCTACGACCGTCACCCTTTTCCCCACCCAGGACATTAATTTCGATCCGGAATCCGGCGCCCGCTGGTCCATCGGTTACTGGTTCGACTTCGATACGCGCTGGGGTTGGGATTTCACCGGCATGGTGCTCGGCCGCTATTCGCAGAATTACAGCGTCGCCACCGGTCCCCAGGTCTTGTCCCGGCCTTTCTTCAACGTGTTCACCGGGCTTGGCGATGCCACGCCGGTTGCGGCCCCGCTCGGCAACAACACCCAGTCGAGCGGCCAGATCAATGTCAATCTCAACAGCCAGCTCTGGGGCTTTGATTCGAACATGAAGTGGAAGCTGTTCGGCGACTGGGACCGTTACTTCGGCGTCATGCTCGGCTACCGCTTCGCGGATTTGAGTGAGAGCCTGAACATCGCCACTCGCCGATTTGGATTCCGCCAAGGCGCCACCGCCGACTTCTTCGGCCAACTCTTCACGGCACCCGGCACGCTCAATGAAATTGACGTGACCGATTTCTTCGGCACGCACAATGTCTTCCAAGGCGGCCAGGTGGGCTTTGACTTCCAGTACGCGTATCAACGCTGGTTGTTCAGCGGCTATGCGAAGTGCGGCATCGGCGTGACCCATGAAATCCTGAACATTCAGGGCAACTCAGCCTTGATTCCGACGGCCGGCGCCACGCCGAACGTTGCGCAGGGTGGCCTGCTCGCCACGGCCAGCAACATTGGCGTGTCGACCCTGAATCAATTCGCCGTCATGCCGGAAGGCAATCTTCAGCTCGGTTACCGGATTGCCCGCAACTTCACGATTTCGCTCGGATATGACTTCGAGTACCTGAGCCGGGTGATTCGCCCGCTCGATCAGGTTAACATCAACGTGAATCCAAACCAGGTGCCAACGAGCTTTGGCGTACCGCCAGCCGGTTCGACCATCGTTCAAAACGGCTCCGGCTTCGGCTTGGCCAATGGCGCACCGGTGAATCCGGTCCGGACCTTTACGCAGTCGGACTTCTTCGCCCACGGCGCCGACGTGATGCTGACTTTCCACTATTGATCGTAACAGCCGCTTGCGGCTTCGCGCTCACTCGTTGTGACGGAGATTCCGTCAACAGTTGCCTGAGCGCGAAGCCGCGAGCGGCCTTTATGTCTGTCCAAACTTCAGCACTTCCGCCTTGGCAATTCGCACGTAGTCGGCCAACGGCATGATGATCGAATCGGTGAGCGAGCCCGCGTTAAAGGCAATCACTTCATTGGCTAAAATCGACGGATCCAGGTAAAGCGGCAACTTTAAGATCGGCGCGCCGAACGGCGGCACCGAGCCGGGAACCAGGCCCGTAAGCGCCAGCAATTCATCCTTGTCGGCGAAGCGCGTTTTCCTCACGCCGAAGTGTTGCTTGACCGCGGCCGAGTCGAACTTCAACGCGGCACTGAGCACGAAGAGGCGAAAGTCGTCGCCGACTTTCACGACCAGCGCCTTGCCGCCGACTTGCACCGGTTCGCCGCGCGCCGCGGCCGACTCTTCCGAGGTGAAGGTGGGTTGATGCGCTACATGGCGGAACTTGACGTTCTCGCGCTGGAGCCAATCGACGATGGCTTGGAAGGTGGGGGTGGACATGAAAGAGTTTGCCGCTTACGGCTTAGCGCTCGCGAGCGCTAAGCCGCAAGCGGCGTTCGGATCACTATTTATTCACTGCCGCCTTTCGCTTGGCTTCGAACTTCAGCGCTTCCTCGGCGGAGATCAGGCCATCGCCGTCTTCATCGATTTCCTTGAATTCCTCAGGCGAGCCAAGGAATTCCCGGCGCGAAACGTCGCCGTCCTTGTTGCGATCCATCTTCTGGAACCAGATCGGCCCCTTGCCGACGGTGCGGATCAGCTGGCCGCCCATGCCATCGAAGGCAAAGACTTGCACGCCAAAGCGGCCGTTCGACGGCCCCTGGCTCACGCTCATGCGGAATTGCCGGGGCAAATCCGTGCGCTCGATGAAACCGTGGCCTTGCTTATCGAACTTCGAGAAGTTCTTGCCAAAGTTAATGACCTCGCGCTGGCTGAGCCGGTTGTCGTGGTTCGTGTCGATCAGGCTGAACAGGCTGCGGCCCTGGTCGACAATGGTGATGTACGTCTGGCTGCCCGGCCCGCCGGTGATCGCTTCGAAGAACGTCTTCAGTTCATCGATCGTCAGCCTGCCGTCGCCATTGCGGTCGGCCTCATCAAAGACATTCACCAGGAACTGAATGTTGGGGTTTTCCTGCAGTTTTTCCTTCGTGACGTACTTATCGTCCCCGGCGGCAATCTTGAACTGTTCCAGGTAAAACTGCGCATTGCCGTCGAAATTGCGGTTGTACTGCCCGCCGACGCGGGCCAGCTCGAGAAGGGCATCGGGCATGGTGACGCGCAAGACACCGTCGACCCCGGCCTTGGCAGCCTTGGCATACGGCATCCCGTTACCAGCCGTCTTCACCAGCCGCACGCCGGCCGGCTCGCTGCCAAAAGATAAGATCCGGCCGACGCCTTCGGCCATGTCGCCAAGCTGCACGTCGAATTCCAGATCTGGTGGCCGCTGCAACCATTGCGCGAGCAGGGCTTTTTCCTTTTCGTCGAAGAGCTTGGTCACGAAGCCGGGCAACCCCGGCGCACGACCGAATCCGGCCGGCCACGGGGCCAGCGGCATGCGGCCGAGCAGCTGCTTGATTTGCTCTTCGAGCGGCTGGGCAGGATCGAGACTGATGAAAGCAGTCGCCGGCGGTGTTTGTGGCCGCGGCGGCCCCCCCATAAATGCTTCTTGGATCACCTCCGCATCCCCGTAGTACGGGTTGGGCTGCCGCTGCATGAGTTCCTGCACACTGATGATTTCATCTTCATCGGTGTCCAGCTTCATCAGCACCATCCAGGCGTCTTTCACATCCTGCGGCGTGAGCTTGCCGTCGGCCTTCTTGTTCAGGTGCTTGTACAGGGCGTCGGTGTATTGCTCGGCCTGCCGGTTGGGCGGCTGAATTTGCACCTGGAGCGGCTGGAACTGGCTTTTCCGGAAGTACGCGCCAAACTCCTCGCGGCTGATCTTGCCGTCTTTATTGGTGTCGATCTCCGCGAAGTTGATGCGCTGATTGCCGCCGCCACGCCGGCCGCCATTGAAAATGATGTTGAAGCCCATGTTGTACATGTTCGGCGGCAGCAGCTTGGCCGCTTCCTGCGGGCTGAGGTAACCGTCGTTGTTCACGTCGTAGTAGACGAAGAGCTTATCGAGAAACGCATCCCACGCCACCGTGGGCGACTTGCCGTTGATGGAAACATGCAAGCGCATGCGCAATGGTTGCGGTGCATGCAGGAATACGAGATCTTGAATGTCTTCTTTTGGAACTGGCACAAGCCGCGGCTTGACCGCAAGCTTTTCAACGACGACAACCGGCTTTGGCGGCACGGTGACCTTTTCCACCACGATCACCGGCTTCGGCAGCACGGTGAGCTTCTCGACTGGCTCCGCGGCAACCACGAAGGTTGCCGCTGCCATCAAGACAGCGCCGATGATCCCCAATCTGGTTCCCACGCTCTGCGCGGGAACCCAAGGGCACGACCTTGTTCTGGCGCCATCTCCTCTCGTTGTGGCACGGTCTCCTGACCGTGCCACTCCGCCGCCAACCCTTGTTGTGGCACGGTCTCCGGACCGTGCCACCCCGCCGCCGAGTGGCACGGTCAGGAGACCGTGCCACAACTCTGTCAGGAGACCGTGCCACACCTTTTTGCATGTCTCACTTTTCATGACAGCGCCTCCTTGATCGGCTTGGAGTCTTTATCCACAATGCGAATGGGGCGGTTGACGTTGGACATGTTCTGCTTCTTGTAATCGACGCCGGTGGCGAGGCACACCGTGGCGAGCAGGTCTTGCGCCGTGGTAGGCCGATCCTCGACTTCCATGCCGTCGGGGCTGGTCTTGCCGATAACCTGGCCGCCTTTGATACCGCCCCCGCCGATTACGGTGCTCCAGGCATTGGCGAAGTGATCGCGGCCTTTCTGCGGCGTGATGCGGGGCGTACGCCCAAACTCGCCCATCCAGACGAGCGTGGTGGTTTCCAGCAAGCCGCGTTGCTTCAGGTCTTCAATGAGCGTGGCGAAAGCAGGGTCCATGATGCCGCTGAGCTTCTTCACCGCCTCGAAGTTGCCCTGGTGCGTATCCCAGCCTTGCGGCGACTCGGTCGAGTAGCCGAGCGTGACTTCCACGAACGGCACACCGCGCTCAACTAACCGCCGGGCCAGCAAGCAGCCCTGGCCAAAGAGGTTGCGGCCATACTTGTCGCGCAGCTTTTTGTCTTCACCGCTCAAGTCGAAGGCCTTGCTGGTGGCATCGGCCTTCATGAGCCGGACCGCCTTGTCATAGGCGGCCATGTGGCTGCCGGTGGTGAGGCCTGGATGACCGGCGATGAAGCTGCCTTCCACATCTTTGAGCAGCTCCACACGATGTTCGGTTTGTTCGCGGGTGATTCCTTTCGGCGCCTGAAGGTCGGGAACCTTCAACGCATCATCGGTATAAGCGCCATTTTGGCCGAAGAAGTTGCCGTTGTCGGCCACCATGAGCGGAGCGTATTGCGGCCCCAGGAAGCCCGGGCTAAACGCCAGTTGAGACAGAAAGCGGATCGGCGCAATGCTGACGAAATTCGGCAGGTCGGCCGCCTCGTCGCCGATTTCCTTGGAAATGAGCGAACCGAACGTGGGAAATTCGATGCCCCCAACCGGCACGTTGCCGGTGCGCATCAGAAATGTCCCTCGACCGTGATCGGCTTCCTTAGTCTTCATGGAGCGAATGATGGCCAAATCCTTCATTTGCTGGGCCAACTTGGGCAAGTGCTCGCTGATCTTGATGCCGGGCACGCTCGTCGCGATTTCCTTGAACGGGCCGCCGTTCGGGTGGCCGGGCTTGAGGTCAAAGGTGTCCATCTGGCTGGGCCCGCCGCTCATCCATAGCAGAATGACCGAGCGCTTGCGCTGCGGATTCTTGGCGGTGTCGGCCGCAAGCGCCCGCAGCCAACCCGACATCGAAAAGCCGACGACTCCAAGAGAAGAATAACGAAGCCAATCACGACGAGAAAGCATGAGTGTACTCCCGAGGAAAGAGAGGACACAAAGATCACAACGGAGACACAAAAATCACAAAGAAATTCATGAGATCATTTACTTCTTTGTGTTCTTTGTGCCTCCTTTGTGCTCTTTGTGTCCTGTTTTGAATTCGATTAATGGTTCACGCGAAATTCCACGCTATTCAGCAACGTCCAGAACACATCGCCCATGCGTTGCTCCTTTTTGGCGGCGTCGCCGGTTCCGATGTGCTTGACCAGTTTCTCCAATTCCTGCGCCCGCGGCTTGCGGCCAAGGGTCGCAATGTACATCGCCTCCACTTTGCGCGGCGTGCCCATGTAGTCCGACTTGGCAATGGCCTGGAATGTGCGGCTCTGATCCAGATTCTTCTGTGAGTCCGCCGCGCTGGTCACGAACTCACCGTTCATGAGCATCAGCGCCTGGAGAATCGACGTTTGCGATTCTGTCGGCTTGTTCGTGGAATTGAACTTGCTCATGAACTGCGTGCGCGGCGAGTTGCCGCCAAAGATGATGCCTGGCCGATTTCGCGTCGGGTCGGGGTAACTAACGGCCGTGGCCAGGCTGTCGAACAGCTGGTCGCCGTTCATTGCTTTTACCGGCATGCGGGCGAATAGCCGCTTGTCGGCCGTCTGCGAAGTATTCGCCAGCGCGCTGGTGCGCTGATACGCCTCGGTGGCCGTGATGGCCCGGATGAGAAACTTCACGTCGTATTTCGAAGCGATGAATGCCTTGGCCAGTTCGTCGAGCAGTTCCGGATGGCTGGGCTTGTTCTCGTCGTTGAAATCGTCGACCGGATCAACGATGCCCACACCGAAGAAGATGTACCAGTAGCGGTTGACGGTCGCGCGGGCGAAGAACGGGTTATCATTCGCGGTGATCCATTCGGCCAGCGTGTTGCGGGAGCTGGTTTCGAACTTCCACTGCGGCTCCTTGCCATCGAGAAAGGCGGCCTGGACCACTTTTTCTTTCGGATCATTCGGAATGGAGATCTCACGGCGGTCGTACACTTCGCGCAGCGGCATGTAGAACTGCGTGCCTTGCCGCTCGATGCCGGCAAAGAATCCGGCCATGCCCCAGAACTGCTCGCGGCTCCAACGGGCAAACGGGTGGTTGTGGCACTGGGCGCACTCGATGTTGATTCCCAGAAAGATGCGAGCCGTCGCCGCAGCAATGTTTTCCGGCTTGGCATCCTTCGCGTTGAAGAAGGCCACCGGATTTTCCTGGCCGCTGAAGACATCGACGTATTGCTGGTTGCGCTTCTGGCCGATGGGGGCGGTGATCAGGTCGCGCACGAACTGGTCGTACGGCTTGTTGTCGCGCAACTGATGCCGCAGCCAGGCGTCGAAGCCGATCTGCATGTAAGCGACGTTGAAATCGGTGCTGGCTTCCGGCATGAGCAGCGTGCGCCAGATGTTCGTGAAATGGTTCACGTAACCCGGCGAATCGAGCAGCTTATCGACTTCTGCCCGGCGTCTGGCAACCGACTTGTCGCCGGTGAAATCGTAGTACTCCCTCGGCAATGGGATGCGGCCCACCACATCGACCATGACCCGGCGAAGGAACTCATCGTCGGTTGCCGGCGGGGCCGGTTCCACGCCCGCTTCCTTCATCTTGTCGAGCAAGATCTTGTCGATCTTGGCCGCCAGCGCATACGGATCGGGCTTGGCGTCGGCTGCCTTGGGCGGATCGGCCCGAAGCCCAGGCCCGGCCAGCAAGGCCATGCCCAGCGCCAGAATCGAGAGCTGCCATCTCATGTCGAAAACCTCCAAAGGGGAGAATCAATTCATCATAAGAACTATTTCGATGCGACGCGCTCCGCTTCGAAGACTCCGCGTCGCGGCTAACCTAGTTACTTCTGTGCCGTCTGCGCGGGCTTCGGCGTCTTCGGCTGGGGTATGTCCCAAATGAAGATGCGCGAATCCGCGCCGGCGCTGGCCACGAACTTGCTGTCCGGCGAAAACCGGATGTTGAATACCAGATTGCTATGCCCTTCCAGGGCGGCGTATTCCGTCCAGGTTTTTGTGTCCCACAAGCGAACCACCGTGTCCTGTGCAACCGAAGGCCCCGTGGCGAGGTACTTGCCATCAGGCGAGAAGGCGATGGATCGGATACCCACCGGTTGGGCTATCGCCTTGATCTCCGTGCGCTTCTCCACGTCGAAGATGTTGATGCTGCCCCCGCCGCCGGCCAGGGCAAGAACCTTGCCATCGGGCGAGAACGCGGCATTCCAGACATGGGTGCGGTGCTTGCCGAACTCGCACACGAACTCGCCGGTGGCCACGTTCCACATCTTCACTTCGCCGGGGGCGTCCTTCACCTTATAGTTGCCGGCCGTACTCACGATGAATTTGCCGTCCGGCGAGAAGGCCAGGCCATAGGCCGGTAACTTGTGCGCATCGATGGTGCGAATCTTCTCGCCGGTCTTCGGGTTCCAGAAGATCACCTTGCCGTCTTCGCCGCTGCTGGCGAGGAGGCTGCCATCGGGGCTGAAGCGCACGTTCCGCAATTGGCCTTCGTGGCCTTTGAGAAACTTCTTGTCTGGCTTACCCCATTGCTTGCGATATTTGGCCACGTCCCAGATCACGATGGTGGAATCGAAGCCGCCAGAGGCCAACAGGCTGCCTTCCGGATTGAACGCAGCACACGTGACGGGCCCTTTGTGCGCGTCTTGCCAGTAGGCCGCGGCTACGGCGCCTTTCGCATTCCAAATCTTGAGTTCGCCCGGCTGGCCCTTCACGCCGCCGCCCGTGATGATGCGCGAATCCTTGGTAAAGGTGCAGCCTTCGCACCAGACCTTGTGGCCGAGCAGGTCCATCATCCAGTGCCCAAATTCGGCGTTCCAGAGATGGACCTCTCCTTCCTGACCATACACTCCTCCAACCGAGACGAGCGTCTTACTATCTGATGAGAACTCACAATCGAGCGCCATGCCAGTGTGGTTCATACCAAGCACTTTGCCCGCAGCTTTCTCTACGTCCCAGAGTATGATTTGCCCAATCTCCGCCATCCGCGCCTTGGGCGGCTGCTGATTCGGATTGGCCATGACCATCTCTTCGGGCTTGACGTTGATGGCCACGGCGATCTTCTTGCCATCGGGCGAGTACTTCACCCGGCTCACCCGGCCTTTGGCCGGCATCTCTTGTCGGCCTTTCTCTTTCAGCGTGTCCAGGTCCCAGAAAGTGAGGAAGTTGTCATCGAGGCTGCCGGCGGCCAGCGTCTTGCCGTCCGGAGAGAGGCACAGGCTGCGAACTCCCGCTGCGCTGGCCAGATTCTTCAGCGCTTGGCCCGATTCGAGGTCCCAGATGCGGATCGACTTGTCGTGGCCGCTTGTAATCAGTTTCTTGCCGTCCGGGGTGATGGCCAACGTGTAGACCAACGCCGCGTGCCCGGGGAAATCGCGGATCAGTTTGCCGCCGACGACATCCCAAAGCTTCACTTCGCCGGCTTGTTCCTTGTTGTCCCAATCGCCGGAGACGGAGGCGAGGCGCTTGCTATCCGGCGTCCAGGCCACTGCCCAGACGCGCAGCTTGTGGCCAGCCAGATCCTTGACGTGCTTGCCGGTATTGGCATCCCAGATTTTGATGAGCCCGTCGTCGTGGCCGGTGGCAATAAACTTTTGATCGGGCGACACGGCAATGCCGAACGCGGCCCGGTAGCCCTCCCCGAAGGAAAATGGCTGGCTGCCCGGGATGCCGAAGCGGATGCGGATGCCTTTGTCGTCGCCGCCGCTGGCCAGCATCGAGCCGTCCTTGGAGATTTCGGCGAACCAGATTTGGCCTGTGTGGGCCGCGATCATCGTTCGTGCGGCCACGGCGTTCGTGAGAATCGACCAGGCGCGGGCCGACCAGTCTTCGCCGGCCGTAACCAGCATGCCATCATCACCGGCCAGGGCCAGCTGCGAAATGCCGGCGTCGTGAGCTCGGAATTGCTTCGTCGTCCGGCCCGAAGCCATGTTCCAGATGCGCACGTTCATATCGCGGCTGATAGTGATCATGCTCTTGCCGTCGGGCGTGAACGTGAGGCCGTAAATCCAGTCGGGATGGTTGAACGTCTGGCCGCCTTTCGATTTGCCGGTTTCCGGATCGACCAGCATGATTTGCCGATATTGTTGTTGCTCCAGGTCGCCGTCTGGGCCAATGATCTGGTCCTGGTTGTGCGCCAGGGCCAGCGTCTTACCATCGGGTGTGAAGGCCAGCGCCCAGATTTCGCCGTTGGTGGGGCCGGGGATCGACTGGTGCTTGACCTCCCATTTGGCAGTGTCGAAAATCTTGTACGACTTGTCGAGGCTGCCCGAAGCGAGGAGCTTGCTGTTGGGAGAGAAGGCCAGCCCGCTGATTGCCTTCGTGTGGCCGGTAAGCGTCTTCACCAATGCATCGCTCTTGCCGGCCCTTGCCTTGGCCACGTCCCAAATGCGAATTTCCTTGTCCTGCCCGCCGGTGGCCAGCCACTTGCCGTCGGGGGAGAAAGCCGCGTGTTGCACGTCAGCCGTATGCCCCTTCAAATCCGCGATTTTTTCGCCGCTGACCTTCCAGAAGCGCACCACGCAGTCCTTACCCGTGGAAACGAGCATCTGATTATCTGGCGAAAACGCCAGGCTCATCACGCCGCCCGGATGCGCGTTGATGATCGGAAGCGCGGGCTTACTGCCGCGGCGTTCGAAGATGCGAATCGTGCCGTCGCGGCTGCCGGTCGCTGTCCATTTGCCGTCGCTGGAAAGCGCCAGCGCCCAGACGGCATCGCGGTGCCCCTCATAGCTGAGGACGCTGGTGTTCGGCGGCGTGGCGGCCGGCCAAACCCTCACGGTGCGATCGAAGCTGCCGCTGGCCAGTTGCTGGCCGTCGGTGGTGAACGCGAGGCATGAGACGCCTTCCTGATGGGCCATGAGGATCGAGCGCCGCTTACCGAGTTCCGGATCCCAGAGATGAATTTGGCCGTTCCACATGCCAGTCGCCAGCGTGCGGCCCTTCGGCGAGAAGGCCAGCGTGGCGATCATGTCGCTGCCCTGGTTGCCGTTGAAATTGTTATTGGTGTCCGGATCGCCGAGTTCGGCCCGTTCGGTTCCTTCCCACATCCCGTCTTTGTTTAGCATCAACGTCCACAGCTTGACTTTTTTGTCTTCGCTGCCGGTGGCCAGCGTCTTGCCGTCGGGCGAATAAGCGATGGCCCGGATGGCGCCCTTGTGGCCGCGCAGATGGCCCACGGGCTTGCCGCTGTCGGCCTGCCAGAAGCGGACCGTGCGGTCGGAACCGGAACTGGCAAGGATCTGGCCGTCGGGTGAAAACGCCACGGTGCGCACGCCGGCGGTGTGGGCCAACAGAATCTTCACGGGCGGTGCGGTTCCCGATTTCCAGTTGGCCAGGTCCCACAGCCGGACGGTCTTGTCGTAGCCGCCGCTGGCCAGGTAACGGCCATTCGGCGAAAAGGCAACCGTGAACACCCAGTTGGTGTGCCCTTTCATCACTTTCACGGACGGACTCGCGCCGCCCTTCCAGTTGCCCAGGTCCCAAAGCTTGATGGTGCGGTCGTAGGAAGCGCTGGCCAGTGTCTTGCTGTCCGGGCTGAAGGCGAGTGAGGAAACCACGTCGTCGTGCCCGGTCCACACGGCCCGCGATTCCTTCTTGGCGAGGTCATAGAGCATGATGCCCTTGCTCTCGCCGGCCACGGCCAGGTATTTGCCGTCGGGCGAATAGGCAAGGGCAAGAATGATCTGGCCGACATTCGGCTGATTGGGTGGGCGGACCGTGGCGGTCACGCTTTTCTTGGTCACGTCCCAAAAGGCGAGGGTACGCTCTTCGCCCACGGTGATGAGCGATTTGCTGTCTGCCGTGAAGACGACGGCGCGGCAGGGCTGATCGTGTGCCGCGCCGTTTATCTTTTGCTCGCCCGTCGCCACGTCGAACATTTTTACTTGTCCTGCGGCCTGCTTGCCGGCTGCGCCGGTGACGATGGCCAGCGTCTTGCCATCGGGGCTGAAGGCCATGCCGTTCACGCCGCCGGGGAAGCCAGAAAATTCCTTCAGCATCTGGCCGGATTTCGCGTCCCACAGCTTGGCGCTGTTGTCCCAACTACCCGTGGCGATGGTGGCGCCATCGGGCGAGATCGCCACGCATTCGACCGTATTGTTGTGTCCGCGCAGAATCTGCCGCGGTTTGCTCACGGTGATCGGCTTGCCGTCGGTCGGCGGCGCCGGTACGTCCCATATACACGCCATCATGTCGCGGCTGCCGCTGACCAGCGTCTTGTCGTCTTTCGACAGGGCCACGCCCAGGACCCAGTTGACGTGATGTTCCAGGGTGGCATATGATTTTAGATCCAAGGCCTTGACTTGTTCGGGCGGAGGCGGAGGTGCAAAGACTCCGTCGCCGACCGGAGTTGGCTGGGGAATCAAAATGTCCGGCAGCGCCGGCACGGTCCAGAATTTGACCGTGCGGTCGAGGCTGCCGGTCACTAGCATCTTGCCGTCTTTCGAAAACGCCAGGCTATTGATGCCCCCCGTGTGGCCTTTACCCACGGCGCGAAGCTGGCCGGTAGCTACGTCGTACAGTCGCAGCGTGTTATCGAAGTTTCCGGCCGCCAGCGTCTTGTTGTCGGGCGAAAAGGCGACAAAGCGAATGCCGCTGGTGTGCGTGATGCTGCGCCGATAGGCGCGCTGTTGCACATCCCAAATCTGGATTTCGCCGGTTTGCTCGTGATTGCCGCAGGCGACGGCCAGGACCTTGCCATCGGGCGACACGTTCGCCATCCACCAGCGCGGCAAGCCGATCGCCAGGGTCTGCGAACCGTTGCCATACAGGAACGGCTCCTCGCTCGTTACCGGGGCCGGGGGCGTGGTCAGCTTCTCCACGGCCGTCGAATCCCGTTGCTCACGCTGCGGACTTTCCTTCTTCTGATCCGCCAGCAGCGGCAGCACGCCAAATGCCAGAGCGATCAGCGCCAGCCGGCCGGCCACGGGAAGGTCGCAGCGTGAAGGGCCCTTCAGGATCATGAGCAATCTCCGTTTGACGATGTCGGCGGAAGAAATGCCACTGGCCATGGCGGGCAAAGCCGGGGCGCCGGCCAGGAAGTCTAGTGTATCGAGCAAGGCGGAAGCGTAGGTGCGGGCGGCGGCCGGTTGCAACCTCAAGACCCAGCCGTCGCAGCATTCCTCTTCGGCCCGGTGCAATTCCCGGCGAGCCAGCCACGCGGCCGGCGACCACCAGAACAGCCCGAGGGCCAGCAGTTCCAGCCAGCGCACCCAGTGATCGCCCCGCCGCAAGTGGGCCAGTTCGTGCACCAGCAATGTAGCCCGTTGCTGGGCATTTAGCCGCTTCAGCAAATCGGCCGGGAAGTAAAGCACCGGCTTGCGGCCCAGCGCCCAGATCAACGGCGCAATCTGCCCCGGCACCAGCCGAATTTCCGGTACTCGCGAGAGTCCAAGCTGCTGCGCCAGCGCTGCCACCTCTGCCAGGAAAGACGCCGGCGCCGTCTCTGCATACCGAAGCCAGCGCCGAAACCGCGCCATCCGCACCGCCGCAAAAGCCCACCACAGCAATGAGCCGGCCACCCAGATCGCCGCGATCCCCGTCGGCAACCACAGCAGCCACTCATAGCGATATTCTGCGGTTGTTGGTTCCGGCTCGGGCGGCTCTGTCGCGGCAACGGGCGCCACCACCATGGCCGGAATCACATCTTGTTCGACGAACGATTCCTCCACATCCAACGGCGGTTGCGCTGGCGGCGGCATCAGCTTCGCCATGTCGGGCGACAGCAACTCGTTGATGAACTCCTTCGGATCGTTGTTCTTGGGCAATTTCATCGGCGGCCGCGGTGCGTCAATGGGCGGAGCCGTGACCACCATGCGGACCGGAATCGCCGCTTGCGGCTTAGCCTTCGGTACCGCGACGTGAGCCACTGGTTTGGAAGGAATTGTCGGCACCGGCAAATCGACATTCGGCAACACCGGCAGCGACATGAAGGGCGGCGTGACCAGCTTGAGCAGCACCAACAACCAAAGCGAATGCACCACCGCCGGCCGGCGCACCTTCCGGGTAATGACCCAGACCACGCCCGCCAACAGCGCGCTCAACACGGCATTGCTCAGACCAACGTGCAACAGCCAATCCATGGGTGCATCTCTTGGTGAAAGCCCACGGACTGGCCGTCTGTGGGGCCTGAATCTTATTCGTGCAACAGCCGCCGTAATTCTTGCCGTTGCTTCGGATTGAGCGTTTCCGTTTGCAGCAGATGAATGAGCACGGGCGTCAGCGAGCCGCCGCACAGCTTCTGGGCCATCTCGCGCAATTGAGCGCCGACAAACTGCTCGCGGCTCAGGCTGGCGCGGAATATGTGAGCCAGCCCGGACCGGTCGCGCTGCACGCACTGCTTGCCTTCCAGGCGCTCCAGCAGCTTTTGGACGGTGGCGTAATAGGCCGACTCGCCGCTGGGGTACAGCTGCTCGGTGAGTTGCCGAATCGTGGCCGTGCCCCGGTCCCAAAGCGCCTGCAGGATCGTCAGCTCGGTATCCGTCACATCGGGAACCGTCCCAACCATTCGTATTCCTCCGGCATCTCCCAAAGAGGTCATGGAAGAATAGGGTAAGGCAAGTTGTCTGAGGAAGTCAAGCACAAAATGTAAAAATTACAAAAATAGTGGAAGCAAGCTTCGAGCTCACCCGTCCGGCTCCTTCGAATCTTGGCTACCATCTCCAGCCGAAGCCCGCCACGTGGCGCGGCAGGCGTCGCAGAACAATTCCGGCCAGGCTTCGCGGATGAATTGCAGCAGGGCGTCCTCGAACTCCGTCTCGCTCATTTCGTCGGCCACCGCCAGAAACGCCGCCGCTTCGCCATTACGGCTGTGCGGCGGCTCCGTTTCTTGCTCTTCGAGCCGCAGCCGGGCCAGCTTGTCCGCCGCCGTCAGCCGCACGGTCATTTTCTTGCTGCCCAACAGCGCGCGCAACACCTGCCTCCGCTCGTCCGCCGCCTGGCGCGTCCGTCGATCCTGCGCCTCGCAATACAGCCGCTCCCACTCCTGCTGGTAAAACTTCGACCAGCGGTGCACCAGCGCAAGCTGCCGCTTGAGCTTCCGAGCAATAATTTGCCACGTCGCCCCTTGAGCGCGCAATTCAGCGGCGATTTCCATGTCATGAAGTGTGCGTGGGGATGGGATTCTCATGAGTTTGACCTCCGAAAGAGAGATGGCGAGCTCGCGGCATCGGTAAGACGTGCGGCCGGCAGGAGTTGCCTGCCCAATGCGTGCATGCGGGCAGTATCCCACCCGAAACTCGTTTGTCAAAGGCAGTCGTAAAACTTTCGATGGCCGGCTGCACGGTGGTGATGTCGAGGAACGGGAACTGCATGGTGGCCGACGCCATGGGCTGCACGAAGGCGAACTGGCGGAACGTGGCCTCTTCGCCGGCGATCAAGAGGATCTGCTGGTAGAAGTCGGGCGGCACCGTGTAGCCGCCGGTCACGCCACTGGATTCAGCCAGGGCCGCCTTGAACTTGGCCTGCGTGCTCGCCAAATGGACAAGTCAGAGCCGCGCACGGAGCGCAGCGCAGTAAGCGGCACGCCGACCCGCTTACTGCGCTGCGCTCCGTGCGCGGCTCTGACCGCCGGATGCACTCCACCGCGCCTTTGTGGCTGAACGTTTGGGCGCTGGCCAACTTGCTCGACGGCCTTCGTAATGGCCAGGTCGAGGTTTTTGGTGAGACCTTCGACCATGGCGCCCATCGACTTGGCCAGGATCGGCGCCAGGCGATCGTTGTGAACAGGATCGGCGACGCCGCCCTTAATGAGCAGTTCGGCGTCGCCGGGTTCGGAAAGAGCAATGACGGCGCCGGTCCCGGCGCGCCGGGGTTGCCGAGCCATTCTTTTTGAGTTGCACGAACATGCGGGGGACCTCGGATGGGATGCGCTGACATGGCAAGTCGATCCGTCTCCAGGCGGGCAAATCCCGGCGCGCCGGGACTCAAAGGCCGTCTCCCCGGGCAAGCGCCCTGACGGCTATGTGGACTAATTTACACTATGGCGTGGGGAGGGACCAAGAGGAGATGGGAGAGTAGAATAAGTACATGGGAACGTATTAAAGTAGAATCATTGTCCTGGCCGCCAACTATGACTTCCACCAATTAACTGCAGTTGGGTGGACGTGCCTAACACTCCACAGTTGCCAAGGTATTGCCCAATGGAAATATCTTTTAATGAACTAGAGCAGCAGTTGCTAAGGTTTCTTAAACAAGAATTCCTTGAAAAGGGAGGCAGACCCAAAACGATGCTCGCCCCGGCCATTATGCACAACGACGTCATGCAGAAATTTGGTCTCGACCTTCCGCAGTATCGGGAACTCATGGCAAGATTTGAACATTTCGGGATCGTGCGCGCCATTGCCATAGGTGCACGTAACGGTCATCTGCAAGTTGATGGAGTCGTGGTTGAGATCGTTCGCCAGCTAAACGATGCGGCAAAACAACCGAAACCAAAGCCGGACCGTTGGGAGCAAGTCAAGCGGTACTTTTTTGGCAAATGGTGGTTCGTTGGCGTCATGATCGCGATAGCGATCCTCGGCGCGGTGGCTGGCGTTGTGTCTTACTTCAAAACGATAATCGAATGGTTCCACGGCCGGCCGTGATAGACCTTCCATAACCGGAAGCCAACAAACATGGTTGAAGAAATTTCCGTGGTAGTCGATCCGACGCCCGCGCCAAACCCGGGTAATAGGCGAATTTCCCTTATTGGGCATTCTGGAGCAGGGAAAACCGATTGTCTTTTGCAGCTAGGGGCAGACCGCCAACTTGCTGAAATGGATTCGGCTTTGGGAGTGACTCAGTCGCCGTCATTTCTGACGGCGCTCCAATGGTTGGTCGAAACCACGGCCAGTGAACCCGTAGTGGTAGTTAGTTGCCACGAGGAAATGTTGAAAGCGATGCAACGTGCGAAGTCCGCAGGCGAGTTACGCGAATACTTCTCGCGCCTCTATTTTGTTTACCTTTGGAAACAAAAGGATCGGCTGACACGTCATTTGGAAAAGACACACGCGGGGAGCAGCCAATACCGCGACACTTCCAGTAAGCGGTATACACTTGCTGCATACGAGCGTTTCCATCAAATGTTTCTATTGATCGCGGACTACACTATCGACGTCAGAGGAAAAAGCGCCGTGGAGGTTGCTGCTGAGGTAAGGGCATTATCCAAATCAGTGGGGGAATAGAATCGTCTCCATAATCTCGAACAACGAGGATGTTTTACAATGCCCAATTCGAATCCCCGAAAGCCGCCCTTGCCTCTGGCCACGTCCTTCCTTGCTTGCCTCGACATCTGGCGCGACGAGCGGACCAAGGCCGCGATTCTAGTGGCTCCGACGAGTCATGTGCCGGTGCAGCAATTCCCCGCGCATGTACGCACATCGGTCTACGTCGAATTCACCGGCGGTCATGGCTCTTACGAGCCGCGGTTGCAGTTATTGGATTCCGACGATGAAGTGGTTTGGGGATGGAAGGGAAATGTGCCGGTAGTGCACAACGACCCGCTCTTGCCCCATGAAGTCACCTTTCACGACATTACGGTAGCCGTGCCCAAGGTTGGTCGGTATCGGTTGGTGCTGCTGTTCAACGGGGAAGAGTTTGCGCAGCGATCGATGTGGTTCGGGTCGGCGCATGCATTCGCAAATGAGCAAGAGCACTCCGCTGAATAAGCGAAACGGCTACACTCTTCCGGTCTTCCTCTCCAACGCGTCTCGTACGGCCTCCTCCGCGATTCCATTCCAATCGACGGCCCTCACGCGCTGCTCCACCGCCCGCTGGTGCTCCGCCAGCGTAATGAACGCCGCCGTCGGCATGGCCGGCGGCGCTTCGATCCCCAGCGCCTTGGCGAATTCCGGCGACAGCGACTTCGACACGGCCTCGACCGTGGCGTTCTGCTGCACGCCCAGGTAGCAGCAGCTGTATTCGAGCAGGATCCATTCATCGAGGATCAAATCGACTTTGGCCAGCGAGGGATTTTCCTGCCGCTCATGTTCCTTCGGCGTGTGGGCCTTCACTGGCAACAAGCCGATGCTCTTCGCATTCATCAGGCCATTTTGAACCAACGCAAACGCAACATCGGGCGGCCAGTCCTTGCCATCGGGCCAATCCTTTTCCGGCTTGGAGGGATAGATCGTCTTCGCCTTGATGCCGGCGCGCTCGCCATCCTTTACGCGCTTGCGCCGGAGTGACCAAAAAAACGAACTCCGGAAAATTGACCGATTGCGGGACTTGGCAGATTGTCTTATTTGAGCCAGCACCAGCCCCAAGGCCGTAATCCTCCGGGCGAATTATTCCTTGACATCCCTTGAACCGGACCGTACCTTTGCGCGGCCAGGAATGCGCGGCGGTACGGCCAGGATTCCAGAGGTGCTACAGAATGCAACAGAAATGCAACAAAATGCTTCACCCGTAAAGAATTTCAGCTTCGGCAGGCAGCGCCAGGGCCCTCAACTTGTCCGTAAACTGCCTGTTCTTGTCCGATCCCCCCCCACACGTTCGGGCACGGTCTCCTGACCGTGCCCTATGGCTGGACCTAAGGTCTCGAATTCTTCGCAGACCTTCGGCCGTTGTGGCCGGGTCGGGAGACCCGGCCACAACGGCCGAAGGAAATTTTGGAACCGCTACTCATGCACATACTTCACCAGCCACGGGTCTTGCGTCTTCTCCTGCCATGTCTTCAGTCGCTTTCGCAAGTCGGCCAGCGTCTCGGCTTGCTTCGGATCATCGGCCAGGTTCTTCAACTCGCTCGGGTCGGTGCGAAGATCGTACAGTTCTTCCTTCGGCCGGTGCAAGTATTGGGCCATGGTGCGCTGGCCCAGCATGGTGTCGCCGCGCTTGAGGATGCCTTGCCAGGTAAGGCCGTCGTACAAGTCCTGGGCCGTGGGGAACGGCAATTCATGGGCGAGGTTCAAAATGTACTTGTGGTTGCGCGTGCGGATCATGCGCATTGGGTAATACATCGTGATCTCGTGGAATTGGTGCGAGCCGAATACCTCGTCCCAGCCGGCCGGGTTCTCCTGCTCCAGGATCGGCAACAGCGAGCGGCCCTGCATGGCGGCCGGCTGCTTCTGGCCCATCCAGTCGAGAATCGTGGGAGCGATGTCGGTGTAGCTCGCCATCCCGTTGCAAACGCCAGGCTTGCGGCCGGGGGCGTGAATGATCAGCGGCAAGTGCAGGCCGGCATCGTAGAGCGTGGTCTTGGCGCCGGGAAAAGGAATGCCGTTGTCGCTGAGGAAGATCACCAGCGTGTCGTCTTCGTGCTTCAGTTCCTTCAGCACTTTCATCAACAAGCCGATGCCGTAATCGAGCCGGGTGGCAGAGCGATAGTAATCGGCCAGGTCGGCCCGGCAATCAGGCTGGTCGGGCAGGTGATAAGGCAACTCGACTTTGGCCGGATTATAGGTGATATCGGGCACGCCCTTGACGGCGTTGCCGAAGCCTTTGGCGGCCCGGTGCGGATCGGTGTATCCCATGACGAGCAGGAACGGCTTGTCGCCGGAGTCTTGAATGAACTTCCGCGCTTGCTCGGCCATGAGCGGCACGTTGCGACCGTTGCCGGGAATTTCTTCGTCCCAGGGGTAAACCTCCT
>Ga0070732_10000761_pt1 | contig 18769 bp, 15 predicted proteins | sample Coa_R1_5_FD_66449 | JGI IMG/M metagenome (GOLD analysis project Ga0070732, IMG submission 66449) | Surface soil microbial communities from Centralia Pennsylvania, which are recovering from an underground coalmine fire - Coalmine... | ecosystem: Environmental > Terrestrial > Soil > Unclassified ... | reverse complement strand
AATCCCTGCGGTCCCTGCACTCCGCCCATCAATCCCATCAGCCCGCCCGCAAAGGCCAAGCCGAGCATGCCGCTGCCCAACGTCAGCAGCAATCCTTCCAGAAAGAAGTGAAACAGGATATTCCGGTTCGTCGCGCCCAGAGCCTTCCGCAACCCGATCTCCTGCGTGCGTTCGCTGACCGCGACCAGCATGATGTTGATCACTCCGATCGCTCCCAACGCCAGTGTGACCAGTCCCACCGCTCCCAGGAACATGTTCATCACGTCGAAGATCGTTCCCACCATCTTCGATTCCTCGATCGAATCCCACTCGTCGAAGGCATTCTCATCGCTCGCATCAAATCCGTGGTTATGCCCCACGATCTTGTGCACCGCGTCGCGAGCAATGACGTGCTCAGCCGTCACATGCGGCTGATATTCAATGAACGAGATGGAATTCTGGTGGTTCTCGCCCTTCAGTGGAAAATTCGCCGCCATCACCTCATACGGAATGTAGGCCCTGTTATTGAGCCACATGTTGTCGCCGCGGCCCAAGTGCGGCATGCTCCCGACCACTTCGAAGCGCAGGCCGTTGATCAGAATGAACGCGCCCAACGCAGGACGTCCGGGGAATAGAACCTTCGCGAGCTGGTTGCCCAGCACGACCACGTTGCGGCGCTGCGCGCCATCCAGATTGTTAAGCCAGCGCCCTTCCTGCAGTGGCAGATAACTGATCTCGTTCAGCTGCGGCTCGGTCCCGAGAACTTCCCCGCTTCCATTGGAAAACTCGCTGACCTCGTGTAAGTCTCCACGCGAAATGATGGGGCAAGCATTACGCACCTCCGGAGCATGCCGTACGTCCTCATAGTCCTGGTACGTGAGCAGATAAGACCGCGCCGAGGTCATATTCCCTTTCACAGCCGGCGCCCGTCCGGGGAACAGGAACATGATGTCTTTGCCGAATTCAGCCAGTTCGCGCTTGTTGCCCGACCGGAAGCCTTCCCCAACACCGACCAGCAGGAGCAGCGATCCCACGCCCCAGGCGATGCCGAACATGGTGAGGAACGAACGCAATTTATGCGCCCACAGATTGCGGAAAATTTGTCCGAAAATGTCTGTAACACTCCGCATAAGAGAAACCTCGAAAAACCTCTTGCGAGGGCGCCTGTAGTTTGGCCCTAATAAATAAAGACGGTGGAACCTATGCCTTAATTACAGAGGAAATCCGGCCTTTTCCCACTGTGATGCAGAAATGCCGATCCATGGCACCGTTTTTCGCGAGGAAATGAGGCAAACGCACCCCAGCCTCACCGCTTTAGTGTAAGACGGCCCTCTCCAATAAAGGTTACGTCTGCGGAGGTCCTAAGGTTCCACATCCCGCAGAGTTATCAGGCAATGCAACGGCGGGAAGGTCTTGGTTGTCAGGTCTTGGGTCTTAGGCCCAAGGTCTGAGGTCTGAGGTCCGACGCCCACCGCCCACCATTACGTTGGTTATCTACGTATCGATTACGCCCACGCTACAGTGAGAGCCATGACTCTTTCCTCGATGGTGGTCTCGCGCGACTGGCAAGAAATCAGCGTTCTGGAGTGCATCTTGGGCGGCCTTCACATGGACGTCTCAGTCGAGTGCGAACCTCAACGAGCCATGGAGCGACTCTCTCACTCGAAGATCGACGCCCTGATCGTCGACTGCGACCTGAATGGAACTTCCCAGCTGTTCCACGAACTCAACATGCCGGGGAGACAGTTCAACACCGTTCCTCTCGTCGTTATGGGCAAGCACCAGGACATGGCCATTCTGAACCAGACGGGCGCTCTATTCGCCTTCGAAAAGCCGATCTCAGTCGAGCAAGCCGTGCGCACGTTGTCGGCGGCGCGCTGCATGATCCTCGACGGCCGCCTGCGCTATCACCGCATTGGGGTTGAAATCCCCGTTTCCCTCAAGCCCAAGGGAAACAAAAAGTTGGACGCGCACTTGGTCAATGTCAGCCAGGGAGGAATGCGGCTCTCAACCGACCAGCCCCTTGTTTCCGACGATCTGCAGATCTCCTGCGAGCTTCCAGGAGCCACCACGGAGTTGAAGGCACAAGCCGAAGTCGTCTGGCAAGATCAGAGCGGCAACGTCGGTGTTCGCTTTGTGAGTGTTCCCGCACATCAGCAAAGGGCATTGGAACTCTGGCTGGCCCAGCAATTCCTGGCAAATTAGCGCCCCACGTAAAACGAAGGGTTTCCTCCGTGCAGCTTCGTGTCCTTGTGAAAGCCTTTTGATGCTATCGAAAGTTCTCTTCCCTAATCTCGCGATCCCGGCCGTCAGACTCGGCAATGCGCGCCAGTCTCGTCCCCAGACTTCCGCCCGCGAAGTACCGAAAGAATGCCCAATACAACCCGGCCATGGTCAAAGCAGCACCGCTCACCATCGGCAGCGGCCATTTTGGAGCTTCCCGAGTCACTGAGAGGAATACGAGCGTAAACAACAACAGCGACGCCAGGACAACCAAGCTGTCTACCGTCCACGCCAGCGTCCGCCCTGTCAGTGGCTGCGATAGCCAGTCCTGTTCCTCAGAGAGAGGCTGCGTCTCGCTAATCACGTCTTCCTCTTGGATCAAAGGTTCCGGTGGCTCGCGGCGAACCGGCAGCGCAATCACTTTCACCGGACTGGCCGAGACCATGAGCCCGTCGTCTTCCTCCGCAGCCGCAGTCGAAGCGCGACCATCGCCTGCCGCGTGGACATGCACCTCGCTTTCAAGCCTGGGAGCGAAGATCGATCCTGAGTGCTCGGCATGCAGCGAAATACCTTCCAGAAGATTGCCAAAGATCCATTGGTTAATCTGCTGTTTCAATACTGGAGGCATGTCGAGAAAACGAATGCCGCATTGGCCCGAGAACGTCGCCCACACGACTTCGGCGCGCGTCTCCACCTGCAACCGCGGGTAGCGCAACTCGAAGCGTACGCGCAGCTGCTGCCGCGGACGCACCGCCGCCACCACCTGCACCCCGATGCCGCTGTTCGTGAGATTGCGCACGATCCCGCCGTTCGCCTGGTCGAGCGTGACGTAGGCAAGCGTGCGGAGTTCGTGCCGATGCTGAGTACGTACCTGACGCGCGGGACTGGTTCCTGCTTCCATATTCGCCGCCGGATCTCGCTCTCAGCCAGAGGTGTTCAAGAATGTTATCCCCGCGTGCAGTAACTTCTGAGTAACCAAGCTGGTTCGCCCATTCTGTGTGGGCACGGAGTGTTGGCACGGACGCATCTTGTGTGGGGACAGAAGGGCTCGTGTGGGGACGGACGCATTTCGTCCGTCCCGCGGCAGGGTCGAGCACAGCGATTGCAGGCATGTCTCTACCCCAATCCCAAAAACGCCGCCCGCGCTCTCCTCCCCGAAGCCTGCCAGATCTTCACCACCTCAAACAAAATCACTGTCCCATAAGTCACTGCCAGCCATACCAGCACTGCCTCAACCGGCAAAGCGGACCACGCCCCGATAAACACGCCCATCATCGCGGCACGCTGGTAGTTCCACCATCCGTACGGCAGAGCTAGCGTTGCCTCCCAAAGCATGCTGATCAGCAGGATGAAATACATCGTCAGGCTCAGCGCGCGCCAGTTGATAAATCTTCGCGTCACGGGATAGAAACTGACCGAAGGGATTAAGCCCCCGACGACAAGCACGATGAAATACCCCGGCAATCCCTCGCGCACGTCCGAGAACCATTTCTTGTAAATGATGGCGGCCGCAATCAGGATCAGCCCGATCACCAATGACATCGGATGGAACTCCAGCAACTTCGACAGTGCCTGCGCCTCGCCGCGGTAATCCTCCACGGTATACGCAGCCAGCCAATACTCGCTGAGCCAGACATATAAAAGCAAAATCGTGATGAACCCGGCTAAATAGAAGACATACTCCTCGACCGGGACCCAATGTCCCAACGCCGGCGCCATGACACCCAGGGTCGCTTGTGGGTTCGGAAACAGAAAGAACCACTGGGCAAAGATCACGTCCAGCAGGCAGCCAATGGGCGCGAGAATCCCGATCGTGCGCCAGAATGCGCGCTGCGGGATTTCGAGGCCTTCACCCGGCAGAAACCACACGGCGATTACGACGCTTGGCACAAGGAACAGCAGAAGGCTCCAGGTATATCCATGCGGCGAGGCATTGGGCTGAACCTCCAGCGTGGCCGGCGTACTCACCGAATGCAGTGCAATCGCCGCAGGGATGATCATCATCGCCAGCATCCCGATAACGATTCCCGCCGCGATTGAAGTGGAGGGAGACCCGTGAGTCCTGGGCTTTGAGATAATCTCTACAGGCACTGGCTTTCCTCCGTGCAGCTTAGTGTCCTTCGTGGTTGGTGATTTCGCAGGATTCTACTCCGAACCTGTTTCCAGTACCCACTTTCGCCTATTATTCGTGAAAGTAAACAGCCGCTGTCGCTATACACGGAAGTACATGTCCAAAGGGTCATCCACCGGTAATTGAAAGTCGCCGCAATCCCCGATACCTTAAGCGTGAGCTATCTATCGATGGCGACAACAACCACCAAGCCTGATATTGAAACGGCCGACGTTTCGGGCGCCAATCTGCCCGCGTGGCCGCACGCGCCTGCGAAAGATCCAGGCGCGAACGATGTCAGCAGGCCATCACAGCGTGACGCGTTGCAAGCGCTGCTCGCGTTTTCCGCTCTGCACGATCAGGTGCGCCGCCGCAAAGCGCTGGCCTCGCAACACAACGGTTTCGACTCGCCAACTCCGCCCACCGAGTTCGAGCCAACTGAGCTTTTTGTTCTCGACGAAGTCTTGCAACTTGTAGCCGAGCGCGCCGTAGCCATTACCGGCGCCGATGGGCTAGCCATTGCCCTCGCGGAAAATGAAGAGATCGTTCTCCGCGCCGCCGCCGGCACCGTTCGTCCCGATCCCGGCACGCGCATCGACCGCACGTCGGCCTTCTCGGGAGCCTGCTTTCGCACCGCGCAGGTCATCAACTGCGACGACACCGAGACCGATACGCGCGTGAATCTCGAGGCGTGCCGCAAGATGGGTGTCCGCTCCATGGTGGCTGTGCCGCTGTGCGGACGCCGCCGCGTGATCGGAATTCTGGAAGCCTTCTCCTCATGGCCTTTCGCCTTCAACGAAGTCGACATTCGCAACCTCACGCTCCTAGCCGAACTCGTTCTCGGCGCGCTCAAGCCGGAAGATGAAGATCGTTTTGCGCAATCGGCGGAGGCGGCAGAGATCAGATTGGAGGCAGCGAAGCCCGAACCGACGAAGCCCGCGCCTTCGAAGGCGGAGCCGCCGAAATACGAAGCGAAAATCGCGCCAACCGCTGTTGCTCCAAGTCCGCTGCCTCCGAAGCCGGTGCCCGCAGCGCCAGTTCCGGCACAGCCGGTAACGGCAGCCAAGATCGTTGCTCCGCCTCCGCCGACGACGCCCGTTGTGACTCCGGTAGTTCCAGCAACCGCTGCACCGGCGAAGCCAGTGCTTCCGCCGCCCGCGCCGAAACCAGTGCCAGTACCTCAGGTCACAGCCGCGGCTTCCGTCGCAGTCTCTAAAGTTCCCGCGAGTCCAGTGGCCGCGTCCGCTTCCCGGCTTCCTGCATTTCTCGAAGCCAAGCCCAAAGCCGCGCCCGAGCCCGCACTCTTCGGACAACTCGATGGCGAAAAATCGCAGCGTCCCTGGATGGTATTCATGCTGGTGGGCATCGTCATCGCCACCGCCTTCAGCGCGGGAGTGTGGTGGAAGTTGAAGACCGCGCAAATCGGCGACCAGATGGTGCAGAATCAGCCTGTCGCGCCAGCGACTCAGCCGAATCCGGATCAGTCGCCAGAAGCTGCAGCGGACTCCTCTGCCGGCGAGATTCCAGATTCCGATCAGCCGGAAAACACGCCTGCCAATCCGCAAGAGTTATTAAAGTTTCCGCATGTCACCGGCGTGCGTCACTGGTCGTCGGGCGACTCCAGCACCATCGTTCTCGACCTTGAGGACCAGGTGCAGTATGAGCCGGGACATCTCTCGAATCCCGAGCGCTTCTATTTCGATCTCCGTGACACTCAGCTCGCGGCCGAGTTAAAGGGCAAGACTATTGAAGGAGACGCGCTGCTCAGCCACATTCGCGTGGCGCAACCGGTGTCGGGCATGACGCGCGTAGTACTCGAAGCCAAGAATAACGCGACGCTCTCGGCTCCGCAGGTCAGTCTGGAGCGCGAGCCTTATCGCCTGGTGATTCAGGTCAACAAGGCAGGCAGCACTCCGAAAACCGCCGTCAATCTATTCCCCAACGCTCCTGAAGTAGAGAAGAGCAAGCTCGCCATCGTGGTTCCGCCGCCGACGAAAGAAGATCTGCAGATGCGCTCGAAGGTGCCGAAGATGCGCATCGTTGTCGACGCCGGTCATGGCGGATGGGACCTTGGCACCGTGGGCCGCCGCGGTCTGCTCGAAAAAGATTTGGTATTCGAAATATCCCAGCGCCTGGGCAAGTTGCTCGAATCGCGCCTCGGCGCGGACGTGATCTACACGCGCCAGGATGACAACTACATTCCGCTCGACGAGCGCGCGGTGATCGCCAATACCGCGCAGGCCGATCTCTTCATCTCCGTGCATGCCAATTATAGCGATACGCCTTCAGCACGCGGCGTCGAAACCTATTACACGAATCTCTTCTCTGCGCCTGGCACGAAAGACCTCAGCAATCCTGCCGGACCGAAAGAAGCGGCGATGCGTTCGACACCGCACAACGTTCCGACGCCAACGCTTACACCGGGAGAATTACGCGACCGTATCGAGCAATCAAGGCGGCTTGCATCGAGCGTGCAGCACTCGCTCTACGGAACGCTGTCGGGGCAGAATCCTGGCCTGCGCGATCGCGGTATCAAAGAAGCGGGATTCGTCGTCCTCACCGAAAGCGCGATGCCAGGAATCCTGGCAGAAGTCTCCTTCGTGTCCAGTCCCACCGACGAACAGAAACTCCGCAGCGACGGCTATCGCGAACAAATCGCCGAAGCCCTCTACAAAGGTATTGCGCGCTACGCGTCAAGTGCCAAAGGCGTAAAGGTAGCGAGCGCAGCGAAGTAGGAGCAGTTCTCAGTTCTCAGTTCTCAGTTCTCAGTTCTCAGTTCTCAGTTCTCAGCTTTGCTCGTGTGGGGACGGACGCATTCGTCCGTCCCGGTCGCGCAGCGACCGTGACTTCCGTCGACAGCCTTCACGCGACCTTGGCAATTCCCTTTCTCCCGGCGCATAATGAGGAACTTTTGCTTCCCGCAACGGAAGCATCGCGGAGCCGCCTCTGACGCCTTTCACCGAACACTTCGATGTCGTCATCATCGGAGCCGGACTCTCCGGCATCGGCGCGGGATACCGCTTGCAAACGCGCTGTCCCCGCAAGAGCTACGTCATCCTCGAAGCGCGCGCGGAGATCGGCGGCACCTGGGACTTGTTCCGCTATCCCGGCGTACGCTCCGACTCTGACATGCACACGCTCGGATATCCCTTCCGTCCATGGAAGGAGGTCCAGCACATCGGCGACGGACCGAGCATTCTGCAATATGTCCGCGACACTGCGCGTGAATTCGGTATCGATCGCCACATCCGATTCCGGCAGCGCGTGCTCTCGGCATCTTGGTCATCCGAAGACGCGCGCTGGATTGTCACAACGAAGAGTGAGGAGGCCGGCGAAACGGTCCACTACTCCTGCGACTTTCTCTACGGATGCACTGGCTACTACCGCTACGACGCTGGGTACGAACCGGACTTTCCCGGCGCCGAACGTTTCCGTGGACGCATCGTCCATCCGCAGCATTGGCCGGAAGATCTCGAGTACGCGGGCAAGAAGGTCATCGTCATCGGCAGCGGAGCAACCGCAGTCACGCTGGTTCCTGCGATGTCGCACACCGCCGCGCATGTCACGATGCTGCAGCGCTCGCCAACGTACGTCATGACGTTGCCGCAGCACGATCCACTCGCCAATCTGATCCGGCGAGTGCTGCCGCAGCGCACCGCACTTCGCCTGGTGCGGTGGAAAAACATTCTGATCAGCTTGGGGATCTATCAACTGAGCCGGCTTGCGCCAGACCGCATGCGCCGCATGCTGCGCGATGGTGCAGCAAAGGTTCTGCCGCAAGGCTACGAGGTCGACAAGCATTTCAACCCGCGCTATCGGCCGTGGGATCAGCGGCTGTGCCTGGTTCCGGATTCCGACCTGTTCAAGGCCATCAGCGCGGGCCGCGCTTCCGTGGTGACCGACGAAATAGAGACCTTCACTGAACGCGGAGTTCGCCTGAAATCGGGCGACGAACTGGAAGCAGACATCATCGTCTCAGCGACCGGTTTGCAGATGCTCGCTCTGGGAGCAGTGCAGCTCGTCGTCGATGGTGAGGCAGTTGTTCCAGGGCGGCACTTCATCTACAAGGGCACGATGCTGAGCAACGTGCCCAACTTCGCCTTCTGCATCGGCTACACCAACGCCTCGTGGACGCTGCGCGCGGACCTGGCTTCCACATATGTCTGCCGCGTCTTGAACCACATGGATCGTCACAGCTACCGCACGTGCAAGCCGGCGTGCGATCCGTCAACGCTCGAGGCAAGGCCCTTGCTGAATCTCAACTCCGGATACGTCAAGCGAGCGTCGGCCGATCTGCCCAAGCAGGCCGCAACCGCTCCGTGGCTGATTCGCCAGAACTATCTCCGCGACATGCTCACCATGAAGATCAGCCGATTGGAAGATGGGATCCTTGAATTCGGCGCGTGTGCTGCAGTTGCTCGCGCGGATGTACGGGAAGAAGTAGCTTCGAGCTTTTAGCTCTTAGCCGTCTGTTCGGATCGTATGGGGACGGACGCATTCGTCCGTCCAGCGAAGGCGAAGCCGAGCGTGCGGAGAGGCAGGCGAGGTTCGAGCCGCGAGCCACGAGCAGAACCGGGAAGGGCACGAACTCTACTCGTACCACTGCAGCCTCTGGAGGCAAGCATGCGAGCATCTACGTTATATCGAATCGCTGCCGTTCTTCTGCTGCTTTTTGACGCGGGACATACCTCTGGTTTTCCCTGGTCCGATCCCAAGTGGGCAGTGGATCTTGGCTCCATGCGTTCAACCCACTTTTACATCATGGGGTTTAGCCGGACGTATTGGGATTTTTATCTTGGGTTCGGACTCTTCATCAGCGTATTTCTTCTGCTCGCGGTGGTATTGGCGTGGCAGCTCGGGCGCCTTCCGCCAGAGTCTTTGGCGCTCATGCGCGGCACTGCGTGGACTTTCGCCCTTTGCTTTGCCGTAATCACTTTCTTGAGCTGGAAATACTTTTTTGTGATTCCTATCGTCTTCTCGATCGTGACGACACTAGTTTTGGCTGCGGCGGCATGGCTTTCAGCCAAGCAGGTTTCCGCGTCTCCGTCGCGATAGGGCAGCTGCGAGCTTCGAGCCTCGAGCAAAACCGGGAAGGCACGAGTTCCACTCGTGCTGATTCGGCCTAACAAAAAAGATCCGGCTGCAGCCGCTGAGAGCCGCTGCTCCAACCGTCGTTAGACGGTAAATTTCTTCGAGTAAATAAATGGCACCGGCGTTCCCGAAATGGGACTGGCTTCTCGCCGGGAGGGGTCCCCCTCCCCCTCGATCTCTGGAATCATCGAGTTAGTCATAAATCGCAGATTAATTCTTGGCGCTCAATCACTTGTGGGCAAAATCTTGATGTCAAAGAACTTACCCATCGCGCTCGCGGGATCAATTCCCGGAACGCGACGGATGCGCTCTGCGGCCACCGTCACGGCCGCGACGATGATCGCGCGATTGCGGGGCTGTGCGCAAGGTCAGATGTCACATGCGCCTCTGGAAAAGAAGAATTGCGAGGCAAACTCTGTCCTAGCGTGGAACTGCCCCACTCAAGCCAAAATCGGGCTTGAATGGGCCACCCGACTTTCCATGGAAAACCGGGGCGAGACCCCACCTTGGAGACATTGGCAATCACACCATCGGGCCATGTGGAATTGCTTTGCAGGTTGCTAGTCTGTGCGTGGGGGTGGGCATGGAAGATACAGTAGCACTCAAGGTCACGCGGAAAAACTTGCAGCGCCTTGCTGAAGCTTTTGCCAACGATGCAGCTGATCCGTACAGGCACTTTCACAAGGCGGATGTCATGGCGCACTTCAAAATGAACATTGAAGACGCATGGTCAGAAGGGATTGAGGTGTACGCGACTGAAGACGGTTTTGTGTTTTCAGAATGGGGTGTTATGTCCCAATACAAGGTTGCCGCTCAAGCATAATCACCCTTGATAGAAGGACAAGAAAGAACGCATTCGCGAGAGTTGCCGAAGGGCCTTGCCAGCATCCTCCCGAGCCGGTGAATGTTGACCGCGGGTGGGCCAAGCTAATTGATTCTGATTTCTGTTGACACCATTCCTTTAAGCGGGTCCCCCATCTTTTTGCGTTTTGTACGCAACCTCAAACCAAAATCCTGAGAACGCATGGGCGAGGTTTCCACTCAGTCCGGGAACTGCCCCACTCAAGCCAAAATCAGGCTTGAGTGGGCCACCCGCCGAGATAGTTGGTCCTGCTGTTGGAGTCCATCTGTCCAACTCTTCGCAAAGAGTAACGAAGAGCGGGAACCTTCACTCGCGTCCTGGGGTCAGTAGCATCAGGGACAAGTGACTCTCTCGACGGAACGGCCATGTTGGCGAAGCAGGCTGCACCGGGTCCTGGTGCGAATCGCGGTTGGAATGTTCGTTCTTGTCTGCCTGACTTACGCTTGCGAGTACGCCACGGAGTGGCACCGCCGCGAGCGTCTTGAAGCAGTCGTTCAATCGATCAAGACTCTGCAAGTCGGCGTTACGAGCGACGAGGAAGTGCGCGCGCTGTCGGAACGGTACGGGGGACGCTTTACACCGGAGGCTACTTTCACAGAGCCGCGGACCTCAACCTACTCTTTCGGCTTTTCCAGCCCATACCTACATAGCGCGGACGGATACCACACGCTTCCCGGGCGAAGGCTGTGGATCGTAAATGTCGAACTGGTGATAACGGATCGGCGACTGGTCCGGACGTTCGTCAGGTTTATGGTCATGAGGTCTGACGGGTATGTGTTGATGTCAGGGGTCGACGTGGTCCAACGGGGTCCTTCGTATCCTCCCGAGTGGGCAAGCTATGCGGTGTTTGAACCGCATTACACCGGAGATCCCAATGAAGGATTGAAGGTTCTTCTGAACCCGGAAGCCACGACTGCGGAGAGAGACAAAGCGTTTCGCATCAACTTCTCATGTTTGACGGCGTTGCGGGAGTGCCGGCATCCGTGTGACGTTTTGCCGGAAGCGTGGCGCGATTTGCGTGTGCTGCATCCGGGGGAGAGAGGGGATTCGATGGATGCGGATTGTCGGCAGGCGGGACAGTGACCTTGGATCTCACCTCTTGTCATCCTGAGGTCGCTGCTTTTGCGACCGAAGGATCTCTGCACTTTGCTTGCAGGCACTGGCGCTGCCGGCGGGTGCATAGGTCCTTCGTCGGGCAAAGGGCGCCCTCCTCAGGATGACAAGAAAGTTGGTGAGACTGACAACGCGGGTGGCACGCCGCACGTCCCTGCATGAGCGGTGCGCGCGTCTGAGCGCTTACCGACCGTGGCCTCGCTCTAGATCTTCCTGTAACTGACAAACGGATTGACGATTTGGACAGCGTCGAATTCGCGCTGTCCCTGCATGTCTTCTGAAAATAAGAAGCTGCATCCGGCCTGCTTGGCGGAACGCACGATGAGTGCGTCCCAGAAGTTGAGTCCGTGAAGACGACGGAGGTCGACGGCGGCGAGTATGTCGCTCAGATCCGGAGCGGCAACGTCGAACTCGCTGAGCAATTCGACTTTGCGGCGCGCGATGCGGGGATCGACGCTCAGCTTGCGCGTGACGGTTACGAAGTACTCCTGCAACACCTGGAGGGAAACCACTCCTGTGCGGGCCCGGCGATGCTCCGCCACCAATTCGATGGCGCGGCGCTGCTTTGCGGGGGAAGACTGGTCGTCGGCATAGACTAGGACGTTGGTGTCGAAGAAGCTACGAGCGCTCATGAATCTCGTCGCGGTTGAAGCGCCAGCCGCGAGAATGCCCCTGGCCGGATAGGCGCTTGAATTCCTCGATGCTGCGCTCGGGATTGTCCCCGCCAGCGACGCTCTGCAGGTAATCACGAATCAACTGGTTCAGACTCTTCCCCATGGCTTCGGCTTTCTTGCGGGCGCGGGAGTGTGCACTTATTATGTGTCAATATGCCAGTTTTCGACGGCTGCCGGAAGTAATCTGAAAATATCCGGTTTCCTGCTCTTGCATCTTGAGGTCGCATTTTGCGACCTCAAGAAATTGCTGTGGGCTTGTCTCTGCACTTGCTGGCAGCATCGGCGCTGCCGAGGGTTGCACAGGTCCTTCGTCGGACAAAGTGCGCCGACTCAGGATGACAGGTGGTTAGGGAATGAATTAGCCTTGGCTCCGCCTCTTGTCGGACGCGGGTTACACATTTTGGACTTACAGGGGTCGTGGCGCCTGACGGCCGCGCTTCGCGCTGGGCCGGGACGGACGAAAGCGTCCGTCCCCAGACGAGATCGGCTAGTTGCATGGGGACACGCCGCCGTATTTTTCCAGCCACTTCAGTTCTTCGCGGACTTTGATTTTTCCGTGCCAGGGATTCTTGCCCAGGCCGTGGCCTTCGCCGGGGAAGATCAGGAGTTTGTTGGGGACGCCTAGCGAGTAGAGCGCGTGCTCCAGCAAATAATCCTCAAGCACGGCTACTCGGATGTCGTTGGCGCCGCCGACCATGTGCGTGGGCGTTTTTACTTTGTCGATCTGGAAAATGGCGGCCTCGTCGTGATAGCGCTGCTGGGCTTCCCAGGGACGTCCGCCTAAGAAGTAGGCATCGTCATAAGTTGTGTCGTCGTTGCCCCAATTGCCGATGTGCTCGACGGCGCCGGCGCCGGTGACGGCGGCTTTGAAACGCGTGGTCTGGGTGATCAGCCAGTTGGTCATGTATCCGCCATAGCTGTAGCCGCCGACGGTGAGGTGCTCGGGATCGGCGATGCCGTCTTTCACCAGCGCGTCGATACCTTCGAGAATGTCTTTGCCGGGGCGCGAGACAATCTGCGGAACGATCTGCAAGAGGAACTTGTCGCCGTATCCGGTGGAGCCGCGGTAGTTGGGTTCGAAGACCAGCCATCCGTTGGTGGCGGCTAGCGCAGCCCACTGATACCAGTCGGCTTCGAAGTGGTTGCCATCGGCGTCGGCGGGGCCGCCGTGGATGAAGGTGAGCATGGGCAGGTACTTCTGCTCGAATTTGCCGGGAGGATAGATCAGCATGCCTTCGACGGTGGTGCCGTCGTCGACCTTCCACTGGTAGGGCTTGCCTTGGGGGAGATCGGCCTCGGCGAGTTTCTGGTTGAAGGAGGTGATGGGGACGGCCTGAGCGAGTTTGTCAGGGGAGTCGGCGAGATAGACTTCGTCGGGCTTGCCGAGCGAGGAGTAGACAAAGGCCACGCGGGACGAGTGCGGCGTGGCCGAGATGTTGGCGTAGGTGCCGGGCCAGGTGGTGAGTCGATGCAGTTTGTCGGCGGGCTTGGTTGCGTCGTAGATCTGGGACTCGGTGCCGAGTCGGGCTGAGGTCAGGACGTTGAAGGCAGTGACGGCGTAGTGCTCGACTGGGCCGATGAAGTCTTTCGACCACTGCTCGATCTTTCCGCTGTCAGTATCCACCCAGTAGAGATGTGGCTGCAGGTCGCGATAGGGGCCGGAGACGTCTCCGACGCCGATCGAGAAAAAGATGTGGCGGGAATCGTTGGCCCAGCGCGGGCGGACTTCTTCGCCTTGGTTGTGGGTGATGCGGCGGGGTTGAGCCGCGGCGGTTGATTCGCTGGAGGCAGTCGCGGGCGAAAGCGCCCGCGCCACACTTGCTGCCACGTCCAGCATGTAGATTTCTACGTCTTCATATTTTTCCTGGCGCTGGTTGATGGCGTTGGTGACGAAGGCGAGTTTCGTGCCATCGGGTGAGGTGACGAGGTCATCGACGCGCAGCGAAATGGTCGCGATGGCGCGCGCGCCACGAGTGAGGTCGGGGTGCTTCTCGGGCTCGCCTTCTTTTTTCTCGACCTTCGCGGGTTCAGAGGTGTGGCGGGCGATGGCTGCGGGCACGTCGAGGGCGAAGATCGTGTCGCCGCGTTCAGCGATACGGTATTGCACGACATCTTTCCACTCTTTCTTGTATCCATCTTTCTGCTCTTTGCTCCAGGGCTGGAGCGTGGCGTAGTAGATGGTCTGCGAATCGGAGGACCAGGAGAAATTGTGAACATCTTCTTCTCCTTTGGTGAGGGGGAAGGCTTCGCCGCCGCGGGGAGAAATGAGATAGATCTGGCTGACTTCGCCTTTGGAATCGAAATCGGAGTCGTCGCCCTTCCCTGCTGGGTTCTTGCGTTCCGAGAGGAAGGCGATCCACTTGCCGTCGGGGGACCACTTGGGGTCGGAGTCGTGTCCGGATTGCGTTAACTGAATCAGTGATCCGGCTTTGCCGTCGTCCTGGTAGAGCCAGAGATCGGTGCGGAAAATTTGCTGGTCCCAATCGGCGCGATCGGTGACGATGACCACCGAATTGCCATCGGGAGAGAGTTCGATGGAGTGGAAGCTGACCGAGTTGAAGAAGTCATCGAGTGTAAGCTTGGGCTTTTGAGCAAGGATGGACAGGGTACAGCTCAGGACCATCGTGACAATGCACGCGGTTCGTTGGATTCGCATAGGGCCCCCGAGGGAAAAGGGTTTATACAACGGCGGTTTCGACGAACGCAAGTGCGGGAAGAGCGTTTCGGTGGCAGCAAGAACAACTTAACCGCAGAGAGCGCGGAGAAAATCCGCGGAGTTCGCTGAGAACTGCTCATTGGGATGGGATCGGCGGGTGTGAGAGTTGCAGATGTCGTAACGTCCAGAGCAGCGCGGCGAAGACTACGACAGACAATTGCAGATGAGTCCAATGGGCTAGCGGACCGAAGAGCGGGAGCAGGAAGGCGAGGTACAACAAGACATCGAGAGCGGGTTTCGCGGGATTGCCGACGTTACTCAGCGACCAGTCAGTGAGCAGCAGAAACGCTGGGGCCAGCGCCAGCAAGTCGTAGATGTAGAGGTGGGGGTTGACCAGGACGGCTGCGAACATCAGAGCGGAAAAACGAAGAGTGAGGGGAGCCGAAGATTTCCAAATGGCGGCGGCGATTCCAATTATGGCGAACGACGTCAGAACGTAGAGAGCCCAGACGGCGGGCCGCCAGGGAATCAGGAGTTCCCAGAAGCTGTGCAGCGAGTGCATCTGGATGGGGGAGAAGATCAGTTCGGTTGAGCCCGGATGGCCGGCGCTGTGGAGCAGTCTCGCGACGTACGCTTGCATGACGTCGCTGCCAAAGTAGAGCGACGTTAGTGCGAATTGCGTTGCGGCTAAGATCACAACGCCGGCGAAGGCCCGCCACGCTTGCGCTAAAAGCAGGATTACCGGGATGGCCACCAGAAATTGCGGCTTGAATGCGAGAAGGCCGAGAGTTACGCCGGCCAGGAAATCACGCTCGGAAAAAAAAGCCAGATATGCGGCAGTGAAACAGACCAGCACGACCACAGAAAGCTGACCGCGCATAAAGAAATGAAACAGCGGCGGGTAGGCGAGTGCGCAGATGGCGACCAGAGCGCGATGCCGGCGGAGGGCGGCGCATCGCTTCCAGATGAGGTAGACGCAGGCGAAATACATCAGCAGAGAAAGTGCGACCCAGATTTGTGCCTGCGTCAGGAACGGCAGCGATGCGAGAGGGATAAACGGGAGCGCGACTTGCGGACCATAGAAGTACTGCAGGTAGACACTGGTATCGCGGCCGGCGATGGCGCGGATCTCGCGCGCCAGGACGTGGTCATCATAGAGTTGATCGGCGTGACCGCTGGCGATCAGGCGGGCTGAAATGGGGAATTGAAGAAAGTCCTGGAACTTGATGTTGCCGGCGCGGTCGAAGATTCCGGGCTTGGCGTAGTCGACTAGACAAACACTCCACAGGCAGAAAACGAGAATAATCGCCATTGCTCGAATGCGCGGACCGCCCAGCAGTCGTGAGTGAAGGAAGGTCCACGGCGCGGATCCTGTGGAGTCGCTCACGGAATCGGCTCGGCGTTTTTCAGTGCGTCGTCCATGGACTGCCCCGAGTGCGGAACACCTTCGATCATGCGCCAGCCGTCATCGTAATTGCGAAATCCGACGACGGATTTGTAGTGCACATCGCCTGAATAGAGCGCGGCGCCGATTTCATTCAGCGGGAGCCATCTCCAGGTGAAGTCGACGTCGGCAAAATTGCCCTGCTTGGCGATGCCGTCGACTCCAACCAGTTCCCTCCTGGCAACTGGAATCGCGAGCAAGGAACCTCCGCCCTGGTCGGTGGGAATAGCGGCGCGGACGGCATCTACTCCGGAGGGCGTCAACAATACGTCCCAACAGGGCGGCGGAGCGAGGTCGCGAGGGCACGGCGCGGGAGTGGCGGAGATCCATTCGTGATGTTGAAGCACGAGATATTCGGGCGAGGGGTAATCCTTGCTGGCAACTATGCCGGTGCGCAGCACAAAGCGCTGAGGTGTTTTGAGTTCGGGGGAGGCGGAGATTAGATCGCTGGCCAGGCGGCGGGTGAGGAAGTCGCGGGGGGAGCAGGAGGTGAGGAGAAGCAGGGTGGTCAAGAAGATCGCGGGTGTGATGCGCTTTCTCGGCATGTTGAGTCTGTGGCGGTTCGGCTCGGCTTCGCCTTCGCTGGACAGCCGAGGCGGCTGTCCCCACATCATTCATTTATTTATTTCCCATCTATTTATTTCTGTCGCAGGAGTTCAACGACTTGTGATTGTAAACAATCGAGAGCGCTTGCGCGGCACGAAAGGACGCGACGTAATTTGGCCATCGAATTCGGGGGCCCAGCGGCCGGGGATCTGGTGGGCACAGTTGGGGCAGCGGCCTGGTGGAGTAAGGCGGTAGTCGGCGATTAGGTATCCGCAGCGGCGGATTAGCGTGCTGTGGCACTGGGGACAGCGCGTGTCTTCCCACTCTTCGACCATGCCGGGGAGATTGCCGGCGTAGATGTAACGAAGGCCCGCATCGCGCCCGATTTCTGCGGCGCGCAACAAATCTTCGACCGTCGTGTCTCGCTGGCCATCGCCCTGCATTTTGTAATCGGTGTGGAAGGCGGTGACGTGCCAGGGGATATCGGGCGAGACGCTGGCAACGAAAGCGGTGAGTTTGCGGAGTTCCTCATCGGAGTCGTTGAAGTTGGGGATGAGCAGCGTGACGATCTCGAGCCACAATCCCATGGCGTAAATGCGGCGGATGCTGTCGAGGATGGGGGCGATACGGCCTCCGAGTTCGTGATAGTGGCGGTCATCGAAACTCTTCAGGTCCACTTTGTATAAATCGAGCCAGGGGCGCACGTAGTCGAGAACCTGCGGCGTGCCGTTGCCGTTGGAAACGAATCCGGTAAGAAGTCCGGCGGCTTTAGCTTCTTTGAAAACTGCCACCGCCCATTCGCTGGTGATGAGCGGCTCGTTGTAGGTGCTGACCAAAACCTTCGCGCCTTGATCGAGAGCATCTTGTACCAGAGCCTGGGGAGAAGCCTCGAGCGGCGGAGAAACGGCGCGGGGGTCGCGCAGAGCTTGCGATGTGACCCAGTTCTGACAGTATCCGCAATGCAAATCGCAGCCGAGCATGCCGAAGCTGTAGGCGAGAGCGCCAGGATAAGCGTGGAAGAAGGGCTTCTTCTCGATGGGATCGCATTGCATGCCTGCGGTGTATCCCCAGGGGACGTAGAGTTTGCCGCCGCGATTGAAGCGGACTTTGCAGACTCCGGACTGACCGTCGGGGATTGGACAACAGTGGCCGCAGGAGAAACAGCGGACACGATTGTTGCCGAGATTTTCGACCAGGCTCGGATCGGCTTCGCGGACTCTCTGGTCGAGAACGTCGCGCAGGGTGGGCACGGGGAACCTCTGCCTTTATTTTAGCTCCGAGTCAGGGGTCAGGGGTCAGGCGTCGGGCGTTAATATGTGGGTGAGGAATTTTCTTTCGCCGCTCTGCGGCTCGCTCGAATTCAACGTTTTTACCCACAGCTTACGCTGAGGGCTGTATTCTTGCGCCGCTTCGCGGCTTCCAGATAGCGGCTCTTTCCCATTTCAAATATCAGATGTGAGTCTCAGTTGCATACGTTTAAGATCGGTCATTCGTCGCGGAGCAAGATCATGGGGTTCACTGAGAGAGCGCGGCGGGCTGGGATCCACGTGGCCAGGAGGCCCAGCATCGCCATGGCTAGAACCACGGCGGCCAATACTAGCGGATCGCGAGGAGTTGCGTGATACACGATGAGAGCGAGCACACGGCTTGCGAGAAGTCCGAGGAGCAATCCTGCAACGGAACCGTACGCCAACAATTTGACAGGACGGCTCAAGGCTGCCTTCAGCACTTCCTTGCGTTGTGCGCCTAGCGCGACACGAATTCCTAATTCGCGCAGACGCTTGCTGACCGAGTAGGCCGCCATGCCAAAGATGCCGGTTACGGCCAACACGGCACCCATCCCTCCCATGACCCCTAGCGCCAGAGTGGCCATTTGCGCGGGGAATAGAGAGGTGGCCATTTCGTCGTAACGCGATTCAATGCTGACCGGAAGCGATGCGTCCAGTTGGTGAAGCGTGCTGGTTATGTCTGGGCCGAGTTGCTGGGGATTGCGACTCGAACGCACCACCAGCCATCGGGAGTTCGAAGGCCACTGCAGGATGGGAAGAAACATCGCCGCTTGTGGATCTTC
>Ga0070732_10000759_pt1 | contig 18773 bp, 18 predicted proteins | sample Coa_R1_5_FD_66449 | JGI IMG/M metagenome (GOLD analysis project Ga0070732, IMG submission 66449) | Surface soil microbial communities from Centralia Pennsylvania, which are recovering from an underground coalmine fire - Coalmine... | ecosystem: Environmental > Terrestrial > Soil > Unclassified ... | reverse complement strand
CGAGCCGACCGCAACGCCGGCACCGAAGATCGTGACGGCGCCGAGCGTCGACGGGACGCCGATGAGTAGCGCGCGCCGCCGCGTCCGCAGGTCTTGGATCGGCCAGCCGCGCGCGCGCGCGATGCGCTTCAGCTCTGGATCGGGGTTGACCGCGTGCGGGTGGCCGACCGACTCGAGCAGCGGCAGGTCGTTCTTCGAATCCGAATACGCGTCGCTGATCGACAGGTCGAGATCGCGTTCACGGGAAAGCCGCTCGACTGCTTTCGCCTTTTCGGGGCCGTGCAGCAACGGGCCTGCGAGCTGGCCGGTGTAGATGCCTGCGTCGTCCAACTCGGAGACGGTTCCCATCGCGCCGGTCATCCCTAGCCCTTGCGCGATCACGTCTGCGATTTCCTGAGGAGCAGCCGTCAGCAGCCACGTCTCGGTGCCTTCGGCCATGTGCTGCTCGATGACGCGCGCGATGTCTTCGTATACGCGGGGGAGGATGCGCTCCTCCGCGATCTCCCGGCCGAGCGAACGAAGCTCGTCCTGGTGGCGTCCCTTCACGAACTGCAACGCCGACTCCTGGATGTCGCCGACCTTGTTCATCAGCTCCTTGCCGAAGAGCTGGTAACGAAGCTGGCCCCATGCGAAGCCGGCGATCTGACGAACCCGGATGAAGTCGCGCTCGTACATCCCGCGCGCGAGCAGGTAAAGGCTCGACCCGGGGATCAGAGTCTTGTCACAGTCGAAGAAAGCCGCCCGTTGGCCCACGCGTTGAGTCTACCGAGGTGGCTCGCCCCGGTCGTTCCGGGGAATGATGGGGGCGGCGGGGCTGTTCGAGCGGGAAATAGGGAGGGTGCGATGAAGAAGCAGAAGCTCGGAAAGAACGGACCCGAGATCTCAGTCGTGGGCTTCGGCGCATGGGAAGCCGGCGGCCAGTTCTGGGGCCCCGGCCCGGAAGATGAGCACGTCATCAAGGCTATGCAGGCCGGTTTCGAGGCAGGGATGACTTGGATCGACACGGCGGAGGTGTACGGGCGCGGGCGCTCGGAGGAGCTCGTCGGGGAGGCCGTGCGCGACCACCCCGACGTGTTGGTGTTCACGAAGCTCGCGCCGACGCCGAACGGAACCGGGTTCGATGCCGCGAGCGTGCGCGCGGGCGCTGAGAAGAGCTTGAAACGCTTGGGTCGCGACGTGATCGACCTGTACCAGCTGCATTGGCCCGACTCGAACACGCCGATTGAGGAGACATGGCAGGCGATGGCACAGCTCGTCGACGACGGACTTGTTCGGTGGATCGGCGTGTCGAACTTCAACATGGATCTGTTGCAGCGATGCGAGAAGATCCGCCACGTCGACTCATTGCAGCCGCATTTCTCGATGCTGCACCGAGGACCTCTCGACGATCTGCTGCCGTGGTGTGAGAAGAATGGGACCGGTTCGATCGCCTACGGACCGCTGGGGTTCGGGTTGCTGACCGGCGCGATCACGAAGGATACGAAGTTCGCCGACGACGATTGGCGGAGCGGCAAGATCGGGATGGGGAACTACGAAGCGATGTTCGCGCCCAAGGCGTTGAAGAAGAACCTCGATCTGGTCGAACAGCTGAAGCGCCTCGCTGCAGACCGAGCGATCACGGTCGCACAGCTGGCTCTTGCCTGGACGTTCGAGCAGCCCGGTGTCACGGCCGCGATCGCTGGTTCCCGCTCTGTCGGCCACACCGGAGAGAACGCCAAAGCCGGCGACGTCACACTGACCGACGAGGACCTCGACGAGATCGAATCACTGCTCTGAGCTGCACCATTGACAATGTGACACTTTCCGTTCTAGTGTCACATCCCCATGGAGGAGACCCCTCTCTACGAGGTCGAAGCACCGGCCCCTGAAGACGCGACGCGCGCGCGCATCCTCGACGCCGTCTTCGCCTGTGCGGAGCGCTTCGGTCTCGGACGCACGACTATCGCCGACGTCGCGAGAGAAGCGCGCCTCTCTCGGCAGACCCTGTACCGCTACTTCCCGAGCCGACACGATCTCCTCGCGGCGCTCGTCCTTCGCGAAGAGGAGCGCCTCGTCGCGCGCGTCCGCACGGCGATCGAACCGCACGCGGAACTGCGGCCGGCGCTCGAAGCCGCGTTCACGATGAGCCTGAAGACGTTCCGTGAGCACCCGCTGCTCGACAAAGTCATGGCAACCGAGCCCCAAGAGCTGCTTCCCTTCCTGACCGTCGAAGCGAACCCGGTCATGAGCATGGGGATGAAGCTGACCGAGCAGGTGCTGGCGACGCGCGCAGCGCACGTGCCGGAGCGTCTGCGTCACCGCGCCGCCGAGATCTGCGCGCGCGTGTTCATCTCGTATGCGATCTCGCCGCCCGACGAAGCGAACGAAGTCGTTGCTGCAAGCCTTGCAGAGCTCGTCTGCAACGGTCTGTCCGATCATCCCGGAGGCCAGTCATGAGCACGGACTACTACGCGCAAGCGCTTAGCGAGACGAGCTGGGAGGTCCCGGGACACCTCAGCACCGCGTTCCAGTGGGAGTACGACCAAACGCGCGACCGGCTGCTCACGCTGTACAGCAAGGGAAAACAGAAGCAGTGGGACGCGGCTGAGCGGCTGGACTGGTCGATCGAAGTGGATCCGCGCGGTGAAAAGAACGCCCCCGACTACTACATCCCGATCTTCGGGTCGCCCACGTGGGAGCGCCTGAACGAAGACGAGAGAGCAACTGTTCGACACCACACCGGTGCATGGCTGAACTCGCAGTTCCTACACGGCGAGCAGGGCGCTCTCGTTTGTACGGCGAAGATCGTCATGTCGGTGCCGGACATCGACTCGAAGTTCTACGCCGCGACACAGGTGATGGACGAGGCCCGTCATGTCGAGGTGTACGACCGCTACCTGCGTACGAAGATCGAGCTGGCCTACCCGATCAACCCGCACCTGAAGACGCTGCTCAATCAGATCCTCAGTGACTCGCGATGGGACTTCACGTACCTCGGCATGCAGATCATGATCGAGGGACTGGCACTGGCAGCATTCTCGCTGATCCGTGACTACTCCGAAGAGCCTCTCGCGAAAGCGCTCAACACATACGTGATGCAGGACGAGGCGCGTCACGTGGCGTTCGGGCGTTTGGCACTTCGCGACGTGTACCCGCAGATGACGCAAGCCGAGCGAGACGAGCGCGAAGACTTCGTGTGTGAAGCCTCACGGCTGATGTACGCACGTTTCCTCGCGCAGGAAGTGTGGGAGAACCTCGGCTTCGACACCGAAGAGTGCCTCGACTACGTCCGCAACGCCGAGATGACGCGAGTCTTCCGGCAGATGCTATTCAGCCGGATCGTGCCTACGGTCAAGGACATCGGCTTGTGGGGCCCCAAGGTGCGCGCCCTTTATGAAGAGATGGGCGTGATCGGGTTCCAGGACGTGGTACCGGACGAGCTGTCGGCGGCCGACGAGCAGATCGCGGAGGAGCTCGACGCCCGGCGCGCGCAGATCGATGCGACCATCGCGGCGGGAGCCGAAAGATAGAGATCAGCAGCCCGTACAAGCGCTCCGGATCTTCGGAGCAACCGTCGAGGACGTCTGGCCACTCTCGTACCCAACGGTAACGAATTCGGCACGCGTCTTGCCGCTCGCGAGGTGGATCGTGACATCGAAGCCCATCGATGCAGGTGCGGCAACCGGCCGGGAGTCGACATGAGCCTCGTACGACACGATGTCGTCCCCCTTTAGATCGTAAAGCCCTCCGATCGACTGGTAGTTCTTCGGCGCGGAGCAGCACATGAATGGTTCGGCGCCGATGCCCTCGGCGCGCGCATCCAGGAAGCGCGTCAGGGCTCGTATGTATGAGTTGCTCTTGCTGCCGCCGGTCACGAGGCCATGTGCAGGGTCGGATCCGTCATACCCGTGCACCGTAAGTGCTGCTCGAGTCCCGAGCATCTTGTACGCGTCCCATAGTTGCTGCGTCGACGCGAACAACCGGATGATCAAACGTTGGATGGTGGGGCTCGAACACGATGTCGCATAGTTCGAGCAGCCGGTCCATTCGATCGCATAGAGCGTGTGCAACGCGTCGGGAGACGTCGTCACCGCGTTACGGCCCTCGATCGTGATCGGACTCGTCTGTTTCCCAACGAACGCGTCTTGGTATCTCCCCGGCTCAAGCGTCACGGTGAGAGCGAATGTGTTTCCGCCCTCGGAAGTCGATGGGAACCCCTTCGGCTCGAAGTCCCATACCCCTTCGAACCAACCGCCCTTCCAATCCTTCGGCACGTCTATCGCGAACGCCGCCTGGGCGCCGGCGCGCTGCACGTAACCCGAAGGCACCGAGTCGGGCCAAGTGGGTCCGCCGGCAGGGATGTCGACTCTGACGTAGTCGGCGAGGATCGCGTAGTTGTCGAGCCGCATCTTCGGAACGCTGACGGCGAACGCCGGCCCGGTGAAGATGGTGCCACTCCCGTCGATCTTGAAGTCCAATTGCCAGGGTTGCTGACTGCCCGGGCCGCTGCGGTCGATCGGGGTCCAGGTTCCCTGGTGATCGAACCCGTTTCGCGCGTGAACCCCGTGCCGAGAGTTCCGTCGAGCTTGTACCAGTGACCGTCGGCCGTGAATTCGATTCCAGCATCTTTGGTGCCGAAGATTGACTTGCTCGAGCACAGTTGCCACTTTCCAACGAGGCGCGCGAGGAAGGCTTGCTTCGAAAGCAAGCTCATCTCGCCTCCATCGGGTGCAGTGCACGCCGCTGCCAGCGGCGCAGAGGATCCTGTCGGGCTCGTCGAAGGAGACGTTATTGCGGTTGCCGACGGCGTGGGCTTGTCCGAGAGCGAGGCTTCGGGTCCGTTTCTCCCGATGCGGCCGACGAAGAACCCCCAAACGCCGACCGCAAGGATCGCGATGGCAGCGGTAGGCCATCGCAACCGCGCCCACGTGGTGCGAGATTGCTCGTTCATCGTCCGTCCCTTCGATCCCCCAGTTGCCTTGCTCTATTGAGCCGGGTTCTTGGCACGCTCGACAGGCCCGAACGGGCAGAGTTGTCGGAAGGCTACCCGCGCGCCAGCGCGGTGATGAGCCCGGCCACCATCGCGAAGAAGCAGTACACCCCGAAGGGCCGAAGGCCCTTCAGCCGGATCATCCGCAAGAACCACTTCACCGCCACGAAGCCGGACAGCGCCGACATCAAGATCCCGACGATGAACGGCCCGACCCCGGTCGCTCCGGCCTTGTGGACCATGTCCGGCAGCTTGAACAGGATCGCGCCTGCGATGACCGGGATCGACAATAGGAACGAGTAACGGGCGGCCGCTTGGCGCGAGATCCCGAGCCGCATCGCCCCGCCGATCGTGGCGCCCGAGCGCGACACTCCCGGCAAGATCGAGAACGCTTGCCACCCGCCGACGATCGCGCCATCGCGGTTCGTCAGCTCGTCGATCGCGCGCGCAGGCTCCGTGCGAGCTTCGGCCTTCGTCTCGGCCGACAGCAGCAGGTACCCGGTAACGCCGAGCAGCAGTGAGATCACGACCGGCCGCTGGAACACACTCTCGACCCAGTGGTTCAGCGCCGCGCCGACGATGACCGCGGGGATCGTTCCGATAACGATCAGACGCAGCAGCATCCGGTCGGCGTCGCCCGCATCACGCCAATGAATCACCGTGCGGATCAGTCGCATCACTTCTTCACGGAACACATAGACGACGGCGAGCAGCGTGCCGAAATGCACCGCGACATCGAACGCAACGCTCGGGGTCTTCCAACCGAAGATGAACGGCACGAGTTGGAGATGGCCGCTCGAAGAAACGGGGATGAACTCCGTTAGTCCTTGGACGAGACCGAGGACAAGCGCATGCAGAAGGCTCACGTTCCGCTAGTGGCCGACGCGCGCGCCGTCAAGCGCGGTGGCGCAGGGACAGGCCCGCTCGACGGGAAGGAGCGGGATGATCGCGAACAGCAGGTCGCGCAGACGCGCGTTGTTGTCGTTGAAGACCCCGATGACTTCGGGCACGGAAACGGGCGGCATACCTTCCACGCCGACGTCGTAGTCCGTGATCAGCGAGATGTTGCAATAACAGATCTGCATTTCGCGCGCGAGCGCCGCTTCGGGGTATTGCGTCATGTTGATCACGTGCCAGCCGTTCTGCGAGTACCAGCGCGACTCCGCGCGCGTCGAGAAGCGCGGACCCTCGATCACCACAACGGTTCCGGTTTCGTGGACCGAGATGTCTTGCGCGCGCGCACACTCGATCGCGATCGCGCGCATCTCCGGGCAGTAGGGGTCGGCCAGCGAGATGTGCGTCGTTTCGGGGCCGTCGTAGAACGTCGACGGACGGCCCGACGTGCGGTCGACCAGCTGATCGCAGACCACGAAGTCGCCGCGCTTCACGTGCGGCTGCAGCGATCCGGCGGCCGTCGGCGCGAGCAAACGCGTCACCCCGAGTTCGTGCATCGCCCAAAGGTTGGCGCGCGCAGGCAGCTTGTGCGGCGGGTATTCGTGCTTCAGCCCGTGGCGGGGCATGAATGCAACGCGACGGTCGGCGATGGTTCCGATCACGATCGGTGCCGAGGGGTCACCGTAGGGCGTTGCGACGGCGTGCTTGGTCGCGTCGGTGAGGAATGAGTAGAAGCCGGACCCGCCGAAGACGCCGATCTCTGCGCGCGCAGCCACTACGACGCTTGTGACCCGGCGCCGCCGCCCGAGTCCTTCTTCTTCGCGGCCGGCTTCGCCTCCGATTTCTCAGCGGGCTTCGACTCGGATTTATCCGACTTCTCGGACGACGAGCCGCCCTCCTTGTCCTTGGACGACGGGCTCAGGGCCTTCCGGGAGCGGTTATCGGTCGAGTAGAAGCCGGAGCCTTTCAGGACGACTCCGACGGGGTGGTAGATGCGCTTGAGCTTGCCGCCGCAGGCTTCACAGGTCTCGAGCGGGGGATCGGTGAACCGCTGAACGACCTCGTAGCGACGATGGCAATTGGTGCATTCGTACTCGTAGGTGGGCACGAGGCCAGTGTACAAGGGAGAAACGGGTGCCTACCCGAGCCGCTTGCGGCGGATGGTGCGCTCTTCCGTGACGACGACGTCCACCGCTTCGTCGTGGTCGTCGAGGGGGATCGCATCGACGACCTGCACTTCGAAGCAGATCCCGACGCGGGGGACGTCGCCGGCTGCTCGAAGGAAGACGTCGTAGAAGCCGCCGCCGTAACCGAGGCGGTTGCCGTGCTCGTCGAACGCGACGCCGGGCACGATCACCACGCCGGCCGAGTCGGGGGAGACCGGCAGGCGCGCGCGCGGCTCGGGGATGCCGCGGTAGCCGGGCTCGAGCTCGTCGAGCGACGTGATGGCCGCCGCGCGCAGCGCACCGTCGTCCGCGACATAGGGAAGGAGCAGCCGTTTGCCCGTCTTCAGGACCGCGTCGAGCAGCATGGCGGTCGGCACTTCCGAGGTGATCGATACGAAGGCGAGCACGGGATCGGCTTCGGACACTTCGGGCAGATCGAGCAGCCGCTCGATCAAAGCAGCTCCACGTTGCGCCCGGTCGGCGGGGTCGAGCTGCCCGCGGCGAGACAGGACCAGCCGGCGGATCGTTGCTTTTCTAACGGCTGTTTCCATGCCGGGTCAGTAAGCCATAAATCGGCGGCCGGGTACAGTTCGCGCCGTCGAGGTCCGAGATTTCTGTTAGATGCCCAATTTTGACCCTAGAACCCCGATGCCTTCTCATATGTCCATCCGTTCCCTAGGGCGGCGATGAAATTAAGAGCAAGGTTGCTCGCGGCCTTCGCGGTCGTGCTGGCCGTGTCGGCCGGAGTCGCGCTGCTCGTCGTTCCCATACCCACGCGCGACCGGTTACTCGCCTTCGGGATCATCATCGTCGTGGGTCTGGTCGTCGCCTTCGCGGTTGCGGAGGTGCTTGCCCGCCCTCTCGGTGACTTGAGCGATGCGGCTTCGCGGGTCGCACGGGGAGATCTCTCGGCGCGCGCGCACGCGCGAACCGACGATGAGGTCGGGGCGCTCGCAAGCTCGCTGAACCAGATCGTCGAGAACCTGCGCGCGCAAACCACCGAAGCGGATACGTCGCGTGACGAAGTGCGCCGCTCGGTTCGGCGGCTCGGTGAAGCGTTGCGCGTCACGCACGTGGACATGCGCAAGATGCTTTCGGTCGTGCTGGAAACCGCGTTGGTCGCGGTCGAGGGGAAGGCCGGCGCCGTGTTCCTGTTGAGCGCGCGCCGCAACGAGCTGTACGTAAAGGTCGGCCGCCACCTGGCGCCGCAGATCGCAGAGCAACGCATCGCGCTTGGACGCGGTTTGGTCGGTTGGGCGGCCGAGCACCGCAAAGCGGTCGTGATCCCATCCGCCGACGCGCCGGTTCCGGAAGACCCGGAGCCGACCGAAGCGACGGCGCTTGCTGTTCCATTGGAGAGCCAGTCGCAGCTGCTCGGCGTGTTGGTCATATACGGACGGCAGAACAACGAGCCGTTCCGCGACGAAGACCTAGACACGATAACGTCGCTCGCACGACAAGCAGGCGTCGGCATCGAGAACGTGTTGCTGCACCAAGAGGCGCAGCGCTTGTCGATCACCGACGGGCTGACCGGCATCTGGAACTACCGCTATTTCCAGATGCAGATGGCGCAGCACTTCGCAGCGGCCGTTCGGTTCGAGCACCGTCTTTCGTTGTTGATGATCGACATCGACCGTTTCAAAGATGTGAACGACCGGTTCGGCCACCAACGCGGCGATACAACCTTGATCGAGCTTGCGCGCCGTGTCGTCATGCACACGCGGCTGAACATCGACACGCTCGCGCGCTACGGCGGCGAGGAGTTCGTGCTGATCCTGCCGGAGACCGGCTTGCAGGGGGCGCGGATCGTGGCGGAGAAGATCCGCGAGGAGGTTGCCTCGACGCCCTTCGGCGAAGACGACGATGAGCCGATCGAGGTCACCGTGTCTATCGGGTATGCCTCGTACCCAGAGCATGGTTTAACCCAGCAAGCTTTGGTCGATGCTGCCGACAAAGCGATGTACGAAGCGAAGGCGCGCGGCAGGGACCGCGTGGTCGGAGCAGACGAGCTCGGTTTCTAGGGATTGCCCGCGCGCCGGGGCGCTCCGTACACTGCGGCAACCTTCGGGCCATGACCGTAACCAAGGCAGTTATCCCCGCAGCCGGGCTCGGCACCCGGTTCCTTCCGGCTACCAAAGCGCAGCCGAAGGAGATGTTGCCCGTCGTCGACAAGCCGACCATCCAGTACGTGGTCGAGGAAGCGGTCGGCGCGGGCATCACCGACATCTTGATCGTGACCGGCCGTGGGAAGCGCTCGCTCGAAGATCACTTCGACCGTTCGATGGAGCTCGAGCGGATGCTCGAAGGCAAGGGGAACACCGACCAGGCCGAAGCGATGCGCGCGATCAGCGACATGGCCGACATCCACTACATCCGCCAGAAGGAACCGAAAGGCTTGGGGCATGCGGTCTTGGTTGCCGAGCGGCATGTGGGCGGCGAGCCGTTCGCGGTGTTGCTCGGAGACAACATCATGGTCGATCCGCTGCTCGAGCCGATGGTGAAGGTGTACGAGCAGTACGGTCGGAGCGTCGTCGCGCTGCAAGAGGTCGCGCGCGATCAGGTATCCGCGTACGGGATCGCAGCGTTCGAGCCGATCGACGACCAGCTGGTGAAGGTCGTCGACATCGTCGAGAAGCCCGCAGTCGATGTTGCGCCGTCCAATTTGGGGGCGATCGGGCGTTACGTGCTCACGCCGGAGATCTTCGACGCATTGCGCGCGACGCCGCCGGGCGTCGGCGGTGAGATCCAGCTGACGGACGCGATCCGCAACCTTGCGTTGGCGCAGGCCGTCTACGGCTACATCTTCGACGGCACGTTCTACGACATCGGGCGCAAGCTGGACTACTTGCGCGCGACGGTCGAGCTTGCAGCCGAGCGTGAAGATCTGCGCGCGGAGTTCCTCGACTTCCTTGCGGATTTCGCTATCCGTAAGAAGTTGGTGTAGACCTGCGGCAGCACCGCCGCCCTGCTTGAGGTTTTTCCCCGCTTTCCCCGCTTCAGCTTCAGCGATGCGCGATTCGAGGGTCCTTGAATCGGAAAATGAGGGGGTTATGCTCGCCGTGAAGGTAGCCATCCGATCAACAGGGAGGCTCGCGGCTGAGCATCTGGGTGATCCTCCTTTTGGCCCTCGCGTGGGCCGTCGTTCTAGTCCCCTCCCTGCTCAAGCCACGATTCGAATCCTCGCCGCTCGACGGCGTCCGTAACTTCGAGCGATCGATGGGCATCCTCGCGAGCGCGCGCCACGGCCGGACGGAGATCCCGGGCCGATGGGTGATGGTGCCGAAGGACATGCCGCAAGGACCGAAGCGCCGGCGCAACCTCGTGATCCAACGACGCCGACGGAACTTCCTCCGGTTGCTCATCGTCGTCTTCGCGTCGTTGATCCTCGGCGTGATCCCAGGGTTGCATTACTTCCTTTGGGTGAACCTGGCGGCCGATCTCGGATTGGCCGCGTACGTATGGCAATTGCGCCGCTGGCACACCTCCGAACAGAGGGTGGTGCCACTTCCGGCACCGGTTCCTTCTGGCGAGCAGCCCGCGCGCGACGCCGGCATCTCCAGCTAAGCGGGTTACGATACGGCCGTGGACCTCTCTGAGATCTCTGCCAACATCCGTAAACGTCTCGACGCGAAGAGCGCTGCGCGCGAGAAAGGCCTAGCCGCGTCGCGTCACGCGATCCGCTTCTGCGCCAATTCCATACGAGCGGTGCATCGCGGCGAGATGGATCTCGCGCGCGAGCTTCAAGGCCAGGCGCGCGAGCAGCTTGATGCTGCGCGCGCGGCGATGAAGCCGTACCCCGACATCTATCACGCGGGTTTCTTGCACGACGCCGAGAAGGAGTACGCGGAGTCGCTTGCGACCTACGCGTTCATCAACAACGAGAAGTTGCCGACGCCCGAGGAAGCGGCCGTAGGCGACGCCGCGTATCTCAACGGGTTGTCCGAAGCGATCGGCGAGATCCGCCGGCACTTGCTCGACATCATCCGACACGGCGATCTCGCGCGAGGCGAAGAGCTTCTCGCCGCCATGGACGACATCTACTACGTGCTTGTCTCGATGGACTACCCGGACGCGATCACCGGAGGATTGCGGCGGTCGACCGACGTGGCCCGGTCGATCATGGAGCGCTCGCGGGGCGACTTGTCCATCACCATCGTGCAGCGCGGCGTGCAAGAGGCGATCGAGCGCGCGCGCAAAGACATCAGCGGTTAGGCGCGCGGCTCACCGAGGCCTCAGGCTCCCTGGTACCATCCCGTACTTCCGGGGGTGTAGCTCAGTTGGTAGAGCACTACGTTCGCAACGTAGGGGTCGTCGGTTCGAGTCCGATCACCTCCACAAGTACAGCTTCCGCGGGTTAAGAGCGAACCGCGAAGACCCTCCATTCATCCTGAACGCCCTTGAGAGCGTGCACGCCTCGGTCGTCGAACTCGATCCCTGCCCCCGCGACGAGGTCCTTGACGGTGCTCGACACGACGATGTCGCCGGTGCCCGCTAGGGCGGCGACGCGCGCGCCTATGTGGACGGCGATGCCGCCGATGCCGTTGTCTAGCACCTCGATCTCTCCAGTGTGAATTCCGGCACGGATCGCCACGTCGATCGACGTCAATGCTTCGCGGATCGATTGTGCGCAGCGGATCGCGCGCGCAGGACCGTCGAACGTCGCAAGGAACCCGTCGCCTGCGGTATCGACCTCGTGACCGTGGAAGATCGCAAGCTCTCGCCTCACCAAGGCGTGATGACGTTCGAGCAGGTCGCGCCAGGCTCGATCACCGATGGAGGATGCGCGCTCGGTCGAACCGACGATGTCCGTGAACAGGACCGTTGCCAGGACACGATCTTGGCGGGGCGGGGGACGACTGCCGGTGAGAAACTCTTCGATCTCGTCGACGATGAGGTCCGAATCGCCGAGGAAAGGGATGTGGTCGTTGCCGGGCAGCTCGACGAATCGAGCATTGGTGATCCGTTCCGCGACTGCACGGCCTTGCGCGACGTTCACGATCCGATCGCCGGTTCGTTGCAGGACGAGGGTGGGAGCTTGGACGAGTGGCAACACCTGCCGTATGTCGAGATCCCTGAAGATATTCTGGAGCTCTCGGTAAGCACCGGGCGTGGCGACAAGCCGCTCGAATCTCGCCCACCATTTCTTGAAAGCAGGATCGAACGACGGACCTTGGAGATCGAGGTTCTCCCCGGTTCCCATCTCCGCGGTGAAGCGCTCTATGAAGTGTCCCTGCTCTTCTGCCGTCTTGCCCGACGGCCAATCGTCCGCGCGAAGCGTCCTCGCCACCGGTGCATACAAGATGAGCGCTCTTGTCCGCTCGGGCCGCGTCGCTGCGAACAAGAGCGCCATCGCACTCCCGCGGGCGCCGCCGAAAACCACCGGTGCCGCCGCCCCCGCGGCGTCGACGACCGCGTTCATGTCATCCGCTTGAAGCTCGAGGATGGGAGGCTGATTGCCGCGGTCCGATAATCCCATCCCGCGCATGTCGAAAAGGATCAGGCGTGCGAATGACGCCAGCCGGTTGAGGTATCGCGACCAAGCAGGCCATTCCCACATGATCTCGAGGTTGGACCAGATACCCGGCGTGTACACCAGGTCGAGCGGCCCGTCACCGAGCACCTGGTACGCGATATGGACATCGCCGGATTCCGCATATCTCGTCTCGGGGACTTCCACGGAGGCAAGGTTGGGGTCCCCGGGCCCCTAGGTCAAGGACGGGTCTCTTTAGCGGCATCACCGCCACCACGTCGAGTTCGTCTCCGGATCTCAAGTACAGACTTCGAGCAGCAGCTCCGCCAGTTCTTCCGGCTGCGTGATGAAGGGGATGTGCGACCACGGTCGTTCGCGATACGTCCAATCCGGGCTGCTCTCTGCGATAGCTGCCGGCTTGTCGAAGGGCGCCGGAGAGGTTCGGCATCTGATGTAGGCGCGGTGCGCGTGCAAACGATCTGTATTCACCAGAGAAACCGCATCCGTGAAGTGGGTGAGCGGGGTTGGGCGAAGCTCCGAGACAACCCACTGAAACTTCGTCTCGTCGTGCACGCGCCAGATGTCTCGCACGATGTTCTCCCAGGGCATCGGAGCCCATCGGGGCAACAGCCATCCGTCGCCCTCGGCATCGGCAAACTGTTTGAGCTGCTCCCACCGATCGGGCGGGATGAGGCTGCTCGTGCTTTCGCCGTCGGCGGGGACGAATGCGTCGAGATAGATGAGGCCCCCGATGAGATCGGGGACTCGATCGGCGACGGCCGTGATGACTGTTCCGCCGGAACTGTTGCCGACCAAGATGATGTCGTGGAGGTCGTTCGAGGCGATCTGATCGACCACATCTTGCACGTGCGTGGCGAGCGTGATGTCTCTGTTGAGGAGGTGCGCGCGCTCACCGAGACCGGTCAATGCCGGCGCATAGACGTCGTGACCCGCCGCGTTGAGGGCGGCGGTTACGTCTCTCCAGCACCAACTCCCGAACCATGCTGGATGCACAAGCACGAACGTGGCCATAGATCACCTCCGGTGCATCCAGTGCGGGCGCAGGATGCTACGGATCAGATTCCGTTCAGCGCGCCGCTTTCTTCACCAGCGCGCTGATCTTTTTCTCTTCGGCCGGAGTCAACCCCGTTAGCGCGAACGAAGTGACCCACATGTTGCCCTCGTCGAGTTTCGCCTTCTCTTCGAAACCGAAAGTCGAGTACCTCTGCTTGAACTTCGACGCGGGCTTGAAGAAGCAAACGACCTTGTCATCCTTGGCGTAGGCCGGCATCCCGTACCAGGTCTTCGAGGTGAGCTCGGGGGCAGCGGCCTTGATGATCGTGTGGAGCCTCTTGGCCATACCGCGATCGGGTTCGGGCAGCTTGGCGATGGCCGCGAGCACTTCCTTTTCCAGTTCCGCCTCGGTGGCCACTCTCTTTCTCTCTCGCGCGAGGTCCTTCATCGCCGCTCGTTCCTCGGCGCTGAACGCGCCCTTGGGAGACTTCTTCGCTGCCTTCTCAGCCATTGCGGTGCACCTCCATGTCATGAGCGGGCCCGGCTGCTCGAGCTGGGATCGCCGGGGTCCTGGTCTCTTTTTACCCGAACAGCCGCATAGCGAGGTTTGTAGCAGCTCCAGGTGATCCACCCCCATCCCTGGACGACCCCCACAGGAGTTGACGGCCCGACCGTCGAACCAACCTGGAAGGAAGTCGGGGGTTTCCAACGACCTTTTCCCCCGGTTGCCCACACAAACACGGAAGGCCCAACCCGGAAGGCGGAGTCAGATGTCCTACGGCACTGGAAAGAGAAAGAGCTCGACGCTGATGCGCGCCGGACGGGTGATGACGATCATATTGGTGCTCGCGAGCACGCTCGCTGGTGCAACAGCGTCGACGCCGGCGTTCACTGCGGCCGGCAGCGCCGAGCAGGTGTACGCGACGGGCCTCGCTCCGAACGCACAAGTCTCGCTCATCTCACCTAGCGGAGAGACCCTCTCCACACAGAAGGCCACGCCGCTCGGCGGTGCGCTCTTCCGGAACGTGCAGCCCGGGACCGGCTATCGCGTGAAGTCTGGCGGGGTCACGTCACGGCCGCTCGTCGTTCATACCAACGCCGCGGCTCCGTGGGATCCAGGCATCTACAACCAGACGATCAAGCCGGGCGGCTATCAGTACCTGACGACGCGCGATGGGACGACACTCGCGCTTACCGTGCATCCGCCGACGAGTCCCGCCGGCGAACCGGGCCTGCCGTCGAACACGCCTCTGCCCAACGGGCCCGATTTCCTTCCGCCGTATCCGACGCTGATCGAGTACTCGGGCTACGCGTACGCCGATCCGGCCGGGCCGGAAAGCGGGATCGCAGTTCTCGCGAACCTCATGGGCTTCGCGGTTGTGGACATCAGCATGCGCGGCATGGGCTGCTCGGGCGGAGCATTCGACTTCTTTGAGCCGCTACAGAACCTCGACGGATACGACATCATCGAAACGATCGCTCACCAGCCGTGGGTCCTCGATCACAAAGTCGGGATGATGGGCATCTCGTACGGCGGGATCAGCCAGCTCTTCACCGCGCAGCTGCAACCGCCAGACCTCGAAGCGATCTCTCCGCTCTCGGTCATCGACGCGACGGCCACGACCTTGTATCCGGGCGGCGATCTCAACGACGGCTTCGCGGTCGCATGGTCGAACGAGCGCCAGGCAAACGCCCGCCCCTCCGGGCCGAAGGTGGGTCAGCCGTATGCCTGGAAACAGATCCAAGCGGGCGATGCGATGTGTAAGGCGAACCAGGCGCTCCACGGCGACGCAGCCGATCTGCAAGCGAAGATCAAAGCGAACGACCACTACAACCCGGCGGTCGCCGACGCGCTCGATCCGGTGACGTTCGTTCACAAGATCAACGTGCCGACGTTCTTGGTTTGCCAGTTCGAAGATGAGCAGACCGGTGGGCACTGCCCGGAGCTTGTCTCGCACTTCACCGGCACGAACAAGAAGTGGTTCACGTTCACCAACGGCGCGCACATCGACTCGTTGGATCCGGACACGTACAACCGGTGGTACGACTTCCTGTCGTTGTATGTGGCGCACCGCGCGCCGATAGTCAATGCGGAACTCTCGCACGCCGCCGCGCCCGTCGTCTATCAGGCCGCGATGGGATTGCCTCAGAACGACATCGTCAACCTGCCGTTCGATCCCGTCCAAGCTCTGCCGACGTACGACTTGGCTCTCCAGGCGTTCGAGCGGCAGCCGGCGGTGCGGGTCCTTTTCGACAACGGTGCGGGCGCGTCGCCTCTCGGCGATTCGACTCCTGGGAACCCCTACGCCGGCTACTTCGGAAACTTCGAGACGCTGCCGGTCCCTTCGACGGCCCCGGAGTTCTGGTACCTCGGACCGGGAGGGACGCTCTCAGACGAGGCCCCGGCACACGGAGGCATCGATCAGTTCACTTGGAACTCGCATGCGCTCCCGCCCACGGACTTCACCGGCAGCACGGGTGGCGGTGGCTTGTGGGGGAACGCGTCCCAGTGGAAGTGGAACTGGAAGCAGAACCCGACGGGAACGGCGCTCTCGTATCTGACTCCGCCGCTGAAGACCGACACCACCGTACTCGGCGCCGGGGCGGTCTACGTCTGGGTGCGATCGTCGACCCCCGATGTCGATCTTCTGGCGACGATCAGCGAGGTGCGTCCCGACGGGAAGGAAACGTTCGTCCAGAACGGCTACATGCGCGCGAGCATCCGCACGCTTTCGACGGATGCCAACAACATCTTCAAGCAGCGCAGCACGCTGCTGGATCCGATCTCGAGTTTCCGGTTCGGCGATGCCCAGCCGATGCCGGCTGGGAAGTTCGTGCGGATCGCGATCCCCTTGTATTACGAGGGACACGGGTATCGGGCAGGGTCGCGCATCCGGGTGACCATCGCGGCGCCGAACGGGACGCAGCCGATCTGGTCCTTCGAACACACTGTGCCCAATGGGACCGCGAACGTCTCCATCGCGTACTCGGCCAGCCGGCCCTCGTTCCTGGTGCTGCCGGTGATCCCGGGGTTCGATATACCCACGCCTCTTCCGCCCTGCCCGAGCTTGCGGAACGAGCCGTGCCGCCCGTACGTGAAGCTCGCGAACCAGCGCGCTTTCGGGTAGCCGGTTAGCTCCACCAAACAGAAGGACGCCGACGTCCAGCAGGTCCCCGAGCCTTCGGGGGCCTGCTGCGTTGCAGGTTTGGCTGGTCCACAAGGAGGTAACCGACCTAGTGGCGAACCCCACGGTGGGGGTGAGAACGCTGGATCGTCGAAGTTTCCTCAAGATGATGGCCGCGGTGACCGGCGGCCTCGCCATCAAACCCGCCCTCGGCCGGACGCTCGGCGGACTCGTCGGTTCGAGCGGCGCTTCTCGTTCCTCCCGCCTGGGTGGGTCGCTGTCCCTCGTCCATTCCGACCTGCACAACCACAGCCTCATCTCCGGGGATGCGCTCGGGGCTGCGCACGACGCGCTCGCGCACATCAGAGCGCGGGGCATCGACGTGGCCTGCATGACGGAGCACGCGGTGTCGGGCCTCGGGCACGGGCAGGTCGATTGCCCCGATTGGAAGATGGGCGGCTGCCGCTTCATCGAAGGGATCAACGAGAACGACTGGAAGTCGATGGCGGAGATCGCCGACGCGGCCTATCACCCCGGGTCGTTCGTGTCGTTCCGTGGTTTCGAGTACAGCACGCCGACCGTCGGCCACATCAACGTCTGGTTCAGCAAAGACTTCACGGATCCGGCGCACGAGTTCGCGCTCGCAACCCCGCGCGCCGTGTCCGAAGCGTGGCGCGTGTTCCCGCAATCGAAACCGGTCGCGGATCAGTTCAAGAACGCACCCGACACCGCACTGATCACGCCGTTCTACGACTGGCTCGCATCGAAGCCGGGGAGTTTCCCTCTGGGCGGCGGCGGCGACTCGATAGCGGCGTTCAACCATCCCGGGTACTTCGGCAACTTCCAGAACTACCTCTTCAATGAGCGCGCCGCGCGCCAGATGGTGCTCATGGAAGCCTTCAATCCCATCAACAGCGACCCCGACTATTTCTGGTACGGCGCGGATAGCGGGCTGCCGAATCCGTTCAACGCCTGTCTTAACGCTGGATGGCGCGTCGGTTTCCACGGCGTGAGCGACGAGCACTCAGGTGTGTACGGGCAGAAGGGCAAGGGTCGCGGCGGCCTGTGGGTTACGTCGATGACGCGTGAAGGTATCCGTCATGCGATCGAATCGAAGCGTACGTTCGCGACGCTAGAGCCTGGTCTTCGCGTGGATGCGACGGCGAACGGTGTCCCCATGGGATCGGCGATGCCCGCGACACGGCACCTCAACGTGAAGCTCGACATCGATCGTGGCTCTTCATGGGTGGGCAAGGAGCTGCGCGTCGAAGTCATCGGTCCGGGCAAGGACGGGCCGAGGCTGCTCGATCTGCTTTCGATACGAATGCCGTCCGCGCACCAGCCTGTGAATTCGTTCACGGTGAAACCGGACGGGCCCTGGGTGTTCCTTCGGATCATCGATCCGGACCGACCGAACCATCCGCTGGCGAAAGCGCCGTTCAAGAACGGTGGTGCGTTCGCTTACGTGAGCCCCTGGTTCTTCAACGGTTAGAGCAGCTCGACCGTCGTGTATCTGATCGTCGTGTCGCCGACGTTCTCGAGATCGTGGATGCCGGGGCTGGAAGCGGAGTGTTCCATGAAAGCGACACCGCCCACTTCTTCATCGCCTTCGACGTAGTAGCCGTTGGGGAAGCGCGTCCGCACGCGGCCGGGATCGACGCAAACGTAGAAGTAGGGGTGCGTGTGCCGATGGAAGGGCGCGCGCTCACCGGGTTTCAGCGCGATCTCCCACACCTTGACCCGGTCGTTCTCGAAGAGCAGCTTCGTCCCGACGTTGTCTGTCGGGCCGTCGAGCTCGCGAGCGAATCCGGCCGGATCGAAGGTTCCCGATTCGTCGCTCACCGATAGTCGGGGTTCGGGAAGTCCGGGCGGCAGCCCGCGTCCCATTCCGACCGCTGGTTCCCGTGCGCCGGGATCCCACCTCTGTCCTTCAGCATGCGCGCGAGGTGCATCAAGTTCCACGACATGAACGACGTGTTGCGATTGGTGAAGTCGTTCTCTGGGCCGCCTGATCCCGGATCGAGATAGGAGGGTCCCGGGCCTGCTTCGCCGATCCAACCGGCGTCGGCTTGCGGCGGGATGACGTAACCCAAGTGCTGGAGGGAATACAAGATGTTCATCGAGCAATGCTTGAT
>Ga0070732_10000758_pt1 | contig 18775 bp, 18 predicted proteins | sample Coa_R1_5_FD_66449 | JGI IMG/M metagenome (GOLD analysis project Ga0070732, IMG submission 66449) | Surface soil microbial communities from Centralia Pennsylvania, which are recovering from an underground coalmine fire - Coalmine... | ecosystem: Environmental > Terrestrial > Soil > Unclassified ... | reverse complement strand
CGCTACAACGGCGGCGGCTTCCTCGACATCGCCAGCGAGCTGGCCTACATGATCGCCGGCCCCGGTCCGACGGCGGGGCAGACGTTCGACCTGCAGACGTTCAACTCCAAGCACACCACCACTGATCCCGTGACCGGCGTGCCCATCGCGCCGACGCCGTTCCACACCACCACCCAGGGATTCACGCCCGGGCTGCCCGCCGGCCAGGCGCTGCCCACGCTGAACCTGCCGCGCGTATTCGTGCTCACCACCGGCGCGACCTGCTCGGCGAGCGAGGCGGTCATGAACGGCCTGGCGGGAGCCGGCGTGCAGGTGATCCAGATCGGCACCACCACCTGCGGCAAGCCCTATGGGTTCTATCCGCAGGACAACTGCGGCACGACCTACTTCACGATCGAGTTCCAGGGCGTGAATGCGCAGAACTTCGGCGCCTATCCGGATGGTTTCACGCCGGGCGGGAGCGGCGGAGCCAGCTTTCCGGGCTGCGTCGTGAGCGATGACTTCACGCACCAGCTCGGCGATCCGAACGAGAGCCTGCTGTTCGTGGCGCAGGGCTACGCCGCCAATGCCACCTGTCCGGTGCCGCCGGCGGGGCTGGCGCCGCCGGGGCGCGTGCACGCGCAGGGTTTCGCGCTCCGTTCGCCGCTGCGTGAGATGCGCCTGATGCGCCGGCAGGCGGGCGCGCCGCGCTAGCGGGCCCGTGTGCCACTCAGGTGGCGTGTGTCAGGGCGCTGTAGCCGTTCCAGATGATCTGGATGCCGATGCACATGAGGATGAACGCCGACAGGCGCACCAACACCTCGAGCCCGGTCTCGCCCAGCAGCCGCCCCATGGTGGCGGCGAAGCGGTAGGCGAGGTAGATGGTCAGCGCGATCGCCAGCAGGCCCAGCACCGCCCCGGTGGCGTGCTCGGCGAATGCCGACCAATGCGGGATTCCGGCCGGCTTGCCGCTGCCGATGGTGATCGCGACCGACATCGAGCCCGGACCCACGGTCAGCGGCATGGTGAGCGGGTAGAAGCTGCCGACCTTGCTGTTGCGGCCGCCCTCGACGGTGCCGTGATCCGAGTAGGTGTCCTGGCTCAGCAGCTTCCAGCCGAGGGCAGCCACCACCAGGCCGCCGGCGATGCGTACCACCGGCAGCTCGATGCCGAACACCTCCAGCAGCCACGGACCGAGCGCCAGCGAGCCGAGCAGCAGCAGAAAGCCGTTGGTGGCGGCCTTGCGCGCCAGGATGTTGCGTTCGGACTCGGCAAGTCCCGAAGTCAGGCTGAGGAAAAAAGGCGCGGCCTCGAGCGGATTGACGATCGGAAACAGTCCGGCGAACGTCAGCAGGAACGCACTGGCCAGGCCGTTCACGCCGCCGGCGCTTTCACCATCATGTCGATCGCCGAGCGCACCTGGGTGGCGCGCGCATCGCCCACGTCCAGCTCGCCCGGCACGCAGCCCTGCAACAGGCCGTCACGCCCGATGAGGCACCAGGTCGGCCACACCGATATGTGCAGCGCGTTCCAGTACGAGGAGTCGCCGTCGATCATCACCGGGTAGTGGATGCCGAACTTCTCGACCGCCGCGCGCACCTTGGCCGGGTCGCGCTCCTCGCGCAGCTCCGGCGTGTGCACGCCGACGATCACCAGGCCGTTGGCGGACTGGTCGTGCTCGAGGGCTGCAACCCACGGGTGCGACTTGACGCAGTTGACGCAGTCGAAGGCCCAGAACTCCACGACCACCACCTTGCCCTTCAGCTGTGCCAGCGTCAGGGGATCGGAGTTGATCCAGTCGCTCGGGCTCTTGTGTGTGAAGTCGGGCGGCTTGCTCGGGCTGCCGGCCGCCGCCGACATCACCGCCGTCGCCGAGGCGAGAACCGCGAGCAGCGCGAAACGCGTTAATCCTTTCATATACCATCCCGCGGCAAGAGAGAGTATGTCCGGAAGTATGAACGGCAGGGTCTGTGTTGTCACCGGGGCCACGCACGGCATCGGCCTCGCCACCGCCCGCGCGCTCGCGGCGCGCGGCGCGCGCGTCCTGGTGCACGGCCGCGATCTCGCCCGCGCTGAGGCGGTCGTCGTGCGGCTGCGCCGCGAGACCGGCAACACCGAGTTGACCGCGGTGCAGGCCGACTTCGCGCGCCTCGCGGACGTGCGGCGCCTGGGAGCGGAGCTGGCCGCGCTGCCGCGCCTCGACGTGCTCATCAACAACGCCGCCACCATGGCGGCGCGGGGCGCGCTCAGCGCCGAGCACTACGACCTGACATTCGCGGTGAATCACCTGGCGCCATTCCTGCTCACGCAGCTGCTGCTGGCGAAGCTCACCGCCTGCGCGCCCGCGCGCGTGATCATCGTGGCCTCCGAAGCCCACCGTCGCGCCCGGCTCGATTTCGACGATCTCATGAACGACCGCGTCACCGGGCACTGGAGTGCCTACAACCGCTCGAAGCTCGCCAACCTGCTGTTCGCACGTGCACTGGCACGGCGCCTGAGCGGCAGCGGGGTGACCGTGAACGCGCTGCACCCCGGCGTGGTGAGCACGCAGCTGTTCCGCGACCTGCCGCTGCCGGTGCGCGTCGCGCTCGGCACGATCGGGCGTCTGGTGCTCCTGTCTCCGCGCCAGGGCGCCGACACCAGCGTGTATCTCGCCAGCGCCCCGGAACTCGCCGGCGCCAGCGGCGGTTACTACCGCCGCCGGCGTCCCTTGAGCCCGAGTGCGGCGGCGCAGAGCGACGCCGACGCCGAGCGCCTCTGGCAGGAGAGCCTGCAGCTCACGGGGCTGGCGGCATGAGCCGCGCATTCGTCAAGGAGTCCGACGGCGATCCCGGCGCGCTGCCCGAGCGCAGCATCAGCGCGCACCCGAACCTGGTGACGCCGCGCGGGCTGGCCGCGATCGAGGCGCGCATCCAGGAGCTCACGGCGGAGCGGCAGGCGGCGCGCACTGCCGAGGACACCGCCCTCAAGGCGCGGGTGGAGCGCGACCTGCGCTACTGGAATGCGCGGCGCGCGAGCGCACGGGTGGTGGAGGCGGCTGCCGCCACCGGCCGGGTGCGCTTTGGTATGCGGGTGATGCTGCAGCCGGCGAGCGGCGGGCGCCAGCAGTTCCGGCTGGTGGGCGAGGACGAAGCCGACGCCGCAAACGGCCTGATCTCCTGGGTGTCGCCCCTGGGGCAGGCCCTGCTCGGTAAGGAAGCGGGCGACGCCGTGCCGTTTCAGGGCGGCGAGGCGGAGATCGTCAGCATCGAGCCGTGAGGCAGGGCCGCCCGCACGCGCGTCACCAGATGCTCGAGGCGCTGCGCCGTCAGCTCGTAGGCGCTCGCCGCGGCGCGCAGGTGTTGCGCGGCCTGGCCGCCGAGCCGGCGGTGCGCGCGATACAGGCGGGTGCGCACCGTGGTCTCGTGCAGGCCGAGCGAGGCGGCGGTCTCGATGCCGCTGATGCCCTCGACCACGCGCAGCACGAACACGGTACGGAACACTTCCGGCAGGGCACCGATCTGGCGTTCGAGCTCCTCGCGCTCCTGCGCCCCGGCGCCCGTCAGCTCGGTGGCGGCGGTCGCTGCCGGCGCGGTGCGGCCGCTGGCGCGCAGCGCGCGCGCCTGGTTGAACGTCAGCCGGGTGAGCCACGCGGCGAACTTGCCGGTCGGCTCGTAGCGGTTCAGGTCGCCGAAGGCGGCGACATAGGCCTCGATCACCGCGCTCTCGGCGCGTTCGGCATCGGGCAGCACGCTGCGCGCCACGCGGAACAGCCGCCGGCTGTAGCGGCGCACCAGTGCCTCGATGGCGCGTTCATCGCCACTGCGGGCGCGCTCGATCAGCAGCAGGTCAGGCAGGGCATCCGGCTCGGCGCCCTGGGAACTGGGACGCCGCGTATGCGCGGCGCTGGCCTCGAGGGCGCGGGTCTGAGTTATTGGCTCGAGCATGTTGAGCGATTCCTGGTGTGTATCCTATGGGCACCATGATGAGTAGACCGGCGCGCGGCGCCGCCTATTGCGTGGCGTCCGTCCTGGCGATGCTCGCCGTGCGCGCCACGGCCGCCGACGCCATGCAGGCGCCGCCGCAGGTACATCCGAAGCTTTGGCCCAAGCTGCGGCCGGCGTTGGCACGCGATCCGGCGCTGGAGGCGCGCCTCGACTCCCTGCTGGCGCGCATGACGCCCGAGCAGAAGGTCGGACAGCTGATCCAGGCCGATATCGGCAGCATCACTCCGGACGACTTGCGGCACTATCCCCTCGGCTCCATCCTGAACGGCGGCAACTCCTCGCCGCGTGACGATAAGTTGGCAGCACCGAGTGAGTGGCTGCACCTCGCGGATCGGTTCTACGCCGCCTCCCTCGACGCCCCGGGCTCGCTCGGCATCCCGGTGTTATGGGGCACCGACGCCGTACACGGCCATAACAACATCCCGGGAGCCACCATATTCCCCCACAACATCGGCCTGGGGGCGGCACGCGACCCGGAGCTGATCCGGCGCATCGCCGCGGTAACGGCGCTCGAGGTGCGGGTCACCGGCCTCGACTGGGCGTTTTCACCCACGGTCGCGGTGGCGCGGGATGCCCGCTGGGGGCGCACCTACGAGAGCTACTCCGAGAGTCCGGACCTGGTGCGCCGGTACGCCGCGGCCGTGGTCACGGGACTGCAGGGCAAGCCGGGCACCCCGCAATTTCTGGACGCGGCCCACGTGCTGGCGACGCCCAAGCACTTCCTCGGCGACGGCGGCACCGGTGGCCGCGATCAGGGGAACAACCCGGGCAGCGAGCGGCAGCTGCGCGAGCTGGATGCGGCCGGCTACGAGGCGGCCATCCCCGCCGGCGCCCAGACCGTCATGGCCTCCTACTCCAGCTGGCAGGGCCGCAAGATGCACGGCAACTATGACCTGCTGACCCGGGTGCTCAAGGGGCGCATGGGGTTCGACGGCCTGGTGGTCGGCGACTGGAATGGCCACGCCCAGCTGCCGGGCTGCACGCCGGTGCGCTGCGCCGCAGCCCTCGATGCCGGGGTCGACGTGCTCATGGCCCCGGACGGCTGGCGCGAGCTTTATGTCAACACGCTGGCGCAGGTGCGCTCCGGGGAGATCGCCGCCACGCGCCTCGACGATGCGGTGCGGCGCGTGCTGCGCGTCAAGCTGCGCGCGCATCTCGACACGGAAGGGGCGCCGTCGACGCGCCGTTACGCCGGGCGCTACGCACTCCTCGGCGCCCCGCAGCACCTGGAGCTGGCGCGCCAGGCGGTGCGCGAGTCGCTGGTGCTGCTGAAGAACCGCGACCATCTGCTGCCGCTGTCCCCGCACGAGCGCGTGCTGGTGGCCGGCGACGGCGCCGATAGTATCGCCCGGCAGTCCGGCGGCTGGACCATTGACTGGCAGGGGACCGAGCCCAACCAGGACTTCCCGCATGCCGAGTCGATCTTCGCCGGCATCGCGCGCGTGGTGCGCGCGGCCGGGGGCACCGCCGAGCTGAGCGCCGCCGGTGACTTCCACACCCGCCCCGACGTGGCCATCGTCGTGTTCGGCGAAAGTCCGTACGCGGAATACGCCGGCGATGTGCCGACGCTCGAGTATTCCCCGGGCGACAAGCACGACCTGGCGCTGCTCAGGCGGCTGCGCGCCGCCGACGTGCCGGTGGTGGCGGTGTTTCTGTCGGGGCGTCCGCTATGGGTGAATGCCGAGCTCAACGCCGCGGACAGCTTCGTGGCCGCGTGGCTGCCAGGGCCGCAGGGCGGGGCGCTCGCCGACGTGCTGTTCCGCGCCGCCGACGGCCGCGTGGCCTATGACTTCCGCGGCAAGCTGCCGTTCTCGTGGCCGCGCTCGCCGCGCCCGCCGCGGCCGGACGGGGCGGGCGGCGGGGCGGGGCTGCCGGGGGAGGCGCCGCTGTTTCCGTTCGGCTACGGGCTCACCTACCAGGACGTCGGCTACGTGCCGCGCCTGCCCGAGGAGGCAGCGGCCCCGGCCGGCGGCGGCTAGTCGCTGGAGCCCGCGCCCACCGCCACCCACGCCAGGTCGGAGTTGGAGACCGAGCCGACATTGAAGGCGCGGGCGTTGGCGGCCATGCGCGTCAGCGCCTGCCCGAGCGGCATGGGCGGGGCGGTGTCACCCTTCTTGGCTTTGTGGAAGCGCACCGGGTTGATGCGCGCCACCACGTAGTTGCGCAGGTACGGCGACTTGAAGCCGCGCGCCTGCAGCGACGCGATCAGGCCCTTGACGCGCGTGTCGATCTCGATGAGCCGCGCCGCGTAGCCCTCGCGCTGCGTCAGGCTGGCGCTCAGCGTGCGGTCGCTGAAGCGGTCGACCTTCTTCAGGAAGGGGCTGTAGGCACCGCCGGCGAAGCGTGGCGATGACTCGTAAACCATCCCGAGCGTGATGAGCTCCGCCGCCTCGAACTCGGCGCTGAAGCTCGCCTCGCGCTCGCGGCCGCGTCGCTTGGCGAGGTTGCGCGCCATGCGGATCACTTCGAGGCTGCGATCCTTGAGGTTGTGCGCCTTCTCGGTGTTGAGCGCGAGGATGCGGTAAGCGAGTGACTCATCGCCCGAGATGAGTGCCGTGATCTGCTTCAGTCCCAGTACCTTGGCAGCCGCCAGGCGGTGCCGCCCGTTGGGGGTCCATAGCCGCCCGTCCTCGCCCTTCACCACGATGAGCGGATCGAGAAATGCCGCCGTGTCTTCGATCGCGGTCGCCAGGCGCTTGGCGTGGGTCGGGGACAGGTCGCGCTGAAACGGCGTGGGCTGCACGGCCGCGAGCGGCAGGCTCGCCAGCAGCAGCGCCCGCCCGCCGAGCGGTTCGAGATACGCACCGAGCGGTGCGCCGCCGGCGCTGCGCACCAGCGCCGCCAGCTCCGCCACCGCCGGCGCATCCAGAGCGAGCGCCACCTGTGTCGCGTCCAGCCCGCGGGCTTCGCGACCCGGGGCGAGCCGGCCGCGGCGGGCGGCCGTGCGGCGCTTGGCCGGCGTCTTGCTGCGTGCTGCCATGGGACTCTCTCTTCCGGAGCAGTGTGCGAGAATGACTGATTGATCAGGATGTTGCCATGGATTCCCTCATGCAGTCAGCGCGCGCCGCGCAAGCGGCGCCTGCTGCGCTGCGCCTGCCGGCGCAGCGCACCGACGCGGCCGGGCACACGCACGTGGATCAACGTGCGGTGCTGGCGCTCGCCCTGCCGCTCATGCTCAACAGCGCGGTGCAGATCGTCCTCAATCTCACCGACATGTGGTTCATGGGGCGCATTTCCACCAAGGCCCTGGCGGCCGTGGGCGCGGTGCAATGGCTGGTAGTGGTCGTGGTGCTGGTGCTGGGCGGGGCCGGCACGGCGGTGCAGACCCTGGTGGCGCAGAACTTCGGCGCGCGCCGCTACGCGCGCGCCGGCCAGGCGGTGTGGACCGCGCTGTGGGCGATGGCCTGCAGCGCGCCGCTGTTCGTGCTGGTGGGCGCGGCGCGGCACCTGGTGCTGGGGCCGTTCGGCTTCAATGCCGAGGTGGAGGCGCTCGCGGCGGCCTTCTGGTTCCCGCGCGTCGGCGGGGCGTGCGTGGCAGCGGCGGTATGGGCCATGCTCGGGTTCTTCAACGGCATCGGCCGGCCGCGGATCACGCTGCTGATCACCCTGATCACGACGGTCACCAACGCGCTCCTCAACCAGGTGTACATCTTCCGCCTCGGCTGGGGCATCGCCGGCTCGGCCTGGGCGACCAACACGGCGCAGCTGCTGGGACTCGTGGCGGCGGTGCTGATCTTCCTCGGGCCGCACTACCGCCGCCTCTACAAGTCGCACCTCACCTGGCGCCTTGACCGGCGCCGCCTCGGCGAGCAGCTGCGCCTCGGCGTGCCCATGGGCCTGTCGCCCTCCGCCGATCTGCTGGGCTTCGCGATCTTCCAGATCATGCAGACCCGGCTCGGCACCGCCGGCGGCGCCGCCACGCAGATCGTGGTGATGCTCACCTCGCTCGCCTACATGCCGGGGTTCGGCATCGCCTCGGCCGGCACCACGCTGGTGGGACAGTCGATCGGCGCCGGGGCGCGCGAGTGGGCGCAGCGCGTCGGCAACCGCGTCATCCTCTTGGCCGCCTGCTACATGGGCGGCATCGGCGTGCTGATCGCGCTGGGCGGCTCGTGGGTGGTGCCGTTCTTCACCGGCGCGCACGACGCCGACGCGGCGGCGGCGGTGGCGATCGGACTGCGGCTGCTGTGGCTCGCCGCCGGTTACCAGTTCTTCGACGGCCTCAATCTCGGCAGCAGCATGTGCCTGCGCGGGGCGGGCGATGTGCGCGTGCCGGCGCTGCTGGTGCTGCCGGTGTCGCTGCTGCTGTTCGTGCCGCTGGCGCATGCGTTCACCTTCGCCCCGGGGCAGGGCTGGGTCAGCTTCCTGCCGCAGTTCGGCTGGGGCGCGGTCGGCGGCTGGATCGCGGTACTCATCTACGTGATGGTGCTCGGCACCACGCTGTTCCTGCGCTGGCGATCGCGCGCCTGGCAGAAGATCCGACTGTGAGTACGGGCTACGCATGTTCATCACCCTGAAGTCGATACTGCGCACGCTGGTGCTGCCGCCGGCGGGGCCGCTGCTGCTGGCGTGGGCCGGGGCATGGCTGGCGGCGCGCAGCGGCGGCACGGCGCTGCGCCGCGCAGGCTGGCTGCTGCTGCTCGGCGCGCTCGCGGTGCTGTGGGCGCTCGGCACGCCGCTGGTGTCGCAGTCGCTGGCGCACGCCGCGCAGCGCTATCCGCCCCTCGACCTGACGCAGGCGGCGACCGCTCAGGCGATCGTCATTCTCGGCGGCGGCGATGAGCGCCGCGTCGCGCCCGAGTACGGCGGCGCGCCGGCGGCCGGGCTCGGACTGCTTGAGCGCGTCGCCTATGGCGCGTACGTGGCCCGCCGTACCCGCCTGCCGGTGCTGGTCACGGGCACGCCGAGCGAGGCGCTGGCCATGCGCGCCACGCTCGCGCGCGACTACGGCATCGACACGCGCTGGGTCGAGGACCGCTCGCGCGATACGTTCCAGAATGCGCAGTTTTCGGCGCCCATGCTGCGCGCGGCGGGCGTGACGCGCATCGTGCTGGTGACGGACACCGGCCACGAATGGCGCGCAGCGCACGAGTTCCAGGCCGCGGGCCTCGAGGTCGTGCCGGCGCCCGCCGAGATGTGGACGCCGCGGCAGTTCGGGCTGCTGTGCTGCGTGCCGAGCGCCGCAGGGCTCGCCCGCTCGAGCGATGCGCTGTACGAAATGCTCGGCAATGCCGCGCGCGTCACCATGGCGGCACTGCACCTGCGCCGGCAGACACCCTGACGCAGGCCGCGCGATGCACGCCGAGGAACTGACGACCGTCTTCCGCGCGCCGCGGCGCCGCGCCTGCGAGGAGCGGCTGCTGGTGCTGACCGCGGTCGGGATCGAGGCCACCATCAGCGCCGCCGGCGGCGAGTTTCTGCTGCAGGTCGCGCCGCACGACGCCGCCTACGCGTTGACTCACCTGCTGCAGTACGAGGCCGAGAACCGCCCGGCGCCGCCGCCGCCCGCGCCGCTGCCGCTGCAGCCCTACGCCTGGCTCGGCTGCGTCCTCTATGTCCTGGTGCTGCTCGGGGTCGCGTGGGTGCTGTCCAACGGCCTGGTGCGGCTCGATGCCTTCGAGCGGGGCGATCTCGACGCCGCGCGCGTGCAGGCCGGCGAGTGGTGGCGCGCGTGGACGGCGCTGACCCTGCACCTGGACGGGCCGCACCTCGCCGCCAACCTGTTGGCCGGTACCTGGTTCGGCTACCTGGCGGGCCGGCAGATGGGCCCGGGCACGGCCTGGCTCCTCACCGTGACGGGCGGCGCGGTGGCCAACCTGCTCGAGGGCCAGTTCGGGCCGCCCGAGCACCGCGCGGTCGGCGCCTCCACCGCGGTGTTCGCGGCCCTGGGCGCGATGGCGGCCTACTCGTGGCGCGAGCGCCTGCGCCTGCCGCAGAGCCGCGCGCGGCGCTGGGGCCCGCTGGTCGCGGGCGTGATCCTCCTCGGCTGGACGGGGTCGGCGGGCGAGGGCACCGACGTCGTGGCGCACCTCGGCGGCTTCGTGGTCGGCGCGATCTTCGGGGCGACCGCGGCGCTGCCGCGCGCGCGGGCGCTGCTGGCGCGGGTGCCGCAGCTGCTCAGCGGTGCGCTGGCGCTGACCTCGCTGGCGCTCGCCTGGGCCTGCGCGCTCTGGCGCTGAAGCTACGGCCCCTCGACGCTGTAGCCCCTGGCGCGCAGAGTCGCGAGCGCGCCGTGCTCGCCGAGCAGGCGGTCCACCGACTGCACCGCGAGCGTGCCGGCGTTGCGCGCCAGGCTGTCCTCGACTGCGATCAGCCAGTTGTCCTCGGCGCGCGCGATGAGCTTGCGCACCCGGTCGGAGCCGGACACTGCGGCGACGCAGGCGGTGCGATCCTCCGCGTGCGGCAGGGCGCGCAGCGCGTCGACATCGCCCAGCGCCCAGGCGCGGGCGCGGGCCTGCATCGGCTCGATGTCGGTCTCGAGGACGGTCACCACAGCCTCGAGGCAGGCGATCTCGCCGGCGAGCGGCGTGGCGTTCACATCCTTGAGCACATCGACCGGGTCCTCGATCTTCAGCTTGTCCTGACGGATGCGCACGCCCTGCTCACGCGCCAGCCGCAGCACGGTCTGCTGCACCTCGTTCTTCTGCGCCAGGCCCGCGGCGTCGAACACGCGCGCCGCCAGCTGGCGCGCCGCCAGCATCGGCCGCATCTGCTCGAGCTTGCGGTCGCCGGGGTCGTAGCGCGCCTCGAGGGCGCGCACGCGCGCGTACAGGGGCGGCGTCAGCACCTGGCTGAGCGGCAGGTTGTCGGGTGGCTTCTGCACGCGACGCCACTCGATGTAGACGCGCAGCGCGGTGATGGGGTTGGCGCCGATGCCGTAGCTGGGCCAGGCCGGCACCACCTCCTGCGTATGCCTGAGCACCTCCTGCACCGCGTCCGGCTGCCAGACCATCTTCTTCGGCAGCGGCGTGAGGGTGCCGAGGATCCACAGCGTGTGCGCGCCGCGGCGCACGGTCCACAGCCGCGGACCTTCGTGGCGTCCTTCGACCAGCACCTCCTCCATGGGCGCGGCGGTCTCGGCCGTGGCACCCGGCTGCTGGCCGTGCGCCGGGGCCAGCGCCGCCGCCAGCACTGCGCTGCAGACCGCGAGGGCCGTGCGCGCGCTCACCGCGCTCAGTCGCTCACCGGCAGCTGGCGCGGCGCCGCCTCGTTGGTGCGGTTGTATACGCGCGTGAAGTCCACCGCCGACAGCTCGGCGGCCCCGATGTGCACTTTGTCGATGAGCTGCCGGCCATCCCCGGACAGCCCGACGCGCTCGGTCACCTCGGGGCCCATCTCCCCCTTCTGCACGATCAGGTATTCGCGCCCCTTCCAGCCGGAGGTCTGGTCGCCGACGCTGCCGTCGACGGTGGACACGACGCTGTGCGCGCCCGGGGTGAAGCTGCGCCGCGCGACGCCGTAGTCGAACACGACCTCGCCCTCGCGCTGGCGGATGGCGAGGTAGTCGCCGCGCGCCACGCTGGTGAGGATCACGCGCGCCATCGGCGAGCGCAGCAGCGGATCGGGGCGGTGGCCGTGCGCATCGGGGCTGTAGTCCTCCTGGCCGGGCGCCGGGATCGGCAGCTCCTGACGTCCCTGCCCCGGGCGCACAACGGGCATCGCCTGTCGCTGCCCCATGAGGTGGAACGCCTCGGTGCGCATCTTCGTCAGCAGCTTCTGCGGGTCATCGCTGGCGCCGTGGTCGAGCTTCCAGGGGCCGGCCAGATCCACCCCGGCCGGCGCCTCGGGCGCGAGCGAGGTCGCGCAGCCACCGAGCGCTGCCGCGGCCACGGCGGACACCAGGTAGCCCACGGTGGTTCGCATATTGTCGTATCCTCGCTCAGCGCAGCACTTGCTGCAGCATCGCAGTTCGCTACGCTCCCGTGCAACGATGAAGCGCCCCAAGGCCCCCGAACTCGAACGCCTGCACCGCCGGATCACGCGCCTGGACGCCGACAGCATCGACCAGCTGTACGGACTCGAGCCGGTGTGGGAGCCAGCCGCCGGCGCGCGCGTGGCGCCCGAGGAGTTCGTGGCGGTGCGCTGCCCGTATTGCGGCGAGCGGTTGGAAACCCGCGTCGATCTGACCGCCGAGGAACCCGCCTTCGTAGAAGACTGCCAGGTCTGTTGCCGCCCGATCGAGTTTGGCATCGAGCGCGATGCGGGGGGCGCGCTGGTGGCGCTGCAGGTGCGGCGCCTGGATTGAGTTTCTCTGTCGCCGGGGGGCTGCATGCATAAGAAGAATTGTGTCGCGCTCGCGGCGCTGGCCGCCGCGTTCTCCGCCTGCAGCGGACCGCCGCCCGCGGCGCCGGCTCCCGCCACCCAGGCTGCCGTGCGCGATGCGTGGCCGGACTTCGCGAGCGCCTTCATCGAGGCTACCTTCAAGGCCGACCCGTACTTCGCCGTCAATGCCGGACGGCACGAGTTCGACGGCCAGATGGCGGACTGGAGCGGCGCGTCGCTCGCCGCCGAGACTGCCCGCCTGCACAAGGCACGCAGCGAGGCCGAGACGCTCGATGCGGCGAGCCTGACAGCCGGCGAGCGCTTCGAACGCGAGTACCTGCTGGCGGTCATGGACGGGCAGCTGTTCTGGCTCGAGCGCGCGCGCGCACCGTTCACCAATCCGGCCTGGTACCTCAACCGCCTCGACCCCGACGTCTACCTGAATCGCGACTACGCGCCGCTCGACCAGCGCCTCAAGGGCTACGTCGGCTACGCGCGCGCCATCCCGAAGCTGGCCGGCGAGATCCGCGCCAACCTGCACACGCCGCTGCCGGCGAGCCTGGTGCAGCGGGGCATCGACGGCTTCGGCGGCTTCGCCGACTTCTTCCGCCGCGACGTCTCCAAGGTGTTCGCCGCCGTGCGGGATCCGGCGGCGCAGAAGCAGCTGGCGGCGGCAGACGAGGCCGCGGCCGCGGCCATGGAGGGACTGAAGCACTGGCTCGAGGGGGAGCGCAGGCACGCCACGCAGGATTTCGCGCTCGGCGCGCCGCTGTTCCTCGAGATGCTGAAAGCCACCGAGCGCGTCGACGTGCCGCTCGATACCCTGCTCGCGGCGGGCCGCGCCGACCTGGAGCGCAACACGCAGGCGCTGAGGGACGCCTGCGCGCAGTACCTGCCGGGCGGCGCGCTCCCGGCCTGCGTAGCCAAGATGCAGGCCGACAAGCCGCAGGGCGGTGCCGTCGAGGGCGCGCGCCGCCAGCTGATCGAGCTGCGCAGCTTCGTGGTCGCCAAGGGCATCGTCAGCGTGCCGAACGAGGAGCAGCCGCAGGTCGTCGAGGCCCCGCCCTACAACCGCGCCAACTTCGCCTACATCAACGTGCCCGGCCCGTACGAGCAGCGCCCGGTCTACAGCTACAACATCGCCCCGCCCGACCCGGCGTGGTCGGCCAAGGAACGCGCCGAGTACATTCCGGGCAAGGGACGGCTGCTGTACACCAGCGTGCACGAGGTGTGGCCCGGCCACTTCCTGCAGTTCCAGCACTCCAACCGCAACCCCTCCAAGGTCGCGGCACTCTGGGTCGGCTATGCCTACGCGGAGGGCTGGGCGCACTACTGCGAGGAGATGATGTGGGATGAGGGCCTCGGCGACGGCGACCCGGGGCAGCACATCGGCCAGATCACGGACGCGCTGCTGCGCGACGTGCGCTACCTGTCGGCGCTGGGGCTACACACTCAGGGCATGACGGTCGAGCAGTCGGACCGCATGTTCCTGGAGCAGGCCCATGTCGATGCGGGCAACGCGCGCCAGCAGGCGGCGCGCGGGACCTACGATCCGGAGTACCTCAAGTACACCCTCGGCAAGCTCATGATCCGCAAGCTGCGCAACGACTGGGTGGCGCAGCACGCCGGGGCCGGGGCCGACCCGAAGCAGTACTGGCGCGAGTTCCACGACAAGTTCCTGTCCTACGGCGGACCGCCGATCCCGCTGGTGCGCAAGGCGATGCTGGGCGAGGAGGGCGGGCTGCTGTGAGACGCCGCTGCCTCAGGCGGTGGCGCTCTCCAGGAAGGTGAGACTCACGGCGTCGGCGTCGAGGCGCACGCGCACCCCGAGCGGCACCGGCTCGTTGACCGTGCCGTGCCCGATCGGGAAGCCTGCGGCGCAGGGCAGCCCGGTGGCCTGGGCGAGTTCGCGCAGCACCTCGGTGCTCGAGTAGGCGGCGCCCGGTTCCTCGCAGGCGGTGAAGGTGCCGAGCACGATGCCACGCACCCGCGCGAACACGCCGGCGAGCTCCAGATGCGTCCACATGCGATCGAGGCGGTAGGGCCGCTCGCCCTGATCCTCGAGCAGCAGCACCGCCCCCTCCAGGTCCGGCATGCACCGGGTGGCCAGGACGCGCGACAGCACCGACAGGTTGCCGCCGAGCAGCGGACCCTCGGCGACGCCGCCGACGTAGCAGTCGCTGCCGCGCAGGGCGGGCGCGGGCGCGTCCGACTCCAGCAGGTCGAACAGGCGCAGGCGGGTGGCCTCGGCCAGCCGCGGCAGCTGCGTGAGCACCGGCCCGTGGATGCTGACCCGGCCGTGCGCCTGCAGCCACAGGTGCAGCGCCGTGATGTCCGAAAATCCCACCAGCGGCTTCGGCGGCCCCGGCGGGGGCTGCGCGGCCAGGTGCCGGAGCAGGCGCGTGGCGCCGTAGCCGCCACGGGCGCAGAACAGCCCCCGCACCTGCGGGTCGGCCAGCGCAGCGGTCAGCTCCGCCAGCCGGCGCGCATCATCGCCCGCCAGGTAGCGGTGGCGCTCGAACAGGCCGGGTCCGTGGCTGGGGCGGTAGCGCTCGCCGATGAGGGTCAGCCCGGCGTCGAAGGACGCCCGGTCGAAGCCGCTGGCCGGTGCGACGACCGCGACACGGTCGCCGCGGTGCAGTGCGGGCGGCGGTTGGAAGCGTGCGCTCAAACGAGGATCACCGGGGACGGCCAGGGACATACAATGAGGTGCTGCGGACTCTAGGCGTGCCGCGAAGGGCGGGTCAATGATCGGATTTCTGCTGTGGCTGCTGCTTCTGGTGGTGTGCTGGCCGCTCGCGCTGCTGGCCCTCGTGGTCTACCCGATCGTGTGGCTGCTGCTGCTGCCCTTCCGGGTGGTCGGCATCGCGGTCGGTGGGGCGCTGGCGCTGCTGCGCGCCCTGCTGTTCCTGCCGGCGCGCCTGCTCGGCGGCCGTCCCTGACAGCTGCCGGCGCCCGCGCGGCGCTAGCGTGACAGAGCCTTCAGGTCCGACAGCAGCGTCGCGCGGTCACGGTCGAGCGCATCGAGCCGCTGTGCGGCGCTGCGCAGTTCGTCCAGGTCCTGCACCGGTGCGGCGTGCAGCCGCCGGTAGGCCTTGCGGGCCGCGTGCCACAGGCGGTTGATGCGGACATAACGCGCCGCCAGCTCGCGGCGCAGCGTGATCAGCCTCAGGGCGCTTGGTTGCATCGGCGCCAATAACGCTTGAAAGCGCCCCGCGGCAACAGTGCAGCCGTCACAATTCGCGCGCGGGCGTTTCCTCACGCGCCCCTCACAGACCGTGCAGTAACGTGGCGACCCCAATGTAACGATCAGGGGTCGCCCGTGGATCTCATCTACGTCCTCGTCCTGGTGGCGCTGTACGCGGCGACTCGCTGGCTGATCGCCGCCGTCGCGCGGCTCGGCAGCCTCGAGTGAGCGGGCTGTACGCAGTGAGCGGGCTGCTGACCGTGGCGCTGCTGGCGTACCTGCTGTACGCGCTGCTCAAGCCCGAGAAGTTCTGATGACCGCGGCCGCCGCCTCCCTGATCGCGTGCTTCCTGCTGCTGCTGCTGGCGTGCGTGAAGCCGGTCGGCCTCTACATGGCGAACGTGTTCGAGGGGCGTCCCATCTGGCCATTGCGCGCGGCGGCACCGCTCGAGCGCTGGACCTATCGCCTGTGCGGCGTCGACCCGACGCGGGAGATGGGGTGGCAGCCGTACGCGGCAGGGCTGCTGCTGTTCAATGCGCTCGGCGCGCTGGCGCTGTACGTCCTGCAGCGCGCGCAGCTGTGGCTGCCGCTCAACCCGCAGCGATTCCCCGCGCTGGCGCCCGACTCGGCCTTCAACACCGCGGTGAGCTTCATCACCAATACCAACTGGCAGGGCTACTCCGGCGAGTCCGCCATCAGCTATCTCACGCAGATGGCCGGCCTCGCGGTGCAGAACTTCCTGTCCGCCGCCAGCGGCATGGTGGTGGCGATCGCGCTGGTGCGCGGGCTCGCGCGCCACGGCGCGCACAGCATCGGCAACGTCTGGGTGGACCTGACGCGGGCGACGCTGTACGTGCTGCTGCCCCTGTCGCTGGTGCTCGCGGTGGTGCTGGTATCCCAGGGGGTGATCCAGAACTTCAGCCGCTACCGCGACGTGACCACGGTGGAGGCACTGACCTACCAGCAGCCCAAGACCGACGCGGCCGGCACTGCACTTAAGGATGCGGCCGGCAACCCGGTGCAGGAGACCCTCACCACCCGTACGCAGAGCCTGCCGATGGGCCCGATGGCCTCGCAGGAAAGCATCAAGGAGCTCGGCACCAACGGCGGGGGCTTTCTCAACGCCAACTCGGCGCACCCGTACGAGAACCCGACCGCGCTGTCGAACCTGCTGGAGATGCTGGCGATGCTCATCATCCCCGCGGGCCTCACCTATACCTTCGGCCGGCTGGTCGGGGACACGCGCCAGGGCTGGGCGGTGCTCGCCGCCATGGGAGTGCTGTTCATCGTGCTGCTGCAGGTGACCGTGTCCAGCGAGCAGCAGGGCAACCCCCGCATCGCCCAGCTCGGCGTCGATCAGGCTGCCGGCCCGATGCAGCCCGGCGGCAACATGGAAGGCAAGGAAGCGCGCTTCGGCGTCGCCGCTTCCGCGCTGTTCGCAACCATCACCACCGCGACCTCCTGCGGCGCGGTTAACGGCATGCACGACTCGTTCACGCCGCTCGGCGGCTTCGTGCCCCTGTTCCAGATGCAGCTCGGCGAGGTGGTGTTCGGCGGGGTGGGGTCGGGGCTGTACTCGATGCTGATTTTCGCGATCGTCGGGGTGTTCATCGCCGGGCTCATGATCGGGCGCACGCCCGAGTACCTCGGCAAGAAGATCGAGGCGTTCGAGATGAAAATGAGCTCGATCGCGATTCTGGTGATGCCGTTCATCGTGCTCACCGGCACCGCGGTGGCGGTCAGCACCGAGGCCGGCAGGAGCGCCGTCGCCAATCCCGGTGCGCACGGGTTTTCCGAGATCCTCTACGCGTTCTCCTCCGCCGGCAATAACAACGGCAGTGCCTTCAGCGGCATTTCCGCCAACACTCCGTTCTACAACGTGGCCCTGGCCCTCGTCATGTGGCTCGGGCGCTTCTGGCCGATAGTGGCGGTGCTCGCGGTGGCCGGCTCCCTGGCGGCGAAAAAGCGCATCCCGGTGTCGGACGGCACCATGCCCACGCACGGGCCCACCTTCGTCGTGCTGCTGATCGGCACGGTGTTGCTGGTGGGTGCGCTCACCTTCGTGCCCGCGCTCGCCCTGGGTCCCATCGTCGAGCACGTGATGCTCTGGCACTGACTCGGGTGCCGCATGACGCGCCGTAGGCTCGCCCTGTTCGAACGCTCGCTGCTCGGCCCGGCGCTGCTGGATGCGCTGCGCAAACTCGACCCGCGGGTGCAGTGGCGCAACCCGGTGATGTTCGTGGTGTATATCGGCAGTCTGCTCACCACCGGGTTGTGGGGGCAGGCGCTCGCGGGGCGCGGCGAGGCGCCGGCCTGGTTCATCTTCAACATCGCACTGTGGCTGTGGTTCACCGTGCTGTTCGCGAACCTCGCCGAAGCGCTCGCCGAGGGACGCAGCAAGGCACAGGCGGCGGCGCTGCGCGGACTGAAGCAGACGGTGTGGGCCAGGCGACTCGCCGACCCGGCTGACCGGCAACGCAGCACGCGCGTGCGCGCCGACGAGTTGCGCCGCGCAGATGTGGTGCTCGTCGAGGCCGGAGACTACGTGCCGGCCGACGGCGAGGTGATCCAGGGGGCCGCCTCGGTGGACGAGAGTGCGATCACCGGGGAATCCGCGCCCGTGATCCGCGAATCCGGCGGGGATTTCTCCGCGGTAACGGGCGGCACGCGCGTGCTGTCCGACTGGATCATCGTGCGCGTCACCGTCAACCCGGGCGAGACCTTCCTCGACCGCATGATCGCCATGGTCGAGGGCGCCAGGCGCCAGAAGACCCCCAACGAGATCGCGCTCACCATCCTGCTGGTGGCGCTCACGCTGGTATTCCTGCTCGCGACTGCGACGCTCCTGCCGTACTCGCTCTACAGCGTCGCGGTGACGCGGCTCGGCGCCCCGATCACCATCACCGCCCTGATTGCGCTGCTGGTGTGCCTCATTCCCACCACCATCGGTGCACTGTTGTCCGCGATCGGGGTGGCCGGCATGAGTCGCATGCTGCAGGCCAACGTCATCGCCACTTCCGGCCGCGCGGTGGAGGCGGCGGGCGACGTCGACGTGCTGCTGCTCGACAAGACCGGCACCATCACTCTCGGCAACCGCCAGGCGGCGAGCTTCCTCCCCGCGGCCGGCATCAGCGAGGAGGAGCTGGCGGATGCCGCGCAGCTCGCCTCGCTCGCCGACGAGACGCCCGAGGGCCGCAGCATCGTGGTGCTCGCCAAGCAGAGGCACAACATCCGCGAGCGCGACGTGGCTTCGCTCGGCGCGACGTTCGTCGCATTCAGCGCGCACACGCGCATGAGCGGCGTGGACGTCGGCGGCCGCGCGATCCGCAAGGGAGCCGCCGATGCGATCCGCGCGTTCGTG
>Ga0070732_10000757_pt1 | contig 18787 bp, 14 predicted proteins | sample Coa_R1_5_FD_66449 | JGI IMG/M metagenome (GOLD analysis project Ga0070732, IMG submission 66449) | Surface soil microbial communities from Centralia Pennsylvania, which are recovering from an underground coalmine fire - Coalmine... | ecosystem: Environmental > Terrestrial > Soil > Unclassified ... | reverse complement strand
GATCAGGCGGCGGCGACGGACCTTCTCCAGGACACGTGGATCCGCGCGGCCTCGCGGCTGGCCTCCTTTCGGGGCGAGGCGCAGTTTCGGACGTGGCTCATTGGGATCGCTATCAATTGCGCTCGCGAGTGGCGGCGGGTCGGCCGGCGCGAACAGGCCCGCCCGCCGGTCGAAGACCGGGCGGCAGCGCCGAGTGTCCACGGAGCCGATGTGGAGCGGGTGTTAGCCGGGCTGCCACAGGCGTTTCGCGAAATCCTGGTGCTCCACGACATCGAAGGCTACACGCACGACGAGATCGCGCGCCTGCTCCGCGTCGAGCCGGGCACGTCCAAGAGCCGCTTGTCACGGGCGCGGGAGATGTTTCGCCGGCGGTGGATGCGACCGGCGGGAGTGCAGCATGACTGACGACGACGTCGCTAAAGCTTTGTCCGGATTACCCCGCGAGGCTCCACCTCCGCCTGGCGCCGAGGCCCAAACCCTCGCGGCTCTGCGCTTGGCTGGGCTGCTCGGAGGCCGTCCGCGTCGCTGGTGGTCCGTCATCGGAGGCGTCCTGGCGATCGCCGCGTCACTTCTTGCGGGCCTGTGGCTCGGCATACGGCACGACGTCCGTCCGTCGACGCCAGGCCGGGAGAAGTTTCTGCTGCTCCTTTATGAGGATGCCGGCTATCAGCCGCCACTGGCGGGCGGCAGAGAGAAGCGGGTCGCCGAGTATGACGCGTGGGCCCATGCGCTCGCCCAGTCGGGACACTTGACGGTGGCTGAAGCGCTGTCGAGCGAGGCCACGGATCTCCGGCCTGGCCTACCGCCCGCACGTCTGGATCGGGCGGCCAGCGGAGAGGGCCCTGACGGCTTTTTCGTGATTCTGGCCGGGGACGAGGCTTCCGCGGTCGCCATCGCAAAGACCTGCCCCCACCTGCACTATGGCGGGCGGGTCAGGGTGTGGCCGATCCTCCCGGACTGACAATCGGTGGGGCGCTTCAGCCGACATTCACCGACCGCACGCCGGCGCTGCTGGCGGCGCCCACGCCGGGAGCTTCAAGTCCGCAATCTTCGGTGCCTGCTGGCGCAAGACGTCGAACGCCCTGTCGATAATCGTGCACGGTGCGTTGACGCCATCGATGATGTTCTGCGGGGGCGCCAGATCGCCCACCACCTGATCGTTCAGTCGGCGCGTGAGGTCGCGGTGCACCGTCCCGAGGCTGTCCGGTCCGGTTGTCAGCGCGCCGACCGCCGTATCAACGGCCTTCGCGTTCGCGTCCTGCCCTCGCGCGGCGATCGCCTCGCGCAGGTTCTGGATGTAGTTGACGGCGTCGTAAGTCGCCTTGATCCCGGCCATCATCCGCATCTGCAACCGGAACTGCGCCTCGAGGCCCGCCGGTGGCACGTTCACACGCGGATCGGGCACAACCGTAAATGGCTGCGCGTAGTGCCGGCCGTTTATCGTGAGCGTCGCGTGATACGTTCCCGCCGTCACCATCGGTCCGACATTCGTCGACACGTACGTCTGCCCCGGCAGCGCGTGCCAGTTCAGCGTGTACTCGCGGTAGTCGATCGGATTGCCGTAGTAGCTGTAGTTGAGTGTCGGCGGATCCGGGTAGCGCAGATCCCAGGCGACGCGGTGATGACCGGCCGACGTCGGCAGGACGAGCGGCTTCATCAACCAATACTCCGGCACGTTCGGCATCGTCGTATCCGGCGGCGGCGCGACACTCGAGAACTCGCGAATCACGGCGCCAGCCTTGTCGCTGATCGTGAGCGTGATCGTGCCGGTCGCCGGCTGCGCGAGGTAGTAGTCGAACACGGCGCCTTCTAGCGGGTTGTCGCCCACTTTCATTTCCGGCGGCAGGGGCGTGTCCTGGGTGTTGTCCCACCGCATGCGAGATGCAGGCGCCGGTGTGAAGAAGAACGCAGGCGCGCTCGAAGCGGCGGCTGTAGCCGCCCGCATCTGACGAAGCGGCGAGACGTTGTCGAGAATCCAGAAGCCGCGGCCGTAAGTCGAGATGACGAGGTCATCGTCCTTCACCGCGATGTCGCTGACGACCGTGCGCGGCAGATTGAGCTGCAGCGACTGCCAATGATCTCCGCGGTCGAACGACACGTAGGCGCTCGTGACGCTCCCTGCGTAGAGAAGATTCGGATCCACGGGATCTTCGCGGACGACGCGCATCACGTCCCCGTCAGCGAGACCCGACGAGATCTCCTGCCAGTGGGCGCCGAAATCGGTCGTGCGGTAGAGATGAGGATGCGCGTCGCGCGAGAGCATCGCGGCATACGCGGTGCCCGCGTCTTTGTGTGACGCCTCGAGGATGTTGACTGCGGCCGGCGGCAGATTCGGCGGCGTCACGTGCGCCCACGTCTTGCCGTTGTCCTTCGTCACCCAGATGAGACCGCTGCTCGTGCCGGCCCAGAGCGTTCCAGGTGCCGCCGCCGACACGGCGAGCGCCTGAATCGATCCGCCGGGTGCCGGGCCGCTGACGCTGGATGTGGGGACGTCCGATCCGGCCCCAGATGATCTGCCGCTGGGCGTCAGCAGCAAGTCCTGGCTGATCGCGTTCCACGTCTGTCCACGATCGGTCGAGGCCAGCACGTGCTGGGCCGCCATATATAAGGTGTGGCCGTCGGGAGAAAACGCGAGCGGCGGCGCGCCACCGAAGCGTTCGTTCGCCGTCGGCTGATACAGCACGACCACCTGGCTCGTCGTCCGATCGAGGCGGCGCAGGACGTGATACCAGCCCTGCGTGTACATGTAGCGCCTGTCGAGCGGATCGGCGATGAGAAAGCCGTTCTCGAATCCGCCGCCGGCATACCAGTCGGCCGGACGGATCTCGCCAAAATCGGTGCGGCTCGGCACGCACGCCGTGCCGGAATCCTGCTGCGGGCCGCAGACGTGATATGGCACGTCGTAGTCGGTCGCCACGCGATAGAACTGGCCGTTGACGATGCCGTAGTACGGCGAGAAAGTCGCGCCGTCGTCCATGGAAATCGCCGCGCCCTGGTCGACGCCGGCAATCATGCGTTTCGCGTTCGTCGGATCGATCCAGAGGAAGCGCGGATCGGCGCCGCTCGGCGCGCCCCAGAACGCGACGATGTGCGCGCCTGCGTCCGTGGAGCGATATACGGCCGTGCCCATCAGGTAGACGATGTCGGGGCGCTGCGGATCCGCATAGATCTTGCCGCCTGCGCTTGCAAGCTGGCGAGTGCCGGCGATCCACGTGTCGCCGCCGTCGTCGGATCGGTAGAGCGCGCGAGCGCCGCCTCCGCCGCCGGCCCGGCCGCCGGCTTGCCCTGAGTTCGCCGGGGCGAGTGCGTACAGCCGCTTGCCATGTGTTCCCGAGGCGAGCGAGAAGGCGTTGATGCGCGCGCCGTCGGGCAAACCCTTTCCGGTGACCGGCGCCCACGTCGCCCCCGCGTCGGTCGATTTGAAGACGCCCGTGCCCGTGCCGCCAGACAGCATGGCGTACACGATTTGAGGATCGCCATAATCCATCCATACGTCTGATGCACCGGCGGATCCATCGGTCGGCAGGACTCGCGACCACGCGCGACCGCCGTCGGTCGATCGATATATGCCGCGTTCTGGAGATGCCGCGGCTCGGTCGGCCGGAGGTGCCGCACCAGCGGCATTAGCGGAGGCCCCTGGCGGCCCACCTCGCCCAGGCCCACCGGCACGTCCGCCAATCGCCGCGACGAGCACCGTGTTTGCATTGCGCGGATCGACGACGACCGCGCCGATGTACTGCGAAGCGGCCAGTCCCGTTGTCGCCCAGGTCTTGCCGGCATCAGTGGACTTGTAGACGCCCTTGCCGGGCGTGAACGACCAGCCTGATTGATTGCCCGTGCCGACGTAGACGACGTTGTGATCGGACGGCGCGACGGCGACCGCGCCCACCGACGGCACGCCAACCTCATCGAAGATCGGCTGCCACGTCACGCCACCGTTCGTCGTCTTCCACACGCCGCCTTCCGGCATCCCGGCGTAGTAGGTCGTGGGATCCCCGGGTACGCCGGCCGGGGCCGAGACATAGCCGGAACGCGGGGGACCGACGTTGCGCCAATGCAAGTCCGCGAAGAACGACGGGCTCGGTTGTTGGGCGCCGAGGCCGGCTGCGAGGCTGGCGGCTGCGAATGTCGAAAGAGTGATCCGGAGACGCATGCCGGGATGGTAGCATCGCCCGTCTTTGCCAATCGCACCGGCGGACAAATCCGTAATTCAAATCTGGCCTCTACGAACCAGGCCTTGGGGGTCCGATATGCAATCTAGCAAAGTGGCGACTTCGCAGAGGGGCTGGGCGCCAGTTGCGCTGGAGTCCGTCGTTGGCGACGGCCGTTGGAAAGGAAATGGACATGACGGCGAGCAAAGTACTGTTAATGGTCGCATTTGCCGCGTCCCTGGTCGCGGCTCAGTCGCCGATTCCTGACGGCCCGACAGTATGGGTTGATAAGTCGCACTACCACGTTCGCGCCGATTGTTCGGACCTGGTTGGAGCCACTCTACAGACGATGACCCTCCATCAGGCAGTCCTATCCGGTCGGACTGACTGTAGGCATTGCCGGGCCTGGGACAATCCCGATGTCAAGCAATACGTGCAGACGAACCTGCATGCGATCAACGAAGAGTTCGTCGAGGCAAAAGCGCGCGAGGCGGCTGCGGCCATTCGGCCAGCGGTGACAGAAGCACAGGCCCGCGAGTGGGCTGGGACGCTGTCAGCTTCTGCGAAGGCCGATCGAGCGGCATTTGAGAGCGCGTTCGAGTCGCTCGCACGTGGCGTGATTCCCGAGTACCCAGGGGACGGGCCCAATGGCGTCGTGGAACTCTATCGGACCGATGCGATCGTGATCTCAGCCGTCGGGCAGTTGACCAGCTTTGAGGCCGGCGCGGCAGAAGCCGTGGCGAAACGACAACCCGCCGGATCGGCGCTGTGGTCTGCCGGTGTGACGGTGTCGGTGACGCCCACACAGATTGATTGCCCCAACATCCGGCAGCTGGTACTCCGGCGCAACGGGACGATCGTTGAACCGCTGTCAAATTTTCTGTCACCGATGCCGATGTCGACCGCAGGGGGCGTGACTCGAACGGTCGGCCGCGGCCCAGTGCGCTACCCGCGCGAGGCCTTCGACCCGCTGGGTGATCCGGTCATTACGATCACGGCGATTCCAGAGACGGGTGACAACATCACGCGCACGCTGACACCAGCAGAGATTTCGAGGCTCTGGTAAAGCGCGAGTCGAACGCCGGCGTTTTGAGCACCGCCCGCTCGGAGACGCCCGCGTGGGCGTGGGAATGCGTCACCTCATCGCGACGTGGGCGGGGGCGGCCGTGGACAGAGTGTAATGGCTGCAGTGCCGCCTTGGACGTGGAACCAGCAATCCTTGTAGCATGGCTCGCATGAAGATCGTGAAGTCCGTCAGGCGCCGTTCAGCAGCGAAGGGGAACGGTGCTCCGAAGAGCGTTGATGAATACCTCGCTGGTGTGCCCGAGCCCGCCCGCAGCACGTTGAACAAGATGCGAGCAGCGATTCGAGCCTCTGTGCCGGCGGAAGCGACCGAAACCATTAGCTATCGGATGCCGGCGTTCAAGCACAAACGAGTGCTGGTGTGGTTCGCCGCGTTTGCGAGCCATTGCAGCTTGTTTCCCACGGCTTCGGTCGTCGAAGCGTTCAAGGATGAGCTCAAGGGCCTCACCACGTCCAAAGGGACCATTCAGTTCCCGACGAACAAGCCTCTGCCGATTGCGCTTATCAAGAGGCTGGTGAAGGCCCGGGTCGCAGAGAGCGAAACCAAGAAGCGTCGTTGACGTCTTCGAGGCGACGCCGGTGTTCTGGCGCGACCAGACGCAGTCGAACTCCCAAGAAACGACTGCCCAGGGGCTCCCGCTGGATCGATCCTCAGCCAGGCGACCTATCCGCCGACCCACCCAGCGTCGCGCAGCTGCCCCCGCCGAGCGCGGCTATGGCGCGCGCAGCGCACCCATAGGATCGATGCGTATCGCTCGCCGCGCCGGAAGGTAGCAGGCGAAGAGCGCGATGGCGATGAGCACGAGCGCGACGCCGGCGAATGTCAGCGGATCGGTCGGCCTCACGCCGTAGAGGAGTCCCGCCATCAGACGCGACACCACCAGGGCGCATGCGAAGCCGACGGCTGCGCCGGTCAGCGTGAGTCCCAGGCCTTGGCGTAGGACCATCCGAAGAATCGTCCGCCGATCCGCGCCGAGGGCCAGACGAATGCCAATCTCGTGCGTTCGCTCGCTGACGATGTACGAGATCACACCGTAGATGCCGAGTCCGGCGAGGAGCAGTGCCGTCACCGCGAACAGGCCGACCATTTCCATCGAGAACCGCCGTTCGGCGAGGGACCCGGCGACGGTCCCGTCGAGCAGCTGCGCGCCGAAGACCGGCAGCGTGGGATCGACCGACTGGACGAGTTCCCGCACGCGATCGGGAATCGTCGCGGCACACAGCTGGCCACGGAGGAAGATCGCGAGGTGTTTCACCGTCTTCTGATACGCGCTCGCGTAGATCTGCGGCACGCTCGCATCCGTGAGCGACTCCGTTCGCGCATCCGCGACGACGCCAACGACGGTTGTCCAGGCCGTCGCGATTCGGGAAAGCGTGACCCGTCTGCCCAGTGGATCCTCATTCGGCCAGAACGTCCGCGCCATCGCCTCGTTGATGACCGCAACGCTTGCGGTGGTGTCGTCGTCGAAATCCGTGAAGATCCGTCCGCGCTGTAGCGTGATGCCGAGCAGATGGAAGTACTCCGGCGTGACGACCGTTCCGTGGACGAGCGGGGCCTGAGTGGCTTCGGTGCCGCGTCCCTCGACGAGGAGCGGCACAAGCCCGAGATCCCGCTGAGGATGGTCCAAGGGAATCGACGGACTGTCCCCGATCGAGGCTTCTTCGACGCCGGGGAGGAGTCTGCTGCGACGAAGGAGCTCCCTCAGGAACGGCGCCTCCTGGGAGATCGTGCGGTACTTGTCGATGCTGACGTCGTTCGGGTAGGGCAGCCGTGTGCGGACCGTCATCACATGCTGCGGGTTGAATCCCAGGCCGACATTCAACAAGTCCAGGAAGCTGCGAAGCAGAAGTCCCGCGGCCACCATCAGGACGAGCGAGAGCGCGAATTCGATGACGACGAGCAGCCGGCGTGTTCGAACGTGTTCTCGAGAGGTCGTCGAGCCGCGTCCCTCAGCCTTCAGCGCGGGAATCAGATCCAGCCGTCGGGCATGGAGCGCCGGAGCGAGGCCGAACACCGCGCCGGAAAGCGCTGTGGCGGCGGTCGCGAACAGCATCACGCCCCAACTGATCGTGATGTCGTTCAGTCTCGGCAGCCCGTCCGGCACGAGCCTGACGAGAGATCCTCGGGTCACGAACAGGATCGCCACGCCGGCCACGCCGCCGAGCACGGACAGAAGGACGCTCTCGGTCAGCAGCTGCCGTATCAGTCGGGCGCGCCCGGCTCCGAGCGCCTGCCGAACGGCAAGCTCGCGTTCTCGCACGCTCGCTCGAGCGAGGAGGAGGTTGGCGACGTTCACGCAGCCGATGAGCAAGACGAATCCGACGGCGGCGAGCAACAACATCAGGGTCTGGCGCACATCGCCGACGATGCCGTCTTTGAGCGGCACGAGCCGGACGGCCCAGGCGCTGTGCGCCGGATAGTCAGCCGCATAGGTGTTCCGCAGCGTGGCGACGAGCGCGTCGACTTGGCGCTGGGCCGCCGCGATTGTCAGCCCGGGCTTGAGGCGCGCAATCGCGGCCGGAATATTTCGGACACTGCGCGGTGGGTGGGGGGAGATGGGCGGACCGAAGAAGCTCGTCGCCGCCCAGACGTCCACATTCCTCTCCTCTGTCGTCCGTCCTGGTGCGTGGAATCCGGGCGGCATGACGCCGACGATGCGATACAAGTCCGTGTCGAGCCGCACGCTCTTGTTGAGAATGTTCGGATCGGCGCCGAAGCCCCGCCTCCACAACCCGTCGCTGATCACGACTTCGAGCAGGTAGCCCGAGGAGTAGTTGTCGGCAGGGAAGCCGCGGCCAAGCTGTGGTGTGACACCCAGGAGCGCGAAGTAGTCCGGCGCCACGCTCGACAAACGGACCGGCGTCGGCTGCGACCAGCCGGTCAGATTGTTTTCGTCGAACCACGTCGGTGAGACGTACGCGAAGATGCCGGAGTGCTGCAGGTCTTGCCATTCGGGCTGCGAGAGACCGACGTCGGTCGATCCGACGCCGGGAAGATCATCCTCGATACTGACGAGCTGATCCGGCTGGGGATAGGGCAACGGCCGGAGCAAGGTGGCATCGACGACGCTGAAGATCGCCGTCGTCGCGCCGATGCCCAACGCCATCGTGAGGACGGCGACGACAGTGAACCCCGGGGATCTCCGCACCAGGCGCCCGGCGTACCGAACGTCGTGCCAGAGACGGTCCAGGCAGAGCCAGCGGTGGGACTCGTAGAAACGCTCGCGCGAGGTCACCACGTTGCCGAAGGCGCGATGCGCGGCGGCGCGCGCGTCGTCGGCGCTCAGTCCTTCACCCCGGAGCCGGTCGATCTCGAGCTGGATGTGGCCTTGGATCTCCGCCGAGAAGTCGTCGAGCGTGCGCCGCCGTCGAAACATGGATTCACCCGTTCGTCGTGTCCGACTCCAAGACGAGCGCAATGGCTTTCGCGAAGCGCTTCCACTTGTGCGTTTCTTTGACGAGATGTTTGCGGCCGGCGGCCGTGAGGGCATAGAAGCGCGCCTTGCGGTTGTTCGAAGACACACCCCAAGTGCCCGTGATCCATCCGCGCTCTTCCAGCCGCTGCAGCGCCGGATAGAGCGCGCCGTGCTCGACGAGCAGTTCGTCCGCCGATGTCTGCTGGATGGCCCGCGCGATGCCCTGCCCGTGCTCCGCTCCAAAGATGAGCCGGCGAAGAATCAGCAGATCGAGCGTCCCCTGCAGGAGATCGAGTCGCTCGCCTTCGCCTTGGGTAGACATGTGACCCGAGTCTAGCGAGGCTCGGGTCACATGTCAACCCGATGAGGCCTCGAGACACGTCTCGCGGGTCAACGACGGCGCGTGGCCGGTCCGCCCTACTGCACGATGATCGTCGCGGTCTCGTTCGGGTGGATCGTGCAGTGGTAGTTGTAGGTGCCAGCTGTGTTGAAGAGCACCGGCGCATCTGCCGCGCTGGTGGGGGCAATGCTGCGAGTATCGAACACGCCCGGGTCGGTCGCCGTGTGGGCGATCGGATCCGAGTTCAACCAGTTGACCGACTGGCCGACTTTCACCATCACTGGGTTGGGCGAGTAGACGCCATTCTTGATCGTGACCGTGAGCAGATTGGGCGGGTTCACGCACTCGGGATTCGTCGGGACCTGGCCGACCACGCATGTCGATGAGTTGGTTGAGGGGCTGGTTGAGCTGCTGCATCCGCCGGCGAAAAGCGCGAAGGCGAGGGCCGCGAGGCCGCATCGCGTGACGATGACGGTTCGAGCAGGGATCAGCTTCTTCATGGCGCACGCTCCTAAGACCAGAGGTCGTTTCGCGCCTGAAACGGCGCGTGGGGAGCGTCGAGGAAGTCGTCGTCTGATCGCTGGTAGATTTTGCAAACCCAATGCCAGCGACGGCGGGCGACTGGGGGCGGTGGCATCGCCCCGCCGTGAGTGGCACCTCTGCTGGCCCGTGGAAGAAGGGGCAGTTGACGGCCAAGCCCTGGGCATCGCTGATGCAACACAATGTCTGGGCATGCGAGCGACGATGTCACGCGAGCAGTGCTGGCTGACCACGGATCGATTGGGCCTCCGGCGGTTCAGGGCGACCGATCTGGGTTGGCTGTCGACCTTCTACGCCGATCCAGACGTCACTCGCTTCCTTGGCGGCACGAAGACGGAGGCCCAGGTGAGGTCGATGCTCGCGACCCGCATCCTCGACTACTACTACGTCCATCCCGGCCTGGGCATCTGGATGACAATCGAGCAGGCCACCGGCGACCCGGTGGGGTTTCATCTGATCAATAACATCCAGGGGGAGTCCATCATCCAGATCGGCTTTGGGTTGGCCAGGTCCGCGTGGGGTCGAGGGTTCGCAACCGAAATGGCCTCGGCCCTCCTGCGGTACGCGTTTGTGGACCTCGAGCTGGACTACGTCGCCGGCATGGCCAGCCTCGCCAATGTGGCGTCGCAGCATGTGCTCCAGAAAATCGGCCTGCATCGCCGCGGCGAACGCGCATTCCCTCATCCGGCCTACAGTGCGCAGGGGCCCCTGGCCTGGTTCGAACGCACGGCGGCCGACTGGACGGCCGAACACTCCGACCGACGCCAACTGTGAACCCCGTCATCAACACTTCGACATCAAACGAAGTGTCGAAAGCAACCATCCCGTAGAGTGCTGGATGTCGAGGGTCTAATGGCAGGACGAGGTGCAGTGTGAGAAGAGCCTGGATGGTCTTCGCCGCTCTGGCAGTCCCGGTGATCGGGATGCCGTCGGTCACGCGCGCGCAGTGGACGACGACATGGAGTTACGTGGGCGCCGCCGGACCCGACCATTGGGGCGATCTGGATCCGGCGTACGCCGCCTGCAAGGCGGGCCGGGAGCAATCGCCGATCGACATCCGCGCCGCGGATCCAACCGATCTCCCCGCAATGCGATTTGACTACCATAGCGGACTCCTCAAGTACTTGGTCAACAACGGCTATACGATCCGGGTGAACTACCACGACGCACCTGGCACCGGAAATGTCCTGACGGTCGGCGGCAAGAGCTACCACCTGACCCAGTTCCACTTTCATCATCCCAGCGAAGAATATGTCCGCGGCAGGCCCTACGAGATGGAGGTGCACCTGATGCACGAGGCCGGCGATGGGGCTGTGGTTGGTGTCACCGTGTTTCTGAAGGCCGGGAGTCCGAGCGCAACCGTTCAGCGGATGTGGGACCACATGCCGATGACACCGGGCAAAGAACAGGAGATTGCCGGCGTCGAGGTCAATCCCGCGAACCTGCTGCCGGGCGACACTGCCTATTACACCTACAAGGGATCCCTGACGGCTCCGCCTTGTAGCGAAGGCGTCACATGGTTCGTGCTGAAAACGCCGATGGAGATCTCATCGGCGGAAATCAGTGCGTTCGCCAAGCTCTACCCGCACGATGTCCGGCCCCTCCAGCCGCTCAACGGGCGCATCGTCCAGGCCAGTCGGTAGCGTCACAGGCTCCGAAGCGCCGTCGTCGCGGCGTAGTACCCGCACATCCCGTGCACGCCGATGCCCGGCGGCGTGGAGGACGAGCAGAGGTAGACGCCGTCAAGGGGCGTGGCGTACGGATTGAAACTGGCGATTGGACGCGCGAAGATTTGTGCGAAATCTGATGCGCCGCCGGCGATGTCGCCGCCAATCAAGTTCGCGTTGCGCTGCTCCATCGCCGAGGGCGGCATGACGTGCCGGGAAGCGATGCACTCGCGGAAGCCGGGCGCAAAACGCTCGATCTGACGCTCGATGGCGTCGGTCCGGTCGACCGCGCACCCGTGCGGCACGTGGCAGTACGCCCAGAGCGTGTGCCGGCCCGCCGGTGCGCGCGACGAGTCGAAGAGGGTGGGCTGCACCACGAGCACATAAGGTTTGTCGTGCACGTGTCCAGCCCACGACGCGCGCTCGCCATCGGCGATCTCCGCCATTGAGCCGCCAAGATGGAGCGTGCCCGCGCGCTCGCATCCGGGCGCGCGCCACGGCACGGGCGCGTCGAGGGCCCAGTCCACCTTGAACACGCCCGGACCGTAGCGGTATCGCTCGAGCCGCTGCCGATACCCGGTCGGCACGCGTTCGCCGGCCAAACGCAGAAACTGCCGCGGCGTCACATCGCACAGGACGACGCGAGATGCCGGTAATTGGTTGAGCGACGAGACGCGCTCGCCAAGAACAATGTCTCCGCCGAGCGACCGCAGATACGACGCAAGCGCGTCGGCGACCCGCTGCGAACCGCCGCGCGCGACGGGCCATCCTACCGCGTGGGCCGCGATCAGCAGTCCGAGTCCGTACCCGCTGGTCGCCGAAAATTCCAGCGGCACGGCACTGTGCGCCGCGGCGCCGGCGACGAGCGCGCGCGCGCGTTCGGTTCGGAACCGGGAGTGGGCCAGGCCCGTCGCTGACCGGATCGCGGTCAGCCCGAATGACGCCATCAAGAACGGATGCCGCAGCCCAAGGGGCCCAAGAAGCGCCTGCATCAGCTCTGCGGAGGCTCCGACGAGCGGTGTCATCAACCCGCGATACGAGCGTGCATCAACGGCGCCGAGCGACTCGGCGGTCGCGTCTACAGATCGCTCGACGACGACCGCGGTGCCGTCGTCCAGGGGGTGGGCGAACGGCGCATCTGGATGCGCGAACTCGAGGCCGTGTTCGGCGAGCGGCAACGTCTTGAGGAACGGTGACACCAGAGCGAGCGCAAAGACGGTCGAGCAGACGTCATGCACGAATCCAGGTTCCGTGAGCGCGGCTGATCGGGTACTGCCGCCGACCGACGTGTCGGCCTCGTAGACGCGCACTGACCGACCGGCGCGCGCAACCGCAATCGCAGCGGCGAGACCGTTCGGACCCGAGCCGACGACAACCGCGTCGAGAGGACGAGTCACTTGTTGAACGGAAGCTCTTGAATCCAATGGAAGCCGCGGTTGACGAGCAGGAACTTCTGCCGGTCGAACAAGTGGGTTTCCATGTGGATCGCGCCGCCGTCGAGCTCGCCGTCGAGTACGAGATGCCCGGCGTCCGGCTGCTCGAACGTGAGGCGGCTGCCCCCGTGAGTGCTGGTCGGGCGCGGGAGCGTGATGGTTTTGGCCTCCATATCGACGTTCGCGCTCTGGGTGTCGAAGGTGTCGTCCATGCGCCAGAAGCTGACGCTGTTCGGCATTTGGATGATCAACCGCCGCCAGCGATCGGAATCCGTGAGGAGCGGCGGGCGATCGACGCCGGCGATGGTCATCTTGTCGACCTCCCAGATGCCGTAGAGGGGCGGCCGCGGCGCGCCGCCGCCATACGGTTCGCGCCAGCTCACGGCCGAGCCATAGAGCGCAAGCCCAACGAGATACGCGCCGACAACGACCTGCGCCGCCACCGCGAACCACTTGACCCGCTGGTAGAACACCGCTTGGCAGACCCGCCGTATATCCGGGATGAGGAGGGTGAGCGACATCATCACCAAGTGGGACGAAAACAGCTTGACCGGCACGTCGTACGTCATGTTCAACGCGAAGACCTGCGCGGTTGCCGCGAGGGCGAGCGACGCCCCGAGGAGTTGGGTGCGGGGAATGAACAGCAGGATGCCGCACAAGAGCTCGACCGACCCCGTGAACATCTCGTACGGTCGCGACGCGCCGATCGAGTACCAGAGCACGCCCATTGGCGAGAAGTTCCCGTACGGCTCGAGGAGCCGCGTCAGAGATGGCGCCGGCATCTGGAGGGGAATCGCCTTGTCCGCGCCGTAACTGATCAAGGTCGAACCAAGCGCGAAGCGAAGGAACACCCGAAACCAGCGATGCAGGCGCGCGTAGTTCGCTCGTCGTCGATCGACGACAGACCAGAGGCAGGTAAGGACGGCCGCAATGAGAAGCAAACAAAGTGCTTGCACCCAGTCGAACATCTTGTCGCCGCTGCCGCCCGCCATCGCCAGCGCCCGATGGTCATGGAAGACATGCCTGATGACCCACATGACGAGGGTGCTCATCGGCGGCACTGTGCCGAGGTCCGGCGCGCTCCAGGTCGGCACGAGTACGAGACCGCGGATCATCTGTGTGCAGATGACGTAAAGGCCGAAGTAGCAGAAGGCGTAGCGAAAGGCGACCTTGGTCGCGAAGCGCCATTCGATCGGCGGCTCAGGCAACGGCACCGGGCTGGCGTCGTTCGCGACACGCCACATGTCTCATCTCCTGGGCCGCCTAGTCTACACTCACCGTTGATCGCGATGAACCGACAGGATCGCCGCCGCTTCGTTCGTCAGTTCCTGGAGTCGATGACTCCAGGCGCGCGATGGCTGCTTGTCGCCGTGGTGTTCCTCTGCTTTGCGCCGTTCGGCTTGCTGGGCGAACTCGGCTCGCTCGCGCAGTCACCGTGGCACCGGGTCGCGGCTCTGACGCTGTGGTCGGGCGGCATGGCGGTCGCCTATGCCGCAGCAGGGACAACCTGGCCGCCGCGGTTCATCCTGCTTGCCGGTGTCGTGACCGTTCTCGGGTTCTTTGTTGTGCAGCGCGGGGTCCCGGAGGCGCCGTCGCCGACCGCGCTCGGGCCGGACGAAGTTGCGGCGCTCCGGCACCACGTGACCATCGTGACGGGTCTCACGTTCGTCGACGTCGCGCTGATGTACGTATCGTTCGTCATGCTCATTCAGGGTGAAGGGCTGCGATTCATGCGCGCGCACGCCGAAATCCGCCTCGCACGCGAGATTCACCGGGCGCTCGTGCCTCCGTTGGTGGGCTCATCGGTGACACTCGCGTGGCGCGGCGTCTCACGCCCGAGCGGCGAGGTCGGAGGCGACCTTGTCGATGTGATCGCTCAGCCAGACGGCTGGTTGGGGTGCATCGCGGATGTGAGCGGCCACGGCGTCGCTGCCGGCGTGCTCATGGGCATGTTCAAGACCGCGTTTCACGCCGCCGCCGGCGAGGTGTCCGACGTCGGCGAGGTGCTCACGCGCACGAACCGCGTCATCTCGCCGCTCAAGCAGTCCAACATGTTCGTCACTGCGGCGTGCCTTCGACTGGCGAACCCAGGGCGCATCGAATACGTGCTGGCCGGCCACCCCTCCCTGTTGCACGTCAGAGCCAACGCGTCGACAGCCGCGTGGGTGGGCGAGTCTCAACTGGCGATCGGCATTACCGCCGATACGCGCTACGAGACGAGGACGTTCGATGTCGAGCGCGGCGATGTGGTGTTGGTCGTCACCGATGGCTTGCTCGAGGTCACGAATCCTCAGAACGAGGAGCTCGGCACGGCCGGACTCGCTCGCAGCCTGCAGACCATCGCTGACACCGAGCCTTTGGCCGAGATCGAGGCGCGCGTCTTTGCCGCCTGCCAGGCGTACGGCGTTCAGACAGACGATCAAACGCTGCTGATCGTTCGCGTCCTGTAGCACGTTCCGCGCTACTGTCGGATTCGTCGCCACACCCAGCGACCCGGCCAGAGCCAGACCAGGCCGGCGAGCGCCGCGGCTGGACCGACTCGGACCATCGCCAGGGTCACACCGATGACGGCGTCGATCGCCCCACGAAGGCCGTCGACCAGGGCGTTGTGGAAGCGCGTGGAAAGGGTCGCCGGACCGAGCGCGATCTCGGCGCGATACCGTTCCTCGACTTGCACCGTGATCGTCGCGAGCGATGCGCGACCCGCCATCGCCTGCTCTTCGGCGGTCATCTGCTCGATCTCACCGCGAATCCGTGACTGGGCCTGCTCCACGGCGAGCACGTCGGCGAGCTTGTCGGTGCGCCGCGCCAGCAACTCGCCGAGGCGCCCTTCTTCGACCTTGGCGTTCGCGAGCCGAATCGTCAGATCGCGATGGCTGTCGGTGACGTCTTCACTCGACTGCGACTCCTGTACCACGGTTCCGAGTGCGCGAAGGTCTGAGAGGGCCGCGTCCGTCTTGAGCACCGGCACGAGCACAGTCGCGCTGAGCGACCGATGTGTGGGCTGATCGCCGCCTGCCGACAGACTGGAGATGCGGCCCTGGTGAGCAGCAGTGACCCGATCAATCGCCGCCCGCACGTCGTCGAACTTATCCGTCGATAGACTCAGAGTGACCGCGCGCACGATCATCCGCGAGTCCTTGGCCCCGGCCTGGGCCGGCACGAGCGGCTGGCCAGCGGCCAAACCGCCGGTGATCGCATTCCGAGACTGGAGTGCCGAGCCAGGTGGTACTTGCGCCGAGATCGAGTCGGCGAATGCCGACGGTGCCGCCGCGGCGGGAGGTGTCTTCTTCAGCGCGCCATCGGTGTCCGGCCCGCCCTTCCCGGCCGCAAAGCGGTCGTAGGAAACAAACGGCGCTCCGTCGTAGACCAGGGCCCTCCGCCTGACATAGTTAACTGCGGCGACAACGCCGACCAGCAGGGTGGCCGCAACCGCAACCGACCACGGCGACCTCGCCACGTGCGCCCCGAACCACAATCGCGGCGATCGCCCCGGGGTGACGGGCCCGCCCGGAGTGGTCGCTCCCGTCGGCATGACCACGGCGTCGGACGGATGGCCGACCTGCCAGGCGCTCAAGCGCTCCGACACCCGGCGGAGGTCGTCAGCCAATGTTCGGCACTCGGGACATCGATCGAGATGGATTCGGATCGCGGCGGCGCGGTCGCCCGACAGCTCGCCGTCCAGAAACGCCATGACATCTTCGCGGTTGACCTCATGAATGGTGCTCATGGCCTCTGTCCTTCCGCGACGGGCTCTCCGACCAGCCGTGCCCGGAGCGCCCCGCGGGCGCGAAACAGGCGCGACCGGACGGTGGTCGCCGGCAACCCGACGAGGGTCGCGATCTCGGCGTAGCTCAGCGCGTCGTATTCCCGAAGCATCACGATCTCCCGGTCGTCCGGCTCGAGTGCGGCGAGCGCCTCGCGGACCCACAGGAGGTCGGCCGGATCGGCCGCCTCGGTCGACACGTCCTGACCTTCCGGTGCGCGCGCGGCGTCGCGTTGAGCACGACGGCGCCAGGCGAGGAGTTGGTTGAATGCGATCGCGAAGAGGTAGCTCCGAAACGCGGCACGTGGCTCGTATCGCGACGCACCCTGAAGCACGGCGAGGAACGTCTCCTGCGTCAGCTCATCCGCCTCCGCCCGTTGCCAGATCCGGCGCCGGAAGAAGGTCCAGATTGGCGCGCGATACCGGTCGAAGAGGGCCTCGAATGCCCCTCGGTCTCCACCCTGAAACGCCAGCATCAACGCCTCGTCGCTCGTCACAAAGGTCCGTGCTCATAAAGGTAATGTCGCGGGAGGCCAAAACGTCCCCGGACCCAGCCCCGCGACTGGCGCCTCCCCGGCGGGCAGTAAGATCCGCGGAGCCCCCGCAGCCCGCAGCGGTTCGCGAGGAGGCCGTACCCAAATGATTCAAACGATTTCCGGTTTTGGGCACCGTCGGCCGGTGTCTTCCGCCCTGGCCCTTGGGCTCGCGTTGGCCTTGTCAGACACGTGTCTGTCGGGCGCGCTCCAGGGGCCAAGCGGCGGCCAGCTCTCGCTGATTGCCGGCGACGTCGGCGCCGCGGGCGGCGTCGATGGCCCGATCGCGATGGCGCGATTCACGGCCCTTGCAGGCGTCACCGTCGACGGCCGGGGCAACGTGTATGTCTCGGACGGACATGCCGTGCGAAAGATCTCGGCCGACGGCGTAGTCACGACCGTCGCCGGCCTGGCGAGCGAGTGGGGCAGCGCCGATGGCGCGGGCGCCACCGCGCGGTTCAATAGTCCCCAAGGTCTCGCGACCGACGCGGCGGGAAATGTCTACGTCGCTGATCGCGACAATCAGGAGATTCGAAAGATCACACCGGCAGGGATCGTGAGTACGTTGGCCGGCTCCGCGTCCTCGTCTGGCGCCGACGACGGTCGCGGGACCCGGGCCCGGTTCTTTCGGCCGTGCGGCGTCGCCGTCGATGGTGCGGGCAACGTCTTTGTGGCCGACACCCGCAACTATACCGTTCGAAAGATTTCCCCGGCGGGCCTGGTCAGCACCATCGCCGGTCGCGCCGACGAAGCTGGAATCACCAACGGCCCCGGGGCGTCCGCGCGCTTTGGATCGCCACAAGGCATTGCTGTTGACGCTGCAGGCAACGTCTACGTGACCGATTTCGATTCGCATCTGATTCGCAAAATCAGCGCGAGCGGCGTCGTGACGACATTGGCTGGCTCGTCCATGGGGAGCGGCGACGGAACCGGCGCGGCGGCACAATTCGCTTATCCGACCGGCCTCGCCGTCGACAAGGACGGCAACCTGTATGTCGGCGACTCGCACAGCCTTACGATTCGCAAGATCACGCCTGGCGGAACCGTAACGACAGTGGCCGGCGTGGCCGACCACGCGGGAATCGAGGACGGCCCGGGGTCCACGGCGCGGTTCAGCAGCGTCCATGCGGTCGCGGTGGATCGCGCTGGCAACGTCTACGCCACCGACGAGGCGGATGCCCAGAGCGGCGCCGTCAACAGATACGTGAAGCCCGGACCCTCAGGGACCGTCCGCCGGATCGACACCGCAGGCGTGGTGACGACGATCGCCGGCCGCAGGAGCGAAACGGATCCCAGTCCGGATGGCGTCGGCGCGGCGGCCCGATTCGAATCGCCGTCCGGCATCGTCGCCGACCGGGCCGGGACCCTGTTTGTCACGGACGCCACGGCCAGTACGGTGCGCAGGATCACGGCCGCCGGCGAGGTCACGACGTTGGCCGGAAAGGCGGGCGCCACGGGCCATGCGGACGGCCTTCGATCCGACGCACGATTTGACCAGCCAACTGGGATTGCCCTCGATGGCGCGGGCACGCTGTTTCTCACCGACCCCGTGGCTGCCGTGATTCGCAAGATCACCCGAGATGGCCTCGTGAGCACCTTCGCGGGGTCCGCAGGAGTTAAGGGAAGTGTCGATGGCGTCGGCGCCGCGGCCCGGTTCAACGCTCCGACCGGCGTTGCTGTCGACGACCACGGCACTCTCTATGTGACCGACGAGTGGGCGAACACTGTCCGCAAGATCACGTCTTCCGGGGACGTGACGACGCTGGCAGGCAAGGCGGGCGAGCGCGGCAGCACGGATGGGCCGGCGGACCGCGCGCGATTTGCCGTTCCGGCCGGGATCGCCGTCGATCGGAACGGC
>Ga0070732_10000756_pt1 | contig 18816 bp, 16 predicted proteins | sample Coa_R1_5_FD_66449 | JGI IMG/M metagenome (GOLD analysis project Ga0070732, IMG submission 66449) | Surface soil microbial communities from Centralia Pennsylvania, which are recovering from an underground coalmine fire - Coalmine... | ecosystem: Environmental > Terrestrial > Soil > Unclassified ... | reverse complement strand
AGTGAAGGTTGGACCCTCAGGGGCTAAAGCCCCGGCCATAATGAGGCCTGTGCGGCGCGGCTGAAGCCGCGCCCTTTCAAAACGCCCTCTATCAAGACGCGTTCATGACTTACGAAATCGCCATTGACGGCAAGACCTATTGGCTGGATCTCAGCCAGGCCGAGGGCCGCTGGTTTTGTCGCGTGGATGGGCGCGAAGTTGAGGTGGATGCCGTCCTCGCACGTCCCAATGTTCTCTCTCTTCGTATCGGCAACAAGGCGTATGAAGTGAAATGCGAGCGCGTGAGCGGGGAGGTACACATATGGGTGGGCAGCCAGCGTTTTGCTGCTGAGGTACGCGATCCACGATCGCTGCGCAGCCGCGGTCGCGCAGTCGACGATCATGGCCCGAAGAAGCTGACTGCACCCATGCCGGGCAAGGTGGTGCGCATTCTGCAGAGTCAGGGAGCCGAGGTTGAAGCTGGGGCCGGAGTACTGGTTGTGGAAGCGATGAAGATGCAGAACGAAGTGAAGTCACCGAAGAAGGGAACGATTCAGAAGATCATGGTCAGCGAGGGCGCGGCTGTCAACGCCGGAGATGTGCTTGCCATTGTCGAATAGTTCTGCGACTTATTTTTCCATCCCGTTGGTGTCAAGAACCTTCTTGGCGTAGTAGTTTTCCACCTTGGCCGAGTCCCGCAGAACTTCATAGTAGGCGGCTTTGAGCAGTTGCTCGCGGCGATCATGGAGTTGCGAGCGGATCGCCTGCTGCACGCGCGGGTCGGAGAGATCGCGCTGACCGGCTGGCTCCTTGGCTACGAGCTTTACAATGCGAAACCCGACCGCCTGTTTTGTGGCCGGATTCACGACGCTGACGATTGGGCTGTACTGACCAGGCTTGAGTCTCATCACTGTTTCGCGCGTAGCAGGATCGGTCCCTTTCAGACCTGACTCCTGCACCGTGCCGAGATCGCCGCCGTTGCCGGACGTTTCCGGATCTTCGGAGTACTTCATCGCCAGCGTAGCGAAGTCATCGCCGCTGTCCAGCCGATTCGCAATCATCTGGATTTTCTTTCGCGCCTCGGCTTCGTTTTGTGCTTTGTCATTCTGGTTGTGAGCCTGCGGGTTGGGGGCCGGTGTCACCATGATCTGAGCCAGGTGATACTGCGGCTCGATCAAGTTGAATTCCGCTTTGTGCGCGTTGTAGTAGTCGTTGATGTCCTGATCGGTGATGTTGATCTTGGAAGAGACTTCCTTGTTCAGAACCTTCTCGACCGTGATGGACCGGCGGATGTCTCGCTTGAAATCGGCCACGGTGATCTTGCGGTCCTGCATGCGCTTGTCGAATTCTTCCCTGGTGAAGGGCGCCTTGATCTCGTTGAATTTGCTGTCAACCTGGTCATCGGTGGCGAGGAGGCCAAGTTTTTCCGCGCGGCGCATGAGGATCTCGTCGTCGATCATTTGGCGCAAAATGTTCAGGCGCAGGGCCGTTGCCTGTTCTCCGGCGGGAGACTGTTGCGCCGAGGCGACCTGGTTCTCGTAGTACTTATCGACGTCACTGCGGAAGATCTTTCGGCCGTCCACGGTGGCCATGACGTCGCCGCCGACCTTGGAAGTACAAGCAGCCATGAACCCAAGCAGAACGATAACCGCGACCCCAGCCGTGGCGTGGGCAATGAATGAATTCTTTTTCAGCACGATTTCTCCCGTTGCAAACCGCAAGCACACATGAAATCCGGAATCGAGGTCGTCCCCTCTTATGACCGGCTATTTTACTTGGATGCTGGCGCGGGTGCCGACGGGATATGCACGGGCACCGGTTGCCCCGCATCGCGGAGGGCGGTGTCCAGCGCGGCGCGAAGCTCGTTTATAGGGACTACGCCATCAATCTTCTGGCCATTGATGAACAGAGTAGGCGTCGCGTTTACCCCAAGGGAGTCGGCCTCCTTCATGGAGGCCCGAACCTGGTCCTCGTTCTGCGCATTCAGACAGGCCGCCAACTTGGATGAATCCACGTTATGCCGTTGCCCTTGCATGAGGGCCATCTTGTCCACAACATCAAAGCGGGCGTCAGGTGTCCTTCCACTGTCGATTACCTGCTTATTGGCGTGGATGTAGTCGGCGAAATCCCAGAATGCGTCGCCGTTCTGCACCGCCAGGCAACCCGCGTCAACGGCTGCATGGATGGCCCAGGGATGAATCTCCGCGAGAGGGTAATCCTTGTAGATGAACGTGACCCGGTCGCCATATTCCTTAAAAATCTCCGGGAACAGAGTCTCATGCATGCGCGAGCAGAAAGGGCATTCGAAGTCGTCAAAGTTCACCACCACGACCTTGGCGCCTTTTGCCCCGCGCGAAGGACGTCCAGTGACATCGATTTTGCTCATCAAATCGGTGTAGGCATCCTTGCTCAGGTCGAATTTCGTTACGCGAAGCATGGTCGTGCGGTCTTTCGAGAGCAGGAACGTATAGTCCTTCTGCTTGCCACCGTCATCGAGTTTCACGACGACGCTGTCATAGCCCGGCACTTCGCTCGAGGGAGTCACCGCTCCCACCGTCACTTTTACATCTGGTGGAAGGCTATAAAACGTGCGTACCTGGTGCTCGATCTTGCGAACTAAGTCCGGAGGTGCGGACTGCGCAACACAGCCCAGACAAATCACAAGCAGAATGAACAGGGATCGTCGTAAAAGAGTCACCAGGAGCCGCCTCAGGAGCATTCGTTACTATTCGATTATCTCATAGTGGAAATGCGCCATCCGCGGGGTTGGCTGGCCTCCACGGGTATAAACGAGGCGTGCGAAGGGCACCGTGAGGGTCGTCACTGTCCTTTGGGTTTGACGAGATGCTCGGCCGGGAGCAAGGCGTTCATCGACCCGGAGCGGAAGCCTTCCAGGTCCAAGGTGACGAACTTAAACCCAAGCTGCTTGAAGATCGTAGCGAACTGTGCCGCCATGGCGGGATTCAGGGCGCGCTCCAGTTCTTCGCGGGCGATCTCGATGCGTACGATGTCTCCATGATGGCGAACCCGAAATTGACGAAATCCCAGGGCGCGGATGGCGTCTTCGCCGCGCTCCACTACGTCCAGAGCCTCGCGGGTCACCGGACGGCCGTACTCGATACGTGATGACAGGCACGCCGATGCCGGCTTGTCCCAGATGCGGAGCCCGGCCGCGCGCGCCAATTCGCGGATATCTTGCTTTGTCATGGCCGCCTTCAGCAGGGGTGCGGCCACATGATGCATCCTGGCGGCTTGCTGCCCTGGGCGGAAGTCTCCCTGGTCGTCCAGGTTTACGCCATAGGCAATCGTGTCGTAGCCCTGCGCGGCGCGCAGGTTTTCCATGACTGTGAACAGTTCGTCTTTGCACTGAAAGCAACGTTGCCCGTCATTGCGGGCATACTCCGGACGGTCGAGTTCAGAAGTGGAAATAACCTCCAGGGGGATTCCTTGCTCCTCGGCGAAGGCGATGGCATCGGCCAGATGCGTCCGCGCGAGGCTGGCAGAATCAGCGATGACCGCCAGCATGTTCGATCCTAGGACGCGATGCGCAGCCCAGGCGAGGTAGGCGGAATCGACTCCTCCGGAATAGGCGACGAGCACGCGTCCCAATCCGCGTAGATCCGCTTGCAGCTGGGAGGCTTTGGCGGTCGCGCTGTCCGGAGAATTCATACGGCTATGGTACCAGTCCTGGAGGCTGGACGAAATTAGCTGGGGACAGCCGCCTTCGAATGTCCGTCGCCCAAAACGGCGACTGTTGTTTGCGCGCACCGCTACATGAATGCTGTTGTCATCAAGGCTCAATCAGTCATTGCAAGGTTGAACTACCGGTGCAAGGGGAAAACACGGCCGCTCGCGCGGCCGGACAGCCGAGGGCGGCTGTCTCCACAAATCTCTTCGCCCCAGCTGCGGGGATTCGCGCGCTTTCAATGTTATTTACACGCCAGGTGAAAAGTTCTAGTAGAGCCGCTCCTGCCTTCTAAGGTTGCCGAACGAAACGATGTTCGCCAGGCTGAAGGTGAAGCGGTAGAGATTCTCATTGCGCACATTGGCGATTGCGTATCGCCTGTATTCCAGGGTGATGCCGCAGCAGTCCCAATTGTAGGTCGTTTGCCCGGTTGCAAACTGGAGTTGGTGGGTCTCCGCGTCGAAGCCGAAACTGCTCGCGGCGCTGAAGCCGCGACGCGTCAGTCCGCCATAGCCAAGGGCAACACGAAACTGCTGGAACTTGCAAGTGATCTGGGTAGATACGGTCGAAGGGCCGCACTTGCCCTCACTCAATCCTGCGGGGGTGGCATTGGTTTGCGGAATCTGCAGGAACGCATCGCCGCCTCCGACAGTAAATGGCCCGGCGTTGTAGTTCAGCAGCAAGGTGCTCGCATTAATTCGGTTCAGTTGAAAATCGTAATCCATGTCCCATTCGGTGTCGGTGTGGCTGCCGGTTGCGATTCGCAGGCGAGAGACTAGCGGAGACAGATGGCGTGGTTGCGTGAGAAACGCGATGCCGGTCAAGTCCTCGGTCGTGGCTAGAACGTTGCGCTGTCCGGCGACTAAAGCACCGCCGAAAGTGGGATCGAGGAAATACTTCTGTGCGATCTCCCATGTCAGGACCTCCTTCACATTGGGCAGCACGACGCAGGGCTGGCTTTGTAGGGTGCTGGGATGCTCCCATGGTACCGTTTGTTCCGCTCCAGCGGCTCCCACCGCCAGACTCGTCATGGGGGTCTCGCATTCCTGAATGGACGATGGATGCCGCTTGGCGTACAGACGCGTTACGAATCCATATTGGACTTCGTGGGTGTTGCTTAGGATGTCCCGTTCGTCGAAGTGCAGAAAATTTGTAAAGTTATCGATTCCGGTGACGTAGCGGTATTGAATTCGCGGCTCGATCACATGCTTCCATTTTCTGCCCAGGAATTCCTGATCGAAAATCTTTTCGAGCGCGGGCGGACGTATCTCCACGGCGGCCTCTAGCGCCTTGCGATTTGTGCCGTTGTCGTTCACGACTCCATTAACGTAACGCTCGGAGTAGAAGGACTCGTGCAGGGTCAGGGCCGGGCGCAATACCCATCCCTTCCACTGCAGCGGGAGAGAAATCTCAGGATTGAAATCGAACCGTCCCAGCAGATTGCTGGTGCGGAACCCTGGCTCGCTCCGCGAAAGCCCTGCCACGGAGCCGTCCAGTGACCAGAATAAGGGCCAACGCCCGAACGAGCGTTCTACGCTCGACACGTCGACACTAGGAGTATGAAGAATGCGGATCGAGTCAAACGTCGGTGGGTTCGACAAGACTCCGTTCTCGGCAGTCTGAAAGAAATTCTGGTAGCGCTCGACCGCGCCGCCAAAAGAAAATCCCTTGTAGGCTTTCGAGAGAAAAAGCTGCGATTTCACTTCGGAGTTGATGGCCTGCGTGAAACTCTCGTTGAAGGCCAACCGGAAGAGGAAAGAACTCAGGTAATCGACGTTGGAGACTGCGCGGAAGCCATAAAAGTTTCCTTCGGCGGTAAGGCGTGCCTCCTGTCCGCCCTCGCGCAAGAGTTGCGGTCCTGTGCTGGTGCCGGTTTCAAAGCCGCGGTCTATCACGCCGAAGTAATTCAGATCGACAAACGAGGTGTCGCTGGGACGCGCTCGGAACTCTCCCCGCTGCGACGATCCTCGTTTTGAGAAGTATTCCCCTCCGATCGTGGCGTCCAGGCTGCGATTGATTGCCCAATAGAAAGAATCGCCCACGACATTCCCCTTGGCCGAGGAGCGCCCGGCTGTGGGGATAAGAAATCCGGTGTGGCGCGCCTCACGAGCCACGGGATGAGTAGCGTAGGGGAAATAAAAAATGGGAAAACCATGCAGCAGGAAGTCGCTGTGATAGATGCTGGCGTTGCCACCCACGTCGACCACGACTTTGTGGGCCTGGAACCTCCACTTGGGGTGCGGTAATTCACACGTGGTGATGCTGCCGTCGTACACGACGTAATGGTCCGAACTGGTCTTTTCCACGACCTTACCCGTGAATGCGAATGGAGCGGTCGAGGTGAGAATGATGCGGCTGCCTTTGAATTGCAATCCTGTGGTTGCGGTTACGTCGTAGAAGCGGCCGGTCTCGGCCGTCACGTTGTAGGTTCCGTGGCTTGCCTTGATGTGATCATCGTTGGGGCCGCCATCGATCGTAAAGTGTCCTGTGGCTGTGATCTCGTCCGTGTCTGCGTTGTAAGTCAGTTGGTCGGCTCGCAAGATGTAGGCGCGATAGTGAATCTCGGCGTTCCCATGCAGCTTGTAAGTGTTTCCGATCTTTTCCTGGCTGTCCGCGCAGATGGTTGCGGAGTCCGCATCCTGGAGCGCAGCTTGAGCGGAGCAGGCGGTGTTGGTTGAAACCGCGGGTTTTTCTTGTCCATTCGGAGCTTCCGACTTCTCTTGAGGATCCGTTCCGGTCAGCAACTGACTGGTTACTAGCGACGAGGCGGGAAGCTGATGACAAACCAACAGCACCGTGATAAGGAATCTAGTGCGCAGAGTCATCGGAAGAAAATCAACGGAAGCCCATGGTGCCCGATTATAGGAGCGTTTTTTCGCTTGCTGGTTGCGGCATCGTGAACTTAGCACGGCACTGCCTGTGCCGCAAAGTGGCGACAAAGATTAGGATTGCCGTTGGTTCCCTCCCGGTTGCTCGTGAGTAGTCACTGGCAAGAACAGACTTTCATAAGTTGTGAGAAGTGCAGCGAAGTCTGCCGGTGCCCTATGGAGCCCCCTCCCACGCAATATCCGGTTCCCAATTCCGCGACGGCGCAAGGGCCAGAGACTCTGCCGGACCCTCGGCCATCCCCAGGCTCGGATGCCTGGCGTGATGAACTCTCCGCTCGGCTGAACCGTTATCGGTCACGACGCAAAGCGCCGCCGCCGCGCTATCCGTCGCTTCGATTACCGTTCGGTCCGGCGGCTTCGGCGCTCAAAGCCCCGGCTCCGGAGGAGTCGCTATCCTCCGAGGCGTTCGAGTCCGTAGCAGACCCTGAATTCGTGGCGGATGTAATTGAGAGCGAAGAAGTTCAACCGGAACCACTAGCGCTACATACGCGAAACCTGCCAGCAGCGACACTCCATGCCGCGCCATCGGGCGCCAAGATCATCGAATTCCCGAGGTTTGCGTGGGGGCCGCCGCCGCCTCCGCTGGATCAGCTGGCCGAACCTGTGATTGATCTACCCCGCATTCTGGAAGTACCCGACGTTGCTCCTCCGGCGCCAGCCCTCGGGGGTATCACGATTGAGCCAGCTCGCGTCGAGGAACCGGAAAAGCGGCCCGGAATCGACATTCCCCTGCAGAGCGCACCGCTGGGACGGCGATTGCTGGCTTCGGGCATCGATGGGGTGATCATCGGCGCGGCATCGTCGCTCTTCGGATTCGTCTTCTGGAAGGTCGCGCTCGTGCGCCCTCCGCAGATTCAATTGCTGAGTCTTGCAGCGGCGGTTCCTTGCCTCTTTTGGGTGGCTTATCAATATCTGCTCATCGTCTACGCAGGCACTACTCCCGGACTTCGCCTTGCTCGCCTCCAGTTGAGCCGCTTCGATAGCACGCCGACCAAGCGGTCTCTGCGCCGCTGGCGGGTGCTGGCCTCGTATCTTTCCGCCGCGTCGCTCGGCATGGGATTCGCCTGGCTCTTCCTTGATGAAGATAGCCTTTGCTGGCACGACCGGATTACTCACACGTACCTGGCGCCCATGAGGGACCACAAGAGTTAAGATTTGGCGCGGATTCTAACCGCGGAGTTCGCCGAGAAAGGCCGCAGAGAACGCCGAGGACAGATATCGAACTGGCGCGTGCCGGTTCTGGCACGGGCCGGCGCTGCTCTGGTACTCTTACGAGCACTATGCGCTTTTGCAGCATCTTTCTTGTTTTGATTGCCGCGTCGAGCTTTGCCCAAGACCAAAAGCCGGTAGCCGAACGCCTCGCCGCCCAGAGTGCCCTCTTCGACGAGCAGTACGAGTCCGATCTTCGCAATTCTCCCGAGCGGGCCACCGCTTTCGGGGACTATCGCTACAACGATAAGCTGACGGACCACTCGCTTGGCGCCATTCAGCAGCGGCACCAGACCGACGTTGAGTTCTTGAAACGATTGCAGGCAATTGCCACGACTGGGTTTTCCGATCAGGACCAGCTTTCTCACGATCTGCTGATGCGCGCGCTCGAAATCCGCATCGCTGACTACGATCTCAAGGAATACGAGATGCCGATCAATCAGCAGAACGGCATCCACACCAGCCTGGCGGACCTGCCCCTCTCGGTGCCGCTGGACTCGGTCAAGCATTATGAGGATTACATCTCGCGCCTCCATCAGGTGCCTCGCGCCCTGAGCCAGGTGACGGAAGTCTTGTATGCCGGCATGAAAGACAAGCTGATGCCGGTACGATTCCTGGCGGAGAAGATTCCAGCGCAGTGCGAAGGCATCATTACCGCTGATCCGTTCCTGAAGCCCACGAAGAAGTATCCTGCCGAGATTCCTGCGGAAGATCAGAAGCGACTTACGGAGCAGATCACGGATGCGATCAATACCGACGTCATTCCCGCATACAAAAAATTCGCCGAGTTCATCCGGACCGAGTATGCGCCGCAGGGACGCACGACGCTCTCCATCACGTCTCTGGCAGATGGGCAGAAGCGTTATGAGCACGACATTTATGCGCGGACCACGACGCATCTGTCGCCAGAGGAAATTCATCAGCTTGGCCTGCGCGAGATTGACCGGATTGAAGCGGAGATGACGGCCATCGCGAAAAAGGAAGGCTTTGCCGACCTGGCTTCCTTTCGCGCGTCGCTGAAGACCAACCCCAAATACATTCCGACCTCTGCCGAGCAGATTCTCGACGATTTCCGTCATTACATCTCCCAAATGCAGGCGAAGCTGCCGGAATTGTTCACATTGCTTCCCAAATCGCCGGTTACCGTAGAGGCCATTCCGGATTTTCAGGCGGCCGCGGCGACTCACTACATGACCGGAACGCCCGACGGCAAGCGACCGGGGCGCGTGGTTGTGGCAACCTCTGATTTCGCCCATCGCTCGCTAATCGATGATGAGGCGATTGCCTATCATGAAGGGGTTCCCGGCCATCACATGCAGCTGTCGGTCCAACAGCAACTCACCGATTTGCCAAAGTTCCGTCAACACGGCCTTGGCTTCAACGCTTATGTGGAGGGCTGGGCTCTCTATGCCGAGCAACTGGGGAAAGAAGTTGGCTTTTACCAGGACCCAGCTTCGGATTATGGCAGGTTGTCCTCGGAACTCTTCCGCGCGGTACGACTGGTGGTCGATACCGGCATTCACGCCAAGGGATGGAGCCGCGATCAGGTCGTGGAGTTCTTCCGCAAGTCCGGCGCCGTCGATGAACCCACCATCCAGAGTGAGACCGACCGGTATATCTCTTGGCCGGCCCAGGCACTCAGTTACAAACTGGGTCAACTGAAGTTCCGCGAATTGCGCGAGCGCGCTCAGAAAGAGCTGGGGCCGAAATTCGATCTCAGAAAGTTTCATGATGAAATGCTGAACGGGGGGACGTTGCCGCTCGATGTCCTCGATGCCCGAACCGACAAGTGGATCGCCGAACAGAAGGAAAGATAGACCATTTGTCAGATTTTCGAATCTGAGGTACAAGCCGCCGGGACGGTTGCCTGTGCTATCTTCTAGGTTTATCGCGTAAGGTTGGATCCAGTCTTTTTAACTCATGGCAACATCCGCCGAAGGAACTAAACCGGCAGTCAAGGTCTTCGTCGCCACCACGGTGATGCTGACCTTCATTTCTTTCTGGCGAGCATCTGCCATCGTGCTTTCTGACTTGGCGTCGTCGGCCTATTACGCCGGCGGTGATGCCGAGAAGGTTATCGGCAAAAGCGCTCCGTGGTTCATCCTCGCAGTGATGCTGTTCAGCTATGCCGTGCGGGCTCTGTATATCGAGTCGAGCAGTATGTTTGTCCGTGGCGGCGTCTACCGGGTCGTCAAAGAGGCCATGGGCGGGACCCTGGCAAAGTTCTCGGTGTCGGCCCTGCTTTTTGACTACGTCCTGACCGGCCCCATCAGCGCCGTGTCAGCGGGACAATACCTGGCTGGCTTTATCAAAGACATCGGGGTCTACCTGCACCGGCCTTTGAACTTCTCCGATGATCATTTTGCGGCTGGCTTGGCGATCATTGTCGTGATTTATTTCTGGTGGAAGAACACGCAGGGCATTCACGAATCCAGCCAGAAGGCGCTGCAGATCATGATCATCACTACGGTGATGGTCGTGATCCTGATTATCTGGTGCACGATCACCGTGCTGCGGGCACCGATTCAGTTACCACCCAGCCCGCTGCAGCCGGGCGTCATCCCCATCAACAAAGATTCGCTCGGCTGGCTCAACGGTACCTTCTTCGCGCACCTGACTTGGATCCTGCTGTTCGTCGGTTTCGGTCACTCAGTTCTGGCGATGAGCGGCGAAGAGACTCTGGCTCAGGTCAACCGCGAAATCGAACACCCGAAGCTGAAGAACTTGGAAAAGACAGGCTTGGTGATCTTCCTCTACAGCCTGCTGTTCACCTCCCTGGTGTCATTCTTCGCGGTGATGATCATTCCGGACAGTGTCCGGCCCAACTTCTTCGCCAATCTGATTGGCGGCATCGCGATGTATCTGGTCGGGCCCACCAGCGTGAAGCTGCTGTTTCATGGCTTCGTGGTTCTGGTGGGCGTGCTGATTCTCGCGGGCGCACAGAATACTTCGATCGTGGGCGCGAATGGCGTCTTGAATCGTGTGGCCGAAGATGGCGTGCTGACCAGCTGGTTCCAGAAGCCGCACAACCGCTATGGCACGAGCTACCGGATCATTAATCTGATTGTCGGGATGCAGTTGCTCACCATCTTCCTCAGCTTGGGCAACGTGTATGTCCTGGCCGCGTTGTACGCCTTCGGCGTGATCTGGAGCTTTGCCATGAAATCGATGGCGGTGCTGGTGTTGCGCTTCACCGAGCCCGGCAATCGTGAATGGAAAGTGCCCGGTAACCTCCAGATCGGTAAGACTGAGGTCCCGATTGGCCTGATCGCAATCTCCGCCGTGTTATTCATTACCGCGGTCGTGAACCTGTTTACGAAATATGAAGCGACGATTGCCGGCCTGATCTTCAGCGCAGCGTTCTTCACAATCTTCACAGTGTCCGAGCGCCACGTCGCGAAAGAGCGTCACGGCAAGCCGGAGCAACTCGACCAATTCCGCGTCTATGGCAACCAGGAACTGGGCAGCGGAGCGATGGGCGTACGGGCCGGAAATGTGCTGGTCGCAGTGCGTGATCCACGCAATCTGTACTACCTGCGCCACATCTTGAGCCACACGAATACGAATAAACAGGATGTGGTGGTAATGAGCGCCCGTCTCTACCATCGCGAGCATAGCTTCAGCGGCAGCACAGTCTTTGACGCAACGCAGGTCTTTGATCATTACGAGCAGGAACTCTTCACGGCAGCGGTAGCCGTGGCGGAGAAAGAGGGCAAACCGATCCACCTGCTGGTTGTGCCTGCAACGGATGTGTTCGAAGCCATCATGGTAACCGCGCAGCGACTCGACTCCAGCAGGGTTGTGTGTGGCCTCTCGAACAAGCTCACCTCCGATGAGCAGGCGAAACTCACCGGCGATGCCTGGGAGCGGCTGCCGGAGCCCCGTCCGCGCCTGACTCTGGAGGTCTGCGCGCCGGACGGCACAGTGCGCGAGTATGCGCTCGGTCCCCACACGCCGCGCATGCGTCCGCAAGACGTCGAGCTGATGCATAAACTGTGGCTCGACATCACCATGGATCCCAAATTCGCGGGGGCTCACCATTATCACATCGTGGCCTTGGCGCTGGAGGAGTTGAAGCGCGAGCTCAGCACGGAACAGCGCGCGCAGCTTCTCAAGAAACTCCACGACGAGATGAACCCTCCCAATCAGCAGTGAATCAACATAAGGTCAGGAGTGCCTATGGCACGCATTAATGGTGCGCCCAGCAATCACGGCGGTCCTATCCGTCGCCTGTTCGTAGGTCTGGTCTATTGGTTGACTCGTCGCAGGCTCGGCCGCGTCATCATGCCCGTGCAGGTCACTGCTCATCAAGGCAAGATCTTCTGGGGATATCTGCAGATGGAGCAATCTCAGATGAGCAGCAAGCTGGTGGACGCCAAGCTCAAAGGGCTCGCCCAGCTGCGAGTGGCAACGCTGGTCGGTTGCCCGTTTTGAATTGATATCGGCTCTGCCGTCGGCAGAGAGAGCGGGATCACGGCCGAACAAATCGCAAATCTCAATCGTTATCGAACCGACTTCAACTTCTCTGAGTTGGAGCGGCTGGTGCTCGAGTACGCGGACGCAATGACTCGAACTCCGGTGGAAGTTCCAGAGGCGTTGTTCGCGCGTTTGCGGGAACGATTCTCCGAGGCACAACTGGTGGAGCTGACGTCTGCCATCGCCTGGGAAAACTACCGGGCTCGCTTCGATCACGCCTTCGGAATTGAAGGTGAGAATTTTACCGAAGGCGCGGTATGCGCCATGCCCGCGCGCGAAACATAGAGGTGGCGTCTGCGACGCTAAGTAGCTGATTCAAATAGACGGGAGCAAGGACGGGAGATCCCCGCAGAACCGAAATTCCCCAGAAACGGGCCGCATGCATCTCACCCTGGCCGGCGACATCCAATGAATATAGTTTGAGGAGCTTATGGGAAACACGTTCAAGACCGCATTCCTTCTGACCGCCCTCACGCTGCTGCTGATGGCCATCGGACGCGCGTTCGGCGGGCAGAATGGAATGTTCATTGCGCTGGCTTTTGCCGTCGTCATGAACTTTGTCTCGTATTTCTATTCGGACAAAATTGCCCTCTCCATGTATCGCGCGCAACCGGTGTCGCGGGAAGAGCTGCCGCGCGTCTACACGGTCGTCGAGCGCCTCTCACAAAAAATGGGCATTCCAATGCCGAAGATCTACGTGATCCCAACGGACTCCCCCAATGCCTTCGCCACTGGACGAAACCCGCAGCACGCGTCGGTCGCCGCGACCCGCGGAATCCTGCAACTGCTGAATGACGAGGAACTGGAAGGCGTCCTCGCGCACGAGCTCGGCCACGTGAGCAACCGCGACATCCTGATTAGCTCGGTTGCAGCAACGATTGCAGGCGCAATCACGATGCTGGCCAGCATGGGCCGCTGGGCGATGATTTTCGGCGGATACGGCAATAACCGCGACCGCCGCGATGGGGGAGGCTTGGCAGCATTGTTCATGCTGATCGTCGCCCCGATTGCCGCAACGCTGATTCAGCTCGCGGTTTCGCGTTCGCGGGAGTATCAGGCCGATGCTACCGGTGCGCACTTGACCGGGAATCCGTATGCGTTGGCCAGCGCCCTGCGGAAAATCGATGCCTACGCCCGGCGCATTCCGCTGCAAGCCAATCCGTCGACCGCGCACCTGTTTATCATTCAGCCATTCCTTGAGGTAAGCGCCGGGATGTTCGCGAACCTTTTCTCTACGCATCCGCCGATCGAGAAGCGAATTGAACGGCTGACGGGAAGGCCGGCGGAGTATACGCAGTGAAGCTGTCAGCTCTCGGCCATCAGTCGTCAGAAAAATCAGTGCAAGTGCAAGACAGAGTGTCGTTCCTCACTGTGAGCAGACTTGATGGACATCCTGATCCGCAAGGGTTCTTGCTGAAAGCTGACGGCTGAGAGCTGACACCTAGTCTCATGACGTCGGTAACTCCTACGCCGTCTGCAGCCGATAGTAGAATCAAAAGAATGTCGCCCGAGATCGCCATCGCTGTGTCCACGAAAGCTGCTGATCTGGAAAAGGCTCTGCGCCGCGTAATTCGCGGTAAGGACGATGTCGTCCGGCTCGCGCTGGTCAGTATCTTCGCTCGCGGGCACCTGCTCATCGAAGGAGTCCCGGGAGTCGGCAAGACCACGCTCGGACAGGCTCTGGCCCGCGCCATCGATTGCACATTTCAGCGGGTGCAGTTCACCAGCGACATGCTGCCTTCCGATGTGTTGGGCATTTCGGTGTATTCCGCAGCTGAGCAGGCATTCGAATTCAAACGCGGCCCGGTGTTCACCAACGTTCTGCTGGCGGATGAGATCAACCGCACCACCCCGAAAACGCAGTCCGCGTTACTGGAAGCGATGAATGAAGGGCAAGTCACCGTGGATGCACATTCCCACGAGTTGCCGCGACCGTTCCTTGTGATCGCGACCCAAAATCCAGTCGAGCATCACGGAACGTATCCGCTGCCCGAATCCCAACTCGACCGCTTCCTGATGCGTGTGCGCATGGGATATCCCGACCCCCAGGCCGAACGCCAGATTCTGCGCTCGGAAGCGGGCGTTGCGCACCTTGAAGAACTACGCCCGGTTCTGACTGGAGCGGATGTGCTCGAAATGCAGCAGGCGGTGAAGAACATCCGTGTCGATGACTCCCTGGTAAGTTACGCCCTGGAAATCGTGCGCCGCACCCGCGAGTCAGAGTTCCTGTCCCTGGGCGTTTCCCCGCGGGGATCGCAAGCCCTCTACCGCGCCGCTCAGGCGATGGCCTTCCTGGAAGGCCGCACGTTCTGCACCCCGGAAGATTTCAAGCCGCTGGTTGTGCCGGTCTTCGCCCACCGAGTGGTCGTTAATAATCTCTACGCTTCGACGATGAAGAAGTCCGAGCAGTCGGACCAGGTGCTGAAAGAGATTGTTGAGAACGTAGCGGTGCCGGTCTAGCCGAGCGGCGAAGCTGCAAGAAATCTGCGGTTGCATGCAGGGGATCTGATGCCGGCAGCAAGCGGATTCCTCCCTTCGGTCGGAATGACAAGACTTCTGCTATCGACCCTGCTGCTTCCCAAGGTTATTCCTACGCACCGAATATCGCAGGTGGCTATAATTCTCCCGTCATGTCCTTCCTCCGGTTCCTAATGCTGCTCTCGCTTGTCGTCTGGATCGGTGGCCTCATCTTCTTTGCCTTCGTGCTCGCGCCGACGGCGTTTCAAGTCCTGCCCAACACGCATCTTGCCGGCAACGTCGTCGGACGCGCGCTCGGCAAACTGCACTGGATCGCCATCATCGCCGGTATCGTCTTTTTAATTGCTTCCCTTCTCTACAGCTATCTCACGCAAGGAACCGCGCACATCTTCGCGATGCGGCACATCCTGATTTGCCTGATGCTGGCCCTTACGCTGTTTTCGCAGTTCTGGATCATCCCGCGCATGGACACGCTGCGCGCCTCGGTCGGAGACTTCGCCAGCGTTCCGCTCAACCATCCCCAGCGTGTTCAGTTCGACGCGTTGCACGTCTGGTCCACGCGGGTGGAGAGCGCGGTGCTGTTGTTCGGATTGGTGGTGATCTATCTCACCGCGAGCGCCCTTTATCACCCACGCTGATCATGTAGCCCGGACGCCTCGTCCGGGGTTGCGCCAAAGCGCAACATGAACTGCAGGTTGCGAAAACAAACGCCTGCTGACGAAGCTTTATTCTTACGAGCGCGTCGTTTCGCTCCGCGGGACGGACGAGGCGTCCGCCCCTACACAAGCTTGTAGCGGAAGCAATCTATCACGTGGTCGTTCACCATTCCCACGGCCTGCATGAACGCGTAGCAGATAGTGGATCCGACAAACTTGAAGCCGCGGTGCTGCAGGTCCTTGCTCATGGCATCGGATTCTGCAGTTCTCGCCGGAACCTGGCGCAGGGATTTCCGTTTATTGATGATCGGCTTGCCTCCGACGAACTGCCAGATGTAGCGGTTGAAAGTGCCGAACTCGTCCTGCACGCGCTGGAATGCCTTCGCGTTCCCGATCGCGGAGGCAATCTTCAGCTTGTTGCGAACGATTCCCGGGTCTGCGAGCAGTGTCTTGATCTTCGCAGGCTGGTATCGCGCGATCCGCCGCGGATCAAAACCGTCGAAGGCCCGCCGGAAATTCTCGCGCTTATTGAGAATCGTGCTCCAGCTGAGGCCCGCTTGCGCGCCCTCGAGAATGAGAAATTCAAAGAGCGTGTGGTCGTCGTGCACCGGCACGCCCCATTCTTCATCGTGATACTGGATATAGCGCTCGCCTTTGGCCCAACCACAACGGATGAGCTCATGCGGGGCGGGCTTCTTCGTTCCCGACATTCAGCCTTTCAAAAGCTCAACCACAGAGGACACCGAAGTTCACAGAAACACTACTCCAGAGACTTCGGGTCTGACTTGTTGACCGGCGATTTGGAATCGAGCAGCGAGACCAGTTGATGGGCCGCGCCGGGAATTCCCACCTTACCGTCACGGATGATTTCTTTCGCCGACAGCTTCCTGCCATAGAGCTTCTCATTGGCGCTGCCGTCCGAACGCAGGGTCGATCCTTCGAGAGACACTCCTGCAAATAGGCCTTTGTTCCGGGAATAGGACAGGATCTCTGCACTCATCACGATATCCGTGGCACCTTCCGCAGTGCGGCCTTTCGGTCCAGCAGCTGCCGATGCGTCGGCTCCCAGCTTCACTTTGCTCGTCAGCAGTGATTTTGCTCCCTTCGGATTCATCACCAGCAGAACGAAGTCTGTGGCCTGCCCGCCCAACTGGAATCCAATGCTCACACCTTCGAGAGCGTACAGCGCCGGAGCTCCCCACTTGCCTTTGTAGTGCTCGCCACTGCGGCAGACCATCACGCCGCGCCCATAGCTGCCGCCGATTCCGAAGGCTCCCTTTTTCACGGAGGGCAGTATCACCACGCATTCGGCCTTGTCGAGAAGATCCTGGGGAATGTCATCCGGGATGTTTAAGATTTCTTTCAAAACATCACCCGCATCCTTGACCCGGTCTTCTTCACGCTCGTCGTTGGCAGCAAACGCAGACATCGACAAGAAAAGGACAGCTAGAAAACACACGACAAGTTTCTTCATGAGCTCCTCCGCAAAAGCAGATTTTAAGGAAAAACTTGACGACTGTGCGACTATCATAGCTCCCCCATTTGCAGCAGCAACCTTGTGGCGGGAAGCGAGATCGTGCAAGTCATTTGGATTGCATGTTTTGTGCCATGACCAAACGTGTGCTCCTTTTGTAACTTGGCCTTTTGCCGGAGCGCCCCTAAATTCAATCAGAAGGCAAGTGCAATAAGGTTCCGATTTCGGCCCCCGGCGTGCATCCTACAGCTTGGGAGTGTGTTGGGGCGCGTTTTACAGTGAAAAATTTGGATTCCCCGGGCATGAAGTACACTAATTGGAATTCGCGTTTTTTTACCCTTTTCCTGGCAACCCTCGCGGGAGTCAGCCCGTTACGCGCCCAGTCTGCCTACGTCTCCGGCCTGCCTACTCTAAATGCGGCGAACGCGACGGCCGGTGCATCGGCGGATGATCCACAGAACTCGATGATCACGCTGCACGCTCGCGTGAACGAGGTCAACGTGCTGTTCATCGCGACCGACAAGCACGGAAAATTTGTCCGCGATTTGAATCAGAATGATTTCAGCATTCTTGACGATCACAAACCACCGCAGGCCATCCTGAATTTCCGTCGCGAAACTGATCTTCCACTTCACATGGGATTGTTGATCGACGTAAGCGGATCGGTGGACAGCCGCTTCGATTTTGAGCAGAGCGCGGCTAGCAGTTTTCTAGAGCACACGGTGCGTGCCCACTTCGACAAGGCTTTTGTCATGGCCTTCAACAGTCACTCGCAGTTGACGCAAGACTTCACGGACAGCACTGCGCTGCTCTCGAAGGGCATCCACAGCCTGCATAATGGCGGAGGCACTGCGCTGTACGATGCCGTCTACCGCGCCTGCAGAGACAAATTGCTGAAGGATCATCCAGAGCGTCCAGTGAGAAAGGCCATCATCATCGTCAGTGATGGCGAAGACAACCAGAGTGAAGTCACCAAGGCGCAGGCGATCGAGATGGCGCAGCGGGCGGAAGTTATCATTTACGCAATTTCGACTGACGACAGCGGCCTGGTGATGCGCGGCGACAGAGTTCTTCAGCAACTGGCGGAAGCGACCGGCGGACGGGCATTCTTCCCCTTCAAGATGAAAGACATTACGCACTCATTCGCGGCGATCGAAGACGAGTTGCGCAGCCAGTACATCGTGTCGTACAAACCCGCCGATTTCGATGCCGATGGGCGTTACCGCACTATCGAAATTTCCTCGCTGAAGAAAGACCTGCAAGTGCGGGCGCGCAAGGGATACTTCGCGCCGGCGGCAGCCCAGCAGCAGTAAAGGCCTCCGGGTCGTTGCTTCTCGGTTTGCTCTTGTCTTCCTCTCTTCACTGTGCGCGAGCGACTACCATTGTTAAATCGTCCTGCGGATGCTCGGCTGACCTGAATTCCTCTACTGCCTGCTCGATTTTATACAGAATCTTGTCGGTCTGGAGCTCGCGCGTCTGCCGGAGTACAGCGAGAACGCCTGATTCCCCGAACTCCTCTCCGTTCGAAGAAGTCGCTTCAGTAACGCCATCGGTGAAGATACTGAGGACATCCCCGGTTTGCAGGTGAGTTTCCCGAACCGAACAATCCCACTTCCCAAACAGGCCAAGAACCGGGGCTGTCGCTTGCAGGTGCTCAACCTCTCCACATCTGCGAAGCAAGAGCGCAGGGCGGTGGCCGCAGTTCACATACGCCAGGCAGCGAGTATCGTCGTCGTAGCAGCCGAAGAAAACCGTGGCATAGCGATTTGCCTCTGTGTGCTCGTAAAGATGGCCATTGACTGCCGCCAGAATAGCGGGAAGATCGCTGGCTTGGCATTCAGCCCGGTTGTGAAGGCTGCCCTGGAGGTTGGCCATCACCAGTGCGGCTGCCACGCCTTTCCCGGCAACGTCGGCCATAACGAAACCCACGCGGCCGGACCCCAGGTCGAGAAAGTCATAGTAATCCCCCCC
>Ga0070732_10000755_pt1 | contig 18823 bp, 23 predicted proteins | sample Coa_R1_5_FD_66449 | JGI IMG/M metagenome (GOLD analysis project Ga0070732, IMG submission 66449) | Surface soil microbial communities from Centralia Pennsylvania, which are recovering from an underground coalmine fire - Coalmine... | ecosystem: Environmental > Terrestrial > Soil > Unclassified ... | reverse complement strand
TGGGACATCGCGCGCGCCATCGTCACGTATGACAACTCGGGCTCGGGTTACGTGCTCGACGGTTGGGGAGGGGTCCATCCATACGGCTCGGCGCCACCTGTCAAGTCCCAATCTCCGTACGGATACTGGGCCGGCCACGACATCTTCAAGGGGCTGGCGATGGTTCCCTTCGCGCGCTCCGGCTACTACCTCGACAGCACCACGGGGTATCTGCAGACCTTCCAGACCTGACGCAATGACTGCGTTCGGCCGTGCTGGTGCGCCTGGCAAGAATCGAACTTGCTGCCTCTTGCTCCGCAGGCAAGCGCTCTAACAATATTTGGGTCAAAGAGATTCGCACAAGAGCTTATGCAACCGATGGCGCAACCGAGTAGCGCTTTACTGGTGCAACCTTAAAGGCTAGCCGGCCCGACCGGTGACTCAACCGGATGTCGGATCCATGCCCTTCGCTAGACCGCTCGCCCTGGATCCCGGCTTATAGGTGTAGTCCAATGTGGTCGACGATGAACCGTCGTTCGCCGCTGTCATAAGCAAAGTAGATCCGCCCGCACTCGTCCGGAGCCTTGAAGTCATCGACCTTCACATGCGGTTCTCTTGAGCGGATTCTGTCCTCAAACGTGAACTCGACCCGATCACCCAAACCTTGATCGTGCAGCGAGATCTCAATGCCGAAATTTGCCCTGATCCAATCATCGAGCGGTTGGCCCACCCTGCATTCACGCCTCGCCCACTCATTGGCAGCTCTTGCCAGCTGGGCCAGGTGATGCCACATTCTTCCTGGGTCCGCGTAACCCGTCCTCAGGCAGCCCTCCTTGGCATTGCCAGTGAGTACGAATGCAGGCGACTCGAGCAAAGCGAGGTTGTCGTGAAATTCGATCCAGGTTGCCGGCTGGAATTCGGGCTCTTCGTCGCCTTGCTCGACCGCGTTGAAGCGAGCGTCGGCGAGTTCGTCCAACTGAAGCCGCGCAGCGATGAGCGCGTCCTCAAGTGATGGCTCATCGATCACCATAATTTGCCGCCGAACAAGTCGCTGGTTGAACTCGGCACCATGGGAGTACGGCCCCCACGCGAGTATCGCTACCGGGTCCGTGTCTCCCACTGCCCGGATCAGACCTTGAACGTGGTCATATGGCCGCTCAACCACCTCTACAAGGAAACCGCGAGCCCTCGCAACCGCTTCGATTCGCTGGCGCCATTGCCGATCCAGGTCGGCAATCTCGCCGGTCGATCCACCTATCCAGAAGACAGTCGCCGGCCTGCGTTGTCCAGGTGGCATCCATGCGCGAGCCGCTGGCTCGGCGCTGAGGTAGAGCTGCTCCGCAATCGCATTCAGTCGATCCACCTCCCCGGGCCGGCGAAACTCAAAGACGCAGTCGTCGATCACGACGCGCCCGAATTTCCCAGAGCTCTGGCGGATCCGAAGGGTCGCAACCACTAACCGCGTGTCGGCTCCGATGCGCAGTGCGGACATCAGAGCGACCCGCCTCAGACTTACGTCCGGGATGTCCTGCTCGCTCTCGAGAACAATAACCCGCTGCGGGTTGACCATCAGCTCACGTAGATAGAGGTAGGCCGCTTCGTCACCCAGGTCTGCTGCCAGTTGAATGGCAACGTCTCGCAAAGGTCCAAAATCGTCCAGGCGCTGCGGGAACCGGAGCGGATTGTTCGCATACGCCTGTCCTTCTATTCGCACCCGCTTCTGACGTAATCCATTGAGCAGGTCGTCGATCCCAATGGTTGAGTCCTCGCGGATGACGTATGCGTCTTCGAGCAGAGCCCGCCAGCTAAACACTGAAGCTCAGGACGGTGGCGCGTCCTAGCGCTCGATCACGTACTCAAGCGGGATCGCGAGACGGAGGAGCTCAGCTAGCGGCATTCGCTCGACTGCCTGAAGGATTCTTTGCCGGATGGCTTCATCCGTCTGGGGCCCATCAACTGTGACGGGAGAAGGGGTGATGATGCCCGCAGCTCTTGGAGGTTGCGGCTCGGCGACAGCGGCGGCGAACGGCTGCACCTCGAGACCATTCTCGGCCGCCCATCTGAGAATCTCGTCGAGGACTTTCTCCGTTCTAAAGCGATTCCATGCGGGACCGAGATTTGGGGTTCCAAACACGACTCGTGTGAATAGTCCGAAAGGACGGTCACCGTCCAGTGCCGCCTCCAGCAGCCCGCGCATTCTCAAATCTGTGACGGCCTGGGTGAAACCTGCCATCCATGCGCGCTGAGTCGCTTGTGGGATCGGCTGGATCTGCTTGAATGCTTGGGGCGTGGCTGCTGCTTCGGCCCTGTAAGCGGCGTACTCGGGCCTCTCGTCGCCTAGCACTCCAGGATATTCGGGATACATGTAGACCGCCCCCGTGGTCACCTTGTACAGCCGCTTCCAACCTGGGGTCCAGTCATTGAATGCTCGCCAGAGATCTGGCCGGACACGGCCAGGCCGTTCCGGAGCCGGCCGCGAATCGACCTGCCGGCTGATCGCCGCAGCCGACAACTCGGCTTCTGGGCCGAGTACTTCGAGATCACCGCCCGACGCCGGTCGGATCCGAACGAAGCCATTGCGTTCAGCCGCGAGGAGAAACTCACGGAATGATTTGAAGTTGAGCCGGTGCTCAGCGAACATCCCGTAGGTCTTTTGCTGCAGTGCGGGCTTCAACCCCGCTGCGTTAGCAGTCCGTCCCCTGACCTGGAAATCCCTAACGACGTCCTGCAGCAGGACGAACGCGCTGCGAAGCTGCGATTCCGATCCTGTATCCATGTCGGTTCACCTCTCGATCATTGTCGGTCTGGCGAGGTTTGCACCTCGCCAGATCCGTATTCCTAAATCGAGCTGCGCACCGACCCGTAGGCTGTCCCCGACTGATCGGGCCCCGTAGGGATCCGGCTCTGCCGAGGGCCTGCTTGCTTCAAGCCCCGACCACGGATTCCAGCCTTTGGTTGACCTCCTAAAACCGGTTATTTCCCAGCTTCAGAAGGGCCTTCAGCAAGCCGATCTTACATGCGCTGGGCCGGTATGGTCGCAGTTCTTTACAAGCCATTGCGACACCCGAGAAGGCCTTGGGAACCACCGAAAATCAGCTTTTTGAGCTCGAGTCTCCATTCAAAGTGATGCATTTGGCCTGCGACACGTCATCGGAGTGCCCGGGGGCCGTATATTAGACCCCAGGGTGGCCCCCGAGGCAACATGATGAGGAGCGATAAATGAGTTACGAGCGAAAGGTTCTGGCGCTGCCAGTCGATGAATCGCAGTTCACCACGACCCTGACCGTGGAGCAGCTGCTGGAGCTTGTCATCCCCGGCCGGGACTTCATGCCGAAGGCCAAGATCGATCCGTTGACTGCGCGCCGTGTGAAGGACCTCGGGCCATATCACGAGATGATTCAGCGCGACCTGACCGGCCAGAAGCTGGCCAACGCAAAAGGCGAGCTCAAGGAATATGTCCTAAACGAGTGGGCGGCGAAGGCCGGCAAGGGTGTGTTTCCGCCCTTCTTGCTGTGGTTCCCGAAGCGCCTCGAGCTGCGCCAGCAACCCGGGTCGGCAGCGTTCGACGTGGTTATTCCTGCGGGCGAGAAGGGACTGCTGATGGACGCCGAGAGCCGGATCGAGGCGATCCTTTACAACGTCGAGGACTCAGCCGTGTCGCCGGAGCAGGTGTCGCGCCTGCTCGCCATGCGCGTCCCGGTGGTGGTCTTCCATGGCCTAGATGTGGCATTGGCGGCGAAATATTTCGCTGACATCAACGGAAAGGGCGTGCGGGTGAATCCAAACTTGCTGGTCGCTCGTGACATCAGCGATCCATGGGCGCAACTGACGCTCGAGCTCTTCAAGTCACTTGGCATTCAACTCGAGAAGGAGCGACGGCAGGTTTCGACGACCAGCAATTCCATCATCACCGCACTGCAGGCGCGGACGATGGTCGCGGCGATCGCGCTGGGGGTCGGCGCCGTCGCATTCGGCGGCAAGCGCGTTCCGCACAAGGACGTCAACATCGCTAAGGTCCGCAAGGTCGCCGAACAGTGGCTGCCGAAGGTCTTCAACAGGTTCGGCGCCGAGTCGTTTAAGGACAAGAAGCTGGTACTGCGGTCGGTGCCTGTCCTCGTGTCGCTCGGGGCGCTCGGCAAGGCGTTTTACGACGGCGACGATGTCGCCCAGCGGAACGCTTATGCCGTGCTGGCCGACGAGACGATCGACTGGAGCATCGGCCCGAAGTGGGCCGGCGTGTGCGGCAAGGTCAATGCCGAGGGCAACTTCTCGGTCGGGTCCGGGAAGGAGAGCGCCTACGCAACCTACAGGGCTTTGGTGTCGGCGGACGACCTCGGATACAAGCGGATTCGGGGCCTAGCGCCGGCGGTCGTCAGGGAGGCGGTCAGGGAGGCGGTCGGTGCCACGGGTTAGGAACGCAAGAAGGTTGGGGTCAGCTGAAGCCGGCCTCAACCCACCAGAGGTTGAGGCCGACGGCTTTCAACACCCTCTCGTTATTCGATTCATCGGCGCGGATGCTGCGAGAGTGCGTCGCGAAGCGAGTCGTCGACGCGTCTCCAGCAGCAGATATGTCAGGGAGATGGTCCGATCGGCCTGGCTAATGACGCAAGCGTCGCGGGGTCAGCGCAATTGCTGAGTGATTGGTATGGAGGTGGATTGATGACATACCGATGTTCTGAGTGTGGTCAGAACTTTGAGGGGCAGCCAGCTTTGCGAAGGCGCTTCGACGATGCCGTTGTGGACCTGATGACAGAGGAGCAGGAACGATCGATCCGCGATGTGCTTGCATCGTTCGGGCTGGGCATGCAATCGCCCGACGGTATTTATCAAATCTGCGCCGAGTGCAAGGCTGAAATCGACTCGCCCGAGGTCCGCTAGGGCATGCCCGAGATGCTCCGCTTCGTTCTGCTCGACGCAGCGCTATCTGGAGGCGCTTGATGGCAAAGGCGCCGCTACCAAGACCCGATCAGGCGTATGAGGGCGGCGAGGCTGCCATCTACAACGCAGAGAATCTCGTGGAGGCCGCGATGGCCGCCGCGGAGAAAGGCAACTTCGGGGTGGCCGTCGGTATGGTCGTGCTCGCCGTCGAGGAGGCCGTAAAAGCTCGGGTTCTGTTTGGGTTCTTGCTCGCGAGCAAGGTCTCGGCGCCATTCGGCTTGGCGGACCCACAGTTTCGTGATGTCCTGCACCGCAATCACTCGCTGCGTCACATCCTGGCTTTCTGGCAAGGAATGTCCTCCGAAACGCACACGCTCTGGGTTAGCGGCGTAATGCCGACGGACGAACCGGGACGCGAGGCGCTCAAGCGCGATCTCGCGACGGTTCGGTGGCTGAATGAAGCGAACCAGGCGAAGCTGCGCGGGTTCTACGTCAACTTCGACGGCGCGAAATGGCTCCAACCAAAGGATGTGCGGCCCGAGGATCTCAAGGTCGCGGTGTCTGTTGCCAGGCCCTTCATCGAAGAGACCAGGCGGCAACAAGGTGTGGCGAAGTCCCTGTGATGCCGAACTCATGACACGTTGGGCATTCCCGGGCGGACGGCACCTGCGAGGGCCAACCGGCGTGCCGGCATCGCGACGAGTGTGTCCGAGCGCTTGCGGTGGGTGGGCCCCAGGCCCTTTGCAACATCGTTATAATGTGACGTCGTGGCGATGTAACAGGGAGAGGAGTAATGGTAGCAATGCCAACAATTAGGGTCGACAGCGAGGTCTACAGCGCACTACAGAGCCAGGCGATACCGTTCATCGACTCGCCGAATTCGGTCTTGCGTCGGGTTCTTCAGCTGCGCCCTGCGAGTGGGTCGAGCGTTGAAGATGAAGCTTCAGCCGGCCAGGCCACCGCAGGGAAGGAGACGCATATCCGCTCCAGTGCCCGCACGCGGCGGCAGAAGCACGCGCGACGAGAGAGGGCTGCACCGGGAACGTTGCTTCCGACCGAGCGTTACAAGCGGCCGATTCTCGAGGTTCTCGTTGGTCGAGGTGGGAGCGCCCCTGCCCGCGACGTTATTGAGGTCGTAGGCGAGAAGTTGCGTGATGTCCTGACGGCCGTCGACAAGGAGCCGATTGCGTCCGGCGGAATCCGATGGCACAACCGAGTCCAGTTCGCCCGGCTCCATCTGGTAGAGGAAGGCGCGATTGCGAAGGACGCACCGAGAGGCGTCTGGACGATTACGGACGCAGGGCGGAGGGCTGTGCAGTGACCCTTTCGTACACCCCGGACGACGACATCAAGGTCCACGAAGAAGGCGCGATCCGCCTGATCTGCTCCGCCTATCAGACGCACGATGATGGCCTACCGGAATTGGTCAAGAACGCCGCGGACGAGTACATGCGAACCGACGCGCCTCTCGAGAAGCGCGTGATTGTTGTGTTGCTCCACTCGGAGAACAAGTCGTTCCCCTCGTCGATTTCGGTGCTCGATTTCAATGGCATGACCAGTAAGGTGATCGAAGAGGACTTCCGGGTCTGGGCGGACCCCGAGGCGTCCCAGCGTCGCCGCCCGAAAGGCAAGCTTGGTGTCCAGGGTGGCCTTGGCAACGGCGGCAAGTGCTACATGACGATGGTCTTCGATGAGTACGCCATCCTCCACACTGTCAAGGCGAGCAAAGGCTCTAGGTACGGCGTGCGCGCTGGCACTGTTCAGTTCGGCTACGTGCCCGATCGTGAGTCCGGTCGGGACTTCCGGGTCCCCGACCTGAAAGCCGAGCTCGTTACGGCCTTGTCTAGCATCGGCGTCGACTTCTCTGCACTGCCTGCCGCTGCACACGGCGCCTTCGCATCAAGCGATGGTTTCACGCTTGTGACAGGTACAAAGCCCAAGGGCTGGCGCGGGCGGGTGCCCGTCGCCTACGTCATGCAGGCGCTTCGCGATCATCCTCAGATGCGAGTCAGCCTGGAGTTCTGCCAGGTTTTCATCATGCACAATGGGACCGCAGTCCCAAAGGGCTCACCTATGGCGCTGGACGCGATCCCTCCGGACGCGGGGTTCGCGGAAGATCGCGTAATCGATATTCCTCCGGAGCTGATCGACCCAAGCACCGGCGATCGAGTGTCGACGACCCAAGATGGGAGCGAGTCTCCTGGGATGCTAACACTGAAGTCGTCGGGATCCAGCATGCGCTACAGCAGGAAGCTCCGGCACGTCATCAACTACCGGGCGAAGTCCGGTTTCATTGGCTACCGGCCTGTGCTCGAGTTCGACGTCAACTCGCCGGCCAAGGAGCGGATCTACGGCGACTGCTCGCTCATGAGCCTTGAGCCGATGCGCCAGAATCGGCGAGCGGAGCTCGCCAACAGCCCGCTAACCCGCGCGGTTGAAGCCTTCATCGGGACCAAGATTGAGGAGTACGCCAAGGAGTTCGAGGCTCGCGACCGCCGTGAGTACGACCAGGTCGAGAAGGACGAGTTGAGCAAGATGAACGATGCCCTCGACCAGTGGAAGAACCAGTTCATGGCCCAGTATCTCGAGGGGATATGGGGAGTCGGCGGGACTAAGGGGCGAAAGAAGCCCGACCCGCCGCCACCCCTCCCGTCGGGGACGCCGAAGTCGATCGAAGTCGCGCTGAGCCACCCGTACAGCGGCGTGGGTGTCGCCTTCCGGCCCGCGTTGCGCTTCTTCGACGGCAGCGGCGTTCGGATCCGCCCGACGCCGTATCGGTGGGTCTCGGACGACACCAACATTGCCTGGGTCGACGACGACCTAAATGTCGTCACCACATTCGCGCCCGGGCGAACCGAGATCTGGGCTCAGACGCTCGATAGCAAGGTGACCAGCAACCGGGTCATGCTCGAGGTGGTCAAGATCAAGTCGGTCACCCTGTCGCCGGCCGAGCTCGAGATCCCGCTAGGGTCTCGGCACACGATCACCGCTCTGTGCAAGTTGTCGGATGGTCAGGTGACGTCCGATATCTACCTTGTGTGGTTCGAAACCGACGGCACGGTGGCGCAAGTGAGTGCCTCGGGTCAAGTTTTCGCCCACGCTCTGGGCTCGACAGAGGTCACCGCCGGAGACGACAAATGCATGGCCGAAGACAGCGTTAAGGTGAAGGTCGTCGAGGCGGCGGGAGGCGGCGACGATCGCGGTCATGGATATCCCAGGATCCTCATCTCCGGCGTTAACAAGGACCCGGACACGCTCATCGACGTTAACTTCCAGAACGACGATCCTCCGGTCCTTCAGCAGCCCGAAGACGTCAACCGGAACATCTGGTGGATCAACTCCACGTCGCCCTTCGCTGGTATGTACCTTGGCCCTCGCTACGGTGTAAAGAGCCGCGAGTGGCGTCAATACCACGTGGAGCGGGTAGTCGAGGTGATGGCCCAGATCGCGCTCTCTAGTGATCCCGAGAACGAGGATCTCGACATCAACGCATGGCTTCTGAAGTGGGGCGAGCAGCAGGCAGCTATCAGGCTTGCAGCTGCGCACTCACTGGACGCCTTTATCGCGATCGGATCGCTCCCCGATGTCCAGTAGAACTCCGGATCTGAGCGTTGCCGACAAGCTCGTGATCGCAGCGGCTGCCCTGGACGAACAGACGGGCGCCTTCACGGCTGAGGATCTCGTCGTCGAGGCGTGGCAGCAGTTTCCCGAAACGTTCGGGCTCCGCGGCCATCTCGATGACAGTAATCAACCTCGCTTCCCAGACTCCAATCGAGTTTTCGCTGAGATTATGGGGAACCACACTGTCCGCAAGAACGGTTGGATTGAGAAGGTAGGCAACAAACGATATCGGCTATCGGACGTTGGTCGTCAGCGAGCATATGAGGTCACGGGTCGGTCCTCGACTCGCAAGATGGTCTTAGATCGTGCCGCGACAGATCGGGTGAGGAAGCTGCTCAATTCGCGTGCAATGCTGAAGCGGCGCGAGAACCGTGAGGAATCGATCACGTTTCTCGACGCATGCTCGCTGTGGGGAATCAATCCGCGATCTAACCTCAAGGAGCTCGTTCAGAAGTTCGCGGACTTTGACCGTCTTCTCGATGTCGTCGAGCAGGCTGTGGGTGATCGAGAGTTCGTACTCCGGCACGGAGAAACTCCCTACACCGCTGTCGATGTCACGGATCTGCGGAACCTCAGCGAGGCACTTCGCACCCGATTTTCAGGCGAGATAGCGACGATTCGCGAACGCCGAACCGAGCGTTAAGCGAACGACAGCTGCAGGTCCCGGTCCGGCCGCGCCAGGAACCGGCCGAAAGATGCGTTGACGTATTCCTCATTTGCCTCTATGGACACCCACCGCCGCCCGAGAGACTCCGCGGCCGCCCCAGTCGTGTTGCTGCCGGCGAAGGGGTCCAAGACAACGTCACCTGGCTCTGTTAGGAACTTGATAAAGAACGTAGCGACCTCTCGCTGCATTCTTGCCGGATGTGGCTTATAGCCGTGTTCACGGCAGTAAGTCAGATAAGGGTCGACCGATAGTGTGTTGGGGAATTCGAGAACGGATGATGGGATGGCTCCTCCATTGTCCTTGAGAAATGACTTAGTTCCGATTGAGTGGTCGGACGGACGTTTACCCGAGTTGTAGCTTTGCCGTTCAAGTAGGCGGACCATGGACTTGCTGTAGGCCTTTTGAATGCGCCGGTTGTCGGCCTTGGGTCTCGTCGACGGCGACATCCACCAAACGTGGGTAAAAGAGTCCTTCACTCGGATGCGCTCCTTGTTTACCCACTGGATTGGGCTGGGCAGTCGCGCTGGGTTGTGAACAATGAACTGCTGGCAGAGTCGCAGGCTGCCCTCGTCAAGAAACTTCAGCAGGGCGCGGAGGCTTAGCGTCGACATGACTGGCTCTCCCGGCTCCCAGGCGTTGCCGACTTCCATCACGATCGAGCCAGACGGTTTGAGGTACCGCTTGAAGACGGGGGCGAATGACGCGAGCCAAGTCAGATATGCGTCGCCGCTTAAGTTGCCGTAGCGCTTCTTCCGATTGAGGGGGAAGGGTGGCGACGTGAGTATTAGATCGACCTTGCCGCGCCAGTACGTGAGCTGGCGCGACTGAAGGGCCGCCTCCGCACGTGCGTTAAAGCACGAGCCGACTTCCGTCCGGTATGCCAGTACCGTCTGATCAGAGGGACGTGGAGTCAAATCGCGAGACACTGTCCGTTGCTCGCGCGCGCCGAGAGAATCGGCGACCGCTTTGTACTCAGACTTTCATTCGAGACATAGATGGACGAGGCTTCGGCGGGCATTGAGATTCTACTGGCCGGCCCTCGGTTGGCTTGTACCGTCCTCGGTCCTGTATAGCCACGTTGCCGGGTCACGGTCGTTGAAGGTACACGCCGCACGGTTGGATTGCTATTCCCTTTACAGGCGCATTCATGGCGCCGCGCCGGCAGCTCCCCGCCGCCGACCGATGTGGCGCTCGAGTACCTTCATCAGCTTCCCCTCGTCCATAGCGCGGAGCTGCTCAATGCCCGCCCTGACGATGGCAGTGGTGGATAACTCCCGGCCGTTCTTGAGTAAGAATCGCCCCCGCGTCTGACGAAGCCAATGGTCTTCGTCGTGGCTTAAGTAGACGCCAAATCGAGGCGGTGCCGGGGGCTTGCGCTTTTCCATGGCGGAAACATAACCGACCGCTCTGCTTGCCAATGGCGTAACAGCACTGCACACACAACAGCGCTGTTGTGATATAGTCGAGGCATGCCTAATAGAAAGGGTGGGCCGGGACAGTGCGGTCGAATTCAGTCGAGAGCGGATCTCGCGTGGTTGCGGGACCGAGAACGAGCCCTTGTAGAGCGAATTCGTTCTGAGTCTGACCCTTCGAGCAGGGTTTCCCGGAGGCCGGCGGACCTACGCGCTCGACGTGACGCCCTGGCAGTGATCCAGCAGTGGATTGCGGAGATAGAGGCGTTGACGCTATTGCCTTCTCATTGGGTCGGCCACGAATCTGACGGGTCGTCGAATGGCTGAGGAGCTCAGCTGGACGTGGCTCGTGTTCTTGGGGCGGCGCGCCGGCGTCACTGCCTGGCGAGTGTTCGAGAGCGAAGGCGGCTGTGTCCTGTTCCTGGTGCCTACCAGCCAGCTACGCGACGTCATCTTGGGACTTCGGCTTTCCCATCCCCTTGTCGGAGTCGATGCCGAGCGGCACGCTGAGATGAGAGTTGTCTTGAGGACTATTGGTCTCGGCGCTCTAGCGGGCTCCGCTGGCCTTATGTCCGACTCCGCGGGAGAGGAAGAGTCGTGAGGGAGCGATTGACTCGACTCGAGTCCATAACGCTACTGACAAAGCTCGTAGCCCTTGCAGAGTCGACCGACTTTGTTGGAGAACGACGCGCCGCGAGAAGCAAGGCCTGGCGCTTAGCGGCTCGTACCCAGATCAGGCAGCTGCGGTACCGGGGACGCCTCTACGTCTTCGATCCGACGCTTCACGGCGATTCGTACCCGGACGAGGAGGAGCTAATCGTCGGTGTGGCCGAACGCGAAGCGTGATGGCTAGGCATTTGCCCAAAACGCAGGTCAGACCCTCGTTAAGACTGGATGCGTGCGGACCAGATCACAAGAAAAGGGACGAGTCGCACGCTCTTGACGGGCTCCCTGCGTTGCTAACCGTCCGTGAAGTCGCACAGGTTCTGAGGCGGTCAGAAGCTGGTACCTATGGCTGGCTGAGGGCTGGCGGTCTGAGGCACCTGCGGATTGAAGGGACGATCCGCGTACTCAGGGTTGATTTGGAAGAGTTCCTCACCGCCCGATCGACCAACGGCAGGAACGACCCGGAAGTGGATGGGCACCACGGGGACCGCGCTAGGCGATGACCCGGGAAGGCTCGCTATTCAGACGTTGCCGGTGCGGTGGGACAGTGGCGGAAGGAAGCTGCCGGCGAAACCACGCCCACGGTCGCAAGGACTTCAGATGGTGCTTCAAGCTCGATGTCGGCGCTGAAGGCGGTGTCCGGCGAACTGTTTCAGGAACGTATCGAGACCGAAAAGAAGCCCTAGCCGCCCTGGACGCAGCGCGTCGGGATCAGGCGACCGGGAGTCTCATTCAGCGGTCGCGCAGCACCACCGAGGAGTACATGACACGTTGGCTTGAGGAGATTTCGGCCGATGTCGCAGAAACGACTCTTCGGCAATACGAGCGCTACTGGCGGCGGATGGCACCGCTACTCGGGTTCATCAGGCTGCAGGCAGTTACCCGCGAAGACGTTCGTCGCGCATACGCGCAACTGAAGAACAAGGGCGGGCTGGGCGACGGAACCATTCATTCGATGCACATCATGTTCCACCACGCCTTGAACGATGCCGTCAAGGACAAGCTGATACACAGCAATCCAGCATCTGAAACTCATAGGTCTCGTGTGAGGCCTCAGACAGATGTCCTGTCCGAGAACGAATTACCGGGGTTCTATGAGGCCTGCGCTCGCGATCAGCACGGGCTCTATTACATCTGCTGTCTCGAAACCGGAATGCGGCGGGGTGAGGGGCTTGGACTTCGCTGGCGTGACGTCAGCTTTGAACTGGGTCGGATCTCGGTGCATCAGGAGGCGGTGGAGGTCCAGCACCGGACTGCATCGGGGACCACTACAGAAGTCATCTTCAAGGAACCGAAGACGCTTAGCGGACTACGCACGATCGCCCTGGAACCGGAAACGCTCGAGCTACTGAAGACCCATCGAGCGAAACAGAAGAAACTGCGCACCGCGCTCGGTCTTGAGTGGACTGAGGACGATCTCGTCTTCTCTCGCGCCGACGGCAGGGTCTTGGTGCCAGGCTCTATGACAACCGCTTTCCACACATTTGCGCAACGTGCGGGATTGCCGAGGATCAGCCTGCATGGCCTGCGTCGGTCGTTCGGCGCCCATGCGACGGCGGGAGGAATGCCCCACGCCATTCTTGCCCGGGCCCTGGGTCACAGCCGCGCGGGATTCACCATCGCGACCTATTCGCCGTGGCTTCCTGGAGTCGACGAAAAGGCAGTTCGGCGGGCCGCTAGGCAGATCCGGCTCAAGGGTCGCCGAAACAGGACGAAGGGGGCTTCGGAGTGATTGTTCGCAGGCTGTTCACAGAAACTGCTGTTCCGTCGACTTCCCGCCGAGAATTGAATACGAGACCTAGTCAGTTCGGACGATATGCCCTGATTGTGCAAGAAGCAAGGCAGGGCCTCGAAATCCTCGAGTCCGTCTCGATTCATATTCAGATTTGTCGGGATCTCAGCAAGAAGGTCGAAAAAATCCATCCCCTGTTGAGCCTTCGGTTCACAGCAGGTGCGCAGGTTGGCCGGCGATGGCTATGAAGGCCAAACCGCCTCGACGTGACACAGGTGAGCATGCAGACCTTGACGAGGTCGATCCGGCCATGGTCAGGCTCGTGACGGCTGCCGACACGCTGATCGAGCTGTATCGGGCTGTCGTCCTGGCCGTCTTGACGTCCGATACGCGGCACGCGTGGAAACGAGAGCGAATCATCCGTGTCCTAACCATCCATAAGTTGGTAGATCTCCCGGTCAACGTTCCAGTACTGAGATTGGCCCTTGGCGATCTAATAAGGCGCGGCGACATTGCCCGCGTGACCGACGGCTGGTACCGCGCGCAGTGGCCACCTGCTGAAGACGGTCCAGGGCAGCGTTAGGCCATTGGCCAAGGCTTTGCACGTCGTGCCGGATTTCAGCAGGTCAAGCGAGCTCGCTGGGTTGGTGTCCGACTATGAGGCGCATCAGAAGAGCCGTGGGCTATCACCGCGGACTCTCGCGTTGACTAGCAACGTATTGCAGCGAACGTTTCTCCCCTGGTGCCTGAAGGAGAGCCTTAGCTCACCGGGTCAACTAGACCAGAAGACGCTTGATCGTTTTGTTTCGAACCTGCTCGACCGCAGTCTCGCCCGTGAATCCGTGCGTACCTACACGCGAACGGTTGGAAGCTTCGTGCGCTGGACGCAAGCAGACGGGGTGGTAAACGTCGCGGTGCAACTGCATCAGCCGAAGCGTCAGACCCGACTCTTGCAGGTCCTTACACGCGAGGAAATAGCGAGAGTCGAAGAGTCCGCAAATACTGAGCGAGATCGGCTAATCATTCGACTCCTTGCGGATTCTGGCATTCGCCTCGGGGAGCTTCTCGGACTCCGCAAGGAGGATCTCGTGGCGCGCGGACGGGAGCGCTACATCAAGGTATGGGGCAAGGGAGCGCGTGAACGGCTGGTTCCATTGCCGCCGAGGCTCTACGAGCGCCTCTCCCGATTTGCCTCTCGTGGGCATGAGCGTATTTTCGTCACCCTGCGACGCAGCCCGAAAACCGGTGAGTATCTGCCCCTGGCGTCGCGCAGCCTGCAGAACATGATCCGGTACGCCGCCGAGGCTGCCGGTTTGCAACGGCGGATTCATCCGCATCTGTTCAGGCACTCATACGCAACCTGGGCGTTACGCCGGCGAATGAACCCCCTTCAAATGCAGCGCATCCTCGGACACGCCGATCTCACGATGATCTCCACGGTGTACAGCCATCTCGACGCAAGTGACAGTTATTCCGCGATGCTGGACTTGCTTCGATCAGATGGTGCTGTCTAATCCGACAGTCCCGGGTGGGCAATCTCCCATCTTCGTGTTGTCGCTGGAACCTTCTGCTAGGGTTTGAATCAAGCCCCCGAGGCGAAGAAACCGAATACGGGTGACCGCCGGGATCTGCCCCCGGAACCTCTCCCTTACCAAGGGAGCGCTCTGGACTGCAATTGAGCTACGGCCACCACGTTCGGTTCGAGGACTAAACGTCCTCTAGCCCTCACCATCGGGGGCTTCGCTTACCCTAGCAGATTCTTGGTGACTGCGCCCAAGACGAACACTTGATCGCATTGCAGTTTCCAAGACGAGCCGGTAGACTGCCCTCAATGACCAAGGACTATCTGAAAGCGGTCGCGGCCGCTTACGGCGCCGGGGACCCACGGCTCCACGACATTGGCGAAAAGGCCCTGCGGGAAATCGACGGTATTCGGGCCGAACTGGCCGCGCAAGGCGCGATGATCCGCCAGCTCATGGGACGCGTTCCGGGACGCCAATTGAGCCTATCTGAGACTGGCTCCGCGGGTCTAAAGGTCGCCGAGGGCGGCGGCCGTCTGAGCGAAGCCATGAAAGATCAAATTCGCGAATACGCCCAGCGTGAGTACGACTCATCGGGCCGGTGGCTCTCGCCGCAAGAACTGGTCGATCGGATGGGGGCGAACGGCGTGACATTGGACGTATCGCAGCCAATTCCTTCAGTTGGTACGGTTCTGGCAGCACTCCGGAAGCAGACCGAAGTTTCGCCGCCGCGCCGATCTGATGCCAGCGCTTCAGCGGATGTGAACAGCCTGAGTCCTAGGACCCATGAGGAAGCATGTCTTGCCCTTCTTACGGAGAGCGCTGGTGCGCCGATGACGCTTCGTGACCTCGTCGATGGCCTTCGTGAGCACGGCTGGATGAGAACCGACATCAAAACTTCTAACGCGATCGAAACGATTCGCGGGACGATGAGGACGCTGCTCGAGCGGCAACCAGGTCGCGTCGTTAAGGTCCAGGATTCACCGGTCGCGTATGCGCTCCACCCCGCAGATGTTGCTGGCGGCTGGCGGCCTGCGACCAGATTCACGGGCGCGGACCGTGGGTGCTGATAGGGCCACTCAAACGTCAGCGGGGTACTCGTTTGTCAACGCCAATCCAATTTGATCCCGCGAAGTTTGATCGAGCGCTGGCCGTCCGCGGTCTCGACCTAGGGACATTGGCCAGTTTGGCCGAGCTCAATCGGTCGACGATTTCGCGCGCGCGCAGAGGAAAGAAGATTCGGCGACAGACGCTTCAGAAGTTAGCCCGGACTTTTGCAGACGTTCCGCCGTTGGCCGGCGTTGAGGATCTGCTCGCATGACCCCGTCCGGTCACCTTCCGTGACCGCCGGACCGGCGTTTTCATCGCCTGACGCCTGGGAAGTGCGTGAGGCCAGAAAGCAGCTCGGATGGACGCAGCTCCGGCTTGCAGACGAGTTGGAGATCGACCCCTCTACGGTTTCCCGTCTCGAGCGCGGTCTGCATCGGCCGACGCATGCGTATCGCAGGCTCATCAGGCGCGCGCTCGGGTTGAGCTCGGCGGAGACAGAAAGAATCGCATCACCGAAATCACGCCATGCTGTGGCGCTTGACTCGTATTGAGCACCAGACAGTCACGCGCGGGCCGTCGGGGGAGCAAGCGCCAGCACACCTGCGCTTTTGGCGTGGGAGGTATGTCGAGTTAGCCAGCGACTTCACGTGGGGTGGCCTAGACTGACCGCCGAGCCGAGGCAACTGGGCGGACCGCTGTCCGCCGACGGAGGGCGCGCAGAAAGATGGCCAAGGTCGTCCTGACCAATGATTCCGCACTGCGGACCAAATACGGTGAGCGGACTAGCGAGATCTACTCAGCTCTCGAGACCCTCATTGCCGCAGACAGAGAGAGAGCGATCGAGACCAATGTGATTCGCCTCGACTCAGATGCTGAGATGCGGCCATTCGGCCAGCCAATTGAAGACGCGTCAGATGAACGGGCGACGAAATCGGCGATCGATTCGATCTATAGGGCGGTGGCACCCGACTACATCATGGTGCTGGGCGCCGGTGACGTCATTCCCTTTCAGACACTCGACAATCCGTCTCCAGACGATGGCGACCCCAGTGTGCCGAGCGATCTGCCATATGCAAGCGAAGGCGGCTGGAGCAAAGACGCTCGGGATTTCACTGCTGTGACGAGAGTCGTTGGACGCGTTCCAGACATGCTGGGGATGAGTGATCCCGCCTATTTGGTGTCCCTCCTTGGCTTCGCGGCTAATGCGAAGCCACTAGATCGAAGCGAGTATCAGTCGTACTTCGGGATCTCAGCCAGCGTGTGGGAAGCCTCAACCAATCTCAGTCTCACAACCATTTTCGGTTCGGCTCACGATTTGCAGCTGAGTCCACCAGACGGTTGGCAGTGGCCATCAGGGCTTGTAGGGCGCCGCGCGCATTTCATCAATTGCCATGGGCAGCAGGCGCAATGGCGATACTTCGGCCAAGCTCGAGGAAGCCGAACACTGCACATCGCGCATGACAGCACCTATCTGCCGGGAAAGATTGCAACGGGAACAGTCGTCGCGGCCGAGTGCTGCTTTGGTTTTGACCTCTACGATCCGAGCATTGCTGACGCTCCGAGCATATGCACCACCTATCTCGGCAACGGCGCCGTCGGCTTCTTTGGCAGCTCGACGATAGCTTGGGGCGGTGACATCAAATGTGTCTTTGCAGACCAGATCTGCCAGAACTTCTGGAAAGCAGTTCTGGATGGTTCGTCACTCGGTGCAGCCGTCCTGCGCGCCCGGCAAGACTACGTCAAGGAGCGACCGTTCCTCGGTCCATTCGATCTTAAGACGCTCGCCCAGTTCAACCTCCTGGGCGACCCATCGGTTCACGCGGTGAGCGTTCCGGGAGCCGACGAGCCGATGCCCCACTCGATTGCTGCGATGGCTGTACTGGCCGACGCACAAACACTGGCTGTAACTCGTGGAGACCGTCGGCGGAAATTGGCGATCTCAGGTCTGGCTCTGGCGGAGGCCACGGCCATTGTCGGAGGTGAGAGCGCGAAGCCAGAAGGTCGTGCGCGTGAAGCCCTTATGCGCCTCGCGGGCGAGGCAGGGTTGAAGGAGCCCAAGTTGAGGTCCTACGAAGTCGAGGAGCCGCACCTGGCAGCCGCTCACTCGGTGCCGGGAGCCAAGCACCAGCGGATACACGTTGCACTTGGCCGGCTCGACGAGGGTAGCGATAGACCCCTCTTCGCGGCGGTTGTCGCCCAAGAAGAGAACGGTGAAGTCACCGGATACCAGCTAGCCTATAGTCATTGACAATGGAAGCAGTCGGACGGGTGATTCAGAAGCGCGTCGCCATCGGGTCTAAGAGCGAGCATGACGCAGTAGTTCTTCGGACCGGTGACCACGAATATGCGCTCCGCACGAAGCGTGGCGATCCGTGGTGGGATCCTGAGATGGCTCGTCTGATTGGTAAGAAGATCAAGGCCATCGGGACGTTGTACATGGGCCTGCTCATCGTTAACGACTGGAAGGAGATCGACTGAGCGGGTTCTCGTTCCGCTCCGGGAGGGTCCAGTGTTGTTCCTTGGGTGGATCCTTTCGATCCTAGGAATCCTCTTCATGGTCCTCGGTTTTCTCGGGGCCGCAGTAAAGATGCTCGCCGAAGCCATGTCCGAGATGCGCCGACAGATGGAGCATCCGGCACCACATGGCGCGCCTGTCCCGGATCCCGTTGCGCCGCTGACCGACTTCGTTAAGGCCTTCACAGGGCTTATCGCTGAGCTCGGAAAAGCACCGATGTGGCTCGGCTGCGTCGGCGTCGGGGCCCTACTTGAGCTCGCCGGAATTTGGGTAATCAAGTCAGCCTAGACCGCTCGGCAGCGGCCTCGGCAGACCGACGCGAGTGCTTTAGGCCACCCAGACCATTCGAACTGACTTCCAGCCCGAGAGATGGCATTTCTAAAGCTGGCTCGTCGGGTCCTTATCTCAGGCTCATCAGGCGCGCGCTCGGATTGAGCTCGCCCGGAACAGAATGAATCTCACTGTCGCGATTCACGCCATGATATGGCGCTTGACTCGTGTTGAGCACCAGGCACGCTCCGCGCAACCGTCGCGCGAGCAAGTGCCAGCGCAGAACCTGCACTGAGTCAGTGGTGCGCCTGGCAAGAATCGAACTTGCTGCCTCTTGCTCCGCAGGCAAGCGCTCTATCCGGTGAGCTACAGGCGCGACACCATCAGGGTCGAGGGCGCGCGGGGCGCAATTCAGTCTAGTCGAGCGTCAACAGCCTTCGCCGCGGGAGCGAAGGCTGCCGGATCGAGGTTGCTGAAGACCACCAGCGCGACGAAGACCGAACGGCGCCAGGA
>Ga0070732_10000753_pt1 | contig 18853 bp, 15 predicted proteins | sample Coa_R1_5_FD_66449 | JGI IMG/M metagenome (GOLD analysis project Ga0070732, IMG submission 66449) | Surface soil microbial communities from Centralia Pennsylvania, which are recovering from an underground coalmine fire - Coalmine... | ecosystem: Environmental > Terrestrial > Soil > Unclassified ... | reverse complement strand
GAGTCCCATCACCCGGTCGGCTTCCTCGCTCACGCCGGTGAGGATGATCACGGGGATCTGCGACTCGGCGCGCAGCTGGCGCAGCACCTGCATGCCGTCCTCGCCGCGCAGACGCAGATCGAGCAGCACCAGGTCGACCACGTCGCGGCCGAAGACCTGCATGAGTTCGGCACTGCCGGCGCAGCCGGAGACACGGAACGCGTTCTGCCCGAGGTACTCCTCGACCAGCTGGCGCACCGCCGGGTCGTCATCGACCACCAGCACGTGGCGGGCGGGCAGGGCGCTCATGTGGGGCGACACCCGTGAGGCGCGTGCTGGTCAGCGAGCGTGATAGTCTGCTGCGGGAACTGATCCGCGAGTGGCTCGCCGAGGGCGGTGCCGAAGCGCTGTGGCCGGAGGCGCCCGCTCCCGAGCGCGGGGACATCGATGCGATACTGGTCGACGTGGCGTGTCAGCAGCAGGCTCATGGCGTCCTCACATCCTGGCGGGCGCGCTATCCGCGCGCCGCGATCGTCGTAGCCTCCGCGCGCTTCTCGCCCGCGGACACGGCAAATGATGCCATGGCGAACCGGCTCGGCGTGATGCGCGTCCTCGCCAAGCCCTTCACACGGGATGACCTATGGGCAGCCCTCGGCCTGCCGAACCTGCCGGCGAACCACCTGCCGTCCCGCTAGCGGGCAGCGCGCGGCACGAGCGGGCGCGCGGACGGGCGCTGCGCCTGCGCCTGGTGCTGATCGTGGCGGCGGTGTGCGCGGCGGTCTGGCTGTCGACCCTGTTCGACACGCTGCAGGACCGCGACGCCACCCTGGCCATGGCCGAGCGCCAGCACGACAACGTGGCCGGCGCGCTCGCCGAGCAGGCGGCGCGCGCGCTGCAGGCGACCGACCTCATCCTGCAGCAGGCGGGCCTGCTCGATCCCGACCTGCCGGGCCCGCATGGTGCCGCGCAAGACGTGCCGGAGCTGCTGCGCCGGCACATGAGCGGCGTGCCACAGGTACGCAACCTGTTCCTGTTCGACCCGCAGCGCGGCCTGCACCTGAGCTCCGCCCCGGCCGCGCTCGCCACCGCCGATCTCAGCGACCGCTCCTACTTCATCGCGCAGCGCGAGCACCCCGACCTCGGGCTGTTCGTGAGCGAGCCGTTCGTCAGCCGCGTCACCGGCGACCCGACGTTCGTGCTCAGCCGCCGCCTCGCCGGCCCGGGCTTCCGCGGCATCGCCGGCGCGGCCGTCGATGTCGACTACATGCGCCGCTTCTACCGCGCGCTCGACCTCGGCTCCGGCAGCTCGATCGAGCTGCTGCGCTCCGACGGAAAGAGCCTGGTGAGTCGCGACCGGCCGCTGGCCCCGGTCCCGTCGCCCTGGCTGCCAGCCCTCGCAGCCCTGGCGCATGCCGACGCGCTGCACATGACCGTCATGCACCCGCAGCTCGGCCGCACCCAGGTGAGCCTGCGGCGCGTGGCCGGCTATCCGGCGGTGGTGGCCGTCGGCCAGAGTGAACATGAAATCCTCGCCGCCTGGCGCGCCAAGGCGTGGAAGAACGTACTGCGTACCTTCGTGATCACCGCGCTCGCGGCCATCCTGCTGATCGCCTTCCTGCGCCAGCTCGAGCGGCACGAGCGCGTCACCGCACAGCTGCACCAGTCGCAGAAGCTCGAGGCGCTCGGCACGCTCGCCGGCGGCATCGCCCACGACTTCAACAACGTACTCGGCGCCGTGCTCGGCTACGGCGAGCTCGCCGGCGCCCAGGCCGCGCCGGGCAGCGCTCAGCGCCGCTACATCGACAACATCGTCGTGGCCGCCAACCGTGCCCGCGAGCTGGTGGCGCGCATCCTGGCATTCAGCCGCCCGGGGGTCGGCAGCGCGCGGCCGCTGCTGCTGGATGACATCGTCAACGAGGTGAAGAGCCTCGCCGGCGCCGCGCTGCCAGCCGGTGTCAGCGTCGAGGTGCGCGTAGCCGACGGGCCGCTGGTAGTCGCCGGCGATGCGGCGCAGCTGCATCAGATGTTGGCCAACCTGGTCACCAATGCGGTGCAGGCGGTGGGATCCTCGGGCCGCGTGCTGCTGCATGCGAGCGCGGTACAGGTGCGCGAGGCACGCGACTGCACGGTGGGGCGCTTACGCCCCGGGCGCTACGCGCGCGTCGACGTCGTCGACTCGGGCGTAGGCATGAGTCCGGCACAGGTGGAACGGATCTTCGATCCGTTCTTCACCACCAAACCGGTGGGCGAGGGTACCGGCCTCGGCCTGTCGCTGGTGCACGGCATCGTGCTCGATCACGGCGCGGCCCTCGAGGTCGACAGCCGTTCCGGCGCCGGCACGACTTTCAGCATTTATCTGCCGCTGACCGAGGAGGCGCCGGCCGCCACGCCCGTGCCGCGGCAGGCACCGCGCGGCCACGGCGAGACCGTGCTGGTGGTGGACGACGAGGAGGGCCTGGTGCACCTGGCCGAAGAGGTGCTGGCGGCGCTTGGCTACGAGCCGGTCGGCTGCGTCGGGGCACAGCAGGCGCTGCGGGTGTTCCGCGCCGCGCCCGAGCGCTTCGATGCGGTGCTGAGCGACGCCATCATGCCGGACATGTCCGGCACCGAGCTGCTGGCGGAATTCAAGCAGCTGCGGCCGCAGTTGCCCGCGGTGCTGATGAGCGGCTACGGCGGCCCTGACCTGCAGGCTCAGGCGCAGGCCGCCGGTGTCCAGGCCGTGCTGGCCAAGCCGCTCGCGGCGGCGGAGCTGGCGCAGTGTCTCGCGGCCCTGTTCGCGGGCTGCCGGACGGACGGGACGGCGGGCCCGCTGCCCTCGAGCTCCGCAGCCTGAACGATCGCGCGCAGCAAGACCCCGGTCGGTGGCGAAAAAAAACAGCCCGCCGTGAGGCGGGCTGTTTCCAAGCGTTGCGGTAAGTGGGTGCCCGGCCGTGAGGCCGGGCGCCCCGTACGCTCAGTTCGTCACTGCGCGCGTCGCGGCGTCCGCATTCACCAGGCCGTGGCCCGTGAAGTTGTTGAACGGAAGCCTCGGCATGGCAACCACGGTGCCGGTGTACACGTCACCGTCCTCCATGGTCACGATTAGCTTCATGTTGCGGAAGCGGTCCGGATCCTCCTCCGTCGAACCCTCGATTGGTGCGAACACCGACATGCCCCAGTCGAAGGAGTCGCCGCCCACGAACGTCCCCGGGGCGAACGTGATCGTGAACTGCGTGCTATCCGGGCTCACGCTGCGCGTCATGCTGCCGATGCCGACCCCGGGGCCGATCGGATTGCTGACACTGAACCGGTTCGGGTTCTGACTCCAGGTAAGGCCCGCCGGCGCCGCATCGAAGGTAATGGAATGCACCTTCCAGCCCCTGGGCCTGTCGACCGCAAGGCTGAAGTCGCCCGTGAAGCGCACCCAGTCGAAGTTGATCGAGAGCGTGACCGGGCCGGCCTCGCCACCCGCAACCCAGCGCACGTTCGGCAGCGCGATCGGGGTGGCGGTGCTCTGCATGACTCTATAGAGCTGTGCCGGACGGAGGCTCCCCGAGCCGCCCGCGGCCTGCAGGACCAGGGCGCCGACCGCCGCGGCATCAGGCGCAGCCGCGCTGGTGCCGAAGAAGTTCGGGAAGCCCGAGTGGTCCGGATCCCCGCCGCCGGGCGGGAAGAACGTCGTGTCGATACCGTCGGCCGCCGTGATCTCGGGGCTGAGACGGATCTCCGGACGACGCAGACGGTTGCCCGCGGTGTCGAAGTAGATGGTGACCGGACCCGGCGAGCTGAAGTCCTCCGGGAAGGTCGGGATGGCGTAGTAGGTCGCCGCCACGCCCTGGCCACCGGTGGCCGCCGAGTGCCCGCCCGAGGAGGGGGCATTCTGCCGCTCGCTGACCGCCAGCGTGTTCTCGAAGATGTACTTCAGGTGGCTGGCCGGCCCGTTGTTCATCTTGCCGATGACGACCTGGTAGTTGCCGACATTGGCACCGCCGATGATGGTCCCGTTCGGGATGAACTCGGCCAGCTCCAGGGCCTGGTCGGTGGCGATGTTGTCGTCGGAAGTATTGGTCGTCGTCGTCGAGGTGTTCGGGTCGAGGTAGTTACCGTTCGAATCGAACACGTAGATGTTGTAGTCCGTCTGCACCTTGCCGAGGTTGAACGGCTCGTCCCACTGCAGGTCGAGGATCGCATCGCCAGCCACGGTGATGTGCTGCGAGATGCTCGCGGTGCCGCCGTCTGTGTTGAAGTTATGGAAGCTCACCGGCCGCAGGTCTGCCGGAATCTGGTCAACCTGGATGTTGCTCTTGCCCTTGGCGAGCAGCTGCTCCGCCTTGGCGAACGAGATCGGATTGTAGGTGTCCTGCCACGCCTCGAGCCCGTTGTTGCCGGCCGAGGAGAAGTAGGCGGCGCCGTTCTGGCTGACGATGTTCACCGCCTGCGCCAGGATGCCGTCCGAGAACATCGGCTCGTCGAAGTAGAACACGTCGTCGACGATGACGTCGGCGCCGAACTTCGAACGCAGTGCGAGGATGTTGTTGGCGAAGTCGATCTCGCTGACGAACGCGGTCGCGAAGCCGAGCTGCGAGCCCGGGGCGATGTCGTGCATCAGCTGCAGCATCGCACGACCCTCGTCCTCACCGAGCGGTCCTCCGTCTTTGGGCGCGACTACGGGCAGGTCCTCGAGCACCGTGACGCCGGCGGCCGGCAGGTCGCCGGTGGCGATGTCATCCGCGGCGGTGGTGGAGCAGACAACGCCGCAGGCATTGTAGCTGTCCGACAGCGCGCCGATCTTGATGCCCGTGCCGTCGAAGCCGTTGGCCTGTGCCAGATCGGCCTTCTCCAGCGGCACTGCCTGGCTGGGCACGAGGCCGACGTGCCTGGCGGGGCGGTGCGTCGCGGTCAGCGAACCCACGCCGGCGATATTCGCGGCGGCGTGCACCTGCGACAGCGGCAGGTAGCCCTCGAGCAAGGAGGGGGCGATCGGACTGCGCGCCTTGAGCTGGAAACCCTGCGCCTGAAGTTTGGCCAGGACCTGCTCGGGCGAGGCGCCTGGCAGTACGCGCGCGCGTATCAGCGGGTTGCCTGCAGCGTCGTGCAGGTTCAGCGACAGCTTGAATTTCAGGCTCGCGTCGCCTCGGTCATAGGCCGCGGCTAATTCCCGCAGTCCCGAACCGAGCGCGGCGGTTGCCGCCGTCGCCGTCATACTCCCAATGCAAAGCGCGCCCGCAAGAGCTGCGCTCACGTAGCGAAATGTACGCATGGAATGATTCTCCCCGGTGCGCGCTGTTATTAAGGGGGGCGCGCTGGTGCGAGACGCTAGAAGCTAAGGTGCGCCGCGTCAAGACCTCGTTGCACGAGGGAACGCGAGACGTCCCGCAGGGATTTTGCATAATGCGTTCCCTCCCACGCACGCCGACGACTCACGTGGTCAAGGTGAGGCTGTCGGTGCGCGTCCGCGAGCCTCAGGCGGCGGTCATTTCCTTATTGGCTCGATGACAAAAAAGTGCGCTGTATCCGCCGATGCAGAACGCTCGTCATTCGGGCTCGAAGTCGCGGGCGAGACGGCGCGCCGCGAGGAGCAGCAGCACCGCAGCGAGCACATAGAAGCCCGTGCCGCCCACGATGGCATAGTGCAGGGATTCCGCACCGTAGCGCGCCCGGAGACGGTCAGAGGCGTAGCCGAGCACGAGCGAGCCGAGACCGAGGCCGAGAAGGTTGTTGACAAAGAGAAAGATCGCCGAGGCGAGTGCGCGCATCCCGGCCGGCACCAGCAGCTGCACCGCCGCGATCACCGGGCCCAGCCACATCAGCTGCAGGGCGGCAGGGATGAGAAAGCAGACGTAGGCGGGCACGCCCAGCGGCAGCGCCGTGCCGATCACGTAGCACGGGGCAATGCAGGCGAACGCGAGGCCCGGGATGAGGGCGTATGCGGCGGCGGTGCGCACCGCGAGACGGTCGGCGAGGTAGCCGCCGAGCACGATACCCGTGCCGCCGCCTGCGAGCAGCAGGCTGCCCAGCCAGTTGCCCACCTCGGGCAGCGACAGGCCGTAAGAGCGCACGTAGAAGGACGGCAGCCAGAACAGCAGCCCATACCCCATGAGCGAGCTGCAGCCCGCTCCCACGGCCAGGAGCCAGAAGCTCGGCTTGGAGGCGAGCTTCGCCAGCACGATGCGCCACGGCGGCGGCAGTGCGCTCGCGGCGGCGCCATCGAAGCGTCCGCGCGGTGGCTCGCGCACGGTTGCCGCGAGCACGGGTGCCAGCGCGAGCCCGGCGAGCCCGAGGACGAGGAAGGCCGCGCGCCACCCGAGCCCATGTGCGAGATAGCCGCCGAGAAAGACCCCGAGGGCGCCGCCGACGGGGATCCCGAGGGAGAAGCAGCCGATGGCACGCGCGCGGCTGCGCGGTGGAAAGTAGTCCGCCAACAGCGAGTACACCGGGGCCACTCCGCCGGCCTCGCCGACGCCGACCACGAGGCGCGCCGCGAACAGGGCGCTGAAGCCATGCACGAGGCCGCACGCGGCGGTGGCGGCGCTCCACAGCGCGAGTGCGCCGGTGATGATGGGCATGCGGCGGTAGCGGTCAGCGAGCCGACCCGCCGGGATGCCAAAGGCGGTGTAGAAGAGTGCCAGCGCCGTGCCGCCCACAAAGCCGATTTCGGTGTCGGTCAGGTGCAGCTCGGCCTTCATGGGACCGACCAGGATCCCAAGCCCCACGCGGTCGATGAAATTGAAGGTGTACACCACCATCAGCACCGCGATGACATAGATGCGGTAGAGCGGACGCGACGGGGCGGCCGCGCTGACGGCGGAGCCGCTCATGGGCCGGCGCCTGCGGCACGGGCGTGCCAGGCGTTGATGCGCTCAAGCGCGTTGGTGCGGATGTTCACATAGAAGATGTTGTAGTCGTAAATGTGGTAGCTGCCGAAGAGCGTCAGCAGGTCGGCGAAGCCGCTGCGTTCAGTGAGCGGGATGTCTATGTGCAGCACGCCGCCGTCGCAACGTGCACCCGTCAGGTGCGCAACCGGCGCGCGCAGCTCCTGGCCGGGACGCACGCCCGGCAGCGCCCCGAGATTGCGCGCGGCCCCGGCACTGCCGCCGGGCTGCCAGTCGAGCGGATTGACGCACGTCATCGGCCGCCTCGCGGCCGCCTGGTAGCGGCCGTCGAGCCACACCAGGCGGCTGTCCTCGCGCGACTGGTCCGAGTGTCCTTGCTTGACGGTGTTCCAGTCCACGAAGCACCCCGTCTGCGTCGCGCTGCGGCAGACCGGCACGCCGGCCTTCTCCATCTCGAGCGGCAGGTAGTAGCCGACGATGTACGCAGCCACCAGGCGCTGCTGCAGCGGCTGGCCGGCGATGCGCTCCTGGAGCAGCCGCATGGCATGGAGCGAGCCCTGGCTGTGGCTGGCGAGGATGAAGGGCCGGCCGTGATTCTCGTGCGCGAGGTAGTAGTCGAAGGCGCGCAGCACATCGCCGTAGGCGAGCTCGTAGGCCGCCGTGGCGCGCGCCGCGTCCTCGCGCATGAAGGCGCCGATCGCCGCCTGGCGGTAGTGCGGGGCGTAGATGCGGCAGCAGGCGTTGAACACGCTCGCCTGGAAGCGCAGCACGCCGCGATCGATCTGCGCGCTCGTCATGCCGGGCTCGTCGTAGCGCGCGTTGGGTGTGGCATTCGACAGGTAGGTCGTGGGGTGGACGAAGAACACGTCGGCCTTCCGGGCCTCCGGGAGCGGCGCGGCGTCGAGTCCCGGCGGCACCGTGTCCGCGCCGCTCGGCCGGCCCGGCCACGCCGCCCAGGTGTCCGCGCGGGCATAGTCGGGGGCCGCTGGTGGGGCGGGGGCCGCGGCGCGCACGCAGCCGGTCGCGGTCATGAACCCGAGGCAGAGAATCGCGCACCGCGCCGCGCGGCTACTGCCCATGAGGCAGGGACTGCGGATGACGGTGCGTGACAGCGGCAGCAACGCGAGGCCCGCCGCGGCGGCTGACAGCGGTGTACCGTCGGCCGCGGCCCGTACGGCGCTGTGTGCGGGCAGCCTCAGGCGTGGTAATCGGCGGCCGCGGTGGCATCCGCCGCCGGCGCCCGCGCCTTCATGGCGTTGAAGACCAGCGTCAGCACCACCGCTACCACCAGGTTGAGCAGCAGCGTGTAGAAGGCGGTGTAGCCCGGGTAGATGTGGCCGCCGAAGGCGAGCGGATAAGTGGGCTTGAGTTGCGCGGAGATCGCCATGGTCGTGCCGGCATAGGTGCCGATCGCCCAGCCGATGAGCAGCGCCCAGGAATTGAACCAGCGCGTGTACGCGCCCAGCATCACCGCCGGCAGGGTCTGGATGATCCAGATGCCTCCCAGCAGCTGCAGCTGGATGGCGAACTGCGTCGGGACGAACAGGATGAAGGCGAGCGCGCCGACCTTGACGATCAGCGACACCCATTTCGCCATCTGCGCTTCCTGCTTGTTGGTCGGGTTCTTGTTGATGAACTCGCGATGGATGTTGCGGGTGTACAGGTTGGCGGCCGCGATCGACATGATGGCCGCCGGCACGAGCGCGCCGATGCCGATGGCGGCGAAAGCCACCCCCACGAACCAGGCCGGGAAGCTGTGCAGCATGAGGGCCGGCACGGCGAAGTTGTTGCCGAACTGCTTGAAGCCCGCGGCAAACTCCGGCAGTCCCTTGATGCCGGCGGCGATGGCGAAGAAGCCGATCAGAGCCAGGAGGCCCAGCATGAACGTGTAGCCGGGCAGCAGCGCTGCGTTCTTGCGGATCGCGCGCCCGCTGCTCGCGCTCAGAATGCCCGTCATCGAGTGCGGATACAGGAACAGCGCCAGTGCCGAGCCGAGGGCGAGGGTGGCGTAGGCGCTGTAGGCGCCGGTGGTATTGGCGCCGGGTGGTGCGAGCAGCAACTTGTCCGCCGGAACCGCGGCGAAGATCTTGCCGAAGCCGCCGAGCTGCATGGGGATCACGATCACCGCGGCGAAGGCGGTGATGTAGATGAGGATGTCCTTCACGATCGCGATCGAGGCTGGCGCGCGCAGCCCGCTCGAATAGGTAAACGCCGCCAGGATCGCAAACGCAATGAGCAGCGGCAGATCCGCCATCAGGCCCGTGCCGGAGATGCCCATCGCGCCGAGCACCACCTGGATGCCGACCAGCTGCAGGGCGATATAAGGCATGGTGGCGACGATGCCGGTGATCGTGATGGCGAGTGCCAGCCAGCGGTTGCCGAAGCGGCCACGCACGAAATCGCCCGCGGTGATGTAGCCGTGCTTGTTGCAGACGTACCAGAGACGCGGAAACACCAAAAACAGGATCGGGTACATGACGATGGTGTACGGCACCGCGAAAAACGCCAGCGCACCGGCCCCGAACGCCAGCGCCGGCACCGCGACGAAGGTGTACGCGGTGTAGAGGTCGCCGCCGACCAGGAACCAGGTGATGACGGTGCCGAAGCGGCGGCCACCGAGGCCCCACTCGTGCAGCAGCTCGAGGTCACCCTTGCGCCAGCGCGCGGCCGCAAAGCCCAGCCAGGTGATGAAGCCGAACAGCAGCACGAAGATGGTGAGTGCAACCCAGTTCACGCCCTGCATGACACGCCCTCGTTGGTCTTGTTCGTCGTTGGCTCAGATCCCGGTACGGCCGGGCGGTCAGCTCTTCTCGGTGACCACGTACACCACCGCATTGCAGACCGCGGCGATGATCACCCACAGCATCTGGTACCAGTAGAAGAACGGCACCCCGAGCCAGGTCGGCTCGACCTTGTTGTAGAACGGCGGCCACAGCACGCCGATGAACTGCACGACGAAGAGCAGGTACCACCAGCTCCACGCGCTGCGGATCTTGGGGGATGCGTTCATGACCGAGACCTCCCGCTAGCTCACGTGCCGGTCCTTGGTCTCCGGCAGGAACAAGGCGCCGATCACGACCGTCACGAGCGCGACGATGATCGGATAGCGCAGGCCGTAGTACATGTCACCGGTGAGGGCCACCAGCGCGAATGCCAGCGGCGGCAGGAAACCGCCGAACCAGCCGTTGCCGATGTGATACGGCAGTGACATGGACGTATAGCGGATGCGGGCCGGAAACAGCTCCACCAGCCACGCGGCGATTGGCCCGTACACCATGGTCACGTAGATGACCAGTATCCACAGCAGCAGCAAGACCATGGGCCAGTTCATCTGTGCGGGGTCGGCCTTCGCGGGGTAGCCCGCCCCCTTGAGCTTGCCGCTGAGGGCCTTGGTGAAGTCGCCGGACGCGGTCTTGAACTCCGCTCCGGTCATCTTGCCGCCCTCGGGCGCCGGTACTTCCGTGGTGCCGATGCGAACCACCGCAGCGCTGCCCGGCGGTCCGGCTTGGTTGCTGTAGGGCACGCCCGCCTTGGCGAGCGCTGCCTTGGCGACGTCGCACGACTGAACGAAACTCTTCTTGCCGACCGGATCGAACTGGAAGGTGCAGGCGTTCGGGTCGGCGACCACCGTGACCGGCGAGCTGGCCGCAGCCTGCTCGATGGCAGGATTGGCGAAGTGCGTGATTCCTTTGAAGATCGGCACATACGTGACGGCGGCGATCAGGCAGCCCGCCAGCACGATCTTCTTGCGACCGATGCGGTCGGACCACCAGCCAAACAGGATGAAAAATGGCGTGCCGAGAGCCAGCGAGCCGGCGATCAGATAGTTGGCGGTCTTGGCATCGACCTTGAGCACCTGCGTAAGGAAGAAGAGGGCGTAGAACTGCCCCGCGTACCACACCACCGCCTGCCCGGCCGTGGCGCCGAACAACGCCAGGATTACGAGCCTGAGATTCGGCCAGCGCGTGAAGGACTCAGTGAGCGGTGCCTTGGAGAGCGTCGCCGAGCGCTTCATCTCCGTGAACACCGGCGATTCCTCGAGCTGCAGCCGGATATACACCGAAATGACCAGCAGCACGATGGAGGCAAGGAACGGGATGCGCCAGCCCCAGGTATCGAAGGCATCTCCGAGCAGCATGCGGGTGAAGAGCACGACCAGCAGGCTCACGAACAGACCGACGGTCGCGGTGGTCTGGATCCAGCTCGTGTAATAACCGCGCTGCCCGAACGGCGCATGTTCGGCCACGTAAGTCGCCGCACCCCCGTACTCTCCGCCAAGTGCCAGGCCCTGCAACAGACGCAGCAGCACCAGCAGGATTGGTGCGGTGACTCCGATTGACTCATAGCTCGGCAGCACGCCGATAAGGGCGGTGCCAAGACCCATGATCACGATGGTGATCAGGAAGGTGTACTTGCGACCGACCAGGTCGCCCAGGCGACCGAACACCAAGGCGCCGAAGGGACGCACGAAGAATCCGGCGGAGAAGGCCAGCAGCGCCAGGATGAAACCCGTGGCCTCGTTCACGCCTGAGAAGAACTGCTTGGTCATGACCGCGGCCAGGGAGCCGTAGAGGTAGAAGTCGTACCACTCAAAGACCGTGCCGAGACTTGAGGCGAAGATGACGCGGCGGTGCGGCTTGTCGATCCCTGACTCGTACGCAGGAATATTGGTCGTGGCCACTGTCGGGCTCCCTTGGTGTGGTTGTAGGCGCCGCAAAGCGCCGCTTGTCGTTCTAGAGCTACGGACCGAAACCTTGCGGGCCGCAGTATTTCACACGCGCCGCAGCGCACGAAAGCCCCCGATTCAAGCACATGCGCGGCCCGCGGCGCCTTGAAGGCATGCGACGCCGTGCGTCACGGGCGGCACACCGCAGCGGCCGCCCGTAGGAGACGTCCGACCACACGAAGCGAGCTATGGGTCTTAGATGAGTGTGACGGCGCGGTTACCGTCGCGTGGAGGATGAGTCTTCCTCAATACATAGGAGAGAGCACCATGGATTGGAACCGTGTTGAAGGGAACTGGAAGCAGCTTAAGGGCAAGGCCAAGGCGCAGTGGGGCAAGCTCACCGACGACGACCTGACATACGCCGCGGGCCGCCGCGAGCAGCTCGCGGGCAAGGTCCAGGAGCGCTACGGCCTGGCCAAGGACGCGGCGCAGAAGCAGGTGGACGACTGGGTCAACCACGCCGACGACAGCTGGATTTCCAAGCAGTAGACATTGGGCATTCGGGCCGCCGGCCGACGGGTCGGCGGCCTGAGGCCGGTCGCGCTCTACCGCAGAGCTGCCGGTTCAGGTAACGCCCGTCAACGGCGGGCTGCGGTCGGTCGGACGAACTCGGGCCAAACCCGGGTCACGGAGGGTTCAGCCGCCCGAACCCTGCAGTGCTGTCTTAAGGCCTGACAGCTTGCTGTGCGTGCGTGCGGCCTCCTCATCGGTGAGGACCGGCTCGGCAGCGCTCGCCTCCCGCACCAGCTCCACGAACTTCGCCGGGCTCACGGCCGGACTGTAATAGAAGCCCTGGTACTGGTCGCAGCCGAGGTCCGCGAGCAGTGCGAGCTGCTCGGGGGTCTCAACACCCTCGGCGATCACCTTGAGGTGCAGGCTGTGGGCCAGCGAGATGATCGCACGCACGATCGAGGCATCCTCCGGGCGGCGGGTCATTTCCTCGACAAAGCAGCGGTCGATTTTCAGCTTGTCGATGGGGAAGCGGCGCAGGTAGCTCATGCTCGAGTAGCCGGTGCCGAAGTCATCCACCGAGACGAGCACGCCCATGCTGCTGATGGACTCGAGGATGCGCACCGATTCCTCGGCGTCGCTCATGACGGCGCTCTCCGTCAGCTCGACCTCCAGCAGCTGCGGATCCAGATCCGCGGCCTGCAGGGCGCGGCGGATCTGCTCCACCAGGTCGGCGAGCCGGAACTGCGACGGGGAAAGATTGACGGCGACGCGCAGCGGTCGCAGGCCGGCCGTCTGCCACGCCTTCGCCTGGCGGCAGGCCTCGAACAGCACCCACTCGCCGACCGCGTCGAGCAATCCACACTGCTCCGCGACGGAGATAAATTCGGCTGGCAGCAGCAGGCCGCGCTGCGGGTGCCGCCAGCGGATCAGGGCCTCGGCACTGTTGATGCGTCCGGTGGTGGTATCGACCTTTGGCTGATAGTGCAGTTCGAACTCGCCGTTGCGCAGCGCGTCGTGCAACTCGCTCTCGAGCCGCACGTAGTCCGAGGTGACCGTACTCATGCCCTCGGCGTAACACTGCACGTTGTTGCGGCCGCGCTGTTTGGCGCTGTACATCGCGGCGTCGGCGCGCGCCATGAGTGTATCGACGCTGGTGCCGTCGCGCGGGTAGAGCGCGATGCCGATGCTCGGGGAGACGTGCACGTCGATGCCGAGCAGGCGGATGGCGGGCTCCATCAGCTCGATGCTGCGCGCGCCGACGGCGAGCGCCTGCTCCTGCGTCACCGGGTCGCTCAGCAGGATCACGAACTCATCGCCACCGAGACGGGCGGTAGTGTCGATGGCGCGCACGGCGTTCTTGAGGCGCCGCGCGACCTCGCGCAGCAGATCATCGCCGGCCCGGTGCCCGAGCGAGTCGTTGATGAGCTTGAAGCGATCGAGGTCGATCACCAGCAGGGCGAACTCATGCGACTGCCGCTCGGCCTGGGCGATTGCCTGGGTGATGCGGTCCTCGAGCAGCAGGCGGTTCGGCAGCCCGGTGAGGACGTCGTGCGAGGCGAGGTGGCGCAGCTGCCGGTTGGCGGCCTCGAGGCCCTTGGTGCGGTCGTTCACCACCCGCTCGAGACTCTCGACATGACTCTTGAGCGTGCGCGCGTTCTGCCATTTGCGGCTGAGAGCGCTGGCGGCCTGCAGTATTTCAATCGGCTCGAAGGGTTTCTTGATGACCAGCACCTTGTCGGAATGCCCGAGGCGCGCCAGCAGCTCCAGCCAGTCATAGTCCGCGTACGCGGAGCACACCACGACCTGAACCTCCGGATCGATGGCCCACAGGTGCTCGATGGTCTCCAGGCCGTCCCAGCCGGGCGGCATGCGCATGTCGACAAAGGCGACCGAGTACGGCCGCCCCTCGGCCTGCGCTTCGCGCGCCTTGGTCACACCCTCGCGTCCCTGCATTGCAGAATCGACGTCGAACATCGGGCGCGTCATCGCGCTTGGCTGCGCGCCGAACAGGGCGGCTTCCGCCGCCGACACCTGCGTGTCGCCGGCGGCTAGGATCTTGCGGTAGTCCTTGTGAATGGACTCGTTGTCGTCGACGAGCAGAACTCGATGCGTGAGTCCGTCCGATTCACTTGCCATGGGCGGACTCGCGCGCGCTGATGGGCAGCGTCAGAGTGAAGGTCGCGCCGCGACCGGCGCCGGCGCTCTCGGCCTCGAGCGATCCGCCGAGCTCCTTGGCCGCGAGCGCCGCGCTGTGCAGGCCGAAGCCATGGCCCTCGCTGCGTGTCGTGAAGCCGTGGTTGAAGATGCGGTCGAGGTTCTCCCGCACGATGCCCACGCCGGTATCGATTACCGCGATCTGCACCGTGCTGCCGACGGCGCGGATCCGCACGGTGACGCGCTTCGCGCCGCCGCTGGCCTCGTCGCAGGCGTACTTGGCATTACGGATCACGTTCACCAGGATCTGCAGCACCCGGTGCTTGTCCACCTCGATCAGCGGCACTTCGCCGAAATCACGCACGATGGTTACGCCATGGCGGCTGAAGGCCCCCTCGTTCATGCGCAGGCTGTCCTCGGCGAGCACGCGCACGTCCAGGGTGTCGGTGATGCCACCACGCCGCGCGTAACCCTGCTGCGTGGCAACGATTTCCTTGATGTGCTCAACGTTACCGCGCAGCGCGGACAGTTCCTCGACCGTCGCGTCGCGCTCCTCGAGCAATTCGGCGGACAGCTGCTGCAGATAGGCGGGCAGGTGCTTGCCCTGCGGTCCGGACATGAACGCCGGCAGCTCGTGCGCGTGCTGCGCGAGCAGGGCCGCGACGCGCGCCAGGCCGGCGCCCTTGGATTTCTTGACGCGCTCCGTGACCAGACTCGCCGAGACGTTGACGCTGTTGAGCACGTTGCCGACGTTGTGCAGAACGTTGGTCGCCACCTCCGCCATGCCCGCCTGCCGGGAGGCCACGAGCAACTGCTTGTGCACCCGTTCCAGCTCGGCCTCGGAGAGCCGTCGCGTGGTGATGTCCTCGACCACCGCGAGCGCACCGAGACGTTCGCCCTTGGGGTCGCGCAGACACTCCGCGCTCGACAGCACGTTACGGACGGCGCCATCGGGCCGTACGATGACGAATTCGGCGTCGACGACCTGTTCGCCGCGCAGCGCGCGCGCCAGCGGACGATCGTCCCGCGGCACGGGCGTGGCGCCGTCCGCGAGGAACACCTTAGCGGTGATGGGGTAGGGGGCGCGCGGGACGGGGCAGACGCCGTCTTCTTCGGGAATGCCGAAGAGCTTGACCGCGGCCGGGTTGAACTGGGTCACACGGCCGTCGACGTCGCAGGCTACCAGGCCCAAGGGCAGCCCGGCGATGACGGTCGCAAGCAGCACCTGATTCTGCAGCAGCGCCGCAGCCATCTCCTTGCGCTTGGAGATGTCGCGCAGGAATTCGACCGAGCACTCCGGTTCCGGGCCGCCGCCACTTACGAGCGAAGTGGTGACGCGCACCCACAGCTCGCTACCGTCCTTGCGCAGATAGCGCTTTTCCGCATCCAGGTGGGGAATCTCGCCGCTCCACAGCCGTTCCAGGCCGCGCTTGGTGGCCTCGACGTCGTCCGGGTGGGTCAGTTCCAGGATCGACTTTCCGCCGAACAAGAACTCGTCGGGCTCGAAGCCGAGCAGGGCGCAGAACGCACTGTTGCAGTGGCGCAGCGAGCCGTCGCGGTTGGCGAAGGCAATGCCGATGGGGGCGTGTTCGACGGTGTTGCGGAACAGCGCTTCGATTGGCCGCAAGGCGCCCGTTATTCTGAACAGGCCCGTGGCCTCGGGGCTTGAGTCCGCGGCGGCAACGTTCGCGGGTTCCATCTCGAGGCTCGTGGAAGGGGTCCGACGACTCAAAGGAGGGCGCTCCCTGCTGGGCGTCTCAGGCGACGACGGCGGCACTCCCGACGTGCCAGGTACTTGATAAGCCGTCCCAATTGCAGCACGAGCCTTGGCCGGGGACAGCGAACTATGTCGCATACATCGGCGCGGGTGCCCGCCAGCCGGTGCCGGGACTAGCGAGTGTGACCGCCTTCTCGCTTGCGTTGCGCCGCTGCGCTGGATGACCGGGATGTCGCGGCCAAGGGCGGATTGTCTGCAGGAGTACGACGACCTGACCAAGGCCGGAACCGGCGCCTGTTCAGTCAGCAGCCGTCAGCCGGGTCTCCAGCGCCGCAGCATTGATCTCAGTAACGAGTTTCTCGGGCGAGCGGTCCCCGTATCCCGGTGTCAGCGCCAGAATCTTCCGATCACGGCCGATGATGAATAAGCGCGGAATCGTCTGGGTGCCGTACATCGCAGCGATCTTGCCGCCCGGTCAGAAGCGCTGTCGTGGTGAAACCGGGCGCGACCGCGCCCACTTTCCGGCGTCTTGGGCGCCGGCGATCCGGCAGACGCGCAGGTTGCAGCGAGGGTCAGCGCAAGCGCGTCGGCGCAAAATCGCCCGTGCATCAACCCCCCTGTCTGGTACCCGGTGGAAGCAGGGCGCCGCTTGTTACTTCAATCGACTGTTGCATCGGGACTGGGGAACTCAGGTCAAACTGGAATTTTACATAATATACATTATGCGAAGTAGGCGGTGCCCATAGGGGAGCCGCCCTGGGCCAGAAATCACTTCACGCCGAATACCGGGAGCGCGCCCGAGTTCTCGATGAACGTGCACTTCCCGTCCGCGCATACCCGTTGCTCCATCTCGATGCGCTTCAGCTGCACGTACTGTTCCGGGGATAGACCGATTGCCTGACGATAGGCGTTATCAGCCGCAGCGCGGGCCTCTTCGGCCGACTTACGCTGAATCTCGGCAAGCCGGGTCTGCTGCTCAGTCTGAATGCGTTGCTCCTGCGTCGCGGTTTCAATGCGCTGGTTCTTGATGGCATCCGGCGGATTGGCGCGCCCCACGGTCATCGTGATGAGTTTGACGGGCAGTCCTTTGTCTTTGATGAATGCGATCAGCGCCTCGCGGATCTCCTCATCGATGGCATCCAGCGCCGTCGTGCTGATCGCCGTCTCGTTCATGCCGCGCTTTCTCACGGCTTGTCGGACCATCGTCTTGAACTGCTCCTCCAGATTGTTCCTGTACCAGTCGCGGCCGAAGGTCTTGATGAGCGAGACGGAATCCGTAACCTGCAGCACCATGATGGCGTGAAAGCTGATCGGTACGCCGTCCGAGGTCATGGTGTCGTGCATCTCGATCTCGGCCTTCATCGGCTGCATGTACACGTCCACGCCCTCGGTGCTGAACGCGGCGTAGGTGCGGCCGGGCTTTACGGGATCGGGATCGACGCCGCCGTGCCCGAAGAACCACGGCTTTTCGACCAGCACGACCTCGTGACCGGCGTCGGGCGAGTAAACGCTGCAGGCCGTCAAAAGGGATGCGAGAAGCATAAGGATGACGTACTTCATGTTCTTACCCGTATTTGTGTCGCCGACGCGGGCGCGGAGGTGATCATTGAGGTCGAGACCTTCGCGCGAAGCAGACCTCTCCGTCGTTGCGGAACGCCCCGCGAAAGTGACAGGAAGACTCTCACTGGAGCACCCGCTCGTCCTTGCGCTTGGTCCTTCACCTAAGGGTACCAGGCACCGCTGGCAACTGGCGCTTGCTACGTGATGCGGACTGGACATCAGAGGATCGAGTAGCGCGAGTAATGCCAGAAGTCGATCGCGAGCAGGATGATCAGACCCATGTAATGCAAAGCCCGAGAGCGCACAAAGAACATAGCCACGGGGATCAGGATCAGCGCACTCCACTGTGTAGCGGTCACTGCGACTGCGAAACGCGGCATGCGTGCGAACATGTCGGCCGTAAAATGCAGCCCCAGCGCCACGTAAATCACCTGGAAGATGGTCACGAGGCTCCAGTAGTAGCGCCGGTTCGACGCGTAGAACGCGCGCAAGTCCACCGGCCCATCTACCTCATCGGGCAGGCTCGAGGCCGAGACGAGAAACAATACGAAGAACGATGCGAGCAGCACCAGATACAAGAAAAAGTGCCGAATTGAAGTGGCGTTGCGAATACCCCAAAGGTCAAACCACATCCCGATCGTCATGAGCAGCGCAAAGAGCGCCCCGAGCAGGGTCAACGGGTCCCAGCGCACTGTTTCGTGACGGCGTATCAGCCGATGGAGGCTCAGGGCAATGTCAGTGATGGCAAGGCCGATCATCACCGTGAAGAGACCCAGAGCGAACTCAAAGGCGCGAATCTCGGGCGTCACTGTTGTGTCTCCATTCGCGCCCAGGGCGGCAAAGCTTAACGCTTAATTTCGGCGGGGATGGCCGAGCGCAGTCTGCTGGCTTCTTCGGCACCGCCAGTCGATGATTTCTGGTCCTGAGGTTAGCGCACCGAGTCAGGCTCGGCAAAATGCAGTATAGGGGCACTCAGTTGGCAGAAATCGGGGGAACGGGAAAAGCTAGCGGCCTCGGGTGGCCTGTGGCGCTGCGTAGTGCACCTCGATGACGGCCTTGTCACAGAGGAACTTCGGGTCGTCCGGCACGGGATAGGTACTGAAGCCGTGCAGGTAGCTCAGAGATTGCGTGCGCACGTGGTAGGCCGCGGCGATGCGTGCCGCGGTGTCCTCCGGCGACCGATCCTCGCGCACGAGGACCCATCCCCCCTGGGTATTGAGGGAGTTGGTGCCGACGACCTTTGCGGGTTTCGGGCATGTCACCGCGCGATGCGACGCACACCCCGGGCTCAGCAGGGCAAGGCCTGTGATCGCCAGCCGCACGATGTCGATGCTACGCATGATCTTGGCCCCGTCAGCCCCATCGGCCGCAATCTTCTGTCCGGCCGCATGCGCCCGTCTCTAGCGTGCTGCGGTTTATGCGGCGGCGGTCACACTCCGGGCGCCCGGGCCC
>Ga0070732_10000752_pt1 | contig 18854 bp, 19 predicted proteins | sample Coa_R1_5_FD_66449 | JGI IMG/M metagenome (GOLD analysis project Ga0070732, IMG submission 66449) | Surface soil microbial communities from Centralia Pennsylvania, which are recovering from an underground coalmine fire - Coalmine... | ecosystem: Environmental > Terrestrial > Soil > Unclassified ... | reverse complement strand
AGTATTTCGTGCCGTGGTTGAATTCGAAGCCGACCTTGGTCCGCCCATCGCCCTTCGGGATGCTGTAGCGAACCCCCACATAGTAAAGCTGGCCTTCGTGGTTGACAGGTGTGTCAAAAGGATCACTTCCCAGTCCACCGAACGGAGTGGTTTGGCCATTGGGGCGCAAGCTGTCCCAGTTGGCGCTGGCAAAAAGATCGAAACTTCCCAGTTTCTTCTGCAGAACTATGCCATACAGGTCGATCGCACCCAGGTTGGCTGAAGGAGTGTAGCGCATGACCACCGGTGCGGTCACCGCGTCTCCGGTCAGCGGATTGTTGGGCATGACGACGAGGCCGTTGAAGCCGTCCGTCACGTTCCAGGCGCGGGCCACCAAGGCCTGAACGAAGGTGTGGTCGGTTTCATACAGATCGAAAACGCCACCGGCGAGATGCACATCCTTCAGACGGTCGGCGGGAGTTTTCAGCAGGTTGCCGTTGCCGAAGCCGGAGGAGTAGCCCAGGCCGTAGCAGGCCCGCAGCGTCATTTTTGGGGTGACGTGATAGCCGACGGTCATGCCATCGTACTGGAAGTCAAACAGCGCGCCCGAGGGAGTGCCGCCACGGGGCTCGTCATCTCGGAAGTTGAGTGGCGGACCTCCGACAGCGGGCCGTCGGCCAATCGAGAGATACAGCTTCGAACCGCCGATGTTGTTCCAATTGAAGAAGACCCGCTCGACGCGAACCTGGTCCGAGTTGGGAACACCGGTCGTCGTACCGTCTATATTCAGACTGTTGGGTTGACCGTTGAAGACTTGCACTCCAGTGCCATCGCCGAACACCTTGTACATGCTCAGGCGTGCGCCGAAGCTGATGTTGTCGGCCACCTTGGCTTCAAACTTCAGCCGCAGGCGGTTCGTGAGCAGAGCGTTGGTGTCGGCGGAATAAGCCTTTTGGTAGACGCCAGTGACTTGTTGTAGATACCCCATTAGCATCTGTTGCATCTGCGGCGAGAACTGGCCAATGGCCGCTTTCAGTCCTCCGAAGGTTAGATTATTGGTGAAGAACTGATACTGGCTGTAGTTCTGCTGCTGTTGCTGGTTGACGAAACCGGCGAACTGGTCAGGAGTCATCTGTTGCAGCATGTTGGGATTGAATGTTATGCCCAGACCGCCCTGCGTCGTGGGTGCGAACAGCCACAACGTTTTCACTGTCAGGTTTTGCAATTGCATGCCGTCATAGTGGGCGGGAACGTTGCCCATGATGGTGTGGGCCTCAAAGCGATAGTCGCCGCCCCACTCCAGCCGGTCACGAAGACCCTTTCTCTCCGTATCCAGGACGCGGTCATTCAGATCACGGACGCTGGTTTGCAGGTCGGAGGTAGATGCCGCCTCGACCTTTGGTGCGGCCGGCTGCGCACCCTTCTGTTGTGCGTCCTTCTCCTGCGCATCCAGGCGCTGTTCCAGCGCGTTCATGGTTTTTTTGAGTTGATCGATCTCCTGCCGGAGCTGTGCGGCATCGTCCGTCGCCGGTGGCGCCGACTGTGCCCAGAGCCCCGAGGTCAGCAGGAACATCAGCACTGCCAAGAGGACTTTCCGCATATAAGAATTCCTTTCGAGTATGAAATGCACGGCCTGCGCAGTGGAACTGCGGGGCCCGGCCGAGCCGGCGTCCAAGTGAGGACAGACTGCCGGAGCATGGCAGGTACATATTGGCAGCGTATTCGGGACGTCAGCTGTGACCTCAGTCACTGATCAATGTGTTAAGAAACATCGAAACTTCGCAATCACGCAATGATGTGTCCAAAATCACAGCCGACCAGGGCGCGCCTGGTTACGCTATCACTGGTTTAGAAACATCGAAACCATAGAAGTTGGAGGGCAAGATCATGACGCAGTTGTTGAAGGCTCTGCTGATTTCATTCATTCTCATCCTCATATCCGGGCTGTTTTCGGCCCTGCCTGCTGCCCAGAAGGGTAGCGAAAACAAGGGGCGGTTCTACTTCCGCCAGACGTGCAAGGAGTGCCACACCAAGGGGGCAGCCGGAGGCGAAATCACGCCCCTGAACAAGACCATGGCGCAGTGGCGAGCGTACTTTGCCAAGGGCACCCACAACCACGGCAAAGAGCCGCTGGTGAAGTACCTCCCGGCCGACCAGTTGCTCGACGCCTCGACTTTCCTGATTCAGCACGCCGCGGACTCCCCGCAACCGGAAACCTGCGGCAAGTAGGCAGGGTATCGGCTTCGAAGCAGTGTGGTCGTTTCAGAAGAAGACTGAGAGCAGCCGACTCATTCATTTTCCCGGGGGGCGGCTTGAGGGAGCGAGGTTAGTTATGGATCGGCGGAGATTTCTGAAGTTCTCAGCGGGTGGCGCCGCAACAGCAGCGGTTGGAGCAACGCTGGCTTATGTCAAGCCGTTTAGCCATTCGCCAGAAAAGGAAGCACAGCGCGTCGAAGTACCCACCACGTGCGAGATGTGCGTGAACAAGTGCTCCCTGATCGCGGTAGTGGAAAACGGCGTCATCCATAAACTTAATCCCAATCCCGAAAACCCGAAGTCGAGGGGAATGCTCTGCGCCCGGGGGAACGCTGGATTATTGCAGGTTTACGATTCCGCGCGCCTCAAGCGTCCGCTAATCCGTGCCGGGAACCGCGGCGAAGGAAACTGGCGTCCGGTCTCCTGGGAGGAAGCTTTCGATTTTGCCGCTAAGAAGCTTTCGGAAACCAAAGAAAAATATGGCCCACAAGGTACGCTATGGTCTTCCACAGAGAGCTTCCAGGAGGTGTTCTTCCAGAACTTGGGAGCGGCCTTTGGATCGCCCAACCAGGTCCGGCATCCGTCGCTCTGTCTCGCCTCAGTGAACCTGGCATATTCGCTTACGTTTGGGACTGTCCCTTCGTTCGACTTGCTGAACTCGAAGTACATCATCATGTCAGGCGCGAACCGGCTGGAATCGTTTATCACGCCCGACACGATGGATTTGATTGAATCGGCCGAATATCGCAAGGCCAAACTCATTTATCTGGATCCGCGTTTTACGGTCACCGCCTCGAAGGCCGACGAGTGGTATCCCATCCGGCCTGGAACCGATCTCGCCTTCTTATTGGCCATGCTTAACGTAGTCATCGGCGAGAACCGATACGACAAGGAATTTGTGGCCAGCTACACACTCGGGTTCGATAAGCTGGTCGAACACGTGAAACCTTTCACACCCGACTGGGCCGAGGGTGAAACCGAGATTCCGGCGAAAGACATCACGCGCATTGCGCGGGAGTTCGCCGACGCTGCCCCGCGCGCCGTGTACTATGCCGGACGCCGGTCGTCGTGGTACCGCGAAGACTTCCACATGCGGCGTGCACAAGCCATTCTCAACGCGGTGGTCGGCAGTTGGGATCGCGAAGGCGGAATGGTGCCCAACGGAAAGATCGCGCTGGGCGAATATCTGTTCCTTCCCTGGGACGACCCCGTCGCGCCGCGCGTGGACGAGATGGATAAGAATTTCCCGCTCGCCAACAAGGGTGACGGCGCATATCTAAAGTTGCGCGAGAACGTGATTGCCGGTACACCATACCCGGTAAAGGCGTGGATGATCCATAAGCAGGACCCGATGAATGCTCTGCCCGGCCAGGCGCGCACGCTGGAGATGCTGCAGCAGATGGACTTCGTTGGAGTGGTCGATATCCAGATGAGCGACACGGCGTGGTACGCCGATGTGGTTTTCCCAGAGTCGACGTACTTGGAACGTACCGATCCAATTGAGGTGCTGTCAGGAATTACGCCCGTCGTGGTTTACCGGCAGCAGGTAGTTAAACCCGCGCACGACACCAAGACGACGCTCGAAATCTCGCAAGGTCTGGCGAAACGACTTGGGCTGTCCCAGTACTTTGATTTCACCATGGATCAGTGGGTCGCGGCCCAGGCCAAGGACCTTCCTCTTGAGGCGCCACTCGAGCATTTGAAGAAGCACGGAGTTTACGTGCCGCCTGGATTTCCCAAATACGGTACAACGCTGAATGCCGACCACCGCTTCATCACCAAGTCAGGCAAGATCGAATTGTTTTCGGAGCGCTTGCAAGAAGCGAACTATGACCCATTGCCGGTCTATCACGCCCCGTCCGAGCCGCCCTCGGGCAAGTTTCGGATCATTGTTGGTCGCCGAGGATACTTTACCCATGCCAACAGCACCAACAATGCCTGGCTGAACCAGTTTGCGCCGGCGAACAGCCTGTGGCTGTGTCCATCGGCAGCTGACAAGCTGGGGATCGGTGACGGGGATCGCGTCGAAGTTGCCAGCACGGTGGGTGCAGTCCGGCTCAAGGCGAAAGTGACCCAGGAAATCCGCCCCGATTGTGTTTTCATGCTGCACGGATACGGCAAGAAATCCAAGTGGCAACGATTGGTTGCCGGCAACGGCGGCTCCGATGCCGAACTGTTGGAAACCGCGTGGGACAAGGTTTCCGGTAACGCAGCGCTGCACGAGACGTTCGTCTCGGTGAGAAAGGTTTAAGCCATGGCAGCCCGTCCAAAACGTTACGCGATGGTGGTGGATTCGAAGAAGTGCATTAACTGTAAAGCCTGCGTGGTGGCTTGCCGCGCGGAGAACTCGGTTCCGCTCGGTTACAACCGCAACTGGATGAACGAAGAGACTCGCGGCGTTTGGCCCAAGCTGATGGCGGCGTTTCAGCCCGAACAGTGCCACCAGTGCGCGCATCCGGCATGCGTCCGCGTGTGCCCCACGGGCGCTTCCCATCATCGGGCAGACGGCATTGTGGTGGTAAACGAGGCAGACTGCGTCGGTTGCCGGTACTGCATGATCGCCTGTCCCTACAATGCGCGCTTCTTTCGCGAGGACAAGGGTGTGGTCGAAAAGTGCGATTTTTGTGTCAAGCGCCTCGAACGTGGGCAACTTCCCGCCTGCGTTGAGACCTGCCCCAGCAAGGTGCGCGTCTTCGGCGACCTGAACGATCCCAAGAGCAAACTGGCCGAACTGCTCAACCAACGCGAGTATCGCGTGAAGAAGCCGGAAGCCGGAACCGGCCCCCAAATCTATTACCTGATCTGAGGAGAGGCGAACATGAAGACGATGGAATGGGGTTTCCTGATCGTGAATTACCTCTTTTTGGGAGGCCTGTCCGCGGGCCTGTTCTTTGTGTCTGCACTGGCCACTTTCCTCTATAAGATCAACGAGCCGTCGCCCTATACCCGCATCGCCCGCCTCGGTGCTTTGCTGGCGCCCTGGCCGGTGATATTCGGCTGTCTTCTGCTCATTTTCGATCTGGGCCGCTGGTACCGGTTCTACGAATTGTTCTTGCACCTGCGCCTGGTCAGTCCGATGTCGATAGGATCCTGGCTGCTGGTACTGTTCACTCTTGTATCGCTCGTGAATTGTTACGCCTGGTTGACGGAGCTTCAGCGGAATGCCTTGTTTGCCAAGCTGCCCCGGACGCTGGCATTCTTCTCGAAATTCAACTACGACATTGACCACTGGCGGCGCTGGCTGGCGTTGGCTGGTCTGCCCATCAGCGTGGGAGTGGGTATCTACACCGGCGTGTTGTTAGGAGCGGTTCAGTCGCGCCCATTCTGGAACACCAATCTGGTGGCGCAATTGTTCCTGTTTTCGGCCCTATCCACCGGGTGCGCGGCCCTCATCCTCGGACTGGCAGGCCGGGAAAAACGGGCCCAGGAATTGAGGTTGCTCTATGGCCTCGACATTTGCTTCATGGTATTGGAATTCTTCATCGTGTTGCCCTACCTGATCCACGGGCAACTGTCGGTCCAGGCAGTGCAAGATTCTTTGAAGCTTATTCTGGGCGGGCCATTCACCATTTTGTTTTGGGTGTTCTTCCTGGGACTGGGCTTGCTCACGCCACTCGTTATCGAACTCAAGGAATTGGTCCCAGTAATGGTCTCGAATCGTGAATTCCACTACAACCGGTTTGTGACCGCGGGCGCCGCCGTCCTCATTTTGAGCGGAGGATTTCTGTTGCGCTACATCTTCGTGTTCGCAGGACAGATGAGTGCAATGCAGTAGCGAATTGCAACACGTAAATATGAGTATCGGCGAAAGGCAATGGCTCAGAACGGAGGTGAGTCGGAAATGTACCGGTACAGAAGAAAAGTCGTATCGCACCCCTGGCGGTTGGGATCAGTTCTGAATTTAGAGCCGTATTTCGGGAATAGGAGATAACATAATGGCTACCGCAGTCTGGCGACAACAGTGCAGTCCCAGTGCCGATGGATGGACAATGAAAAAGGGTAGCAAGCAGTCTGCTGTCGAAAACGAGATTCTTGAGCGACAGGTGCTGATTTGCAAGTCCTTCGCAAACTCGACTCGTCTCCACATGCTGGATCTCCTAGGCAAACGCGACTGGTCATCTGCCGAAATTCAGCAGGAACTGGGAATCTCCAAGGCTAACCTTTCGCAACATGTCGCGGTACTCAGATCGGCCGGCGTCGTCGTCAGACGACGCGTGGGTAAGCAGGTCTATTTTTCGCTCGCCATGCCAGAGGTCAAGAAGGCGTGCCAAATCATTCAGCACGTCCTCCGCGCGCAAATCCGAAATGGCCAAAGACTCGTCTAAACTCATAGCGTCACCCGTAGGAGGTAACTGAGTGTCTAAGCAACTGCCTAAGGCGGTAAACCAGTTTCGCAAGCGTCATCCTAAGGTGTGGGGAGCGTTCAATGATCTAGGAGAGCGTTGTCACGAAGCTGGCCCTCTGGATGAGAAGAGCCGTCGGTTGGTCAAACTTGCGCTGTCAATTGGAGCGGGCCTAGAAGGCGCTACCCACTCGGCGGTCCGGAACGCGCGCAAGGCTGGCGTCACACCGGAGGAGATTGATCATGTTGCGGTACTTGCGATCAGCACTTTGGGACTGCCGGCGGCCACCCGAGCAATGACATGGATCAGCGATAACGTCAGACTCACAGAGTAGGTTCGAAATAGTCGCTCGACCGCACCTGACTGCCAACGCCGTTTGCTGCCATCCCACGGGAAAACGACGGCGTCAGCACCTTCCAGTTTTCTTCGACGATACGCATTCACCAAACGTAGGCCAACGAACACGAAACCCTCTTCGTTAAGTTAGATGGGGATGAGAATGTCGATCCCCGATCACGGATGGCGTTACGCTACCAGTGATCAACGCACTCTATGCAATCCAGTGGATAAGGAGATCGACCCTGAAGATGCATAGCAATTCTGCAAAGAAGAGTGAACCGCGCGTGAGGCAGGCGCAGTCGCGGGCCCGGTGCAGCGGGACACGAAGGAAGTGCTGGCGGAACTGGTGGGAAAACTGAAGGAAAAGCTGGATGCAAAGGCGGTAGGGGCAAGCTGGAGAAGAGCATCCGCGAGGAGGGCTTCGGCCCAATCTCGACCGTCTGACGGTGGGCGTGGATCTGGGCGACCAATGGAGCCATTACTGCATTTTGGGTCTGGAAGGGGAAACGCTGGCAGAGGGACAGTTGCGGACGAATCCGCAGGACGGTGCAGAATTCTTTGAGGCATTGAATGCGGCGCGTGTGGTGGTGGAAGTGGGGACGCACTCTGCTTGGGTGCAGGAAGTCATCTGCGGTTACGGGCACGAAGTATTGGTGGCCAACCCGCGGTTAATGGAAGGGTCGAAGCGGCGCAAGCGGAAGAATGATCGGATCGATGCCAACAAGTTGGCTCGGTTGGGGCGAGTGGATCCGCAGTCGTTGCACCCGATACAGCACCGCAGTCGGGAAGTGCGGCAGGATCTGGTGGTGTTACGAGCCCGCGACGCGTTAGTGGCGGCGCGGACGGAGCTGATCAACGCCACGCGAGGACTGGTGAAGAGTATGGGCACGCGGCTCCCAAAGAGTTCGAACCCGAGCTTTGCACAAAAGGACGAGGAGGCCGTTCCCTTCGAGATCCGCGAAGCCCTGTTGCCGCTGGTGCGTATGGCGGCGGCACTGAGTGATTGCATTCAGGGGTATGACGAGAAGATTGAAGAGTTGGGCCGCGAGAAGTATGGGCATACGACGTTATTGCGGCAGGTGAAGGGGGTAGGGCCGATCACAGCGCTGGCCTACGTATTGACCTTGGAGAATCCGGAACGATTCGTTAAGAGTCGGGATGTGGGGCCGTATCTGGGACTAGTGCCGAAGCAGGAAGACTCCGGGGAGAGCCAGCCGCAATTAGGAATCAGCAAAACCGGAGACACGATGCTGCGCCGGCGGGGCGCAGGGGCGCTGAGTGGAGATGGGTGGATTTTGATTTATGAAAATCAGGGTGATAGGAGTCACACGGGACAGTGGTGACCTTCGTTTGCTTCGTATACCACCTCCGGGCCATCACGGCGGGGCCCCGAGGAACGCTAGACTACAGATCAGCAACTCGGATTTACCCTCGTTCAATTGATCTGGAGACTAGCGATGGGGAACATAGTGCCAGCTTCGGCGCAGCCAATCCTTGAGAGAACGCTTGACATTGTTCGAATCAGAGCAAACTCGAATGCCGAGTGTTTCGGCGGTGAAATTATGGATGCGTTACGGGAGGCTGGCTCAGACCTTGGGGCTGATCGGCTCGACGTACTGTTCACCCGGACCGTGCTCGTGCGAGCAATGGAGTCGTTGGGCGAGACCTATCCGGCTGAAGTACTCCAAAATTATGAGAATCGAATGCGAATATCAGAAGCACTCAGATATTTGCGCGAGGCGATCGACTGGACCGCACGCCTCAAGAACTCACCTGAAGCTTTGCCCGGTGGGGACAATGACTCCGAGCTACGTCCTTTGGCAAACAGATAGTGCTCGGGGCCGACGTGTTTCTGTCTTATCGCTTGCTCGGTTCGATTCTGGAATGAAACCCGTTCTCCCCCGCGGTGGAGTCAGTCCTCCCCGCCTTGCGCCGCGGACGGGTCTGAGGGCAACTTTGTTCAAGTGGGAGACCAAGCGGGGCAAGAACAAGATCCAACGTTGTCGGTATTGCGTCGAAGGTGGAGAATTCAAAGTCATGGCCCAACAAGGTGCTGACGAGTGGTTTATCTGCATTAGTTGCGGGCACCTGGCGCGACCTTCAAATTGGTTATTTGAGTGCACGTGTAGGAAATGTGAGCGTCTGGGTCTGAACGCCACGAACAGAACAGGACTTCGGGCCTCCGTGCGTGGCTATCGGCTGCACAATGGTGGTATTGACCGACGGGTTAGCAGATGGCACCCTCTTAACGCCGTACATTGGCGTTGGCCAGCGCCTAGGTTGGCGAGAACGCAAGGAGCCGGATTCCCGGCAGCGCACGTAATTGAACCACGGAGTAATACGGAGTAATTAAGACTAACGCTCCATCCCCCTTCTCCGGTCGGAGGCACTCGGGCTCACTGTCCACGGCCCCATTTTCTTTACAGGAGGAGCAGTGGTTTGGATGCCTTAGCATTGCTGAATCAAAAGACGACTCTGGTACAGGGGTTCGCGCTGTTTCTAGACGTTTCCCCGAGCGACTGCGCCAGCATTATTTCCGCTGGCCGCGAAAAGCGCTACCGGCGAAAGCAAACGATCTTCTCGGAAGGTGATCCTGTCCGGCAAATGGTTTTGCTGCTCTCCGGCTTCGTCAAGATCAAACAGCTAGGTCTGAACGGTAATGAAGTCATCCTCAGAGTCACTGGTGTAGGCGAGATCGTGGGGACTTTTCGGCTGTCAGGAAATTACCACCACTGCTCAACCGCGCAGGCTATTCAACCGTCTACAGCGATCGTCTGGGACTCGGCAATCTTCGAGAGGCTACTTGAGAGTTTCCCCGCCTTTCGCCGCAATACGGTTCGCGCGCTGGAGGAGCGGCTGCAGGAGATGGAGCAACGCTTTCGAGAAGTTTCGACCGAGAAGGTAGGCTCCCGCCTCAGCAGCGAACTGCTGCGTCTGTCGAACCGCCGGGGACACACCGTCAATGGGGGGCATCTGGAGATCAGCCTTTCCCGCTCGGAACTAGCTCAATTGACGGGCACAACCCTCTTCACAGTGAGCCGCCTGCTCAGCCGGTGGCAAAAGTTAGGAATCGTCAGTATCGGGCGCGAGGCCGTGTTGGTTCTTGACTTCGCCGCCCTTACGCAGCTCACACTAAGCGAATGATTGAGTGAATGGGTGACGTTGCAGTTTCAAGAAACCCCGCACCCCTCTCGCTAAATCCGGTCCCTCCGAACAGCGCAGGTCAAGATCGCAGACCTTTGCCGCACTTATCACACCGGACATTAAAGGTGCAATTGCCAATAGGCTCGGAGTGACGGCATCTGTTTCGCCAAGAGGGATTCTCTGCCTGTAATTTAGACTTAGGCTCTCCCGCATGTGAAACCAACGATTCTTGCAGAGAACCACCCAGAAATAACGGTCGTCTTCCCACAAACGAGTACCCCCAAGCGGTCACGAAGTGGGCAGGACGAAGGATTTTAGTGGCACGAAGGTACCAAGCCCAGACGAAGCATGTCAAGAAAACTGAACGACGTTTAGGATTTTCCCGCTTTGAACTGCGCCCCCACGGGCAGGGCAAATCATCTCAGAGCCTACGCCTACCCAATTCATTTTCAGCTCCGAGAGCAGAATCAGTTCTCCCTTGGAAACGGGTACTCTGGTTGTGTATCCAACTACTTGGGAGCTTTTTCGTCACATATCCCGTTTAAGTCTGCTGACCGACATGCTGGTAATCGTGATGTCCTTGTCCGTAATTTTCCTTCCCGCGCCAAGGTCAGTCGCTGCAACCACAACATCGGCTGATATCGAGATACTTCTTAAGCTTCTTTTCGCGACCGAGAACTGCCCGACGAACCACTCCTCCTCCTTCGTCATCGCATCCACGATCTTCTGATGGTCATATCCGGCGGGAGAGGGCTGAAGGAAATCCCGATACTCGGCTTTACCGTATGGAGGTCCACGCCATGCGTGTAGATTTCGTTTAGGTACTTCGAAATGTCCTCCTCGAATAGAAAGTCGGCTTCGGCTGTGTCTGCGCTGAACTTCAGAAGGTCGTGGATATCCGGCATGAAATCCCTGAGGCTGAGACGAAGCATCTCGACGACGTGCTGCTATATTCGGAGCCTTCGTTCGTACCGTTCGAGGACGGCCTTGCGTTCGTTCGCCTTCCACTGCTGCCAAGCGATGTAGAAGGTCGTCACTCCGATGACTGGCGTGAGCAATCCCTGCATAATCTGAAGAGCGAGCGAGATTCCAGCAGGCGTCCAATGATGCACGCCGGAATCTTAGCACGCAGCAGTTCGCTCTCTACGCTAAGTTGAGACTTGTCCGGGTGAGGCGTGTAAAGAAAGCGGGTCTCCGGATGGGCGCATGCGCTCGCGCTTTACTTCCCGGCCTTCACGAGACAGCTAACGCTGCGACGACACTGATATCTGTCATAGGATTCGAGAGCGTCTTTGCAGAATTAGGAGCGTTGGCAACCTCATGGCGCGTAACACCAGGAGTCGAGCAGCATTGGCAGGCAAGTACCACGCGCATGAACTGGGAACCTGCCTAGACCGATCGCATCACGCAAGCACAAATTTGTAAGCAGAAGGTCTTAAGCCGATCGACCTCTGTCGCCAGATTCGTAACGGCGTATGATCCTCGCCATCGTTCGGTTTCCAAGTCCCGCTCGGCTTAGCAACCTAATCTCGCCTAAGGCTGAGGCCGTACCTGCCGCTTCTCAGCGCCTATTACTTCGCAGCCACATGGATCAATAGTATCCCGAGATGTCAGAGGGTGCTCATCTGCTGGGCGGAGAGCCGCTGTCGCCCATAAACGGAGCAGGGGTTCGATTGTTCGGGCTCGTAGGCGAGATCGTGGCCGTGGGTCCGGATGAAAGTTGACTGGTTCACAACGATATTTCAGGAGGTAACCCCGATGATGGGCATGCGAAAGTCAGGCACGATCATACTCCCCGCTGTCTCTCTCATTATGCTGTGTAGCCTGGTAATCAATCGGATTCGAGTTCATGCAGAAGATGGCGGCGCAGCGGTAGTTCTTAATCCGGCTAGCCTGACCTTCGTGGCTCAGGTTGGAGGAGCCCCACCCCCGGCCCAGATTATATCAGTCAAGAGCAGCGTCAGCACTCAGGTGAACTTCAGAGTCAGTACGTCCGCCACATGGCTGACGGTTACTCCCACCAGCGGTATGACGCCTGCGACGCTAACCGTTTCGGTGAATACTTCAGGCCTTGCGCCCGGCAATTACAGTTCTTCGATCAGCGTCATTACCGGCGAGGAGACATCGCGTAGAGTAACAGTCGGCCTGACCTTGACACAGGCGGGTCCCACACTGCAAACGAGTCCAAGCCAGTTGACCTTCAGCGCGCAGCAGAATGCGAATCCGCCTTCGTCGCAAACATTCTCGGTCAGGACTAGCAGTGGTTCGGCGGTGGCGTACACGATCGGTGTCCAGGGAAATCCGAGTTGGTTGATGGTCGGGCCGGCATCTGGCACTACGGCAGCCACCGAAACTGTGTCGGTGAATCCGGAAGGGCTTAGTCCTGGCACGTATCTGGCGACGATTACAGCCAGTTCCTCCATTGGTTCGGCGCAGGTCCGCGTGCAGCTCACGGTGACAGCGGGCCAGGTTCTGGCGGTCACTCCTACATCTCTCGCATTCCGCTTCCTGCAAGGCGGGGCAGTTCCAAGTGGACAGACTTTATCTGTGAGTTCGACCACGCCGGGACTTGCTTACACCGCATCCGCGAGCACGGCGAGCGGTGGCGCATGGTTGACCGTCGCTCCATCCTCGGGCACGACACCGGCTTCCGAAACGGTCACGGTGAAACCCTCGGGATTAGCGGTCGGAACGTACAACGGAACGATCACCCTCACGGCTTCAACGAACACACTGGCCGTGCCGGTGACGTTGACCGTGATGTCAGCGGCGAATGTCCTCTCCGTCTCGCCCACTTCGTTGGCTTTTGGATTCCAGCAAGGAGGAACAACCCCAGCCTCCCAGAATTTGTCCGTGGCGAGCACAACAGCAGGAGTCAGCTTTACGGCGGCAGCTTCGACTACAACGGGTGGGTCATGGTTGATGGTGACGCCGACAAGCGCTACGACACCGGCAAACGTGCAAGTATCGGTCACACCGTCTGCTCTCGCGGTCGGAACTTATCAGGGCACAGTGCAGATTACCTCCTCGATTGGAACGTTGACTGTCCCCGTGACGCTCACTGTGACCCCGGCAAATACAGCCGGTGGTTATGTGTTGCTTGCCTGGTCAGAACTGGGCATGCACTGTATTGACGGCAAGGACTACTCGATCTTGTCCCTGCTGCCTCCTTACAACACCGTATTCGCCAAACTGATGACCACCGGAACGACACCGACAGAAGTGACGTCTGGAGTCACTCTCAGCTACACGGCATTTCGCGACTCTACGGGATCGATCAACACGATTTCGTCCACGAAGACGAACTTCTGGACGTACGTGAAGATCTTATTTGGATTGTCGCCGGCGCCTGACGTCGGATTGAAAGGCGCGCCAGTACAATCGTTGACGCCCCATCCGATGACTTATGGGCCAATGGCGGCTCCAATCACCGGGACAAGCACAACCAACGTATGGAAGGCAGAAGGCATTCCGACCGCCCCGTACGATGACAACGGCAATCCGGCGCCGTACTCAATGGTACAAATTACGGCTAAGAACTCGTCAGGTACGATCCTGGCGCAGGCGACGACCGTGTTGGCGGTGAGTGACGAGTTGAGTTGCGCAAACTGTCACGCGGCTAACACTAACCCGAAGGCGATGCCCTCCATTGGATGGGCGAACTTCCCGCAATTCACCGCTAATCAAAACTGGCGGCTGAACGTACTTGCGATTCACGACGACCTCAGCCCGATTCCTGCTGCAGTACTCGCCGCAGCGAAGGCCAAGGGCTACAACTATCAAGCGAGCTTGTATCAGACGGCGTACAACAACGGTGCGCTCGGAAATCCTGTGCTCTGCGACGTCTGTCACCAGTCGAACGTGTTCTCGGAAGTCGGGTTCCCGACCGGAGTACCAGGAGTGAATCCATTGACGCAGGACATTCACACTCGACACGCCAGCGTTACTTTGCCGGGATCGGCCACGACCCTCGATAACATGACAGGCAACACCGGCATGACGAGCGGCTGCTACCAGTGCCACCCTGGTCCGACGACGCAATGCCAGCGTGGCGTGATGACGGGAACCATCCCAGGCAGCACGGCGATAAGCTGCTACGGGTGCCATGGGAATCTCTCACGAGTCGGAACCGCGGGCAGAGTCGGTTGGATGGATCTGCCCACCTGCCAGATGTGCCATCAGGGCGGGCAGACTTTCACCCGCACCTTTACCACACCGGATATCGGCCCGACCGGAACGTGGCGCACGGCAACGGACACCACGTTCGCCACAAACACCGATACCCCGCAGACCGGCTCCGCGCTCTTCCGATTCTCGACGGGGCATGGTGGCATGAACTGCGCGGGCTGCCACAACTCGCAGCACGCAGAGTTCCTGACGAATCAGCCCAATGACGGCGTACTGCCAATTGCGCTTCAAGGCTATAACGCGCGGATCACGGAGTGCTCAGCCTGCCACACCTCGTCATTCGCGACCAGTCCGAACGGCGGCCCGCACGGCATGCACACCGTCGGATCAGCCTGGGTGAGCGCTCACCCCAACTACGTCGATTCCCATGGAACCGCGTCGTGCGCGTATTGCCATGGCTCTGATTTTCGTGGAACCAGTCTCTCGCGATTGATGACGCAGAAAACCCTGGCCGGCCATACGTTCCCGGCCTATCACGAGATGAACTGCTACGACTGCCATAACGGGCCGGGCGGAGGCTAGACAGACAGCAAAACCGCAGAGCATGCCCCGGCCCAACGACTGGGGCCTGCTTCTAACAGGGTTCTCTGACTGACACTCGAAACTGGTATCGCGTTGCGGTCTGCATATCTGTGCCGCGCCTGAAAGCGTAATCCGCTTGTTTGAACGGGGTCGCCTGAGCCAGCTAGCGTGAAATGAACGATAAATTTACCGCCGGTGCAAATGTCAACCATAACCGTGCCGCGGGTACGAAGAATTCTGGATTTCTTGCTGCACGGCCGCAGTCGTCGCAATCGCCCCGGCCACGCTCTAGCGGACCGCAACCTGGCCATGAAGGCCTTACCTGCGGTCCAACCGCGCCGAGCTTTTCTGATGAGGACGGGCGTGATTACTGGAGGAAATCTTTCGCTCGGATCGCTGGTCGGCTTTGTCACCCTGTTCGGCATCACTCTGCGCAATTCCATCATGCTGATTTCGCATTATGAGCATCTGGTTAACGTGGAATGCATGCGATGGGGAGCAGAGACCGCGCTTCGCGGCGCTTCCGAACGCCTGGCACCGATTTTAATGACAGCGTTGGTTACGGGCCTTGGCCTGCTACCCTTAGCGATCGGGAGCGGCGACCCAGGTCGCGAAATCGAAGGCCCGATGGCGATCGTGATCCTCGGAGATTTGGTAACTTCTACTGTTCTGAACCTCTTGGTGCTACCGACCCTCGCGTTGCGACACGGAAGCTTCGAGAGGATTGCTGGTGTCAAGGAAGACTGACCCTTCTTAAGAAGCGGTATGAATGTCACATTCCTTAAGGCGCTGATCGCACTGGTGCCCAAGTCCATGTTGTATTCGTACACGGCATCATAGAGAGGAACCTGTCTCGCAGACGACCTTCGTCGGAGAGTCGCATCGCCATGCGCAATAGCGCGGAACCCGGGTCGATGAAGGTCCTGAGGAGCCAAGGGCAGACAACTTGGTCAACGTTGACGTTCTTCTTAACGTCGACTCCGCCGGTATGCAGCGCGCTCGTTCCGGGTGTGTATCCGGTGCCTGCGGCACTTGGTGGAAAGTGGCTGAAGCCGGTCAACCCGTACGGTTTCACAATAAAGAGCCTGCCGCTTCCGATGTCAGAGATACCGTGCAGTTCGCCGGCTTGGCTGATTCTGGCTGCCCCAAAGGCTCGTCGCCAACTGGACCAGAGGTCCTCCTCGTTTTTTCTGCGGATAAACCGCTTGAAGTTGATACCTCAGATGACGTCTTGCGACTGCATGAAATTCAGGGTAGAAAACGGAATCGCCATAGTGGCTGTCCATCCTTGGTCCATAACGCGCGCTTCGGAAGTCCACACGCCGTCCCAACCGGGATCACCATCGCCGGTGTCGCTGTCGCTTCGTTGCTCTTCGGTGATCAGCGCATCGCGCTGAGTGCCCAATGGATTGATCTGAAAGACGTACGCGTTACGTCGATCAAATGCAGAGTCGATGATGATTTCGAAATAATCGTCCAATTCCTGGCTAACGTCGCGACGCAGTTCGCTCGCAACGATCCCTTTTGGGTCGGAATCAAGGCAGGTGATGCCGAAATAGACATCATGTCTGTCGTACAGGATGCGAGCTTCGGTTTTCTCGGTTGGAGCCTGCCCCTCAAACGGCTCCCGCTGTAGGAAGTTGTTCGTTGGAGTGGCCTGTTGCCAAAGTGGATCGTTTAGTGTTCCGTCGAGTCTCGGTGGTCGGTCAACGCGAACAGCATTAGCGGTTCGCACCGGTTCCTGAATCCCCGTTTGGCTGTTGAGTTGACGGTTCTGTGCGACGGCAAGTGAGATCAGACATTCAAGCCCCAGAAGGAGGAAAATACTAATAAGGATGGGCCCTCGCGGACGGAGCGAGGCCCTCATCCAACTCTTCCGTGGAGCAGCACTCCGACTGCTCTTGCAGCGAGAATGACGATTGGCTCGGGACCTAAGTCCCGAATCCCGAACGTGGTCTGGGCGCGATCTGCCTCCAGGAGTTGTCGGTTCGCGTCTTGACTCATTTTCCGATTCCTATTGCTTGTTCCCCTTGCCAAGTTCGCCCAGCGCAGCCTTGAACCCTGCGGCCAACTTGTCTACCGGTCCTCGGCCCCAATAGTGGAGAAAGATGATTACAGGCCGTGGCCGTGAGTTGGTCATGTGGTGGTGATGCGACTACATCCAGCCCATGAGACCGCAGCGCTTTGAGCGTAGGCTGCACTTCCGACTCCAGCATGGCGATATCGCCTGCCACTGCCGCGTCGTCATCTGAGCCGAAGAACGCCGCCCACGTATTGAGGCCCATGCGTGCATTGATGGTCGCGCCCATCTCCTTGACGGTGAGATCGTCTCGACGCAGGGTGATTTTGTACACGGGGCCGGTCTGCTCACCGGCGTGGCCCACGATCTTCGTGATCTTCTCTGTATCGAGCGTGCTTCGCTTCGGCGTGGCGCTTGTAGTCTGTTCCGGACCTGCTGGCTTGATCTGGCCGATCAGATCAATCGCCGGCTTAAGGTCGTTAGCAAGGTCCAGCACCTTTCCGTGGCCGTGGATGTGCATGAAGAAGACTCGCGGCTCATCCCAGAAGAAGTGATTGTGCAGAGCCGTCACCTCCAGTCCGTGATCGAGCAAAGCCGACATGACCGGATTGACTTCCTCTTGAGTTAAAACAAAATCTCCCATGACAACATCTTCTCCGCCGTCCCCCTTCGTCATGGCGAACCAGCTGCCAAAACCAAAAGGTGTGGGCACCGAAAAGCCCCCAATCTGCATATGCAGATCATTCCGAGGAATGTTCACTTTCAATACATTTGCTTTGTAGTCGCCCTGCTTACCCACAATCTTCATCACTTGCTGGTAGTCACTTGGGACCTCTTGGCCGGCTAGGATTTGGGGGAATGCCGCAATACAGATTGCGGATAGCAGAATAAGAGTTGCTCTCGGTTTCTTAACTGCACTCATTGTGTCTCCTTTATTCTCGGAACTCCCGTGGTCGTCGCGGTCATTGCAGCACGACTCATCTGCTCAATGCGCCTGGTACACCCGAATCTCAGCACTCTGGTCATTCTGGGCCGGGACGGCGACAAACAGCTTTCCCCAATCCGGAACAAAAAAGCCGGTCAGGGAGTGCGCCGGAGTCGGGTACCGGGCGATCCGGTTATAGTGGTCCGCGTCTTTCTGTTCGAAAACTTCGAGGTAGCCCACACTCGTGAGCACATACACTCGGCGCCGAACCGAATCGTAGAAAGGATCGTCCGTTTTGCCAGCAATTTCGGGGGCCGCGACCTGCTTACCGGTTGTTGTATCGAAGACCAGCAACTGCGGAGGCTTCCACGCCCCAAGCAACAGGCGATGATTAGCTTCGTCGAGCGCCATCGGGAAGTTGTCTTCCGAAACGGGCCAGCGTTCCACAACAGAACGCTTACCTCCGTCGATGACCTCGATTTCTTTCTTCTCGGGCACGTTCACAAAAATACGCGAGCTCGATTTTTCAAGTTGAAACGACTCGGGATGTGCGTCGATGACAATGTCTCCCGTCTTCTTTCCGTTTGAGTCTATGAATCCGAGGCCTCCAGTTCCTTCTTCGCGTTTCCTCAACTGCTTCGCACCTGCGTACCCCACGATCACACCCTTGCTGCGTGGGTCATAGCGAATATTGTCGGCATCATCAGGGAACTTGATTGTTGCAAGGACTTGAAAAGTCTTTCCGTCAAAAACCTTGGTGACACCATCAAGGCCACAGGCGACGAACAAATGGCTTGTCGTTGGGTCGTAGAAGACGCCCTGGGGCTCGGCCAGATTGCCAATCGCGTGAACGCGTTGCCCTGATTTGAGATCGACGACTTCGAGTGTGTGGTTCTCAAAGGCGGCCACAAAGAGTCGCTGCCCCTTCACGTCAACACCGAAATGATCGATCCGTCCTTTGACACTCGGATGTGGAATGTGAGCTTCAAGTGAAAGCACTCCCTTCTCTTGTCCAGCGGCCCTGGAAATCAATCAAACTTCATCGATCGCGCAGGGAATTGGCATGCGGCTTTAATTGGCATTTTCCATCTAATCCTGCACGATATATTAAAGTATATCAATGTCATTTTGTGATATA